>Ga0183095_10971_pt1 | contig 40273 bp, 36 predicted proteins | sample BioMet4_FD_130346 | JGI IMG/M metagenome (GOLD analysis project Ga0183095, IMG submission 130346) | Microbial communities from bioreactor (seeded with sewage sludge) at LBNL, California, USA - Biofuel metagenome 4 (v2) (version 3) | ecosystem: Engineered > Bioreactor > Anaerobic > Unclassified ...
TAAGCAGAAAGCAGTAGGCAGAAGGCGGAAGGCGGCTTGATTTGAATTAATTTCTATGTGTCCTAATGTGACTATTGTGGTTCAGAAAAAACAGTAGGCAGTAAGCAGTAAGCAGTAAGCAGAAGGCAGTAAGCAGAAGGCAGTAGGCAGTAAGCAGTAAGCAGTAGGCAGTAGGCAGTAGGCAAAAGACGGTTTTTATATCACAAAAAAGATGGCAATTGTTAAGATTGGAATTTTGGGAAAGATATCGGGCAAAGTAAATGATGCCGTTTGGGTAAACCAGAGAGGTAAAAATTATGTACGCAAATTGCCAGAACATTACAATGATGCAAATACTGAACTTCAGGCAGCTCAACGATTGAAGTTTGCAGTGGTAATGGGGTTTCTCAAACCAATGAAAGATTTTATCCATATCTGTTACAGCGGTTATGCGATGAAGATGAATGCATTTAATGCTGCATTTTCCCATACATTCCATCATGCCGTTACCGGAGAATATCCGGATTTTGTTATTGATTATTCCTCGGTATTAGTAAGCCGGGGAAGCCTTGCCGGGGCATTGAACCCAGCCTGTGAATCCTCCCGCCCGGATGCGGTGTGTATATGTTGGGATAATAATCCGGGTATAGGTAATGCTTCGGAAAGTGACCTGGCAATGGTATTGATTTATAATCCTGATAAACGGAAAGCCATCTATTTAACTGATAGTACTAAGCGGACAGAAGGTAGCATAGAAGTAGAAGTGCCTGCTGAATTTGTGGACGATACGGTACATTGCTACCTTGGGTTTATGAAATCAAAGCCTACGTTCGGACGAAAAACGAGAGATGCGATCTCTGACTCGAGGTATGCAGGAAGTATAAGGATGATAAGGTAAAAGGGACGAGGGACGAGGGACAAGGGACAAGGGACGAAGGACAAGGGATAAGAGATGAAGGACGAAGGACAAGGGATAAGAGATGAAGGACGAGGGCGAGTGAAAAGGAAAGTTATTTGATTTTTATTTTTAACAACTTGGTTAATTACGATTTACGATTTGAGCGAGGGGCTATGAAAAGACGACGAGGCGATTGGGCGACTTTGCGAGAGAGAGAAGGTGAGTGGGAGAAAGGGAGAATAAGTGAATGGGTGACTCTGAAATTATGAATTACGATTTGAGCGAGGAGCTATGAATGGGCAACGGGCGATGGGGCGACTGGGCGATGGAGCGAGGGGGCGACAAGGCAATAAGAAATTAGTTAATATGCAAATTTTGAAGAAATTGAAGAATGAAGTATTGAAAACAAAAAAATAAATTACTGAATTTGTAGTATTTATATAATCATTTTTATTTTTAACATTAACAACAATATTTATGGAAACATGGGAAAACATACAGTTTATTATGGATAGTATCAATAATAAATATCATCGGTGGAGATATGGCTTTTATATTAGTTATTTGATATGTTTTCTTACACTATTATTTTGGGAAACATGCTGGTATATAAATAAATTTCCTAATGAATTAAGTTTTGCCGGGAATTTATTGCAGATCTTTTGGCAATTTTATATTGGGAATATTGCGGTAATCGCGTTCTTTGAAATAGTTACACGGATAAAATGGCGTAATTATTTATTATTGAAACGTTTATTAATACACAATTATCAATATAATACCAATAAACTGAATAGCTACCCCGGGGAACAAATCGGTACTATGATAAGGGCATTTAAATCGATATTTATTTTTGCCACAATCTGTTATCTGCCGATAATAGTGCATTATCATAATTTTTCAACTGAACATGGAACGTTTAGCGGAGGATTCATTATATTAAGTTTTTTGACATTATGCTTAGCATATATCGGTATTTTAATGCCTGTATTGTTGGGAATAAGAGTACAAAATATTAAATATCGTTTTATTTACTGGATAACATTTCTCAAATCGAGATTAGTTGACAGTTCGGTAACACTTTTTTTGGGTATTCTTATGATTTTATTTGTAAGTATTACCCTGGCATTTTTGCCATTAGCATTAAACGGAGATAAAACTATATCCAATTATATTATTAACCGGGAAAAAATTAAAAATATTGATAATTTTTCAACCATTGTGGGTGTTCTGGGTATATGGCTGTCGGTGATAATTATTTTAGTTGGAGATATGCTAAAAAATTACACAAGACTTTATCAGTCGTTTGAGGAATATACGAGTTACCAATTAAGGGAAAAATTGCTTGGGTTTAAGACGATTAAAATAATATTGATTGGATTTGGAAACCTTGGTAGGTTAGTAGCGGGAAATCTGCTGGTGAAATCCTTTCAATTTACCGAAGATGAACGAAAAGTAATAGCGAAAAATCCTTATCTGAATTATGATGTTGTAATTGATAAGGCTTTTCGATTAAGAGTAATACCCCGCAACTTAGCTATCATAGAAAAAGAAGCATCACAATTTGAAGAGCTACGCAAGGATGAACAAAGCGGGTTGAATTACGGTTTTATCAGCGGGCAAGAGACTATACTGGAAAATCTTACTCCTGGAAGTCGCATACCCATAGAGTCGGCAATGTTAGCATTGCATGGGAACGGAAGCAGCCTTCCTTTGTTGAAGGATGTAAATTTGGAAAATACAGAATTGATCATCAATACCACCTCTGATCCTGATATGGGATTTCTTCTTCAGCATCTTATGGAAAGACAAATAAATCCTGAGGAAAAAAGACCTGTAATCATCACCACCGTAGAAGACAGTCCTACGTATTCATACTTAGAGGCAAAACATGATTTATCCATTTTTCCGCTTCATGCAGCACAAACGGAAGGGCGTTCGCTTGGAAGCCGGGTCTTTTCCTTTGTAAAAAAAGTAAAAGATATAAATAATGTAAAAATAATGCTATTGGGGGATGGAAAGGCTCTTTATTATTCCATTGACACCTTTTGGCAATATTGTAATCAGGATAAACATGGAGATAAAGAGACGGAAAATGAACGAATAAAAAATTTTATCCAAAAAAACATTGTTGTAGTAACGGGAGATGAAACTATATGTAAGGAGAGCAAATCGGATAATGGCAATACTCAATGGGAACTTATCCTTGGAGATACCGATCATTATAAAATTAATTTAGTGGAAGGAAATCCAGGCAGGTTTGCACATATACTGAATGCACTTGGGAAATTAGCATATAATGAAAAGACGGAGATTTTACTATTTGTTATCAGCAACCGTAATATTATGGATACCATACGCGTGGCAGAGCAGGTGAACCAAGCGATAAGCAGTAACCAATTAAACTATTGCAAAATGCTTATAAGCGCTCATGCTGAAGTAACAGATATCGTAGAAGGGCTTCTTAAACCGTTTTATAACATCGCTATGCCTGATGGATTTGATAATGTGGGCTTCCCATGCGAAAGTCGTGATTTTATTATAAAAAAGAATGTCATTATCTCGAGCCAGATCAATGCCATAGCCGATTGTCTGAAGCATGAACATGTGATAAAAGAAAAATTAACGGGAATGGTTGAGGAGGATTTACTTCCGTTACATGCCAACGGAGAGATCGCTATATGTGCCGCAAACAAACCCGGAACGTTTTGCAATATTATCAGTCGTTTATCCGGATTAGCGCCTTTGCGTGTGGAAGATAACAATACGGCTAACGGCAATGATTTTGATGGGAAATATGCAGAAGGAACAAATGAAGAGGATAATAAAAAGGCGCATGGGCCCGGGACACCCTCATTTTTTTATAGTTATTCTTTCCCGGTGAGGAGCAATGATGCGGAACTGAGAGACACGTTTCTTTACAGGGGAGATGCCTATTTGGGTCCATTGCAGCAAAGTGATTTGGAAACGATGGCGATAGAAGATTTGAAAATAAACGGGACGACTGAAAATCATAAAGAGATAACGAGTATGATGCCATTTGCCTGGCAAAACAATGTACAGGAAAGTTGTACGAAATATTCGCAACGTTGCCCGGTAAGCTCAAACGAACATATGATACATCCCGTTTGCGGGAAAAAAGAAGAAATCCCAAATTATGTAAAACAGTATGCACAGATAAAACTATGGGCAGGAAATGATGATGTGCCCGGAGCCCTGGCATTGGCAATAGCTGATTTTTTAATGCTTGCCCGTTCCGCCCGTTTTGAAGAAGATGGGAGGAAGGGACTGATTAATATAGTGTATGAAAGCTGCCAGCTTTGTACATTGGAATTTAATGCCTTAAAACGGTTGTATGTGCAGGGAATACCCTACAAAGAAATTGACCCTGAAAAAAGAAGGGAATTAATAAATACGCGGAATATCCTGGCAATAAAAATAAAACCCATAGAAGATGGCGATAAGGAATGGGCGGAATATGCCCGGATGCTGGCAGGGTATCTTAATTCGGTGTCATCTGAAACGTACGACTTATCGCTATTGGAGCATCACCACTTTATTGTACAAAATAAAATAAGAAAACAGGTGAGGGCAATGGAGTTTGCAAAGAGGATTTGAAAGTTGAGATGAGATTATTCGGAGAGGACTGAATTAAAATAGAATGCCTTTATTATTTATTATCAAATTTTTACATATATCTATATTGATAATTAAAATTTTATTCATAATATTTTTTACCATTAAATCTACGATAAATAATCTTAAAAGAAAACTCGAAAAGGCGTAAAACGTGTTTTACGTACCATTTAAATAGCCCCCATGATTTCTTTCTCATAAAGATTCCTGTTAATCCAATCTTTTGAAAAAAACTATTTGGTATTTTATATAAACCTATAGAATATCTGAATGCAGCGCCAACACCAATCAGAATTTTTTTTTCTACTAATGGCTTAATATTAACGGCAAAATAGTCCTGTTTTGGTGCAGTCATCGACACCCATACAATATCTGCATTACTATCATTAATCATCTTGGCAATAGCAAAATAATCGTACTCATCAACATTAATGAAAGGAGGTGAAAAAGTTCCCACTATTAATGCGCCATATTTTTTAATGTATTCAGACTTTATTTTTACTAATGTATCATCCGTATCCCCAAGTAGAAAATGTTTTAATCCATTATTTGGATTTTTGAGCATAGTTACAAATAACTCAGGCCCCATTGTGCGATAAACGTCTTTTAATCCCCACAATCTAGCCATCCATATTAATGGCATACCATCTGGAGTATTTATATATGACGCCTTCATTATTTCATTGTAATCGGGATGTGAAGATGCATAACAAACAGAGTGTAAATTAGAAACGCAAATATATGTGGAAATACCTTTTTCAACGGCTTCTACAATAAGATTTATTGTATTTTGAGGAGATGTGATTGAAATGTAAGTCTTTCCTATTCTATATTTATCTGGAATTCTACTTTGATACATGCAACATCATTTTTAGGCTCTTACTAATTTTTAAATTTTACTTGCAGCAATAATAGCTTCTACACATCTTTTTGCCGTTTTCCCATCCCATAATTCCGGACGGCAAGGCTTGCTCTCTAATGACAACGTATGATGGTATTCTTTTCGAATACGTTCTATATTATTCCCAACCAATACACTTGCGCCTCCATTTTCACGAAGTGTTACCGGACGTTCGGTATTCCATCTTAACGTTAAGCATGGAGTTCCTAACACACAGCACTCTTCCTGTAGTCCGCCACTATCGGTCAACATAATGCGTGCCTTCATATTTAAACGAAGCATTTCGTGATAACCAATAGGTTCTAATAGGATAAGACTCTTACTTTCTTTTACTCTTTTCCATAAGCCAAACGTATGCAACTGTTTGCGGGCACGGGGATGTATGGGCCATATCATGGTATAATTTTGGGTTACTTCTTCCAGCAGAAAATTTACCAAGGGTTCAAACACTTCACGGGAATCTACATTTGAAGGACGATGTAATGTCATCACTGCATATTGTCCATCTTGGGGTGTATTGTTTTTAAACAAATCCCCTTCAGCAAGATTGGATCGAATAATTGTCTCCAATTTAAGTTGCATTGCTTTTTCACGATTTTCTTCTAAAGTATCTATCATAATATTTCCGACAAAGCCTATTTTATTTTCAGGCACTCCCTCTTTACGCAAGTTTTCGGAAGATATCTTATCTGGGGTCAGCAATAAATCCGACAAACGGTCGGTAACTAAACGATTAATTTCTTCCGGCATAAACATATCGCCTGATCTCAAACCAGCTTCAATATGACAAACTTTAATATTTAATTTTTTTGCTGTAACAGAACATGCTAATGTTGCATTTACATCTCCAACCACTACCACCCAATCAGGTTTTTGATCAAGCAATACTTTCTCAAATGCAATCATAGTATTTCCTACTTGTTCTGCATGAGAACCTGAACCTACTTCTAAATTAATATCAGGATCGGGAATACTTAATGCTTTAAAAAAAGCTTCCGACATACGTACATCATAGTGTTGCCCTGTATGAACTAATATATGTTCTATCTTTTCGTTTGATTGAGTTTTGTTGTAAGAATTAATTGCCTTACAAAAAGGAGCAATCTTCATAAAGTTTGGGCGAGCGCCAACAACGGAAATTATCTTTATTAGCATTAATTAATTTTTTGATTCATGTAATTTTATCTCTTCTTCCGTAAATCTTTTTTTTATAAATTTTGCAGGGTTACCTCCAACAATAGAATATGATTGCACATCTTTAGTAACCACAGAACCAGCAGCAATAATTGCGCCATCTCCGATGTGTACCCCAGCAATAATTATAGCTCCATGCCCAATCCAAACATCATTTCCAATTATTGTTTTATATGAATCTCCACGGGGAGAATCCCAAATAGTTTTCCCAACAATACTAAATTGATGGTCATCTCTTCCTACAAATGAAACATTCGAAGCAACTAATATAGAATTACCAAATTCAATATCACATTGAATTTTACAATGTTTTCCGAATTGTACTTTATCACCCAATATCACATCTTTGTGAGGAGACCATATCTCTGTTTTAAAAGGAATTCTGACAAATCCAGACGATTTAACCCAAGAATAATAAATTTTTAACATTAAGAATGAACGTATTCCATTTGCTATACGACGTAATATCAAAATAATTTTATTTTGATTTGGAATGGTATTATTTTTTAGATCCATTTTCCAAATAATTAATTCCATTCAGAAATCGAGTCGCCTCTTGTTCAATAGAAAATTCTGAGTATAGCAGGTTTTCTGCAGCCTTTCCCATTCTTTCCCAATCTTCATTACTTTTATTCTTTATATATACAACAACATCGTATATATTGTTATATATATAACCTGTTATATCATTGTGTACAATGTCTTTTTCAGCGCCATCAGCATGTGTACATAAAACAGGCAATCCAAATGCCATAGCTTGATTGATTGATAACCCACCTAAACCCGGTAAAATAGCAAAAGATGACACTTTATAATATGGGAATAATTGTTCTATTTGTTTGTATCCAAGAAAAGTATGATTTACCTCAAAAAATATACTCTTTAATTGGGTTTCATACTCTTTGGTTCCCGATCCAATAAGAAGTAAATGATATTTATCTCCCAACCCTCTCATTATAGGAACAAGATCTTCTATTTTCTTTGTTGGCAATAAAGATCCCACAAAAATAATAAAAATCTTTTCATTTGAATGTATTAGCCTTAAATCTTCGGGCATTTCATGTGAAGATTTCAAAATGGTTTCCTTTACAGCTATTGTATCAATCGTATTATTCATTATAAATATTCTTTCTTTTGGAACGCCAAGTGATAAAAAGTATTCTTTACTGCATGAATTATATCCATATACATAAGTAGCTTTTTTAAGTAGCCTTGTATAAAAATGCATATAAATTCTTCTTGATAAAGAATTTCCAAAATCCTGATATCCTTTCCCTAAATCCCAAACAATGTATTGTCTGCTCATCAATAAACAATATAGTCGGATTTGTATATTATTTATTGTGTTTTGGCCTCCTTCAGTCACGATAACATTTGGATTTAGTTTCAACAAGGAAAAAAACAAGAATGGAAACCAGACAATATTATCATTAATATTTATGCTTTTTATAGGATAAATGTAAGAACATTTTGATACTATATTTTTGTGAACCGTGACGCGCCCTCTTGATTTTACCGAATTTATTAGTTTAAAATCAGGTACAATGCTATTTAAATAATTAAAAAATCCCTCTCTAAAATTATAAAAGTAACGTTGAACTATTACAATTTCTGTTCTCATTTTGAATTATTTTAAAAAAAACGGTAATCGTTTTATTTTAATTTTAGTTTCAATTAATACAGATAATATCTCTAAATATTAATTTGTTTGCGTTTCTTGTAATGGATATAGTATTTTTTTAAAAATTGTTTGTTGGTTTTCCCATAAAAACAGCCCTTTTATTTTATGCAGATTTTGATGATAAACCTTATAATTATTAATCATGTTGAAAATCGCTGATTTTATTTCATTTATTTCACTGCCTTCTGAAGTAATTACAATCCCAATAACACCTTTATCAACTATTGTTTTCATAGGTTCGTTACATCCTACAATTACTGGTTTACCTAATGCCAATGACTGAAACATTCTGTTGGGTTCACAGTATCTGTTATTAGGTATATCGATAGAATAAAAAACTATACTAAATTTACTTTGCATCATGTAGAAGGTGGTGTATTTTTGATCAATCTGACCGGTAAAATATACCAAATCAAATAATTTATTTCCGTATTTTTCATGAAGTGCATCTTTAATAAAATCAGGTACGTGGCCTATAACCACTGCTTTAATCATATCACATTCAATAATGGCTGATAATGTTTCAATGGGAAATCTTTTTGTACTAGTTATTCCTTGAATGTAAATATAATCCTCGTTTCCTAACCATTTCTTAAAATCTATATAATTATTATCCTTAATATGAAAGCCTTCAAGCCATTGTTTATCTGCGAAATTTCTTAATACAATATGTTTTTCTTTTTCTTGGATTAATTTTTGACTGATCAGGTAATTTATTCGTTCGAAATTGGCATGAATTATAGATATACTTTTTTTTTCTGCCCTGTGAAACAGTACTCTTTTGAATGGATTTCCAAGAAATACTGCCGGAATTTCATGTAAATCCCATATTATTTTTTTATTTGAAAAAATTGGGAAGAATAAAGGCTGATCATCAATAACCCATAAGAAATCAAAATTTTTAATTCTTTTATTGATTTTTAAATACAATTCAAAAGCTTTACAAAGTAATGCTTTTTTTAGAAAACGACTCTTACGACTTTTAAGAGAGACCAACTCATAAGGAATACCATAACTTGTAATACCTTTTTCTGCCTTATTATCTCCGGATACAGCAAAAATTGAAAAGTCAATGCCATAAATAGTCTCCATCGTTTTTATTTCTTTACGAATTCTATCATCATATTCCAGACCATTGGTCCAGAGCACCATTGCTACTTTCATATCTTTATAAATACTTGTCAAATTAACCTAATAACAATTTAAAAGCTGCCTTATAGCTAGCTTCATCTGGGAATCGATTTATGAAATCTATCAAACTCATAAGGTCTTGTTTTCAGCAACGATAGTCAATTGGTACAATGTAGCGGATAGTCATAACAATTTAAACCATATTTAGAAATATGTCTAAAATCCAAATAAATAAAATTGTTTATAAATAGAATTCTCAATTTAAAATTACCTTTTGGTTAGTTTTCTTTCTTTCAAAAGTCATTTAGAAGCAAATATTTGTTACCAAATTAAAAGAATTAACAAATTTCATCGATAAACAGATAGTTTCTGAATTTAATATGATTCCATAAGATGGAGAAATAGTATCATTTGTTATTTTAACAGAATAATCACAATCAGCTTCAAAATAAAGAGTTAGTTGTTTATTATCTCTTTCAAGGACAATCTTATTATCCACTTGGAAAGAGGCAACGCCTTCTTCTAAATGAAAATAAAAAGTTGCTTTATGATTACCATTAAACGTAAGATAATCGGAAATGCTGATTTTGTTTTTTCCCCTTAACAATAGTACAATTTCAATACTGCTTCATCTAACATTAAAGTATATTATTTTAACGACAGAAAATTTCAGTGAAAAATATATTCTAAAAGTGAGCCATTTACAAATTTTTTTTCTGATCTTTATCTCCAATAACTAATGTATTGTGCATTGATATTGAACGAAACAGATTTCGGGACATTGGATCAGAAGAATAAATATAACATCCGAAATCTACAATTAAAATATCTATCACCAAAACAAGAAAAAATAAATCTATATGTATATAAAAATTTTAGGTACCAGAATCCTTCTGCATTCCCTGATTGTCAAAATTCAAAACGAAATAACAGTCTTCTTCGTTTATAATAACAAATCCAATATCTATGTATAAAAATTCATAGCCCCAGAACAATGATTCTTGTCATAATTATAAGAATATGCCAAACCCGGTAAAGCGAATATGAATGAGAATATTACAATATTTGATTCAATTCCGCCACTTGCCATTGCATGAAGCAATAAAACCATAATATAATATATATAAAATTTCAAAAAATGCTTTGTTTTCGCCAAGAACGGAAGACATAGCAACACCGAAATAATGAAACCGAAAATACCAATTTCACAAAGTAACTCAATAATAATATTATGAGGATAAATACCATAACTACCCCATAACGAGTATCGCCCAAATCCGACTCCGAATATTGGATTGCGTACAAATAATTCAACTCCTCTTAACAACCAAGGGCCTCTTCCTCCACCCTCAACATACCCTAGTTCTACCGTTGGAGCAAATAATTCTTCAATGCCTTGGTTTTTAATATATAACCACAAAACACCAAAAAGTAAAATCAATATTACAAAGAAGCTTTTCCATAAAAATTTTTGTTCTAATATGCCCCATAAAAAAAACAAGATGACAATAATAACTATTGTTTGTCTTGCGCCTGAGTATAATATAACTAACAGGCTTAAAACCAATGATGAAATCAGATAACGTTTATTTATCTCTTTTATACTCATCATCATTAATGCAACTCCCTGGAGCGCATAATACCCAGGCATATGATAACTAATACTAAAAACAGAACTATTATACCCTAAGGACTCAACTGTTTGATACCTCATAAAACCGAAATCAAATAAATTCAAAGGTCCGCTAATATCATTAACAAATAGACTTACACGTAATAGAAAAAAGGAATATAATATCAGATAGGTACCAAACAAAATGGTATTTATTTTCTTAACATTAGAAAACAATACTAAGAAAGCTACAAGAGCAAATATCCCGTTTCTGGCTGTTTGAACCCATTTTTCCAAAGCCCAATCGCCTCCAGTAGAAAATTTCAACGATATAAAAAATAGAAGAAATAATAATAGTAGGGCAATAAAGCTCTTTAAAGGCTTATGTATAATAATTTTTTTTGTAATCAAGCCATAAAGCAAGAGTAAAACGCCCAATATTATAAAATATCCTCCCATACCACTAATTCTTATTCCGTTCATTAATGCACCAAAAAATTGGGGAAGAAACAAAAAACACATCACTATATTACCGATTAATCCCACACGATAAAACTGAAGAAGAATAGTACAAAAGGCCAACGGCAACACCGGTATGACCTTTGTGAACAAATCAACAAATAGTATCCCAATGAGAACTAATTCGGGCCGGTATTTCTTAAATTCACTGTTTGATGTCATAATAAATTTTTAGTCGTAGCATAATTTACTTTATTTATAGTATTCTTTATAAATAATTCCAGATTATGAATAGATTGATCTGAAAAATTTTTAGGATGGCCTATAAAAACAAGATTATCTTGTTTCTGGTCTATAGTATTCTGGTAAACAATATTAAGCATATTAGACATAGGGCCATCAATACTATCTTGAAAAATTTTCGCTTGAAATAATTTTTTTACTTTTTTAAAATATTTATTATTTTCTTTTAAAACAATACTAACTCCATCTTTAAATATTATTTTGGGACGATACTTCATCATATAAGGACGTAATACGAGAAAATAATATATAGGATTCCATTTACATGATGATATAGATAATTCCAGAAATTTTCCCTCCTGATGTTCATTTTTTATTGAATCATTAAATTTATATATTATTTTATCCGGAATATTTCTATAATCATATTCTTGATATTTTGACTTTTGATTTGCCAAGCGACAAACAGAAGAATCTATATATATATCGTTTTTTTTAAATAATTCAATATAATTGCTAAAAGTTTCCAAAGAATATCCTCCGGCTCTGAACGCATAAGTCTTTTTTCCGATCGTTGTATCCAATAAATCTTTTGCCTCTGCGAACGATTTAAAAGCAAAATTTTTATCCATATCACTTAGCTTATAGTGATCAAAATCAAGAAACCATCTACCTTCTTTTTTATCCCAACTGGAATATAACCATTGCGGATGAAAGTGCAGTTGTATATCGTGACCTTGAGCATTCAGTTGTTTAAGATGATTGACCACTAATTCATAATCGTTCTTTACCTGTTGATGCTCTTCTTTTAATTGAAACATGCGCAACAGATAAACTGCATCCACAAAAATGATAAACTTGATGTTATATTTATCTAAACTATTGCATAAAGTATCCATTGGTCGTATTAAACAATTTTCAGGAGTACCGGTAACATCACCTAAAAAAAGTTCATAATCTAGTGTTATAAATATATTCATTATGTTTTTATAGTTCAACATTTCCTCTTTTCATTTCCTGGTCAATCATATCACCTTTATGTCTTTTTCTGTATTTTAAAAGACTGTTTACATTCAATAAAAAATTTAAAAAATAATAACGAGGAGATAATATAATCTTGAATAAATATCCTTTATGCAAAGTAGAACCAAACCGACTTTTAAATAATTGGATTCCTTCGTATTTACTTCCCTTAGGAGGATTTATTCTTGCACCGACAAAGTCAAAATATTTAACGCTCTGTTCTTTCATGTACAGCATGGCTTTCCATTGTAACAGATTTAATGCGCCGGTGTGATGACTGGCGGAGGAACCGCCATACATGTAATAGCACGAATGGTTTTTATTCCAAAAGAAAATAGCTGAACCTTGTGTATTGTTCTCCTCATCCTTTGCTATCCAGAATTCTATATTTTCATTTAACGAATGTAATTTATTAAAATGTGAGAAGGATGATTTTATTCCCTGACGTGCTTGAGTCTCGATGATAATTGATATGCATTCTTTTCTAAATTCCTTTCCATGAAGAATGTTTACCCCATCTTTTTCAGCCTTTCTTATTACATTACGATGCTTTGTATGTAAATTTTTAAACAACTCTTTTTCTGTGAGTTCTAAATTAACCTTATAGGTTCCAAAAACACAGTGTCGACTTCCTTGAGGATAAAAATCAAACAAAGCATGATTCGCACAAGTTATGTAGACATAATTTTGCTTACGTGCATAGTGAATAATTTCATTAACCAGTAATTTTTCTTTATTTATATCATTGCTATTCAATGGAGAAGCGGTCAATACCAGCCATTTTAATCCTAACCTGCTTATTGCTGCAAACGGTATGATTATTTTCTTCTCCGAAACGAAATATCCAAAATCGGCGCTTTGAAGTTTTAAATAATCGGGTAAAGCAATTACAGGTAAGAAGTTTTTTATCTCAGAAATGTCTTTTGTTATCCTCATCTCATGCTATATTTATTTGGGTGCATATTATTCATTAGCCCCGCAACTGCTCCATAAAGCTGCCATGCATATTCCCTTAAAAGAACGGGTTTCCGTCTAATGGTATTTATTATGAACCCTTTCAAACTGTCATAAATAAAATAATTAAAAATATACAGTGCTCTTTTCGTCCCAAAATGTTTTCTTCCCAGATAGACTTTATTCCTTGCAATCAAATATCTTGAAAAAGGATGACGTCTGTCTTTGTTACTTTCATTGATATGCATGTGCCAGGCTATAGCTTTTTTAGTAGCCGCCATCAAAAATCCTTTTTTCTTTGCCCGGAGGCCCATATCCACTTCATCACTGTACATGAATAAATTTTCATCCTGCAAACCAACTTCTTCGTAGAATTTTCGTTTAGCCATATTCATGCCGCCAGCGACAGTTTCACTAATATTATAATCAGTTTGTATAAAAGATATTTCGTGATTAGCCTCTTTTTCACTTAATGTAAGTTTTTTGGATATAATACAGCCATAACTTTCAATAATACTAGATCCTTTTTTTAATATCAGCGGTGAAATCATTCCACAGGAAGAGTCTGAATTCAAAAAATCATATAAATTGGGTATTGTTCCCTTATCTAGCTTCATATCATTGCCAATCAGCATAATTGTATCTATGTCTGGATTTTCCAGAGCTTTTCGAATTCCATCATTATATGCGCCAGTGCAACCTCCATTTGTCTTTCTTTCAATAATAATTGAATTTGTAAAATAACTTGTTACTTTTTGCAGATATTCTGGTTCTGAATGGTTATCAACAATAATATGACTATTCAAGTCATCTTTATATTCTTCATACCATTTACACCATTCATTAAATTTGTACTCGTCGTTATATGTTATAGTTATTGCAGCTATTTTCATTAGATTTTTACTTCAGTTAAACATTTTATGAGATATCTCATTTTAGTCGAGTTTTCTTCAATCGGTATTTCCAAAATTTTGTCGTAAACTGATTGAGCAACTGGAGTATCTCCCTCACCTGACAGTAAAGAATAACCATAATTTGAAAATATTCCCTTCATTTTTAAGTTTTCCTTAAATATTTCCAATTCTTTTCTATGGTTAAAAAGTAAGACTAATTTATGATTATTTGTGGAAGCTTCTCCTTTAGTTACGAGCCTAAAAAATGGGCTTGTTTCTAATATTATTTTATGTTCTTTAAAAAAATTCCTCCTAAAAGTTTGGTTGAAATTTGCCTGGAGTATTCCTCCCAAAATTTTATTTTCGAATTTACTCATATCATTATTTGTTATATCAGTAAATTTATTTACTAAAAATATTGGATATTTTAGTAATTTGAATAATTTCAATCGATTGTAAGCATCAATTTTATATCTGTTAAAATAGAAATCAATATATTTTAGATAGTGGAAAAGAAATGAATGTGTTCTCCTGATTTTATAATTTCTATTTTTAGTCCAGAAAAATGCACCTAAATGTCCGGATGTAGGTTTTCCCGGACTAAAAGAAAAAAAACCAGCATCTCCAAATGTTCCTACATATTTTTGTTCATTGGCTTTTGCACCAAATGATTGAGCAGCATCGTCAATCATGAAAATATTGTACCTCTGGCATAATGATTCAATTCTAGATAAATCGGCTGGGGTACCATACATGCTGGCTACTATAACTGCATTCGGGTGATGATCGCGTATCTTTTTCTCAATATCTTCTATAGAAGCATTTAAATCATAGTCGTTCAAATCATAAAAGTATGTTTTTAACCCAATTTTTTTAATTGGAGTTAAAACGGATTCACAGATATAAACAGGCAGTAATATCGAATCATTGATATTTAAGGATTTTAAGCAATGATATAAGGCTGATCTCCCATTGGCTGCATACATCCACTCCTTATTTGTGATAGAATTTAACCTTTGAATATCAAGTTCGGTTTTTATGTAATTAGTAGGCTTAAATTTATTTATAATCATACCCTGTGTATTGAGCTTAATTTAGCCAATTAAAGATTGGGCTGTTGTTATAGTCACCATCGATTATGCCTTTTTGTTCAGGTATGAATTGTATATCTTGATTCTGTCTGAAAAACACACCCAGTTCACGTTCCATGTTGTTGTTAAATATTCGTTGAACTTTTTGATTTTTCGGAACCGCAGGTGAACCACTCAATAATAAATTTGTACCATACGGTGTATAATCTTTATTGAGGTAGCTGTTCCTGGTTACAATTGAAAATTCTGGAATAATGGTACTTTTTGAAATGACTGCCCTTTGGTTAATCCAACAATTATTTTGTATTTCAATTTTATCAAAATATCTTTTTATGGTACCCGTTTCGATATTTTTCACATAATGCATTTCGCAATCCATTACCACACACTCACCTGTTATTTGAACGTTATCACCACAAATAATCTGATAGGTTGATTTTACTACACTACCTCCTCCAATAGTACAATTTGCGCCAAATTCCAAAATCGCATCTCTTCTTTCAACACCGAAATATACACCTCCTCCAACAATTAAATTACCTCTCATTATTAAATTACCTGACAGATTAAACTGTGTTGGCAACAGGGAGTTAGGGAAAAGATCAATGTATTTATATCCAATTTTTAACATTCCTGTTTTTATGGGTGATTTAATGATTATGTCTCCTTTCAGAGATAAAATTTTTAGCCGGCCATAAACGAACACAGGAAATTTAATCGCATTTGAAAAGGATTGAGTTTTAAAATTAATGTAAACAGTTTTGATTAGATTTAACCTGATTATTAATCGCAGTCTGTAAAATGTATATTTAAGTATTTTTTTTATTATTCTTTTCATTTTGAATATTTTTTAGATATTCCCATATGTTGATATTCATTGTTTTCTTCATGAAATAATATGAGTATGCACAGGTAAATAGAAATAAAAGTATTCCCAGAATATATCTAAGTGATAGTATCTCAATTTTTCTTATGAAAATTGTTATTAATACAGTTATAAATATAACCGCTATCAGAATCTTTAGCTTCTTTTCTAACTCGATTTTATACTTAAAATGAATAATTGTTCCATTTATAAATAATTGAAATAAAGTGTTGAGCAAATAAGACATGCCTAATCCTAATAATCCATAGAAATTATAAAAAAGAAAGTACATAGGAATAAATAGAACATTATTTACTATTGAATAGATAGTAAATATTTTTGCTTCCTGCTTTGCCAACAATATCATTCCCATGCTGTTGGAGCACACAATTACAATTGTCCCCAAAATTGCGTAATCGGTATAGGCTATCGTTTGTATAAATTCTTTTGAATAAAGTATTTGAATAATTATTGGTGAAAGAAATACGAATAAGACCGCGATGGGGAAAATTAATATTAGTCCAACTTCAGACTGACGGTTAAGTTCTTCCTGCAATTTATGATTATCCCAATGTACCGCTGAAATTCGGGGATAATAATCTACCGTCATGGCTGTGAGTACTATTCCGAAATAACTAGAAATAATGGTTGTTCCGGCACGATAATATCCAACTACATCCAACCCTCCATGAGAACGAATATAAGCTGCAATCACCAAATCAAACAGCAAGCCTAAAAAACCGACCAACATCAGTGCAAATCCCATTTTTACCATGGGTGAAGCCTCTTTTTTAACTTCGGTTAGAGTAAAGTTTGTTTTGTCATACTTAATTTTTCGAACAAAATAGTTGGAAAAAAAAACGGCAGAAAAAGCCGTTATAATTAATGATGGAACAATACCAGCCTTGCCAAAAAAGTAATACATCGGAACAGCAGTTACAAGGCCGACAACAGACCCAATCATGCTCGCTTTTGCCAGAGCGCGCAACTGTCGCATACCTTTTAGAATGGCAAGTTGTCCTTCTGTCAGTATGTTAAGGCCTACAACCAGTGCCATCCAGATGTAGGCAATTGTGTAACTGTTATCTCCGAATGTCCATTTGCTCAGCAGGGGCGAAAGTGTGATCGTAATTATAATACCAAGCAAACAGGTGAAGAGAATAACCTTATTTGTTAATGAAATAATACGCGAAAAACGATCCTTATCCTTGCTATTATTTGCCTCTGAAATATCTCTTACGGCGCTTTGAGATATCCCAAGTCCAGCACCACTTTGAATTAGACTAACCGAATTAGAGAGTATGCCAATTATTCCAAGACCTTCCGGCCCCAAAAGAATGGCAATAACCTTGTTTCTGAGTATTCCGGCAATAATCTGAAATACTCTGACAAAACTAAAAAGAAATGTTGATTTGAATATACTTTTATAGGAATTTTGCCCAGGAGTCATTATTTGTATTTATTATTTAAAAAGCTTTACTTAAAACTACCTTCTTTCCTAATGTAGCAACATTATAATAAAATAAAAAATGGTCAAATTTTTCTTCACATACATACGTACTTCCATTATGCAACAGCCAGTTGCCTTTTTTATAAAACAGTACATTATTCTCCTGGCATAATAATAGACCTATTTCCCTATTCTGTTTTATATAAAATTCGGCAATTTTCATAATCAGAAAACCATATTCTCGTTTTAAATAATTTTTATCTACACAAACATTGCCTATACCCAAGAACTCATTTTCTCTCGAATCATCTATTTGGATTTTCCCTTTTGTAATAGCGAGATATGCAATTATAGTTTCTTCATTTTTCAAGATTAAATGCACGTCATTTTGAGATATATTTCTATTCATCCATTCGATTTGCTTTTGAATAGAATAATGCCAATATTGTGATTTTAGTAGACAAATATTATTCAACAATTCTTTAGGACACTCTGAATGTTTTACAAAATCAAAAATCATAAATAATGTATTTTTTAATTAATCCACCATCCACATGGCAACGCCACAAACTTTGAATAAAACTCCTCAACCCCCCAAAGCCCACCTTGTCTGCCAAAAACAGAATAATTATGATTAGGTAAATGAACGCCGGAAGCATAAAAACCTTTTTCCCGGAAATGTGAAATTGATTCTTTTTTATCAGGTGTTAAAACTCCGAAAATCCAATAGTTTGGACTTTGAAATGGTTTACCCATTATTTTATAATCCGGAAATTTCATCTCTATTTTTGCTTTCCATGTCCTGGCATTTCTGTGCTGTTTTTCCAATAATTCATCAACTTTCCCCAATTGTAAACAACCAATATAACTGTTAATTTCACTTAAAGTTGCACCATATCCGGGTTCAGTAATATCACACTGGGGGGAAATTTCGCCTAATTCATCACGAAAAATTTTCCGGTCAACTCCCAAGTCTCTTATGCGTTTAGCTTTTTCAAAAAGGACGTTATCATTAAAAGCAACAGCACCCCCATCAATAGTATTAGGTAATCTAACAGTTTGAAAAGAAAAAATTGTTACATCGCTTCCTGTATTTCCAATTATATTGCCTTTGTATTCAGAGCCAAAGGCTTCAATGGCATCGTCAACAACGATGATTTCTTTTTCCTTACCTATTGCATTGATTTCATCCACATATCCTACATAACCGCAATAATGATTATGAAAAATGGCTTTTGTTTTTGATGATATTTTAGAACGGACACTATCAGGATCAAGCGTTCCTGTTGATGGGTCAATATCTGCCCATACGACCTTCGCTCCCTGTGTTGCAAATGGTTGGTTGGATGCAAGGCAACTCATGGGGGATGCAATAATTTCATCGCCGGACTTTATTCCTATTACTGCCAAAGCGACAAGCATCGCTGAGTTGTAAGAGTTAACCGCAGTAATCCGGGGTTCTCCAATATAATCTCCCAATTTTTGTTCAAATAGTTTTCCCCACTTTCCGTATGCCAAAGCCCCTGAATGCAAAATTGCATCCAATTCGGGTAATTCTGCCGGCATGTAAGGCTTAAATAAAGGAACCATCCTTACCATCCTTTTTTAATTACTTCAACTATTCTTTCCCGGTCTTCTTCAGTAATCCACCAACCGCATGGAATATGAATCATTTTGGAGTAAAACTCATCCAAATTGGGAAGTTGACGTTTTGATGATGAAAAGATAGTATGACGATCGTTCCTGAGATGAAGAGGTGATGCCAGTATATCATTTGCTTCCATCATTTTAATAAAATCATCTCTTCTATCCACTTTCATGGTGTATAGCCAATAGGATGGTTCTGTATTATTATAATATTTCACAAGCTCCAGCCCATCAATATTTTGTAGTTTTTTGTCATAAAACTTGCCATTGCCAATATATTTATCAAGGACAGATTGCAGATAACGCATCTGAACCAAACCGATGGTTGCATTTACATTATTCATACTATATTTGTAACCTGTTTCCTTGATATCGTTTTCTAAACGTGGCTTTGATTTATCTAAGCCAAACCATCGTTTTATTTTTGCTTCCTTATAATCCTCTTCCGTTTTAACTGTTAAAAAACCTCCATCAACAGTGGTCATGTGTTTAATAGCCTGGAGTGAAAAGATCGTATAGGGTGAATTATTGCCAATGTATTCTCCGGCAAATTTACTTCCTAAAGCGTGAGCAGCATCTTCAATAACTGGAATATTATACTCTTTTGAAATTTTGTTAAATTCTGTCATATTACAAACCATCCCTGCATAATGAACCAACATGATGGCTTTAGTTTTTGGTGTAATTAATGAACGGACAGATTCCGGATCAAGCAATCCTGTATTTAGTTCAACATCTCCCCAAACAACTTTTGCCCCTACCATAGTTATTGCTACATTGGTAGGTTCTGCTGTTAATGCCGTGCTTATTACCTCGTCTCCCTGTTTTACACCTGCAAGAAGAAGGGCTAAATGAAGGGCATCTGTACCTGAATGTAAGGCAACACAATATGGATTTCCGATGAATTCCTTAAATTTATCTTCAAATTCCAGAACAACCTTTCCTTCGGCTATATACCCACTATACAGGATTTTCTCCAATTCCGGCATCAGTACATTCCGATCGGGTATAAATGGTTTTACTAATGGTATCATAATTATTGGTTTAATTCGTTTTGTACATATTCTAATGATAAAAGCAATTCTTTCAATTCAATAACATTCAAGCGTTTTGTATTTCCGGAATTATAGTCATTATCAATCAATTTTGGGCCATCTGTTTGAACATATTTTGTGTAATTCAAATCCCTCATATCGGCAGGTATTCTAAAATAATCGCCCAAATCATCGGCTTTTGACATTTCTTCTTTACTGCATAATGTTTCATGCATCTTTTCTCCATGCCTTGGTCCAATTATTTTTATTTCATTTTCAGCATTAAAAATTTCTTTTAGCGCAGTAGCCAAGGTAAGAATCGTTGCGGCAGGAGCTTTTTGTACAAAAAGATCGCCAGGACAGGCATTCTTAAAAGCAAATATTACCAGTTTCACCGATTCATCTAACGACATCATAAAACGGGTCATATTGGGGTCAGTTATTGTTAAAGGCGTTCCTTCTTTTATTTGCTTAATAAACAATGGAATTATTGATCCTCGCGAGCACATTACATTCCCATACCTGGTTGCACAAATTACACCATTATTTGCCTGAACTCTATGATCCCGTGATTTAGAGATGGCTAGTTTTTCCATGATTGCTTTAGTCATACCCATAGTATTAATAGGGTAGACAGCTTTATCTGTACTTAAAACAACCATTTTTTTGACATTATTCCTTGCTGCTGCTTCCAGAACATTTTCTGACCCTAATATATTTGTTCTGACCGCCTGCATTGGGTAAAATTCACAAGAGGGAACCTGTTTCAGTGCTGCAGCCTGAAATACATAATCTACTCCACGCATAGCAGAATTAATACTGTCGAAATCACGTACATCTCCTATGATAAAATTAATTTTATCATTATGATATAAAATACGCATATCATCCTGTTTCTTTTCATCGCGGCTGAAAATGCGAATCTCTTTCAATTCAGAATTTAGGAAATGTTTTAGTACTGCATTACCAAAAGAGCCAGTTCCTCCGGTAATCAGTAATACTTTGTTTTTAAACATAATAATTTGTACGTTTGGTAAAATTAAATTATTTTATAAATTATCTATATAGCGCTCATACACTGAATTAATTCCCACTTCAAGGGGGAAGAGGGATTTGAAGCCCAGCTTGCTTAAGAGGGAAATATCCAATAATTTCTTAGGTGTGCCATCGGGTTTGGAAGCATCCCAGCTTATATTTCCACGGAAACCTGTGATTTTTTTATCAGACAGATTATTTTGGTCAACGAATTGAACGATTTTTTTATCAACGAATTACTCGAATTTTCACGAATTATCTTTGTCAACGAATTTCACGAATTTACGCGAATAATTTTTGTCAACGAATTGAACGAATTATACGAATTGCTATTAATTTATTCGTGTAATTAGTGTAATTCGATGATGTTTTGGGGGTCAACGAATTATTTTTTTTGTCAACGAATTGCGCGAATTAAACAAATTAGTATCAATTTATTCGTGTAATTAGTGTAATTCGATGATGTTTTTGGAGTCAACGAATTGGTCAACAAATTATTTTTATCAACGAATTTCACGAATTGAACAAATTATTTGGGGTCAACGAATTAATCTTAGATGATTAAGGCTTTCTTCTCCGAAATTCACTAATAATCCTAATTTCAAATTTGTTGCTTTAAGGTAATTAATAACTTGTGCCTGATGTGTTGATGATAATTCCGTAAGCGCTTTTATTTCAAGAATTATTTTATCGTAACAAATAAAATCAGCAATGTATTTTTTATCTAATAAAATACCTTTATATTTTATATCAAGTTCTACCTCTCTTTTGAATGGGATATTTCTATTTTTAAATTCAATCTGAAGAGCTTCCTGATAAACGGCTTCGAGAAAACCACATCCTAATAAATTATGGACTTCCATGCATGCGCCTATAATCTTATAGCTTTCTTCTTTATAGAGGATATCCATTGTGTGTCCAGTATTTTTGTCAACAAATTACACGAATTCTACGAATTTCTTGGGTCAACGAATTGAACCAATTAAACAAATTAGTATCAATTTATTCGTATAATTAGTGTAATTCGATGATGTTTTTAGGGTCAACGAATTGAATGTTTTTTTGTCAACGAATGACTCGAATTATCACGAATTTCTTAGGTCAACGAATGACTCGAATTAAACAAATTAGTATCAATTTATTCGTGTAATTAGTGTAATTCGATGATATTTTGGAAATCAACGAATTGCACCAATTTTCACGAATTATCTTTGTCAACGAATTTTACGAATTGTTATAAGCTATCTATATAATGCTTATACACTGAATTGATTCCTTCTTCAAGGGGGAAGAGGTATCTGAAGCCCAGCTTGCTTAAGAGGGAAATATCTAATAATTTCTTAGGTGTGCCATCGGGTTTGGAGACATCCCAGCTTATATTTCCACGGAAGCCTGTGATTTTTTTTATCAGCATGGCTACATCCTTAATGGTAAGGTCAGTGCCAGTACCTATATTGATATGGGTGTGTTTATATTCATCGTAAAGTTGTGGTGAGCTTACCTTTTGGAGGATAAAGACACAGGCTGATGCCATATCGTCCACGTGCATGAATTCACGGTAGATAGAGCCGGTACCCCAAAGGTTGAGTGATGGGGGGTTACTGATTCCATACTTATTCAGGATGTTCAGGATGTCTGTTTCATTAGCTTGTCCGGAGATGCCTTCGATGGGTCGTTTATCAAGGTCTTTCCGTATTCCTTCCCAGTCGTTGGTTTCCATACATTTTCCTAAATGGAACTTACGGATAAGGGCAGGCAGCACATGGGAGGTTTCGAGGTTGTAGTTGTCGTTTGGTCCATAGAGATTGGTGGGCATCACGGAGATAAAATCACTACCGTATTGGCGGTAATAGCTTTCGCACATCTTAATGCCTGTTATCTTGGCGATTGCATAAGGCTCGTTGGTAGGCTCCAGGAGTCCGGTAAGGAGGCTATCTTCCTTTATGGGCTGTGGTGCAAGTTTGGGATAGATACAGGAACTGCCAAGGAAAAGAAGTTTCTTTACTCCGTATTTCCATGCAGAATGGATGATGTTATTCTGTATCGTAAGGTTCTCGTAGATAAACTGTGCCCGATAGATGCTGTTAGCCATGATACCTCCTACCTTAGCGGCTGCATCCACTACATATTCAGGTCTTTCCTTTTCAAAAAAAGCTTCCACATCAGCCTGACGGGTAAGGTCGAGTTCATCTATGGTACGAAGGACAAAGTTGGCGTAGCCTTTTGATTTGAGGTTCCGTAATATAGCAGATCCCACCATACCGTGGTGGCCGGCGATGTATATTTTGCTGTTTTTATTCATTTGAGTAGTTATTATGTTATATAGTGATGGAGTGATGGAGTGATGAGGTGATGGAGTGATGGAGTGATGGGATCACTTTATCACTTCTGTACCACTTTTCATCACTTTATCACTTTCATCACTTTATCACTTTCATCACTTCTTCATCACTTCATCACTTTCATCACTTCTCCTTCTTATCTTCTCAAAGTCAGCATTAACCATAATCTTCACTAACTCTTCGAACTTTGTTTTTGGTTCCCAGCCTAGTATTTTTTTTGCTTTAGCCGGATTGCCAATAAGGATTTCTACTTCGGTGGGGCGGAAATAACGGGGATCAATGGCTATCACTTCTTTACCGGTAGATTTTAAAATACCTTTTTCATCAATACCTTTACCCTTCCACTGAATTTCTTCACCTAAAACGTTAAACGTTTCTTCAATAAATTCGCGGACGGTATGAGTTTCGCCTGTTGCGAGGACAAAATCACCGGGCTCGTCAGTTTGTAAAATACGCCACATTCCTTCTACATATTCAGGTGCATAGCCCCAGTCGCGTTTGGAGTCGAGATTGCCAAGGAAGAGCGTATCCTGTTGTCCAAGGATTATTTTAGAAGCTGCAACGGTGATCTTGCGGGTAACGAAGGTTTTGCCTCTGCGTTCGCTCTCATGATTAAAAAGAATACCATTGCTGGCAAAAACATTATATGCCTCACGGTAATTTACTACTATCCAGTAGGCATATAGTTTAGCGGCTGCATAAGGACTTCTGGGATAGAAAGGTGTTTTTTCCGTTTGGGGGATTTCCTGCACTTTTCCATAGAGTTCGGAAGTAGAAGCCTGGTAAAAACGGGTATTTATTCCATTTTCTTTAATAGCATCCAAAAAGCGGAGGGTTCCAATACCATCTACCTCGGCAGTATATTCGGGCACTTCAAAAGAGACCTGAACATGGCTCTGTGCTCCAAGATTATATATTTCGTCGGGTTGAACTTTTTCTACCAGACGGTTTAGGTTACTTGAGTCGGTGAGATCGCCATAATGAAGAAAGAATCGTTTATTATATATTTCTTTATTATGGAACAGGTGGTCAATACGAAAAGTATTAAACGAGCTGGAACGCCGCATGATGCCATGGACATCATATCCTTTTTCGAGGAGCAACTCGGTGAGGTAGGAGCCGTCCTGTCCTGTGATGCCGGAAATTAGAGCTACTTTATTAGTGGGCATGGTCATTGTTTTTAGGGAAGAGTGAAGAATTTCATTATTAATTTTTTATTTTTTGTTATTTGTTCTTTTTGCGCTACAGATTGATCCGCAGATTATTTTTGTCAACAAATTATTTTTGTCAACGAATTGAACGAATTTTTTGTCAACGAATTACGCGAATTTTTTGGGTCAACGAATTGAACCAATTAAACAAATTAGTATCAATTTATTTGCGACAATTAGCGTAATTAGCGGATATTTAAATCAACGAATTATTTTTTTGTCCGCGAATTAAACAAATTTTATAATTATAATTTATTTTTTGTAATTCGATGATGCGTGCAGATGATTATTTTGATTTAGAATTTCGATGATTTTATGCTTTTAAATTAAGCATTTCATTGAAATATAATCTTACAGAAGTACTTATTTTTTTCTTTACGGTTGTCCAGTTTTGTTTTTTCAAACACACTGGGTTCATTTCAGATTCTGCATCTTCAAAATAAGATAGCGACTTAAGTACATGCTGATAATTAACCACATTGTATTTTTTAGTATAAAAATTAAGCATATCTTTCAACGAGAAAACTTCTAATAAAGCGGCAATATCGAAAAAATCTTTTTTTGCCCCACGGTTAGTAACGGCATTCAATTTCATAGCTGCGCTATCGGGCAAACTGTATAGACGTATCGTTCCGTCATTTAAATCCGGTCTAACCTGCTGGTAATTATGTGTCAAAAATTGCACTCTGATATTATTGATAATACAATTAAGCGTATTTTCCTCTACTTCAATAAATTCTTTGTCAAGCCTGAAATCTGAAGAAATCTGTTTAGTCAATTCATTGGCGTTAAATGAGCGATAAGAGAAAAAATCCAGATCAATAGATATCCTGTGTCCGAGTTGTAAAGCAAGCGCAGTACCACCAGCAAGTGCAAAACCGGAAAGATAATTTTTGGAAAACAACTGGCTTAGTAGTTCCAAAGTAGCTGGTTCGACTGTTTCCTGGTGAAGCATTTAAAATTTGTAGGTTTCAGATTGAATAAAACGCAAGCGAAAGCAAGTGTTTTTTTTCGCAAGGAGCCTGCCTTAACGATTTCTTCTTTAATTCTTTTTTTACCATAATACCGGATTATTTCAATCAGATCGCTGAGCGAACCATAATCGAAAACTTTTGAAATAATATAGGTACTATATTTTTGATATTCTTCCGCTGTTTTCTCAAAATGAACATCCCAGAATGGAACGGAAGATATATTAGGAAGTTTTTTCAATTTTAATGTTGTATAAAGAACAAAGATAATGAAAAATTATCAATTTATTAATGGTCAGCAGATTCAAGCAGATTATTTTTGTCAACAAATTACTTTTGTCAACGAATTAAACGAATTTTACGAATTGTTATTAATTTATTGATTGAAACTAATTTTATTCGTGGTAATTTTAGTGTCATGTTTTGGGGTCAATGAATTAGCAAGGATTATTATTTAGACACTAATTACACTAATTTTATTAGCGGAATTGGCGGATAATTTTTTTGTCAATTTATTTAATCTGCGTTAATCTGAGGTCTAATGCTATTGAAAGTCGTCAGAGGGTAAACCAGATTGCCGGATGATTGAACGAAAAGTACCCATTGGTATTTCTTTTCTGGGATGAGGAACTATAACAATTTTATCATCTTTCTTATATTTACAATGACTTCCCCTTTGAGATACAAAAGAGAAACCGCATCTCAATAATACATATATTATTTTTTGTGAAGAAGGTAACTTAGACATTAATATAGGTATCGCCGATCATGGTTTCGTGTATGGTTCGAAAGTTCTTCACTGCTGATTTATCCTCAAAATATAATAATAGCGCTTCCTGAAGATTATCTTTAGCTTCCTGAAAGGTTTTTCCAAAGCTTGATATATCGACATTAAGGCATTGGGAAACATAATATCTACCCTCTTTATATACTATATATTTCAGAGATTTCATTTTTTATAAGATTTTGATTGGTAAAGATAATTCAAATAATTATTCACTCCATGAATTCACCGTCGGCAGATATACAAATTTCAATGGATTATCATTGATCAACGAATTAAACCAATTTTACAAATTTTATCAGCGGATGATTTTTCAGTCTGTTTCCTTCGCATGAGGCTTGTCAACAAAAGCAATCCGGCTACCTTGTTCGATAGTTTTCATTACCACATCTTTCAGGTTCTTTTCAGAGGTTTCTGTTTTAGCCATTGCTTGTTTAAGTTGTATTTCAAGGTCTTTTATCTTGTTTTCCAATGCTAATATCTGTTGTTCTTTCAATTTCACTTCGGAAGAATAATCCTTTTGCAAAATTTCTTTTTCAAACTTAAACTGGGAAGTAAGACGGTCGGTAACTTCTATTTCGCTTTGTTTAATGGCTTTCTGAAGTTCATCTGGAAATTTTTCGACTTTTATTTTTAATTCGGAATACTCTGTCTCTTTTGAAAGAATAGTCTGTTCCCGTTCCTTGTATTCCTTATCAAAAGTTTGCTGCTTTTCAATCAGCGCTTTATCCAAAGCCGATTTCTTTTCGTTATAGGTATCTTCGTCTTTCTTACGTTTTATCGTAAAGGTATAGGTATACTCCTCCTCTTCGCGTTTACGTTCTTTTGCTGTTTTTTCCTTTTCCTCTTTCAGCGTTAATTCATGAATTGTCTTTTCTTTATCCCAATTTTGACGCTTTTCTGATATTTCCTTGTCGAAAGCTTCCTTTTTTTCATTTAATTCTTTGTCAAAAGCTTCTTTTTTTTCTTTTTGTGCCAGGAGTAATGCAGCCAAAGAATCGGTTTCGGCTACAATTCCATAAAGGTTTTCCAGAGATTGCTTCTCGTTTGCGGTAGCTTCCTTGAGAGACGATAATTTTTTATGCTCTTCAACAAGTGATTTTTCCAATGTATCGAGTGAACGGGTAATATCCAATTTTAGATTGGTAATCCCTTTAAGAATGTTTTCCTCTGATAATGAAGATGCAATATTTCCGGAGGCTTGCTTTGCTTCTGCAAGTTTGGTTTCTTTCGGGCTTTCCTGTTTTTCTTCCTGAATTTTACCTAACAGACTTTCGTAAGCGTCCAAGATCTCCGTCTTCGTGCTTAATTTGTTAACAGTCTTTGCCATAATATTTTATTTTTTATTTAACATATTATATGATTCAACACTCAACTTGATAAGGTTATCCATGAGCATTTTATTTTGAATGGCGTCTTTTTCACCTGAAATATAGAGCTCGCCCAGCATTTCATTACAGCGTAATAATTCTTTACATTTTCCTTTCCATTTGAGATCTTCCACCGTAAGTGCGATGAGTTCAAAAGCTCTTTCGTAGGCTAAATTTGTTTCTTGTGTAAGGTGATTATTTATACAGTTTTGGGCACGATTTAATTCATTAGCAATCATCAGCAATTGTTTCCCTTTCGAAAAGGTGCTCCATTTTTCTACTGAAAGTGTTTTATGGTAAATCAAGGGATACATTAAAATAAATTAATCAATTAATAATTCATTGACGATTTGTTTGATAGCATTTTGAATGTCAATATCCTGAACCTCCATACTTCGGTTATTTTGTGAGGGACGAATGTTAATAAAAGATGTGCATTCGATTATACATCTCCCCGAATCACTACGTTTTCGGAACACTGCCCCGTCCCGATTCGACTGACAGCTTTTCGAAACCAATCCCACTTTGCAGGATCAGCAGTCTTCGAGGTCTCCATCCACAGCTTCGCCCTCTCAGTTACAGGAAGATTTGTAACCTACGGGGAATGAATTAGTTTTTATTTTACTTTTTAACGGTTTGAAGGTTAAAAAGCATTTATCAGTTATTTTCCCACAATAGCAAAGTATCCGTTTGGGGATAGCTCTGGAATTCGGAAGGGGAAAGAATAATATATCTTATTTTTCGCCGGATCATGGATTCGGCTTTTTCTATTAATTGTAAAAGATAGTTTTTATCAATGTCGGAACCTATGATTAGGAGATCGATTACCGTGCTATTGATGCCTCGGGCAAAACTTCCGCCAAGCAGTACTTTCAGTACTCCGCCTAATTTATGAGCGATTTCCTCCACCACAGTATCAAGGCCATAATGTTTTAAAACAATGTTGTGTATGTCGGAAAAGAGAGGATGCTGGGTATTTGCAGAAAATATTTTTTTATTTCCCATGGAAGCAGAACTTAGCAAGCCTGCCTGCTCAAATCGGTTCAATTCGAGGCGTATTGCATTGGTAGATTCTCCAAATTCAGATTCCAAATCGCGCAGATAGGATGAAGTAGAACTGTTAAGAAAAAACTTCAACAGGAGTTTTAAACGCGTTTGTGAACTGATTAAAGTGTCGAGCATAATTTCAGAGTAAACTTATCTATCTACAAATTATAATATTAATTACATTCATCAATTGAGTAAAAAAAGTACTCAAAGTTATAAATAAATTCTATTAAATCTCCAAATTTTACTAAATATTTTTAACCTTTATTCAATTTTCAATGTATTGCATTATTTATTAATAAATTGCATTATGAAATTTTTTCTACAAAACCGACAGGTACGGTTAATAATAAAGTATGCCCAATATGCTCAATCTGAATCTTAATTTTTTTATTCCCCTTATATTCAATCATTTCGCCATGCAGACCAATAAAAGGTCCCTGCTTTACAACTATGGGTTCTCCAGCTTCCAGTTTTTCTGTAGTAATTTCAGTTTCGGCTTCGGAAGCCATGGCTAATTTCAGTGTTTCTATTTGCCAGTCGGGTATGGTAGCGGCTTTGCCTTCAAAAAAGATATAGCGTACCACTCCATTGGTATTTAATACATTAAAATATTCTTTTTCAGTTATTCTGACAAAGATATACGAATTGATCAATGGGACTTCCACCCATTTTTTACGGTCTTTCCATTGATGTAACCGCCGTTGTAAGGGCAGATATGCTTCTATACCTGCATCCTGAAGCTGTTTTAAAGCTTTTTTTTCGGCACGTGAAACGGTATAACAGGCGTACCAATGGTAAGGATACGTGTTAATTTTTATTTGTTCGTCTGCTTTACTCAAAAGGTAAAAATTAAGAATTTACTTTTTTACAGCCAACGGATGATATTCGCCTATAAGTCCGACAGCCTGTGCATTACGTATTTCATAAGCCATCTCGATGCACGGGCGGGCATGTTCCAGACCGAAACCATTACCATTGATTATTTGTTTATAGGATTCCGTATGAAGTTCGGTAAAGCCTCCGCTAAATTCAATTTCTTTACCATCGACAGTGATAGAGCGATAAGTACGTTGTCCTTTCTGTTTGATCTCTGCGGGTATATTTTCATAATCCACACTCAGAAACCAACGGACGCGGGCATGTTCCAGATCAATATAACCTGCGGCTTTATCTGGCTGGCTTAGATGGACTATGCTTTGTTTAACTTTGCCAAATATCCAGATGAGCATGTCGAAGAAATGAATACCAATATTGGTAGCTACACCACCCGATTTAGCCGGATCGCCTTTCCAGGAAATAAAATACCATTTACCACGGCTTGTGATATAGCTTAGATCGACATCATAGACTTTATCCTTGGGTCCATTTTCGATTTTTTGCTTCAGCTCAAGCAGGGCTGGATGAAGGCGAAGCTGCAGGATGTTAAATATCTTTTTACCCGTTTCCTTTTCTATCTGGTTCAGCGCATCTACATTCCATGGATTTAGCACGAGGGGCTTTTCGCAGATTGCATTGGCATCATTTCGAAGGGCAAGGCGTATATGAGCATCATGTAAATAGTTAGGCGAACAAATACTAACAAAATCAATTTTTTGTTCTCCCTTGCGGCGAAGTTTATCCAAATGACGATCAAAGCGTTCCGGTTCGGTAAAAAAGTCAGCTTGAGGAAAATAGCTGTCGATGATGCCCACGCTATCGAATTTATCGAGGGCGGCAATCAAGTTATTATGAGTTTCTTTGATGGCTTTCATGTGGCGTGGAGCAATATAGCCGGCAGCGCCGATGAGTCCAAAGTTTAATTGATTTTCAGCAGTATTCATTTTTTATTTTTTATTAAATAATAATCATAAATGATAAAACAGAATCAAGATCTGATGGCTATTGTTCAGGTTATTTTCCCGACAGGTTAAATTTTTCGGGATATTTAGCCGTCTTCGTCCGATAAAAGTCTTCAATTTTTGCAAAATCGTCTTTAAAATTTCCAGACGGATAAAGAATTCCCCCTATTCCACCTTCTTTTTTTGCATAATCAAGATAACCAAGGACAATGGGAACTTTTGCCAGCAAAGCAATGTGATAAAATCCTTTTTTCCAATGAGGATTCTTTTTGCGGGTACCTTCAGGAGTGATCAGAATAACAAGGGATTCGCGTTTGGAAAATTCATCAGCAACAAACTGGATGAGATTATTCCGTTTGTCGCGATCAACGGAGATATATCCTTTTTTTTTCATCAGCAGACTGAGAGGAAAGAAAAACAACTCCTTTTTGATAAGGATTTTGGGATCTATTTTCTTTAGAATAAAACACAGGTATCCAATAAAGAAATCCCAGTTACTGGTGTGCGGGGCAACAATCAGCACACATTTTTTAACTCCGGGAGGTATGGTCCCCAAAAATTTCCAACCGGAAAGTCTTACAATCTGTTTTGATAAAAATTGAGCTAATGACATGATTCAGTGTTTAATTGTATCAATATAATTGTCCATGCTAAGGCAAACTTCTGAAGCAAGGTCAATAGCAAAATGCAGTATTTCTTTCCATTTTCCAGACGGGATAGCGGTTAAATCTTTTTTCAGAATCCTATTCATATGTAAACCGTATACAACACCAGAATTAAACGTATCGCCAGCTCCGATAGTACTTATTGGCAGCAATTCTTTTGAGGCAAAATGCAGGGTAAACTCAGGAGTACGGAGATCAACACCCCGACTACTGCGGGTAAGAATCAGAACAGGCGATGGACGATGTGCCTTGTTTTTAATTATTTCATCAAAACAGATATCGGTATCATCTTCATCAAAAATGAGCTTAAAATCTTCATCGGAAGCTCTGATGATATCGGCGAAAGCCATGTTTTCCAAAATAAAAGGCTTTAATTCCGGTAATTGGTGAAGATGAGGCTTACGGAAATTGGGATCATAAATAATGAGAGTATCGTTTTCACGAGCCTTTTCGAGTAAAGTCATGACAGCCTTATGGTTTTCCTTTTGAATGGCATAGAAAGATCCAAAGAGAAAAATATCGCCAGAGTGAAAATCTGGCAAGAAAATTTTGCTTTCTGTCTGCAGTGTCTGACGGTAGAACTGATAATGTGCATCGTTTTTTTCGTCCAGAAAAGCCAGAGCAACCGGAGTTTTTCCACTATTGCGTTTTACCAAAGCGGTATTAATTCCATTATCATGCAGGAAATTATCAATCAAATCCCCTACCCTGTCGTCGGCATATTCGCTGATAAAACTTACCGGCAGCCCCAATCTGCCCAAGCTGATGCTTGCATTAAGCATGGAGCCGCCGGGAGTTGAAGAAACGGCAACGTTATTCCTGAAAAGAATATCTAAAACGGTTTCTCCTAAAGTGTATATCATCTGAAAACGAAGTTATAATTCGTATTTTATTTTTTCTTTTCAGGAAGCAACACTGTCCGCACATAATGATCGCGTTTCATAAAATTTTGAGCCGCAAGCTGCAAATCAGAAATAGTGATGGCATTTACCCTTTCGTTGAAATCAGGAATTGTGGTTAAATCATCACCATTAAAATACGATGATTCAATTTTCTCGAGCCAGTAATTATTGGTATTCACGTCGGTTTCGTGTTCGCGGATAAGCAGTTCCTTTACCTTGTTCAGATCAACAAGCGTTGGACCTTTTTTCTGAATTTTATTCATTTCTTTGAAAACGGCTTTGGTTAGCTTGCCGGTATTCTTTGGTGAACAACCGAAAATGGTCATGATGGAATATTCACTTCGTGGATATTTATCCATCATTAACTGTACCTGAGGAGAATATACTCCGCTCATTTTTTCGCGTATGACTTCGAGAAGTTTGATGGACAAAATTTCCTTTAACATGCGAAGTTCCATCCTGTTTTTATCGTTCCAATCAAACTTACCCGACATAACAATTCCCACCATACTTTTGGGTTCGGTGCCTTTATAAATACTAACGTCTTTGATTCCTTCAGGAAATTCTGGGCTAACATCTTTCCAGGTTTCCGTGCGATGAGTTACAGACAAGCTGCCTATATAAGATTCAACCACCGGAAGAATGGAATCAATGGTAAAATTACCTACAATAAAAAATGTAAAATCGCCGGCATCGGCAAACCTATCCTTATAAATTTCAAACAACTTAGCCATTTTTATCTGATCGAGTTGTTCTTCGGAAGGGATAACAACAATCCTCGGACTACTCTGAGCACACGTGCGCATCAGTGTGTCGTAGAAAGCAATCATCGGATTATTTTTGATGAATTTTAACTGATTTTTGGTCTTGGAAAGAAAAGTTTTAAGCACGGTGGTATCCTGACGGGGTGCTGTAAAATAGAGATAGGTAAGTTGCAGCATGGTTTCAAAATACTGAGGAGAAGCGCTGCCACTAAAGCCTTCTTTCACATCAGAAATATATGGATTTACTTTCAACACTTTACCTTTCAGCTTCTTTTCCAATTCCACATTGTCGAATTTTCCCACCCCGCTCTGGCTGATAATCTGAGAGGCAAAAAAGGACGACATAAAATCCTGATCGGGATATAGGGAATTACCGCCGGGGCTGACTGCCGAAAAAAGAATTTCATCGTTTTTAAAAGTAGTTGGTTTCATCACTACCCGGATTCCATTGGCAAGCGTTATTTCGGTAAAGCCATATTCCTTGTTTTCCAAACGTTTACTAACTTTTGAACCGGCCAGCGGTTGGCTAAACAATGGTGCTTCGCTGAATTTATCTACATAAGCCGTAAGTTCCTGCGTCGTGGAATTTTTTAAAATTTCGAGCACTTTTTCCTTCGATGGCATTTGAATACCTTCTTTCTGGGGAGCTGTAATCAATAAAGCGATATTATCATCGCTTATCCATTGTTTGGAAAGAACATTTATATCAGTCAATTGTATGTCGGGCAACAGGCTTTTCACCATTTCCAGTTCATTCTTAGGCCCGGGAATGGGTTTGGCATCAAGATAATTATTCAGATAATCAGAAACATACTCAGCAGATTCGGTTTTATCGGATTCTTTGGCAGCTTGTTCGTATTGCGAAAGAAGTTCCTCTTTCTGGCGTTCCAATTCGGTAGTGGTGAACCCAAAGCGTTTTACCCTTTCATTTTCGGCAAGCAAAGTTTCCAAGCCTTTTTCTATTTGATTTTCTTTAACCAAAGCCACCGACATATAAGCATCCTGAGTGCGAGCAATAAAATCGCCATAACCGGTATACGCATAAACAAAGGGAGCATCTGGCTTTTGCATAATTTCATTTAAACGGTTGTTAAGCATACCGTTGTATAAGTCCTGCATCACCACATAGCGAAAATCGCCTACGGTATTCACCGGCTGACGCTGATGTTTATAAAAAACAGATACCATGTTGTTTGTGGCTTCCTTGTCGGTTTCGATGGCTATCAGCGGTTCTTTATTATCGGGAATGCCATATTCGGTACGTTTTTTTTCGTTGGACGGATTGGTAAGTTGTGAAAAATGAGTTTTTATTTGATTCTCGGCTTGTTTTACATCCACGTCGCCGACAATGACAACAGCCATCAGATCGGGACGATACCAGTCGTAATAAAAATCTTTAAGCGTTTGGTATTTAAAATTTTTAATAATTTCCGGTTTACCAATGGGCAAGCGTTCAGCATAGCGCGAATTTTTAAGAATAATAGGAATATAACGTTTCATCATCCGGTCGTCGGCTCCTAATCCTAAACGCCATTCTTCGGTAATGATGCCCCGTTCTTTATCTATTTCTTTATTATCGAGGGTAAGGTTATGAGCCCAGTCCTCGAGCACCTGGTAGCCTTTTTCCACCAAGTCTTCCTTGTCGGAAGGAACCTGAAGCTGGTAAACCGTTTCGCCAAAGCTGGTATAGGCATTTAAATTGGGACCAAATTTTATACCCAGCGATTGCAGATAGCTGACAAGTTCGTTCTTGGGAAAATTCCTGGTTCCGTTGAAGCACATGTGCTCGGTAAAATGAGCTAGTCCCTGTTGTGTTTCATCTTCGTAAAGCGATCCGGTGTTGACTGCAAGCCGCATCTCCACACGATGTTCGGGCTTGACATTTTTGCGGATATAATAGGTTAAACCATTATCTAATTTACCCATCACAACATCCGGGTCTATGGACAATGATTTTGATAAATTGATATTTCCCTGTGCGAATAAACCTGAGGTGATAAGCCAGGAAAAAGCAATAGTTATAAGGCAAATAAGTTTTTTTTTCATGTGTAGTTATTTTAAGGTAATACTATATTTATCCCAAAGCCAGGCTGTATTTATTTATTCTATTATTGACATCACCGTTTTCAAATTACAAAACCCAAACAACCATCAACTATCAACTATCAACTATCAACTAAATTAAAAGTCTATTTCCAAATCCAGTGTTTTTTTCAAGTTGATCAGTTCAGGATTTTTTTCAGCCATTTTATTAAATTTTTCCTCTGGAGTATATGGCTTTGTTTTTTCCTGAGTCAAAACTATTTGTGTATTAAGCTGAATTTTAAAATTATTTAGATTCTTTCGCAAAAAGCCCAACAGATCGGCTTTCCGCAAAATAATCTCATCTTCCTGCACCTTATTATCAATCAGCAATTCTATTAAAAAATTGTCTTTCAACTCAGGTTTACGTTTGGTAAGAGTGCTGAAGAAATTAGGTGATTCCATTTTAATGCTTGCGGCAAACTCATCCCATAATTTTTCAAGTTGGCTTTGAGTAAATTCCATTGCCGGCTGATAAGTTGCCGGTTGGTTTTCCTCTGCGATATCGGCCACTTTTTCTCCTCCTAACGGATTAATTTTTTGACTGATGGAAATACCTGTGGACGGGATAAATGCTGGTTTTGATACTAAATTCTGTGTTGTTGCCACAGGTTTAGGTTGTTCGCTTTTAGGATGAACTGAAGCGGTGGTTGCAGGTGCAGATTTCGGGCTGAACCGTGGTTCTTCCTCCGAAACTTTTTTCTCCTTTATGAGAATAATTTTCTCCGGAGCAACGGATAAATTACCGGAAACGATAGAGCACATTTGCATAAGAGCTATTTCGAGGCTCAGTCGTTTATTGTTGCTGTTTTTAAAATTAATATCACATTTATTATTGATTTCCAATGCTTGCAATAAAAATGGAATGCTGCAGCGAGCGGATTGCTCAAGGTATTTGTTTTTATAGGATGCGCTGACCTCAAGGAGTTTAATGGTAGCTTCATCATTACTTACCAATAAGTTACGAAGATGTTCGCCCAGGCCGGTTAAAAAATGCTGTCCGTCGAAACCGTTTTCAATAATTTCGTTTAATGTAAGCAGGCAATGAGGAATATCCGAGGCAAGGAAGAAATCGGTAATCCGGAAATAAAACTCCAGATCAAGAACATTAAGGTTCTCAATAACCGAATCATAGGTAAGATGGTTCCCCGATGAATTAACCAACTGGTCGAAAATGGATAATGCATCGCGCATCGCTCCGTCGGCTTTTTGAGCAATCACATGAAGCGCCTCGGGATCGGCAGTAATATTTTCGTTTGCAGCTACATAAGCCAACTGTTTAGAAATATCTTCCACATTGATACGCCGAAAATCGAATACCTGACAACGCGAAAGTATGGTAGGAATAATTTTATGTTTTTCGGTCGTAGCCAGAATAAATTTTGCATAGGCAGGCGGCTCTTCCAGCGTTTTAAGAAACGCATTAAATGCCTGCGACGACAGCATGTGAACTTCATCAATAATATATACCTTGTACTTACCAATTTGTGGAGGAATGCGCACCTGGTCAACCAGGTTGCGGATATCATCAACGGAATTATTGGATGCGGCATCTAATTCAAATATATTGAACGAACTAGAAGTATTAAACGAAACACAGGACGGACAAACATTACAGGCTTCCAGATTTTCGGTAGGATGTTCGCAATTGATAATCTTGGCCAGAATGCGTGCACAGGTGGTCTTACCTACACCTCTTGGGCCACAGAACAGAAATGCCTGAGCTAATTGTTTGTTTTTTATAGCATTAATTAAAGTAGTAGTGATGGACGACTGACCCACAACCGTAGTAAACGTTAATGGACGGTACTTACGTGCCGATACAATAAAATTCTCCATTGATTAAAGTAAGTTTTCAGATTTTGGAAATTCAAAAATACTAAACTTTTTTCACGTATGGCTTTTTTTATTATCTTGCTGCCAATTTAGCCCAAAATAAATGTTGCTTGTTTATATACCTAAAATTACTAACCGTTGCGATTATATTTTTAAATTAATCTTTAACGAATTGCTCGGTTTGGATGTTAATCTGACGAATAACAGCGATGAATTTTTAACTTTTGAAGGCCCGAAAATCAATTATTCATCCAAAATTTTCGGCGATGAACTTTTTTTCGATTCAGCTGCTATCCTTTTTGAAACGGGTATCAAAGTACAGGAATTGCAATTTATTTCCTTTGCCGGCACCGTCGCTTTTTTTCCAGTCTACAACAAAAAATCCGCCTTGCCATTCGACCCTTTTGCTGCTTCTTTTTATCTGGTTTCACGCTATGAGGAATACTTTCCCTTTATTCGGGACAGGTACGATCGGTTTGAAGCCAACCAAAGCATAGCTTACAAAAACGATTTCTTAAAAAAGCCGGTTGTCAATATCTGGGCGTTAAAAATCAAAGAAATACTATTAAAAAAATTCCCCGCGCTTCTTTTCCCGAAAAAGAACTACCAGTTCATTCCAACCATAGACGTGGATGCAGCATGGTCGTACAAGCAAAAAGGAGTTGTTCGTTCGTTGGGCGGATATTGCCGCTCCATTCTGAATCGTGATTTTTCGGAAATCATCCGACGCACCAAAGTCCTGGCAAATATAATCCCCGACCCTTTTGATACCTTTACGTATCAACTTGAACTTCAGAAAAAATATAATCTTAAGCCTATCTATTTTGTGCTTTTCGCCGAATATGGTTTAAACGACAAAAACATACCTGTTAACAATCCTAAATTTCACATTCTGGTTAAAACCTTATCCGATTATGCTGAGGTAGGCATACATCCATCCTACGGATCCAACACCAATCCAAAAAAATTGCAGTTGGAAGTCAAAAATCTTTCTATGGTTTTGAACAAAGAAATAACGCGAAGCCGTCAGCATTTTCTGAAACTCACCTTCCCTACTACCTATCGTAATCTTATCAATCTTGACATTTCCGACGATTATACCATGGGCTATGCCAGCGAAACCGGCTTCCGCGCCGGAATCTGCGATTCATTTCTCTTCTACGACATCGATCAGGATGCGGCTACGCCCTTGCGAGTACATCCTTTTGCCGTTATGGAAGGAACGCTTCAGAGTTATAAAAACATTTCCGCCGATAACGCACCCTATCACCTAAAACAGCTTATTGATGAAGTAAAAGCCGTCAACGGAACTTTTATCAGCTTGTGGCACAACCAATCCTTAAGCAATCTTGATGAATGGACCGGATGGCGGGCTGTATATGAAAAGATGATTGAACTCGCCCATGATTAAATATCTGAAGCATCACGAAATTGACAAACAACGATGGGACGATTGCATCAATCATTCCACCAATGGTCTGATTTATGCCTTGTCATGGTATCTCAATGTGGTTTGTCCAAATTGGGAAGCCTTAATAAAAGATGATTATCAATACGTTTTTCCGCTGACGCCGGGAAAGAAATACGGTATCGGTTATTTATACCAACCCTATTTTGCCCAGCAATTAGGTGTTTTTTCTGTTCATCCCATCCATACTGTAATTACCGGAATGTTTATTAGCGCCATTCCTAAAAAATATCGTCTGGTGGAAATTAATCTCAACGAATCTCAAGGTATACTAGCAGAAAACCCGGTTTGGGATACAAATGATAAAAATATAAGGTTTATTCAGAATCTCAACCTTAAACTTTCGTTGAATCAAAGCTACAAAGAACTTTTGAGCCGATATTCACAAAATACCAAACGCAATCTTAAAAAAGCACGGGAATCGGGAGTAAGTATTGTCAATACTACATCTGTTACAGAAATCATTGAGATGTTCAGGCAAAATCGCGGCAAAGACATCAAAAAAATGAATGACCTGGCATATACCATTTTACAGTCTCTTGCAGCAGAATGTAATCAAAGAGGATACCTCAGAATTCTGGGAGCCGTAGCCGACGGGAAATTATGTGCCGGAGTAGTTTTTGTAAGCTGGAACCAACACCACATTCTGCTGTTTTCGGCCGTCAATACTCAGGCCCGTCACAACGGAGCCATGTCGCTGCTTGTTGATTCTTTTATAAAAGAACACGCCGGAAGCAATGGAATTTTGGATTTTGAAGGTTCCAATGATGTTAATTTGGCACGATTTTACCGCAGTTTTGGTTCTGTCGAAAATTTCTATGATTCTCTCCGCATAAACCATTTGTCTTTTATAGTAAAGGCAGGATTGTTTCTGCTCGGAAAAAAATAAAAATTCGTCATCTGAAACCAGAATTTGTAAATAATAAACACCTACCTTTGTTCGGTTAGATTTTATTCTAAATTATTAAACAAGCAAAGCCATGTTTAAAATTCTTGGAAAACAAAACTCTATTCTGAATCAATTCATTTCTGAAATAAGAGATTCTGAAATACAGAAAGATAGTCTTAGATTTCGGCGAAATTTGGAACGCATAGGCGAAATTTTTGCTTACGAAATAAGCAAACAACTCGAATATGAAACCCGCGAAGTAATAACTTCACTTGGAACCGCCGAAGTACCCGTATTGAAACATCAGCCGGTTTTGGCTACCATACTTCGTGCAGGACTGCCTTTTCACCAGGGATTGCTAAATTATTTCGATAA
>Ga0183095_10979_pt1 | contig 39891 bp, 33 predicted proteins | sample BioMet4_FD_130346 | JGI IMG/M metagenome (GOLD analysis project Ga0183095, IMG submission 130346) | Microbial communities from bioreactor (seeded with sewage sludge) at LBNL, California, USA - Biofuel metagenome 4 (v2) (version 3) | ecosystem: Engineered > Bioreactor > Anaerobic > Unclassified ...
AAAAGCCGGCGAAGGACACGATCATGTCCTTCGCCGCCTCGCAGGAGGGTGTGGGCAAGAGCTTCGGCATTCAGGAGGTGCTCGACCAGATCGGCGCCTTCCTGGGGCCGGTGCTGCTGTACCTCGTGATGCTGTGCAGGACGAGCGGCACGACCTACGAGATCTACTCGACCTGCTTCGCCGTTCTGGCGATCCCGGGCGCGATCACGCTGATTCTGCTGCTGGTCACGAAGCGGAAGTTTCCCAATCCGGAGCGCTTTGAGCCGGAGCCCAAGGAGTACGTGCCCTTCAGAATGAAGCGGGAATTCGTCCTCTACATCGCGGGCATCAGCCTCTTCGCGTTCGGCTTCATCGACTATTCCCTCATCATCATGCACGTCTCCAACACCTACGCGGGACTCTCTTCGGGCCTCGCGCAGACGACGTCCCTCGTCAGCAGCGGCACGCTGCCGCTGCTCTATGCGGGCGCGATGCTGGTGGACGCCGTGGCCGCCTTGTTCTTCGGCCTGCTGTACGACAAAAAGGGCGTGAAGGCGCTCGTTTGGTCTACGGTCATCTCGGCGCCGTTCGCCGTTTTCGTGTTCGCGTTCCATTCGTTCCCCATGGTGCTCGTCGGCATCGCCCTCTGGGGCGTGGGAATGGGCGCGCAGGAGTCCATCCTCAAGGCGGCCGTCACCGGCATGGTGCCGAAGGCGAGCCGCGCCACGGGCTACGGCATCTTCGAGTGCTCCTTCGGCGTGTTCTGGTTTCTGGGAAGCTGGCTCCTGGGCGTGCTCTACGACGCGAGCATCCCCGCGATGATCGCGGTCTCCGTCGCCGCGCAGCTCGCGGCGATCCCGCTGTATCTCGCTTCGGACAGACAGAAGCGGCTTTCGAAGCGGGCCTGACCCCGCGCGGTCAGGGGAGCGGAGCTTCCGCCGCGGCGCCGCCGCGGTTTACGAACCGGACGAGCCCCGCGTTCGGCACGAGCGCGCCGCTTTCGTCGATCACGGCCATTTCCCCGCTGGGGATGCCGTAGCCCACGAAGCCCTCCGGCTCGAGCGTCACGGCCTTTTTCAGCTCCGGCCAGCCCTCGGCCTCCGCGTGCGTGTCGAAGATCTCGGCGGTGAAGCCGAGGCAGTCGAACAGGCTCGCGTCCTCGGGATGTCGGTCCTCGTCCTCCCAATGCGGCCAGGCGCGGCACATCATGATCGACCCCGCCGACAGGCCGACGAAGACGCGGCCCTCCTCCAGCAGCCGCCGCAGGCGCAGGCGCATGGCGGCGTCCAGGCCGTTCATGCCGTCCTCCACCTCGCCGCCGGAGAGAAAGATCACGTCGGCGCGGTCGAGCAGCGCCTCCGCCTCCGCGCGGTCGGCCTTGCGCCCCAGCAGCGACACCATGCGCACCTCGGAGGCGCCGGCCGCCTTCAGGGGCCGCTCGAACCACTTCATGAAGCCGCGGCTGTCGCCGCTGGCGGTGCCGATATAGGCGACGAGGGGAGCGGCGCTCCCGCTCTCGCGGAGCGCCGTCTTCAGCTGCTCCGCGGTTTTGCCGCCGCTGCCGCCGGGTCCGCCGGCGAGCAGATAGATTTTTTTCCGCATTGCTTTTCTTCCTTTCCCGCGCCGCGTTTCCGGCCTACCGGGCGTGTCTGGGCGCCGCCTCGCAGAGCGCCCAGTCGTCGTATCCGAATTGCGTGCGCGTCCTCCGATATTTTCCGGCGGGGCCGGGGAGCAGATCCTTTACGATCCGCACGTCGAAGCTGCCGCCGCCGTACAGGCCCGCGAGCATCTCTTTCCCATCCCGGGCGGCCCGCGCCTCGTCCCCCGCGAACGTCCCCATGAGGGAGAGCGCGTAGGCGTTTTTCGCGGTCTGCACGAGGTCGTAATCCCGGATGCCCGGGATCCGCGCCGCCGCGCGGTCGGCCGCGGCCGTCGTGACGAGGTTCCCGGCCGCGCCGAAGGTGCAGCAGGAGGCGCGGCCCTCGATCGTCTCCGCCGAAAAGCGGCCGGGCTCCTTCTCCGCGGCGCGCACCAGGTCGCCCACGTCGAAGCGCAGAATCTGCGTCCAGGGGTTCCCGAAGGCGGAGACCGCGATTCGCCCGAGGTCCGGCCCGCCGAACTGCGGCTTGAGCGGGAGAAAATCGATCCGGCAGAAGTCGGCGTTCTGGCGATAGACGCCGTCCCCGTCGGTGTCCATGACAAAGCCGGTCTCGGTGCTCCCGTAGGAGTTCACGAGCGGAGAGCGGAACACCTGCCGGATGGCGGAGAGCGAGACCTCCGAGGGCAGCTCGTAGGTGAAGGTGATCGCGTCCGGCGAGCACACCGGGATGTCGTGATCGAGCCAGTACCAGCAGCAGCGCGCCAGCAGGGAGGGGTTCGCCTCCAGCACCGACGGGCGGTATTCGTTGAGCTCCGCCGCGATGCGCTCCAGGTGGCGCGGCATCCAGCAGATGATGTTCGCCTTCTCGTTGAGATACAGGAGATTTCCCATGATCCGGTGGCTCATGGGCAGGTCCTCCTCGCAGCTGATGCCCACGTTCAGGGAGCTGGCGAGGATCGCCTGGCGCGGCGGATAGGGAAGCGCCGCGAGATTCGGATTCAGACGCCACGACGACTGCTCGGAGGCGCGCCACCAGGTCTGGTTCCAGAGGTTGATGACCCGGTCTCCGGTGGTGCCGGAGGTGAAGGTGTATTCGATCTCGCCCGTGCGCAGGCCGCGCTCCACGTCGGTCCCCGCCGGCACGAGACCGTTCGGGAAGCCGGCCCGCATGTCCGCCTTCGTGAGCACGGGCATCGCGGCGAAGCGCTCGTCGGCGGGGCGGTCCTCGCCGGGATCGAACCGCCGCCAGCTGCCGCGGTAGAACGGCACGTTTTGCAGCGCGCTGCTGAGCAGATCCCCGGACTTTTTATCAAATGCTTCTTTGCTGTACATTTTATACTCCTTCGCGGCTTCGATACCTTTATCATATCAAAATCGCCGGATATATCAAGCGCGGGAATCTATTTTTCACCGTCCGCCGGAAAGGCCTTGTCATCTGCGGGAACCTGTGATAAAATCCAATCGTAATATTTCGGGTGAGCACCTACCGACAGTCAGGCTGATCTGACTGCCGGTTTTTATTTTGGGAGGCAGAAACATGAGCTTTGCCATGATGTGGCCTATCGCGCTGATCGTCCTTTCAAACGTGTTCTACAACGTCTGCTCCAAGGAGACGCCCGCCGCGGTCAATCCGTTCGCGTCGCTGACCGTGACCTACGCGGTCGGCGCGGTCTTTTCCGCGCTCCTGTACTTCGCGCTCAGCCGCGGCGGCAGCCTGCTCCGGGAGTACCGCGGCTTAAGCTGGAGCAGCTTCGTGCTCGGGCTGGCGATCGTGGGGCTGGAGGCCGGGTCGATCTACATGTACAAGGCGGGCTGGAACGTCAGCAGCGGCCAGCTTGTGTACAGCATACTCCTCTCCGTCTGCCTTGTCCTCATCGGCGCGTTCGCCTACCACGAGCAGATCGGCGTCACGAAGATCGTCGGTATCGGCGTCTGCATGGTCGGCCTGTTCCTCATCAGCCGCTGAGCGGCTTGGTCGGTCAGGCGAGGGCTTTTCCGCTGCCCGCCTCGAAATGGTACCGGACGATGCCGAGATCGACCGCGGAATAAAAGCCGCCGAGGGATTCGGCTTCGGCGCGGTCGCCCGTCAGGGTGATCCGAAACTTCTGCTGGTTGGTGGCGGTCGGCGCGAGCATCGCGGCCTCCATCCCGGCCCGGAACCAGTCGGGCATCGGGCCGTCGGCACGGCAGAGCGACTCCATCGGCTTCGATTTGTGCGGCACGCCCTGCGTCGCGCCGTAGCCGAGCGCGAGAACGCAGACCAGCTTCTCGCCGGCGTCCGCGGCGCAGCGCCGCCGGGCGGCGCCCTTGGAAAAGGTCACGGCGACCCAGCAGGTGTTGAGCCCCAGCGTCTGCGCCAGCAGCGCGAGGCGCTCGCCGTAATAGCCGACCCTCTCCTCAAGATCGCCGCTCTTGCGGCCGATCAGCGCGATGTAGTTGCGCACGCCGGTAAATTTACCGTAGTGCGCCATCATGCCGTCGAAGGCGCGCGGCTCGTCGGTCACGAGCCGGATATGAAGCCCGCCCTCCCGGTTGCAGGCGTCGATTTCCGCGTTCAGGCGGGATACGGCGTCCCCGGGGAGCGGCTGCTCCGTGTAGCTGCGCACCGCGTGGCGCGCCCGCATCGCTTCCAAAATCGTCATTGTTCGTTTTCCTCCTGTATTTCAATGATTTTACGGGTTTCCTCCGGATCGTGAGCCGCCAGAACGGCGAGGCAGCGCGGGTCCAGCCGCATGCGCTGCACCCACGCGAGGGATTCCCGCATGGCCTCCCTGCGGCAGACCGGCCCCGGCAGACGCAGGTTTTCCCATGAGCCGCGGTTGTAGCCCGTGTCCCCGACGATCAGGGCGAAGCCGGTTTTGCCGGATACGCGGACGCTCACCGACCCCGGCGTGTGGCCGGGCGTCAGCAGCACGACGACGCTTCCGTCGCCCCAGACGTCCCAAGACCTCCCGAACGGCGCGGCCGGGTCGTCCCGCAGCGGCATCCGCCCGATGGGGATTCCGAGCAGCGGCCGCTGCGCGTAGCGCGCCTGCCCGGAGCGGAGGGCCGCCCATTCCTCCGGGCTGACGAGGATCTGCCCCGCGTCCTTCACAAGCCGCAGGCCGGAGTCGTGATCGATGTCCATGTGGGTCATGAGGACGAAGGCGAGATCCTTCGGCGCGAGCCCCAGGGCGGCGAGCTGCTCGTCCGCCGCGGCGCCCTCCGGCAGCCTCGGCTTGGAGGCGAACCACATGGGAAAGGTCAGCGTCCGGACGGGATGGGAGCGCACCGCGCTGTCCCAGCCGGCGTCGACGAGAATGGCGCCCCGCGGGTGCTCGATCAGAAAGGCCTTGACCGGAAGCCAGATGCGGCGCTTCGCGCTGCGGAACAGGCCGGTGTAGGCCAGCGGGTTTTTCGAGACGCCGCGGTCGGGCACGGCGGGGTCGACGCCGACCTCGCCGCAGGTCAGGACGCGAATCCGGATCACGGCGCCTCATCCTCCCGCAGCCGCGGATAGGCGTTCGCGGCGGCGGAGCGCGCGACGCGGTCCACATGGTCGACGAGCGCCTTCAGGCCGCTCCAGCAGCTCCCGTCCGCGTCGACGTAATAGAAGTTTCTCGTGCCGGCGCGGTGCATTCGGATCAGGCCCGCGTCCTTCAGAATCTGCAGGTGATGCGACACGGCCGGCCGGGACAGGTGCGTCCTCGACGTGATCTCCGGGACGCGCATACCGATTTTCTCGTTCTCCAGCAGGGCAATCAGGATCTGCTGCCTCGTCTCGTCGCCGAGCGCGAGAAAGACCCTTCGGTTGCTCTGAAACTCCTCGGACAGCCGCTGCCGCTGCGCCGCGCATTCGTCCATTTTCGCCGCCTCCTCTTATTATGGTTCTTTTGCTTAAACCATTATACCTCCGATTTGGGGAAACGGCGCATCGGGAAAGAAAATCGAGACGAATCCCGGCCGCGCGGAATTTCGGCTGCCGTCTGACCGCCGCGGACGACTGCGCGCGGTTGACAGGGCGGGGCAAAGATGATATTCTGTGATTATGGAAACCTCTTGCCGGTAAAGGCGAAGCGGAGATCGTGAAAAGAAGCTGCGGCTTTTGGCAGAAGGGCGGGTGTTAAAGACACCCGCCCGTTTTATGTCGTTCCGGGCAGCACGGGACGGCGGACACTTCATTTTGCCTGCGGAGCCGAAAGAAAGGAGCCGAACGGGATGCGCCGGCCAGGTATGGCGGACTGGCGCGCGATCAGCCGCATCCGAACGAATCAGAACCGGCAGCGCCGATGAGCCGCCGCGCGGCGGCCCCGACAAATCATCCGAAAGATGATGGAAACGGAGAAAAAATGAAAAAGAAAATCCTGAGCATCGTTTTGTGCCTTTGCCTTGTGCTGGGCATGCTGCCGATGGCCGCGAGGGCGGCCGGGACATACATCGTGACGTTCAGCGCCAACGGCCGCGGCACGGCGCCGGCGGCGCAGACGGTCGCCGACGGCGAAAACGCAGCGGAGCCTGCCGCGCCGACGGCCGTCGGCTATGCCTTCGGCGGCTGGTATACCGACGCGGGCTGCACGGCGGCGTACAATTTCTCGGCGGCCGTCGCCGGGGATCTCACGCTCTACGCTAGGTGGACGGCGTACAGCTACTCCGTCCGGTTCGCCCTGGACGCCGGCGGCACGCTGAGCGGAGCGGCGGAGCAGACCGTCGCCTACGGCGGCAGAGCCGCGAGCGCCTGCACGGTGAGGCCGGACAGCGGTTATCAGCTCGCCGGATGGCGCTACGACTATACGGCCGCCGATGGATCGCAGCAAATCGGCGTCGCGGCCGGGGATACCGGATATGCTTCGGTCGCGGTGCTGGGCGACGTCGTTTTCCGGGCGGTGCTCTGCAGGACGCCGTTCGTCCTGGCCGCCGCGTCGAACGGCTATGTGAGCCTGGCGTCCGACGCCGCCGGTGCAGCCGATCCGGCTGTGGGCAAAACCGTTTCGGACGTGACGGAGAACATTTCCGGCTCGGACCTTCCCGTTTCCGCGGGCGTGAGATTTGCGCCGCAGGGCGAGAATTACGCGCTTGCATCCATCACGATCCGCGACTTTCAATCGCCCGTCCATGCGCTCACTCTGACGGGCGACAGCGACACCGCCGCTTCAAAACAGCTCAAAAGCGGAACGTATTCGTTTTCAACGGCCGGCAGCGCCGTTCAGGTGACGGTGGATCTGGCTGCCGGCACGATCACGACGGACAAGACCATCGGCGCTTCGATCGCCTTCGACATCGCGTATGTGAAAATTCAGACGAGCTGCACCGTGAAATACTACAAGCAGAACATTGACCGGTCCGGTTACGACGAAGCCGCGGCCGATCGGCAGACCGAACCGGCTGCCGCGGGAGCCAAAATAACCTTCCAGCCCAGGAGCTGCGCCGGCTTCCGCTATGAGGCGGCAAAGACGACCTACGCCGATTCCGCGCACGAGAATCCGCAGACCGACGCGCTGACGGCAAAATTCGACGGCACGTCCGTCGTCTCTCTCTACTATGACCGTATCTCCAGCTTCCTGTCCTTCGACGTCAACGGCCGCGGCGCCGCGCCAGATGCGCAGCAGCTGGTTTACGGCGCGAAAGCGTCCGAGCCCGCCGCGCCGACGGCCGGCGGCTATACCTTCGGCGGCTGGTACAAGGAGGCCTCCTGTGTGAACGCATGGGACTTCGGCGCCGACACCATGCCGGCCGCGAATACCAGACTCTACGCCAAGTGGACGGAGAACGAGGCCGCGATTCGCTACGTCTCCGCCGACGATTCCATGGGTACGGTGAGTCCCGCGTCCGAGACGCTCGGCGCCGCAACGGGCGCGCCGGCCGGCTCCGAGGCCGCGGCGAAGGCCGGCTGCCATTTCACGGGCTGGACGAACGCGGCGGGCGCCGTGGTGTCCACAGAGCGAAAGCTCACGCCCGCAAGGGTCGGCGGGCTGAACGTGTCCGCGGCCTATACGGCGAATTTTGCCCCGAACGCCTATACCGTTTCCTTTGCCGCCAACGGCGGCACAGGCGGCATGGACCCCGAGGCTATGACCTGCGGCACGGCGCAGGAGCTTACCCCCAACGGCTTCACCCGGGCGGGTTATACGTTCGGCGGCTGGAATACCGACGAAAACGGCGGCGGCACGGATTATGCCGACAGAGCGGCCGTACGGGATCTCACAGCCGTGGACGGCGCGGCGTTCACACTCTACGCCAAATGGACGGAGAACGAGGTCGCGATTGCTTATGCCTCCGCCGACGCGGCCATGGGCACGGTGAGTCTCGCGTCCGAGACGCTCGGCGCCGCAACGGGCGCGCCGGCCGGCTCCGAGGCCGCGGCGAAGGCCGGCTGCCATTTCGTGAGCTGGACGAACGCGGCGGGCGCCGTGGTGTCCACAGAGCAAAAGCTCACGCCCGCAAGGGTCGGTGGGCTGAACGTCTCCGCGGCCTATACCGCGAACTTCGCGGCCAACCCCCCGCACGCCGGCTCTTCCGGCGGGACGACGGTCACGGTGCCCGTCAGCTCCAACGAGGGCAGCGTAAAGGCGGAGGCTTCCGTCACGGACGGCACCGCGAGCGTTTCCGTCACCGACGCCCAGATCGCGGAGATCGCCTCCGGAAAGACCGCTGCCGGCACCGTACGGCTCGACGTCTCGTCCCTTGACGTGACCGCCGCGGTCGTCCCCGCCAGGCTTCTCGCGGCGGCGGAAAAGTCCGCGAGCGCCGACGGCGTCGAGGTCGAACTCCCGGCCGGAAGCGTCGCGCTGGACAGAGCGGCCCTCGCGGCCGTCTCCGCCGGGGGCGCGGACGCAACGGTGTCCGTGGTCCGGGCGGACAACGGCAAGCTTACCGCCGCCCAGAAGGAAGCGCTCGGCTCGCAGGCCGGGACGGCTCTCGTGTTTGACGTGTCCATCCTTTCCGGCGGTCAAAAAATGACCGCGCTCGGCGGAGGAACGCTGCGCGTCGCCGTTCCGTACGTCCCGAAGGCGGGCGAGGACGTTTCGAAGCTCGTCGTCTGGTTCGTCGGGGACGACGGCGCGATCGAGCCCAAAACCGGCGCCTACGACGGGAGCACCGGCAGGTTTACGTTCCAGACGAAATATCTCAGCCGGTACGTCCTCGTGTCCTTCCCGTTCGCGGACGTCGCCGCGGACAGCTGGTATTACGGCAGCGCGGCGTACGCATACCTGAACGGGCTGTTCGCCGGCACCTCCGATACGACGTTCTCGCCGGAAACGGCCATGACGCGCGGGATGCTCGTCACGGTCCTGTACCGCATGGCGGGGAGCCCCGAGGCCGCGGCGTCCGCCGCGTTCACGGACGTTGCCGCCGATTCTTACTGCGCGAAGGCCGCGGCCTGGGCGGCGGCGAACAAGCTCGCGGCCGGTTACGGCGGCGGAGCGTTCGGCCCGGACGACCCCGTGACCCGCGAGCAGCTCGCGGCGATCCTGTACCGCTACGCACAGTACAAAAACTACGATACGACGCAGGGCGGCATGGCCGTGCGGGAGTTTGCGGATTACGGGGATATTTCCGAATACGCGCTCTCGCCCATGATCTGGGCCGTGAACGCAGGGCTCATCAAGGGCGCGGGCAATCGGCTGACGCCGCAGGGGAACGCCGCTCGCGCGCAGGCGGCCGCAATTCTCCGGCGCTTCTGCCAGAATCTGAAAAAATAGGCCGGCTTCGCCGCGCCGCAAAAAGAACCGCGTCTGCCGTCGGGGCAGACGCGGTTCTTTTGCATACGCAAGCCGGTGAACAAAGGGCGGCGCGGCGGTCAGAGCCCGATGACGGCGCCGCGAAAGTCGGACGGCAGCTTTATGCGTTTTCACTTGTAAACCCATGCTTCCGGTGTTATGATGGTTTTGCAGACCGAAATCATCCTGACGGCCGCCCGATCGGGTTGGGGGAACGACGATGAATACGATCAACAACGAAAGAGCGATGAAAAGATCCAAGGCGCGGATCTGTTCCGCGCTGATGAAGCTCCTGCAGACGAAGCCGTACCGCAGGATCACGGTTTCGCAGGTATGCGATTCCGCCGGCGTCTCCAGGCCGACCTTTTACAAGAACTTTGCATCGATGGACGCGGTCGTCCGTTACAGGCTGCTGCAGCTGAAGAAGATCTATGACCGAAGCCATTCGAGCTCCGGCGATCTCCGCGCGCATCTCACGGAGTTTTACGCCTTCGTCGGAAGCAACCCGGAAATCGATCTGCTGCTGACCAGGGGCAAGGTTTTCCCGATTTTTGAAGAGATCGTCAGGGAGGACTACGAGACCCGTCTGACGCGCGGGAAGGAGCAGGCGCGGGAGTATCTGCCGGGATATTTGTCCGCGACCGTTGTCTCGCTGCTGCGGAAATGGGTCGAATCGGGGTACAGGCAGACGCCGGAGCAGATGGGCGAGCTCGCGTCGAGGCTGGTCGACGGGTATGAGACGCTGCTCTTGCCGGAGCCTGCCGCGAAAGCCGAAAGCGGCCGCAGCGAGAGCGTTTCGGATATTCTCAACAACATTCCCATCGGCGTGTGCGTGCTGTTCATGCCCGACGAGGCGCATCAGGAGATCCGCTTTGCCAACACGCAGCAGATGCGGCTCATCAATCCCAACATGCCGTCGCCCGAAAAGGCCGACCCGCAGCAGAGCGCGCTCCGCGCCGGCTACTATAAAAACGCGTTCAGCGGCGTGCATCCCGACGATCTGCCGGCCGCGCTGGAAGCGTTCCGGAAAAACTTTCATGAAAAGCAGTTTCGGATCCCGCCGATCCGCCTCAGAACAAGCAGCGGAGATTATATCTGGGTCGCCATGGACGTGACGCTCCGGGAGGATCTGCCGGACGGCAAGCTGTTCTACGCCTCCTACCGCGACGTCTCAAAAGAGGTCCAGCTCCGAAAGGAACTGGAAGTGCAGCGGCAGAAAAACGTAGAGAAAACGCTTTTGGACACGATCGGACATCTTCCCGCCTGCTCTGTTCTGTATCGGGAGGAAAAAGACGGCACGATGGTTCCCGAGCGTTTCTCCAATGAATACCTTCTGTTCAGGGGCTATCCGGAGGGCGAAACGCCAAAGGCCGGGGAAGACGGCTTTTTGCAGACGATTCATCCGGATGACCGGGACAATGTCCTTCAGGCGCTGGAGGCGAGCCACGGAGGGCGCGGGCTGCATCCCGTAATCGTCCGAATCTGCATTCGAGGCGACGGGTATAAGTGGACCAGCGCGAATTTTTCCTGGTTTTCCATTTCGGAGATCAAATATCTCTATGTCGTATTTACGGATATCGACGATCTCAAAATGCAGGAGGCGCAGCTGCAGAGGCAGTATGACGCGGCGCAGTCCTTTCTGGACTCGGTCGACGACACGTATCTGATGACGCAGCGCTCCAACCTGACGCAAAACAAGGTCGACGCGCTCCGCGGACGCGGCGCGCCGCCGGCAAGCTGGGAGGGACGCAGCTACGACGAGCTCGTCGAGCGGATCATGCGGGAGGTCAGGGGAGACGAGGACCGCAAAAGCTGCGCGGAGCTGCTCGACCGGGCCGGTTTGCTGAGCCTCTTCGAAAAAGGAATCAGGACGGTGACCAGGGAATTCTGCTCCCACCCCGACGGGCAGGAGACGCTCTGGGTACAGGGCGTCACCACGCTTTCCGGGCACCCCAGGAGCGGCGATGTATTCGCGTTTTTCGCGCTCAGCGACATCCGGGAAAAGAAGCTTACCGAGGCGATCATCCGCAACATCATTGAGGAACAATGCGACTACGTCTGCTGTATCGACGCGAAAAGTCAGCGGTTTCTGCTATTCATCCCCAACAAACGGTGGAGCGGAAAAGAGATCGTCCGCGTCGGTTCGGACTACGAGGAGACCTTGAAGGCCGTTTTCATCAAATATGTGGTGCCGGAAGAACGCGAAAAATACAGCGACTTCACGAACCTTTCCCACGTGCTCGCGTCGCTGGAGGAGAAAGAGAGCATTTCGGCCCTGTTCCACAGCCTAGAGGAGAGCGGCACCCGCGTCAAGCAGCTGGAATTTTCGTTCCTCGACAGAGCGAAAGGCCTGATCTCCCTGGTGAAAACGGACATCACGGAGGCGCAGCAGCAGCAGCTAGAGCAGGAGGAACGCCTGCGCCGGGCGCTGGAGCTGGCGGAGACGGCCACCGCGGCGAAGTCGGATTTTCTTGCCAGCATGAGCCACGATCTGCGCACCCCGCTGAACGGCGTCCTCGGCTTCACGGCCTTTGCGCTGCGGGAGAAGGACCCGCTGAAAAAACAGGAATATCTCGAGCGGATCGCCTCCTCCGGGCAGATCCTGCTCGATCTGATCAACGACACGCTGGACCTGTCGCGGATCGAGAGCGGCAAGGCGGTCCCCGAGCCGGAGGCCGTGATGTCGGACGACCTGATCCCGGCGGTTGTGACCGCGCTGAGACCGTCCGCCGAGCTCAAGGGCGTCCGTCTGGTCGAAAACCTCAGAGATTACAGAAACGAACCCGTATGGGCGGATAAGATGAAGATCAACAAGATCGCGCTGAACCTGCTCTCCAACGCGATCAAATTCACGTCCGCCGGCGGGACGGTCACGGTGACGCCGTACTGCTCCTCCGCGCATCCCGATCAGGACGGCTGCGGCTTTATCGTCGAGGATACCGGCATGGGGATGAGCGAAGAGTTCATGAAGCACATGTACGAGCCCTTCTCGCAGGAAAAGCGGTCGGAGTCCGTGCAGCTGCCGGGCACCGGCCTCGGCCTGTCCATCGTTAAGCGGTATGTCGATCTCCTGGGCGGCACGATCCGCGTCGAAAGCCGCCTGCATGCCGGCACCCGCTGGGAGGTCACGCTCCCCGTGAAGAAGCTTCAGAACGGCTTGAAGGAGAAACCGGAAGCGGAGAGCCTGGAAGCCCTGAAGGGACGGCGCATCCTGCTGTGCGAGGACAATCAGATGAACACCGAGATCGCGTCCATGCTGCTGAAGGAGAAGGGAATGCTGGTCGAAACGGCAGAAAACGGCGCGGTCGGCCTGCGGAAGTTCGCCGCCTCTCCGGAGGGCAGTTACGACATGGTGCTGATGGACATTCGCATGCCGGAGATGGACGGGCTTGAGGCGGCAAGGAGAATCCGGGCGCTGAAGCGCAGCGACGCCGCCTCGGTTCCCATCATTGCCATGACCGCGGACGCATTTGAAGAGAGCATTTGCGAAGCAAGGAACGCCGGCATGAACGCCTACGTCACGAAGCCGGTCGAACCGGGGAAGATGTTCGGAACGCTGCGGCGCTGGTTGAAAAAGTGACGCGCGAATTCCGCGCCAATCGGCGGAGCCGCGGGCCGTTTCGGCACACGTACCATGCGAGCGGTATTATAAAAGCCGGGCGGCAGCTGCCGCCCGGCTTTTCATTCGCCCTGCGGTCCCCGCGGCCGCATACGGCATAAAAAAGTTCGGGATAATCCGTGATTGACGGAAGAATATGAAAAAACGATGCCAAGATCGTTCGCAGTCTCCATACATTTGAAAGCGCCGGTTGCAATAAAAATAAAGGAGCTTCACATTAGGAGACGATGGAAACCAAATGGAATTGTCAACTGATTACCCATCTTGTATGGCTCCCGTCCCTGTCCTTACTGACGATCAGTTTGTCTTCAATCTTTTGCTTCAACTCCGACACATGGGAGATAATGCCGATCAGTTTGGAACCATGCGCCATTCGCAGGAGCACATCAACGGCCTGGTCTCTGGATTGACCGTCCAGCGCGCCAAAGCCTTCGTCAATAAACATCATATCAAGGCTGATGGAGGAAGAACTTGCTTGAATCTGATCCGCCATGCCGAGGGCGAGGGAGAGCGCAGCCATGAAGGATTCCCCGCCGGAGAGCGTGCGGACTTCCCGCTCCTTGAGCGTGACTGCAGAGTACACCATCAGATCGAGCCCACGATTTCTGCCCTCGCCGGCCTGATCGTCTCCCGTCATGCGCAGTTTATACTGTCCGGCTGACATATCCTGAAAACGGGTGTTGGCCGCCTTCAGGATTCTCTGCAAATGATAGCGCTGTACAAAAGTCTCAAGGTCCATTCGACCACCGGTCACTTTTCCGGCCAGACGGTTGTAGAGACTGTCCATCCGGGCGTACTCGCGAGTGATTTTACCCCGCTCCTCCATTTTTGGAGCAAGCGCCAGATAGACGCTGCGATCGGTCCGATAGGCTTCCCTCAGCAGCTCCAGCGTGGCCTCGGCGGATTCCAATGCGTCCTCGGCTGCTGCCAGTCTAGCCTCCAGGATCTCCAGCACCGGCTTTTTCGCATTTCCGATGGCGGCGGTGGCTGTGGCGAGCGCGCCTTCGGCCGTCGCCTTTTTTGTCGTATATGCTGTGATGAATTCCTGCAAGGCGACTGTATCAGCTTTTTCATACTGCACGGTGACGGATTTCCACGCCGCCTCTGAGAGGGCCTTTTCGATCAGTACCTTTTCATAGGATGCGCGGCGTGCGGCGCACGCTTCCTTTTGAGCAGGAAGCTCCTTTTTGCAGCGCGCAATCAGTGCCTCGATATTCTCCCTCGATGTTTTCGCGGTCTGTGCGGCAGAATGCGCGGCGGCAAACATGGCGTCTGCTGCCTTCTTTGCCTCGGTCGCTTTTGAGAGGGAAAAGACTGCGTCGTCCTCGGTCGGATATTTCTTTTGCGCCTGAAGGCCGGCGAGCGCTTCCTGCGCGGCGGCAATTTCCACCCTTGCGGCAGACAGCTGCGCGGCGGTCGCGTCGGCTGCCGTTTTTAGTGCCTGCTTCCTTTTTTCGACACCTTTCAGGGATTCCTGCACGCTTGCGAGAGCATCGGCATTTTTTTGGAGGGTAATGCCCTCAGCATCCAGTTCAGCGTTCCATTTTGAAAGTACCGTTGCCGCCTGCTCCGGCGTCAGCGTTTCGGGTACGCCGGCAATGTTTTTCCTCATGTGATCGCGGAGCTTTGTTAGCGAGTCAGCGTACGTCTTCTGCTTTTCGGACAGCAGCTCCGCCGCGGAGCCGGAAGCAGTGGCTGCGCTTGACTGCTTTTGCTGAAGCATCTGTGCCTCATTCGCCAGCGCATCAATCCTTTCACGGCTCAAGTCCCAGTGCTCCGCTGGCAGCTGGCAGGGATGTGGATGTATGATTGACCCGCAGACAGGGCATGGCTTGCCGGGCTGCAGCCTTTCTCTTGCGAGAAATCCGGCCTGTGCGTCCAAAAATGCATTTTGCTTCTCCATGTATTCTGCATTCTTATCCGCAAAGTTCCGGCGCGTCTGCTCGTACAGCCGTTTTGCCAGCTCTGCCTTTTTACTTTGCGTCTCAACGTCGTCCTGCCGTTTTTTCGCAGAAGCAATCTCCGCGTCGAGACTCTCCGCCATGCTGTTTTTGCCGTTCCAAAGGGCCAGCTTTTCCCCGGCGTCGGCCAGTTCCTCCGCCTGTCGACGCCACAGCTGTTCTTTTGCTTCAAAAGAGGTCAGCGCGTCCTGTGCCGACGTTGCAGTGTTCACCGCCTCGGAAAGCGCGGCCCGCTTCGACTGCAGCGCACTCTCCGCGGCGCGGAGTTTCGCGAAGACCTCCAGTGCCCGCTTTACCTGTTCAGAGGTCTTGATAAACTTTTCGTTTTTCTGCTCCTGCGCCAGCTTTGCCGTGTTCTCGTCTATTTCTGCTTTCTGATATGTCTCCGCTAAACGGGGCAGTTCCGCACGTTGAACAAACAGCTCCTGCTCAGTTTTTGCGACACTCAGGTCCGAATCGATCCATCTCTGATGCTCGGATTTGATCTCATAGGCGGCATGGATTGTGGCGATTAAATGGGCAGCCTCCTCGATTTTCCCTTTTACCGCGGCACACTCCACCAGCTCCTTTTGCGCGTTTTCCTGCTGCATAAAGGAACTCAGCAGAGTTCTGGCGCTGCTGCAGGCGTCCCGTCTGGCATCCCGGATTTTGCTGGACTGGTCGTATTCCGCCTTCGCGATGTTCCTGTGCTGCTCCAGAAAGGCGCAGAGCCCTTTTAATTCCTGAAGCAGGCTCTCCATTTCTGCAATGTTCAGATGCTCGGATGAACAGATCTGCCATTTCCATTCCTTGAGTTGCTCCGCATGATTGTAGCCTTCCGGGATTACAATGTGTGCCACTTCTGTTTGGCAGGCCGTGCGGATCTGAGCAATTTCAGCAATTTTATCCTTGCGCCGCCTGCCAAGCTCATCCACGATGTCCTGATAAAGCCCTGTGTTGAAAAGCTTCCGGAATATTTCCTTTTTCTTATTGGAATCGGCGCGAAGCAATTCCATGAACTCACCCTGCGCGATCATGGCGACCTGCATAAACTGCTCCTTGGACAGGCCGACGATTTCCACGAGTTTCCCGTCGGTCTCCTTTTGATTCTGAGAGAATTCCATGCCGTCTGGCATGATCAGGGAAACAGTCTCCTTGACATCCGTGAGGCCGGTCCCTCTTTTCAGCGGGCGGACGTGCCGGGGCGCACGGTGGACGGTATATAGCAATGTCGCACCGCCGGTTCGTTCGGAAAAAGTGAGTTCCACAAATGGCTCCGCGTTATAATCCACAAACTGACTTTGCAGCTCAGCTCCGTCTTTCTTGTTGTTGTTGGAACTGGCTTCCCCAAAAAGTGCAAAAACGATAGCGTCAAAAATCGTCGTCTTACCCGCGCCGGTGTCACCGGTAATCAGAAAGATGTTTTGGTTGGGTTGTGTAAAATCAATGCTTGTCCTTTTACCGTAAGAACCGAAAGCCTGCATAGTCAAAGTAATCGGTCTCATACCTGCGCCCCCTGCACCGTGTTGATGACATCCTGCAAAAGCGACTGCTCATCCTCATCCAGATCTTGTAGGAAGGTGTTGCACAGCGCGAACGCGTCCAGATCCTTGCCGGGGAAACAGTCGGCGGCGTAGTCAGCTTCTTGCAGGACTTCCCGTCGGATTTCCAGAAGATTTGGAAAAGCACAGCGAAGCCTATCCTGCATATCGAAAACGTCGAGATCCACTTTATCAGTGAGGATCACGGTAACATAATCGTCGCAGCCCTGCGCCAGCGCCTCCTGCAAAGTACCGGTAATGACCCGCACCCGGCGGAGGGGAATGAGCGGGAGAACGTCGGTTTTCACTACGCCCTTCTCCGCCAGATTTACCACAATGATACTTTTTTGCTGCCCGGCCTCGCTGACCGAACAGGCCAGAGGCGTGCCGCAGTAGCGATAAAACTCACTGCCGACCTTCATTGGCTTGTGAATATGCCCCAGCGCCGCATAATCGAAATGTTCCAGAATATCAGCCTTAACCGCATCGATGTTGCCAACGGTGCAGATCTCGGAATCCATTCGCTCCACTCTGCCCGGATCCATGGCGGCCGGCAGATAGAACTGATGGCTCACCAGAACATTCCGCACCCTGCCGTCGATCTGCTCGCGCGCAATGAGCTTGTGGAGCGCTTCGTTGTAGGACAGGCTGTTCCCGTCCTCATTGCCGCCGACAACGGACTTAATCATGGAAGGCTTTACAAATGGCAGCAAGTAGAAATTTACCTCTCCATACTCGTCGTGCAGCGCTACCTTCTCAATCTGCTCCTCCGGCAATTGAGGCGGCATCCCAATCATATGAATTTTTTGACGCTGCAGAATGCTGCGGAAGACGTTTACACGTGACGCGCTGTCGTGATTGCCGCTGATGAGCATAATCTCGGCGTTTGGAGCGGCTTGCGTCAGGTGGGAGATGAATTGGTCAAATACCTCTATCGCCTCGGCGGAGGGAATTGCCTTGTCGTAAATATCCCCCGCAATCACGATTGCGTCGGGCCGCTCCCGCGCTGCAAATGCAATAACCTGCCCCAATATGTACGCTTGATCCTCATATAAGTCACGGTTAAAAAGCTTTAGCCCAATGTGCAGATCCGACAGGTGAAACAGCTTCATTCAATGGCCCCTCCCTCGTTGGCAGCTTCCAATACACAGGAACACCTCTCCTGCTAAAATGAACCTGAAAGTTTGACACTTTTCAGGTTGCCTTATTTGCATCATGGAAGCGCACATTGTATTACCAGTTTCATAAGCAATCCTTCCTGCTTCTGACCTGTTTCTGACGCTACTCCGAAAGAATATCTATGCATGTTTCCTTTACACAACAAGAAGCAGATGTTATACTTTTCTTACCTATCGTAAACGGGAGGCTGTAAAATGAAGAAGTTTATTTGGCTACTTGCAATTTGCATGAGCTTTATGGCACTTACTGCTTGCGGCAACAGGGACCATACGGGAGAAGCCCAAACTCCTTCTGGTTCCTCCATTATGGAAGGGCAAAACTATGAAGATGTTATCGCCGAATTTGAGGAAAATGGTTTCAAGAATGTTAGGACAGAGAAAATTGAAGATTTGATATTTGGTTTGTTGAACAAAGACGGCGAGGTTGAGGAAGTATCTGTCGGCGGGGAAGTTGATTACTCACCTGACGAATGGGTCCCTGATGACACTGAGGTCATTGTCAGATACCATACTTTCGCAGGAAAAAACGATAGTGAAGAAAACGAGACTCTTGACAACAGCAATCAAAGCACTGAATCCGTCGTTGAAAAGGAGACACAGGAAAGCGACGAATCTGAGGTCGACATTGAGCCGCAGGAAAGCACACAAACGATGCCTGACGAAATTTTGACCGTAGACAATTGCAAGGATCTGGCTGACATACTATCCAATAAAGCAGAAAGCGATGAATCCTATTCGGCATTTGCAAGCAAGTACGAAAACAGAACAATAGAATTTGCCGGCAGGGTCGATTGCTTGGCGAACCATGGAAGCTATAAAACAAGATATGATATTCTTGTGAGCGCAGGGGACTACGATCCCGATCATCAAACAGGGCCTACGTTCAAATTCGAAGATGTGGCCGCCTATGATTTGAAACTGGATACATTATTTCTGGAAGAAGCCATCCAAGTAGGCATGAACGTGAAAATTATTGCTGTCGTGGGTGAGTTTAATAGCGATACCGGACTGTTTTTCCTTGATCCCGTTTCTGTTACAAAAAGATGAGCTTCAATTATTGTTTATTATACCTTCTGGATTAGCCATTGTAAACAACACCCCAAATTAGGCAGTAAAGTAAACTGTAAGCTAATTTTGAGGGTGCTTTTTATACCGCAGGGAATACCGAGCAAGAAGCATGCGCTATAATTCAAGGCTAAGGCGGTGAAAACGATACGAGAAGAAGGACTCAGCTGTCGTAAGGCTGCGCCCTTCGCGGAATGTGTCGCAGATCAATCCTGCGTTTTCCGATTCCTGCCACTATATACACTAATTGAGCAATGTGAATATGTATATGGATAAATGGATAAGATGAATGATCGCACCAATTCGCCCCAGGCAGCCGTATATGATCGCGCCGGGACGCAGGCGCAGTTTGAAACGGAACCATCCGGGCAAATAAACCGGGTATATGCGCTTTACCGCGTATCAACGCTTGGACAGGTAGAAAAAGACGACATCCCCATGCAGAGACAATGCTGTCATGAATTTGCCGGGCGGCAGGGCTGGAATATCATCCGGGAATTCTCTGAAAAAGGCGTTTCCGGCTATAAAGTATCCGCAAAAGACCGCGACGCCATTCGGGAAATCCAGCGCGACGCCCTTGCGGGCAGGTTCGACATTCTGCTTGTTTTATGTTTGACCGTCTTGGCAGGTGCGATGACGAGACACCTTTTGTCGTGGAATGGTTCGTAAAAAACGGCATTGAAGGCTGGAGCGCCATGGAGGGTCAGCAGCGCTTCGACACCCATGTGGACAAGCTGATGAATTACATCCGTTATTGGCAGGCGTCAGGAGAAAGCCTGAAAACCTCAATCCGCACCAAAACCAGACTGGGCCAGTTGACGGAGGAAGGGCATTATACCGGGGGAACGGTGCCGTTTGGTTATCGAGCTGTTGATAAAGGCAGGACAAATAAACGAAACAAATCTGTTTTAGATTTGGAAATTGACGAGGAGGAGGCTGAAATCGTTCGCCTCATCTTCCATAAATACGTGGACGAAGGCTATAGGGTTCAGCGCCTTTGCCACTATTTACATGACAACCATTTGATTGGCCGGAATAGAAAAGGTTTTCCGAATACCCCTCTCAATCGAATCATTAAGAATGTCATGTATACCGGAATTATCAAAAACGGCGACGCACAATCCGCATGCCTGGATGAATTGCGGATCATCGACGCGGAGACCTATTCCAAGGCACAGAAAATCATGCGTCAGCGCACGCAGCCGCACAGCGCCGTACCGCTAAACTGCAAGGGACACTCGCTTCTTGTCGGAAATATTTTTTGTGCGCACTGCGGTAATCGTCTGACTTTGACGACGAGCGGCAGAAAGACGCTGCTGCCAGACGGCACCTGCAAGCGGGAAACAAGAGCACGTTATCCATGCCATTACAAAGTGCGCCATCCCGGCGAGTGCAGCGGCCAGAGCGGCTATGGCGTCGCAAAATTGGATGCCATGATCGAGGCGGTGATCCGGCTGAAATTTTCAGAAATTACCGCAGCTTCAGAGTCGGAACTGCTCACGTTTCAGCACAAAAAGGAATTGCACCTTGCCGAAATCAAGCTCCAAAAGGAAACTTCCGGTTGGCGGGAGAAAGAAAAAGAGCTTCAGGATTATAAATCCGAAGCCCTGAAAGTCATCCGCGGGGAGAGCAGCCTGAACGCAGAGCTGTTGAATACTCTCGTGGCGGAGACAGAGGAAAGCATTGAAAAACGCAAAACCGCCCTTTCCAAAGCGGAAAAGGAATACCAGACGCTGTGCGAATCGGCCGGCGCGCTTAAGAAAGAGTATGAGCGTCTGCTGACATGGGCGGATCTTTACAACGACTGCACATTCGAGGCAAAGAAAATGATCATCGCGCAGTTGATTAAAGCGGTTCGCGTCGGCAAAGGGTACAACTGAATATTCCGCTGGCGTGGTACACGTAAACCGTGAGGCGTGGTGCATGCTTTCCGGTAAAATGGTGCAGTCTGACCGGCGCCATGGTGCAGGCCGCAAAGACTGAGCAGGCTCACCGCACAAATTGAGCAGGGCGGCCGGCGGCGCTGCGCACAGCCGCCCTGCCACACGGTCAGTCGGTCACTGCGGCAAGCTTTCTCATGAATTCGCCCTTAATCGTGACCGTATGAGAGTTGTAGACGATACGGTCGCAGATGGCGTCGGCCAGGGTCGGATCTGCAAGCGACTCGTGCCAGCCGGGGACGTCGAACTGCGAGCAAAAGATTGTGGAGGCGACCTGGCTTCTCGCTTCGACCAGTTCCAACAGGTCTCTCGCCTCGCTCTCCTTCAGGGGATACAGCAGCCACTCATCCAGAATGAGCAGCTTTATCTTCTTGTACTTCCGCATAAGCTCCCGGTAGCTCCCGTCGCCTCGAGCCAGTGCAATCTCCACAAGCAGGTCTGGCAGGCGAATATATTTGGAAGCGTAGAAACTGCGGTTGGCCGCGATACCGAGCGCGCAGGCCAGATAGGTTTTGCCGGTTCCGGTTGCGCCGAGAATGATGACGTTGTGTGCTTTTTCAATGTAGGAGCAGGACGCAAGCCGCAGCAGCTGCGCCTTGTCCAGCTGCCGTTCCGGGCTGTAGGCGATGTCCTCCATGCTTGCGCAGGAAATGGAGTAACCGGCGTTGTGGATGAGGCGCTGCAGGCGGTTGCTCTTCCGCGACGACCACTCGGCGTCAACCAGCATGGAGAAGCGTTCCTCAAACGACAGTTCGCCGAAATTCGAATCCGTAAGCTGCGCGGAGAAGGCACCGGCCATGGTGCCCATGTGCATCTCATAGAGCTTGGAAACCGTTTCATTTGTAAGCATCACTTGGACCTCCTGTAGTACTCCGCGCCGCGCGTGAAGCTGTACTGGGAGGCTTTCTTGGATGCCGGCTCCGGTTCCTCGCAAAGCTTGTCCTGTCCGGATCTCAGAATGGATTGGACGCTCTTGAAGCTGGGCTGCGCCGTGAAGGTCAGTGCCTTGCGGCAGGCACGCTCCACGCGCTCAGGCGGGTATTTATCTGTGAGCTTCAGCAGAGCCATACAGGCCTTGTAGCCCTGCTGTTCCACCGCATACATGGTGAGAAAATGCCGGACGACAGCGGCTGTATTCGGCCCGATCTGCTCCGCCCACTGTGCAAAACGCTCACCGTTCCATTCCAGATATTTCTGGTGATCCGGCGGCATATGCGTTTCCAGTGTGCTATACTGGTTGGGGCGGCCGTAAAGCCGCGGATGAGAGGCAATTCTGTTGCCCTCGAAGAAAACCTCAACCGTATGCGCCGTCATGCGCACATCCACTTTCTGCTTAATGTACTGTATGGAACGGAGTAATTTTGCTTGTCCACACTGACATGGTAGTTGTACTGGACTGTGGCGACCTTCCACAGGGCCAGTTCAAACGGGGCGGCAGGCAGCGGCAGAAGGAACGGTTTTTCTTCCTCAAACGCGGCCGCACGACTGCCCTCTCTTTTTTGAAACGGCTTATGGTTGAACGCATACAGCTTTTCCGAGACTGCTTCATTCAGCTCCGTGAGCGAGAAGAACTGCTGGTTCCGAAGTGCTGCAATGATCCATGTGGAAACGACACCCACGGAGCCTTCCACAAAGGCCTTGTCCTTTGGCGTGCGGGGACGGGCGGGGATGATGGCCGTTCCATAGTGCTCCGACAGCTCACGGTAGGTCTTGTTGATGACCGTGTCATCCCTTGTGTTCCTGATGACACCTGTTTTCAGGTTGTCCGGTGTCAGGATACGCGTGGCACCGCCGAAGAACTGATATGCATGAACATGGGCGCTGATCCACGCCTCCTGTTTCTCATCCTGAAACGCCTCGACATATGCATATCCGCTGCAGGGCAGAACGGCCACGAAAAGATATGCGGGAATGAGTTCGCCGGTATCTGTGTCTGTAATTCCAGCTGTCTGACCGGCCCAGTCTACCTGCATCGTCTCGCCTGGTTTGTGCTCCAGGTGCATAGTTGCCTTGGTTTTGCTTACGTAATCCGCATAATATTTATTGAACTGCGTGGACTGGTATGGCAGCTCGCCGGCCGCCCGGCACTGGTCGCAGTATTCCGCCCAGAGCAAGCTGAGTGTGACGCCGCTCTTCTGCATCTCCCGGTGGATCTGCTCGTAATCCGGCATGCGGTACTGAACCCTATCTTCGCTGCCAGGGAAGAGTTTTGAGTAAACTTCCTCCAGCGACATGGACTGGACCCGAGTCCAATTCAGCCCCGTTTCAGAGGCTCGCTTGAGTGTTCTGGTGACTGTGTTGCGTCCGCAGCAGCATGCTGCCGCTATTTCCGCATTGCTCAGCCCCAGTTTCTTGAGCCGCAGGATCTCCTTGTGATTTGTCATGGAAAGACCTCCTGAAATGAATTTACATCTCACGATGTAAACCCAGTATACAAGGGTCCTTTCTCATGCACCATGTCGCCGGTCTTGATGCACCATTTGCCCGGTCTGCACGAACCATCTACGACGGCGTATTCAGATGGTGCTTTCTTCTTTGTTTTGCGGCGCAATTTTTGAGGTGTCCCCCTCGTTGGTATTCTGTTTGGCCCGGTCAAGTTCTTTGAGGTAGATTGCCTCCGCCGTCTTTTCCTCATCCAAATCGAAGGAATATTGCGGCTACTGCGACAGCTCGCAGTAGATGCTACTGGCCAGCTTGTAGCCGGAGAAGAAGCTGTGCAAGGACGCCTCGTCCTGTATCGCGCATTGCAGATCGGTAATCCGCAGCAGGAGCTTTCGCTCGTCGCGGTTCAGGCGCTCATGCAGGTCGGCATGGACAGCGTCCAGCTCCTGTCGCAGCGCCTCGCTTCCGGGCGGGGTGTAGAACTTTTTTCGCAGCGCCCTCATGTAGTCGTACATGGTATCGCCCCCTTATCAAGACAACACCAATACCACAACTGGGGCAGGAAAGCTATGCTTTTCGTGAATACATTTTTGATACATCTGTATATGATTTCGCCCAGCGCTTGCAATTCATCCGAGGGCAAGCTATACTCGCATTGAACCGGTTTTGCTTCATCCGAACAAAGAACTTATGCGGCTGAAGTATGGTTTGCACGATCTCATTTTCTATGATAGAATACATATACTGATTTGGGGACTATTCGAGGAGGTGTCGTTTAATGAGCAGATATGAGTTTTCACTCCGTCAGGAAGTGTTGCTGGAAAAAGGTGCTTCGGTTCTTGGAAACCTTTTTCGATACAAGCGAGAGAATCATATCACAGATAACAGCCATCCTGTGACCATCATGTATTCATTGGTGTGGTCTGCAAAGCAGGACATTCTTATGGCGCAGTCTGAATCTGCTTTGGATCAGATTGAAGGACAGTTTAATCTGGCAAACAGCTTTATAAGTGAAGTAGAGGTCGGCTTGGATGCATGAGAATGATAGGGGCTTGTCAGCTTTTTCCGGGGAAGATATTTCATCGCTGTTGGAAAGCAGTGTCGCCTTAAGCACTGAAAAGTATTGCGAGTAAGAACGCCCAATCGCAATTCTGCTTGTTGGGCAGCCGGGTTCAGGAAAAACAGCCCTTTCTGCTATGGTTACAACTTCTATGGCTGGTGATGCCGCTTTTATAAATGGTGATGATTATTGTCGGCATCATCCTAATTATAAAAAGCTCTACAGGGAATATGGTTCCGACGCCGTCCAAATGACATCTCCGTTTTCCAATGCGGTAGTTGAAGGGCTGATTGCCGAGCTTTCTGACCGTCATATCAATTTGGTGGTGGAGGGCACGGGACGCGATGCCAGCGTTCCGGAAAAGACGGCGGCAATGCTCTGCGCAAAGGGATATGCCGTTGAACTAATGGCACTTGCGGTCAGGCCGGAGCATTCACTGATCAGCACGCTCCTGCGGTTTTATCAGATGAATGAAAGCGGAACGACGCCGAGGGCAACCGCATTGGCTGCACATGATCTGGTCGTGGAACGATTGCCGAAAAATCTGGATACCCTGCGTTCATCGTACAATCTATCTCGAATCACCATTTGGGATCGCGATTTGAATCAGCTGTACAATAGCACAGTGGATGACATTCTGCCGTCCGAGGTGTTGATGGATTATTGGGATAGGCCATGGTCTGCGGAAGAATTGCAAAGTGCGCGGGAACAAGTGGAGGCGCTTCGAGCAATGGAGCAGGGCAGCAAACTTGGACAGGGATCGGCTATTGACGAGTTGGAACGCCGCATCGAGTCCGTAGGGAAAACTCAATTCTTTGGCATGACGATTCAATAAAACTGTCCGATACCTTCCAGCAGTTTACTGCTGGAAGGCGTTGCATTAATACCCCCGCATCTGCAAGCCCTGTTCCCCATTCAGATTCGCTGTATCCTTGCTTTCCAACTGCGCCATATCAGGCGCCTACAATAGATTCGGACAATCACATGGTCATAGAGAACCCGTGGTACTGCTCATATTCCTCGTACTCATCGTCGTCCACCATGACCTGCGTGTGCTCGATCTTCTTGCCCCGGCGAAGCATCCGCTCTACCTCCTCGTCGCTGTGGCGGACGGTCTCCAGATGGAAACGGTCATTATCGCCCGCAGCCAGCGCTTCAAAAATGGAGGCGAGGCCACAGACCGCGTCGTCCAGCGTCGGCTCCCGCTCAGCGAACTCCCGCCACGCACGGCGCTCGTCCAGATACGCCCTGCCGCCCATGTCGAAGTACAGCTCCATGTTGGCGCGGGAGAGCGTTTCGTCGAACAGATTTCGGTCGCGGCACACCTAATTCTCCGGCGTCATGTAGGTGATGTACTTCTGCCCCGGTTCCCACTTCACCTTGTAGTCCCATATTTCCATGATGCGAATGAAGTCCTCGCGGTCGTAGCTCATTTCCATCGCTTTTCTGATGTCGCGGCGCAGACGTTTCTTCCATTCGGGAATCTCGAAGGGGCTTGCCTTCGCTTCGGTGATGGACAGGCCGTATTTGCGGCAGAGCGCATTACAGAACTCCTTCGCCTGGCGCATCTCATTGGCACTCTGGTGGAAATTCATGCCGGTCTCGTAGTTGACGGAGTTGAGCACGATGTGGTTATGCTTGTGCTTCGTATTCATGTGCGTTGCCACCACACATTGATAGCCGGGGAAGAAGGCGGCGAACTGCAAACCGATCTCATGCGCGGTCTCAAAGCTCAGATCGTCCTCCGGAGAGAAGGCTTGGACAATATGATAGTAACTGCGGCCGTCGGTCTTGCGGAACTGTTTCTTCACCGCCTCGAACTCATCGTGTGCCGTCTGTGCCACGCAGTTGACTCCTGTAATGAGACTGTCGGTGGCCTTTTCGCGGTTGGTGATGTAGTCGAGGATGTCCTTCAGACCGCGCGAGACAGCAACGAATTTAACGCTTGCCATGTTTTCTCATACACCTCCATGAAGGGTTCGAAGTTCACGAATTGAATGCGACCCTGCCGCGCCATGACCGTGAGCTGGTTAAGGTTGTTGCCCTGCCGCCGCAGCTCGGTGAGCAGCTCGTTCGCGCCCTCGATGACCGTGACGTCCTTATCCATCGCCGCCGTGCGTACAAACTCACTCTCGCTCATGTGCGCTTTTTTCGCCTTGCCTGTGATGTAGTGCTTTTCCCATCCGGCAACTCTCGCCCGGATGAAATGATCCTTTGCCATCGTTACCTCCAAATTTGTATACAGTGTTTCGTCAAACTTTTTCCTATTCTGTGTGATCCTGTGGTATAATAAAAACAATAAACCCCGGAAAGCCTGATTTGTCAAGCCTTCCGGGATTTTCTGTTACTACCGTGATACTATTCAGAGCCTTTGAACCGGCCTTTTTCACTTTCGCTGAACTTCAGACGGGATCACTTCTTGATCAGTTCCACAGTGGCCTTCAGTTCTTCAATGGACTTGTGATTATAAATAGACGATTGCCCCCCGGCTTCAGCTGGGGGCAATTCTTATAATCTTGAAGGATGTTGGAGCGTGGAAAGCATTGATTTTACAGGGGTTTCCGGTAAATCCTTCAACATTCAAGATGAAAACGCATACTTCACTATAACTGTATTATTACTTTTCTTTTTAGTTTTAGTAATATATGATCTTGTTGATGTTGAAGTGTTGAAGAATCCAGCCACAGCAACGGTTTGAACCCCTTCAACATCATTCAAGATCAAATGCTTTTCTTCTTGGCCTTGGCGTGATATACTGAACTTAATTCAAACTATTTCAGAGGGGGTGAACAGCTTGGGCAAAGGCATAGCTTATAAATGTGCCGGGTGTGGGTTCCAACAAGAATACCTTACCGGTATTGGCTTCACGGCCCCACAGGAAGCCGCACAAGAGCGGGAAAACATCTTGGCCGGTAACTATGGCCCCAAGGCCCAAGCCGCCCTTCAGGGCCATTCTGAAGCCATTGTGGATGTAGAACACGCTCTTTACCAATGCGGGGCCTGTGGGAAGCTGGAAAGCCGCTTGGCGGTCAAGCTGACCGGTCCGGTTGTGGTGCCGATCCTTCAGCACTGTGATTGTGGGGCCACCATGCACCGGATCAGAGCCGGGGAAGAAATGCTTTGCCCGGATTGTGGAAGGCCCTTTGGTGAAGCTGATGTTGTGGGGGTGACACTATGGGATTGATGGATATGAAAGCCGCCTATCAGATCGCCAAGGCCGATTTGGAAGGCCGGGTGTTGGCCCGGTGCCTTGATGCCGGTGATCAGTGGGTGTTCTGTTTTGAATTGCCCGGTGCCGATGATCTGACCCCCGGTGATTTCCCGGTAACGGTTGACAAGGCCACCGGCGCTGTTGGGTATCTGCCTATCCCCCCGGTGGAAAACCTTCAGCTATTGAAGGCCGGGAAGCCGGTTCCCGTTGGCACCTTTGAAAGTTAATTTTCAAGGGTTAGAACTGTGTTATCAGCTTGTTACTACCAGCGCCAGAAATGCCCCTGAAGTTCATTGAAGCAAATTGTTCAAAACCACTGATGGCGCAAGGCTTCAGCGGGGTTAAGCAAAGCAGAAAATTCACTGGTAAAACAATAAAAATCATGGTATAATAGCCGCAAAGCGGCTATTATACAGATTTAAACCGCATATGCCACAACGGCACAAGCGTCTGTGGCATAATATTTTAGTTTTGTGATAGGGGGTGCTGCTGTGAGCCAATATGTGGCCGCTGTAAAGCGGTGGCGGGAGTGGTCTGTGACCACAGCCGCTGATCTCGATCTGCGTTTGGACAGCTTCCGGATTCTTTTTGCGTACAATTCCGGGAAGATTGAGAACGCGGACATCACCTACCACGATACAAGAGAGATTTTTGAGAACGGCAAGGTGGTTGGCTACACCGGAGATCCCCGCACGCTGTTTGAGCTTCAAAACCAGAAGACCTGCTATGAGTATCTTCGGGAGAAGATTTCGGCCAAGGAGCCGCTGTCCATTTCGCTGATTCTTGAGATCCATCGCGTTCTGACCGAGGGCACCTATGACGAGCGCAGGTATGTGACCAACGGGGAGCGCCCCGGCGAATTCAAAAAGCACGACTATGTCACGGGCGTGAACGAGGTCGGCTCCGCGCCGGAGGATGTGGAGGCTGATCTGTCCGAGCTGATCGAGGAGGTCAACGCCATCGGCAAGCAGAATCCGCTGAAGGCTGGCGCGTATTTCCATGCGCGCTTTGAGAACATCCATCCCTTTGCCGACGGCAATGGCCGCGTTGGCCGGACGCTGCTGAACTATTGGCTGATGATCAACGACTGTCCGCCCATGATCATCTACGAGGAAGACAAAACCGTTTACTATGCGGCCCTCCAGCAATACGATGAGCAGGAGACACTGAACGCGCTTGCCGACTTTTTCGAGACGCAGACCGTGAAAACATGGTCGCGGGCCATGGAGCTCTCGCACGACGATGCGCCGGAACGAAAGGGCCTCAAGTTTTTCATGCTGTAACATCCTCACGCCTCCCGCCATACGGCGGGAGGTTTTCGTTTACTGTGTGCGATGGCTTTCTTGTTTGCCCATCAATTGTTTTCTTCATCCGGATACTGGAGCGCCAGATATTCATCCATTGTGTTGACCACACCATGGCGCTTCATGTATTGGAACATCATCATGTGCCGCATTTCAACGAGCAGTATCTGCCCGAACTCGATCACAGAGACGGAGATAATGTCTCTGTGATCCTGCGTAAGAACATCGGGATCATACTTTCCTTTTTTGAGGTAAGCCTTGACCGCTTCTCTGTCCGGTGCCTCATCGCGGTATGTCTGGTGCAACTCGCTGCAGATATAATCCAAGACCTCATTCTCGGATCGCTTGTGAAAGAGCATTCCAAGGAATGCCGGGTCGAATTGAATACAAATCCGGAGGCGGGTATTACAGATATGCTTTCCAGAGAGCTAGGGCCTCTGTTCGGCACAATGGCCCCCGCAACATTCGTATTTCTCATCTGCATGGTTTGCCTGGCGCTGACCAACTTCTCGTCCAACACGGTGGCAACCATGCTCTGCTGCACGATCACAACCGCCCTCATCAGCGGCGGAACGATTGCAGGTATCTGTGTCCCTGCACTCGCCATCGCCATCGGCAATGTTGCGAACTTCGCTTATGCTGCGCCTCCGGGAGGAACCTATGCTGCATATACCGCTGGAACCGGCTGGGTCAGGCCAAGCTATATGTTCCGGGTGGGCGGATCTATTTCAATCGTGTGCGGTGTTGTGTTTTCTCTGATTGGGTATCAGCTTGCATCCTGGTTGGTGTAAAAGTTCTGTAATCCGGCACTTCGCGCTTTGGACACCATCAAATAAAAAGTGAAATTTTTCTGCCGCAATGTTTGTTTTTTACCTGAAAATTGGTGCACAATGCTCCCTCCATAAGGGCGGCGCAATCAAACGCCGGGCCTCATGGAGGGAGCAAATTTAATATATCCCGCAAGAACTGTCCCTAAAAGCTCCGTGCCGAAAGAACCCGCTTGTTTTGCGATGTGGCTATCGTTTAATGCCGTATTTGGCCATCTTTCTGGAGAGCGTGGAGATGCTGACGTTTAGATAGCTGGCCGCTTTTGTGATGGAGTCAAATTGACGCATGGCATCCTGAAGAAGTTCTTTCTCATACTCGTCAATGCGGGCCTCCAGAGAAATGCCGTCAGCAAGAGTCTTGTGTTCCTGCGTGGAAGCTGAAATAGAGAGGGCGGGATCTGGGCGCTTGGATCCCGCGTTTGGAATATGAATGTATTTGAGTTCTGTAGTATCAATATCACTGGCAAGCACGGCGCGCTCAATCATGTTCTTCAATTCCCTTACATTTCCGGGCCAATCATATTCCTCCAACTGCCGGTAAACATCTTCACTGAATGTTTTTTGCGTGTCGTACTGAGCGCAATAACGTTCGAGAAAAAAATTCGTCAGCAGGCGAATGTCATCTTTTCGTTCCCGCAGGGGAGGGATGAATACATTGAAGACATTCAGACGATAGTAGAGATCTTCCCGAAATTTGTTCGCTGTTACCAGCTGGTTCAGATCCTTGTTGGTAGCAATGATCAGGCGAAAATCAACTTCTATCGGTTTTGTGCCGCCGACGCGTCGGATGCGCTTGGTTTCAATTGCGCGCAGCAGCTTCCCCTGACATTCCAGCGGAATGGAATCCACTTCGTCCAGAAATAGCGTGCTGCCCTGCGCTGACTCAATTAATCCGGGACTGCCCTTCGTTTTTGCACCTGTAAAGGAACCGGCTTCATAACCAAACAGTTCCGCCTCAAACAAACTGCTGGAAATGGCTGCGCAGTTGAGGGAAATCATATCGCGTTTGCTCCGAGGACTGATGGAATGAATGTAATTCGCTATAACATCCTTGCCCGTGCCGGTCTCGCCCTGAATCAAAATGTTGGCATCAGAGCCGGCAACACGCTGCAAAGAATGGACCACCCGCTCCATGGCTTTGCTGCAATACAAAAGGGAGTGGGATTCACTGCTGACCAGATGCAGTTCCTGCTTAATCTTTTTTGCCTGCAGCTGCTGCACCATTTTATCAAATTTTTTATAAAGAATATTTGTTCCCACGACGTATTTAATGTTTCCGTCAGAGTCAAAGATGGGGCGCTGAGATGCATAGAACAGACTTCTGTTTTGATTGGCATCGTATAGCTCCGTCCATCCGGAGACCGCTTCTTTTTTTGCCATTACCTGTTCAAAAATAGTGGAGGTATGGAGACCGCGCCGTACCATCTCCTGAGAATCTGCATAATTTCTGAAGAACTCTTCCCGGGAGGTTTGGTACATTCGAATACCGACGTTGTTGATCATCAGAATGTGCCCGTTATGATCCATAATGTAAGCAGGTGCCTCCAGATTCTCAAAAAGACGCTTTAAAAGCTCAAGCTCATTTTCCATGGAAACCCCTTCCGGCCCGTGCAGCAAAACGTTTGTATAGGACAAACAACATTCCTGAGGTGCTTTTATTTTTGTATATTATAACATTTTCTGCCCAAAGCGCAAGATTGGCATCAATAGATTTGCGCATGCTGCTGCCCATGTTGCCGTCGCGTGTGTTTAGAGCGAAACAAAAGGAAGTGAGAATTGTTGGGTGATCATATTTTGACGGTGTTGAGTCTTTCCACAGAATTGATGTTGTATGTTTTGATCGGAATTTATTTACAAAAACGTGGAATTGTAAACAGCGACTTTGAGCCGCAGCTGGCCAACTTTCTTTTGGAGGCGGTGCTGCCGCTGCTGATTATTCGCTCTGTGCAATTTAAACTGACCGCTGAGGTTCTGCGCAGTTGTGGACATGTGGTTCTCTTTAGTATTGGCTCAATCGCATTTTTCTATTGTGTTGGATATGTGCTGTGGAGACTGCTTGGAAAGGGCTCGACCGGGCGCATTTTTCGCTTTTCCTGCATCTTTACCAACTTTACTTTCATCGGATTGCCGGTTATGAGCGCGGTTTTCGATCAGCAGGCGGTATTTCTTTTTTCAATTTACGTCATACCCATTCGGATTGTGCTCTATCTGACCTGCGAAGCGATCATGACGCCGCCTGAACGATATGCCGCAAAAAAGGGCGCTGAGGTGTGGAAGCGATTTTGCTCCGCTCCGCTGATTGCGGTCATCGCGGGATTAGCGCTCTGCCTGTTTGGATGGAAAATTCACGCGCCGTTGGATACGGTCATGAAAAACGTTGGCGCGCTCAGCCTGCCGCTGGGAATGATTTTATGCGGCCTGATTGCCGGAAGAGTCCAACTTCCCCAGATGCGCCAAATATTTGGCAAAAAAACCGTTGGCCTTGTTTTGCTTCGAAATATTTTGCTGCCGGCAATTGTGCTGCTTGCCTGCAAGCTCTGCAATTGCCCGGCTGTCATTATGCGGGTTGCCGTGATTTACGCCGCGCTTCCTGTAGGAACGCTGCTCTCCACATTTGCCTCAAAATACGACGGAGGCGAACAGGCACGGAACGAGAGCGTTGGCGCGGTCATTCTCTCGAGCGTACCGTCCGTCCTTACAATTCCGATTTGGGTTGGGATTCTGACCGTCGGTTAAGTTAAAACGTCGATTTTTCCATAAGTGGGCATGGCCATTTTACAGGCAGCTTCATTGCGACAAAAACTTGGAATGCCACGCATCAAGGCGGAAGGAACAGACATCCCGATCACGGGGATGTCTGTTCTTTACAATTCCAAACCGTATTTGACCTTGATGCGCTCCAGCTTGTCGAGCATTGGCTCGGCAAGCAGCCAGAGAAAAAGCACGTTTGCCGCCGCCTGCACAAGATTCATAGGCAGACCCGTGATGGAATATGCGAGAATGATCTTCCAGTTCCATCCGGAGCTCCAGAGCAGGGCTGAGGACGGATCCATCAGCAAACCGTAAATGAAGACCGCCGCCAAAGCCCCATAGACGCACAGGGAACCGCGGGCGCGGCGCAGGACGCCCTTTTGATACAGAGTGCCCGCCAAAAAGCCGGTCAACCCCATGGCAAACATCTGCCATGGGGTCCATGGCCCCTGCCCAAACAAGATGTTGGAGGTCAGCATGGTCACGGCTCCCACCAAGAAACCGGTCTCCCCGCCAAAGGCAACGTCGGCGATGATCACGATGGACATCACGGGCTTGAACTGCGGGAGCATGAAAAACGCGGCCCGGCCCGCCACACCGATGGCGCAGAGGACGGCGATGACCACAAGCTCCCGCGGCTGCGGCATTCGCCCCTCGAACGCCAGCGCGAAGGGCAGCATGGCCTCCAGCAGGATCAAAAGTGCGATGAAGGAGTACTTCCTGCTGTCCAAAAAGAACACCCCGATGAAGATTGTGAGCGGGATCAGCAGCAAAATGGCGCCTGCCGCGGCGGCAGTGCGCGGCGGCAGCGCCCGCGCCTGACGGGGCGCACTCTCCGGCTGCACGGAAGACGGGCCGCGGCGGCTGACAGCCAGCAGGAAGACGAACAGCGCGGCGGTCAGCACGCCTCCGGTGGCAAGACTGCCGGCCGAGGGCGCCGCCAGGCCGGAGCCGTTGATCAGCGCGGACAGAGGCACAGAATCAATGACTTGCTTGAAAGAGACGCACGCGGCTGCTCCCGCGGCGGCCGCCAGCAGCCTCCGCCAGAGGGGGAGAGGTGGCACCTGCCTGTCTGCGCCGGGCATGGAGACGATGGGAGGAGGAGAAATCCCTTCGTCCGTTTTCTGCGCGGGCGGGACGGTTCCCCCGCAGGCGGCGATCACATCGGCCGCGGTCACGGCCTCCGGGAGGATGTCGCGGGCCATGCGGTTGGCGGAGGTGGTATAAAAACTGTTTCCGGAGAAAAACGCCCGGGGAGCGCCGGAAGAGACCACGGTTCCGTCGAAAAACAGCGCGCAGCGATCGGCGTATTCTGCGCAGAACTCCACGTCGTGGCTGACCATCACCACCGCTGTCCCGCGGCGCTGCAATGCCTTGACGATGGCCGCAAAGATCTGTTTGAATTCCGCGTCGAGCCCCTTGGTCGGCTCGTCCATCAGCAGGATTTCCGGGTTGGCCAGAAGTACTTTGGCCAGCGCCGCGCGCTGCTGTTCGCCGCCGGAGAGATCGTACGGGTGACGGTCCAGCAATTCCCCAAGACGGCAGAGCTGGGCGACCCGAGAGACCTGCTGTTCCCTCGTGGCCTGTTCAAGCGGCAGATCCGAGAGAACCTCAAAAAGATCATCCCGCACGGTCTTTTTGACGAAGAGGGCCTGCGGATTTTGAGGGAGCGTTCCCACCCTGCCGCAGAGAGACACCTTCCCACGGCAGGGCTTGCGCGATCCGTCGATCAGAGACAACGCCGTGCTTTTGCCCGTGCCGTTGCCGCCCAGCAGGGCAATAAGCTCTCCCCTTCCAACCATGAGGGACAAGCCCTTTATGACCTCTGGAAGGCCGCTCCCGTACTGAAACCAGACATCCCGCAAAGAGATTGCGGCAGTCTCCGGCGGTTTTGCCTCCGGAGCCGGAGGGAGCGGCGCCAGCGAATGCGCCGAGGCGTACGAGGATAGTGTGCTTGTGGCCGTGAGCAATCTCTCTGTTTGAGCCTCTTCTAATTATGCATTAAAGCGAATCTTGTGAAAACGGTCTCACACAGGGCAAAAGCTTATCGTGTATTTCTTTGTCTATAGCGGCGTATATTTTGAGCCGTGAAAGCTTCGCTTGACCCACACCGTGACCCACACGGGAAAATGTGCGGACGGAAACAACGGAATTAAGAGTACTAAAGACCTCATCTTTTTGAGCAGAAATGGCTGGAAAGCCTTGAATAGCAGTGGATTGAGATGTTCCAATCACTTGGTAAGGATGAGGTCGCCAGTTCGAATCTGGCCAGCAGCTCCATGAATTTCCCTCAGAGCAGAAATGCTTTGAGGGATTTTTATTTTTGCCTGTTTTCGGGGTACAGGACCGGAAGGGCATGAGCCGCGGCGCGGGCGTCGGACATATTTCGACTTTGGGCAGCGCCGGACAGCCGGTGATCGGAGACAACGCGGAGAAGGGCCGGGGCGAACGGCGATGCCGGACGGGCGGTGATCGGAAGACGGTGCGGGATGGCCGGGGTGCGGGGCAGCGCCGGACGGGCGGTGATCGGAGGCGGCGCGGAGAAGGGCCGGGACGCGGGGACGCGCCGGGGACGCGGGCGAAGGGCCGCAAAGCGGTTTTCGCTGCTGAGGCCGGGCGGCGGCAGGGGATTTGCGCAGGGCTGCCTGAGAGGATTCGGCGCGGGCGAAGGCCGCGGCAGTTTGCGCGGCGGCTCGCGGCCGGGCGGAAATGTGCGCGGGAATGGCGGTTTGCCCGGCTGCCCGGCGCTGAAAGCGGCCCGCGACCGCCGCTGCGGTCCTATGGCTCCCTGCATTGCCCTGACGGGCGGCGCAGGGAGTTTTTTTATGGTGGGCGCAACTCTCACTTCCGGCGCGTCGGGGTGAAAGTCCGGGCGTGAAGGCCGCCGCGGGAACGCGACAAATATAAACAAATAATGAAATGAAACGCGCAAACGGAGTTCTTATATAATAAAGGGATTATGACGAACAGATTTTTTGAATGTTACAAGTATATTACATAACATTCCAAACTATTGAAATTCAAAAATGCCCGTGATAAGATGCGACATGAACGAATGAGGGAGAGGCCTCGTCTCCCGGCACAGATACGGGACCGGCATGCCACGGTATGTGGGCCGGGTAACAGGAATCCTCCTCGGAAGTTCAACACAATACCGGCTTGGCCGGTAAATTTTAAAGGAGGAAAATCCATGAAAAAGTTCCTTTCTCTGGCACTGGCTCTGGTGATGGCCCTGTCTCTGGTCACTATCAGCGCCGGCGCAAAGGACTTCACGGACAAGAGCAAAATCACTTATAGTGAAGCTGTTGACGTGATCTCCACCGCAAAGATCGTCGATGGCTACACCGACGGTTCCTTCAACCCCGCTAACACCCTGACCCGCGGCGCTGCTGCCAAGATCATCTGCAACATGATCCTCGGCCCCACCACCGCTGCCGCTCTGGGCGTTACCACCGCTCCCTTTAAGGATGTTCCCACCAGCAATGTGTTTGCTGGCTACATCGCTTACTGCTCCGCGCAGGGCATCATCAACGGCTATTCCGACGGAACCTTCAAGCCGTCCGCAACTGTGACCGGCTATCAGTTCCTGAAGATGCTGCTGGGCGCTCTGGGCTATGATTCTTCCATCGAGGGCTTCACCGGCACCAACTGGGCTGTCAACGTGGCCAAGCTGACTGCGAATCTGAAGCTGACCTCTGGCAACGACAGCTTTGTCGGCACCAAGGCCATGACTCGTGAAGAGGCCTGCCTGTATGCTTTCAACACCATGAAGGCTACTATGGTCGAGTATGCCGACAAGGGCACTTCTGTGACTGTCAACGGCATCTCCATTACCACTGGCGCTTCCAAGGCTACCAACGTTCCCAATACTGCTGCCAATCAGACCATTAAGCAGGATGCTTATATGCAGTTTGCTGAGCAGTATTTCCCCGATCTGAAGAAGACCACTTCTACTTCTGACGTGTTTGGCCGTCCTGCTTCTACTTGGAAGTATAAGAATTCCAAGATTGGCACCTATGCCGGTTCTGCTGACGTTACCTACACCAAGGATGTTAAGCTGGGCGACATCTATTCTGATCTGGGCCTGAGCGATAAGACCACTGCCACCATCTATGTGAATGGTGTCAATACCACTTACAGTGTTGCTCTGACCAAGGGCGCAACTGCTAAGCTGAGCGCAACTGCTACCACCGTTGGCAATGGCACTCTGAGCGAGGTTTATTATGATTCTGATGCTGGCACTGCCACCATCGTTGTCGTTAATACCTACGCAGGCACGATTTCCAACGTTGTTGCTGCTACTTCCAGCAAGGATGCTTATGTCACGGTCGCTCCTGTGAGCGCTTCTGGCATTGCCGGCAACTTCGACACCACTGGCTTCTCCGAGGATGATGTTGTTCTGTACACTGTTGCAGACGGCGAAATCCAGTCCGTTGCCAAGGCTCAGTCCGTGGATGGCGAGTACACTTCTTATACTGGCGCCACCAGTGTCACTGTTGGCGGAACCGCATACAGTGCCTCCAAGATGGCTGCCAATATGGGTACTGCTGCTTGCAACCTGAAGGATACTGTCACTCTGTATCTGGATTCCTACGGCTACGCTATTGATATGGCTCAGTCCAAGGCTGGCTCGACCAACTATGCGTATGTTCTGGATGCTGGCTCTGACGGCATCTACCAAAATGACAAGACCTATTATGCAAAGCTGCTGTTTGCTGATGGTACTGTTAAGTCTGTTGTTACCGCAAATGACTATACCGGGACTGGAACTGATTTGAAGGGTAAAACTGTCACATATACTGTTAATAGCTCCAGCAAGTATACTCTGGTTGACAAGTCCACTGTTTCTGCAACGACCAACGAAACGTTTGCAATGGTCAAGGGCCAGTCCGGCATTAACACCACCAGCGGATCTGCTTACGGCGTTTATGCCAACAGCGCTTCTGTGTTCGTGGTAATTACCGGAACTGCTTCCGATCCTGTCTACACGGCATACACTGGCATTGCCAATGTTCCTACGATCAAGGGTGGCTCCAGCAAGAGCGTTACTTATGCCTACTATACCAAGACGAGTGGCATGATCACCTTCGCTGTGATTGATGCTCGCAATGCAGCAGAGGTCACTACTTCCAGCAAGGATGTCATCTTTGTCCTTGGCAATGCTACCGCCAAGCAGACGATTGATTCCAACAGCGATTACTACACCTTCAACGCAGTCATCAACGGCGAGATTACTACCATTAAGGTTGCTACTTCTCAGGCCGCTCTGATCACCGCTCTCAAGGCTGGCAGCCATCTGTATACTACTGCCAACTATGATACGTATGGTGTTGCAACCTCTCTGACTGCTGACAGCACTGTTCAGTCCATGGCAACTGGTACTCACAAGACTTCCAGCGGCGCAGTTGGCATTGGATATGCTTCCAATACCTATTACACTTATAGTTCCACCGTTAAGGTGTTTAAGGTCAACACCGACGGCGATCTGGAGGCTTCCTCCACCGCTGCTATCCGCGATGACATCAACGATCAGGTCTTCTACACCTATAAGGATGGCGAAGTCACCAACATCTTTATTGTCCCCGTTGGTGGTGACGCTGCTGCAACTCTGAGTGCTTCCACTCTGTCTGTTGCTCCTAATGCCACCGGAACCATTACCGTTTCTGGTCTGGCAACTGGCGCTTCTGTGACCGGCGTTTCCTCCAGCGATACGTCTATCGCGACTGTCTCCTACAGTTCTGGCACTGTGACCGTGACTGGCGTCAAGGCTGGCACTGCTACTGTGACCGTGACTGTCACTGGTGCAAATGCTTCCACGGCTTCCTATACTTGTGCGGTTACCGTTGCCTAATCAGTCCTCTGATTAGCACTTGTCCCTAACGCTTCGGCGTTGAGACAGCGAAAGCCCCGCTCCAAAAGGAGCGGGGCTTTTCGTTTATATCCTTCCAACCTGCCGCACCCCTCGGGAGCCGCGGGCTTTCGGGAAAACAGGGCGCAAAACAAGGCAAGTCTGCCCGGAGGCAGACTTGCCGGTTGAACAGCCGCGTTCCGACGCCGGAGGGGTCAGTCCAGCGCGATCACCCGCGCGTCCAGACGCCCGTCCTCCGCCGTCAGCACGGCATAGGTGGGCTTGCCATAGCCGATGCTGCCGGGGTTTAAAAACAGCGTATGGCCCCGCCAGTCGCACAGGGGCCGGTGGGTGTGGCCGAACAGCACCGCGTCCAGCGCCTGTTCCTGCGCCAGATACCCCAGCCCCATCAGGGACTGCTTCACGCCCCGGGTGTGCCCGTGGCACAGCAGCACCCGCTTTCCGGCGGGGAAAAGCAGCTTCTCCGCCGCGTCCAGAGGGCGGTAATCGCAGTTGCCCGGCACCTGCTCCATGGGAATGTCCGGAAAGCTGCCCCGCAGCTGCTCCGCGTCCCGCCAGCAGTCGCCCAAATGGTAGATCGCGTCGGGACGGATCAGCTCCACCGCCTGCTCCATATGGGACACCGCGCCGTGAGAGTCGGAGAGAACCAGAATTTTCATGCGTTGCCCTCCGCTCCGCGGCACCAGAGACAGGCCGCCGTGGCCGCCACCGCGCCGTCCGCGCAGGCCGTGGTCAGCTGCCGCACGCTTTTCACGCGGCAGTCCCCCGCCGCAAACACCCCGGCGCGGGAGGTGAGACAGTCCTCGCCCGCGGGGATGAAGCCCGCTTCGTCCGTCTCCACCAGCGAGGCGGACAGCTCCCGCCGGGGCAGCTGGCCCACCGCCTCGAACAGCCCCGACACCGCCAGACGCGACGCTTCGCCCGTGACGGTATTCCGCAGGCTCAGGCCCGTCAGGGCGGCCGGGCCCTCCAGCGCCGTCACCTCCGTGTTCCGCAGCAGCGTGACGTTGGCCTTGCCCTCCAGCTCGCGCACCAGAATCGGGTCGCCCCGGAATTCCTGGCGCCGGTGGATCAGCGTCACATGACTGCACAGACCGCTGAGAAACAGCGCGTCCTGCAGCGCCGCGCTGCCCCCGCCGCAGACCGCCACGGGCCGGCCCTGATAAAACGCGCCGTCGCACACCGCGCAGTAGGAGACGCCCCGCAGCACGCCCTCGCCGGGCAGACCGAGGGTCCGCCGCTCCATGCCCGTGGCAAGGATCAGCGCCCGGCAGGTATAAACGCCGTAGTCCGTCCTGACCGTCTTTTCCGCGCCGTCCTCCACGGAGCGGATTTCCTCCAGCTCAATCCGCGCGCCCAGCGCCTCCGCCTGCCCGTACAGCCGGTCCGCCAGCTCCGCCCCCGGGATGGAGGGGATGCCCGGATAGTTCTCTACCCGCGGCGCCGCGGCAATCTGCCCGCCGAAGCTCTCTTTTTCCAGCAGCAGCACCGTGCGCCCGGCCCGCCGGGCATAGATCGCCGCCGTCAGCCCCGCCGGCCCGCCGCCGGCAATGATGATGTCGTACCGTTCCGCCATAACCTGTCCCTCCGTATTAAAAGCGCCTGCCGTGCGGAACACGGCAGACGCGTCAGCTTGTCAAAGAAGTCCGGGGACTTCTTTGACAAGTGGGATGCGCCCTGCGCCTCGGTTGTCCGCCAAAATGGCGGACAATTCGACGCTCGCTCCGCGAGAAGTGTTTTCGCCCACGTACACGCCGCGGGCGAAAACAGATTTTACTTTTTTCGTGCCTGCCAGCGCGAACTCTGCGAGGCTTTTTTGACAGTCTGAAGCGCCTGCCGTGCGGAACACGGCAGGCGCGTGTGTGAGCCTTTATTGCGCGGCGGCAAATCTCTTGATGTTGGAGGCGTTGACCAGCACCTTTACGTCC
>Ga0183095_10982_pt1 | contig 39790 bp, 24 predicted proteins | sample BioMet4_FD_130346 | JGI IMG/M metagenome (GOLD analysis project Ga0183095, IMG submission 130346) | Microbial communities from bioreactor (seeded with sewage sludge) at LBNL, California, USA - Biofuel metagenome 4 (v2) (version 3) | ecosystem: Engineered > Bioreactor > Anaerobic > Unclassified ...
AAAATCATCAACCAAGCCTTTTCCCAGAGATGAGGGGGCCTAATTGTGAAAATCAAAAGAGCAAGACTTATTTACAGCAAGTTACAGACGGAAAATAGGATTTTCCCAGTTTTATCGGACAGCAATAATTACTAACAGTATACTTATACGTATTGTCAAGTGCATCTTGGGTGCGTGTGCCGTCAAGTTCCTCACGGATATTGCCATTCACATAATATGACTGGGAGCCTGTGCCTGTGCCTTCTAGATCAGCTTTAAGCAAGATAGACTGATGGGTAGCCACACCTTCCTTGTAGTAATTGTTCACAAACTGACCCTCATGAGTACCGCCATCGCATGCCCGACCGCCCCAGTTGTACACCACATTGTTGAACATGTCGTGGTGTCCATCATAAGCACCGGCACCATCGAGACCACCGCTCATACTCCAGTTGCGTCCCTCATTGTGTGAAAGCAGGTTGTGATGGAAAGTACTGCCTAGACCTCCCATCTCGCCACCACCAATGGTAGCAGCATAGCCATGTTGCGTTCCGGTAGGATAGTTGGGGTGCCCTGCTTGGTTCAATGCTTCAGAGACGAGGGTTCGCTGCAAGGTGATATTCTTGGCATTTCGGCTAGAGAAACCTTCGTCGATGGTCCAACTGATCGAACAGTGGTCCATGATGGCATTGTTATTACCGGCCATGCCCATACCGTCAAGACCACCACCAGAACTTTCTACAATCCCATTAACTAGATTTTTATGCCCCAAACGCATTCTGAGGAATCGTGTGATACCATCTGTTGCCATACCAAATGGACACCCCTTAAGCATGATGCCTGTTCCTGGTGCTGTTTGTCCTGCAATCGTAACGTACGGTTGAGAGCAAGTCAGACGGCTCTTTAGTTCAATCACTCCGCTGACATCGAATACAATTGTGCGAGGGCCCTGAGCGGTAGTAATACCGTATCTAAAAGAACCAATACCATCGTCATTGAGATTGGTCACGTGATATACATCGCCACCACGTCCACCGATGGCAAACCGACCATATCCTTCTGCCTCTGGAAATGCGAGTCGCGATGTCTGGAAGTTCCACTCCTTGCCTGTGTACACCTTACCATTGGCATCCACCTCGTCTACACGCCAATAATAAGTCTTCAAACTGCTAAGACTACTCAAGGAATATGTTGTATCAGTCTGCTCACTCTGCAGAGCAAGATTGTCCGAGCCTGTACCCAAATATAACTGATGCTTTACGGCCACGGCAGCAGGAGACCATGATAGTTTGAGTGCCCCATTATCATCTGTAGCATGATTATCTCCACTGGCAGGTACAGGTGAGGCTGCTTGCGTAATAATATTCTCAACATCGAACTCTAAGGCATCGACAACAGGAAAGGTTCCGTCGTAAGTCATGCCTTCCTGAGGTGTAGAAATATACTCTACGACAACATCCTTACCAGCTGTCGCCTCAAAGGTAATGTATGAGGTTGATGTCTCCTTAATGGTCGTTGACGATGTGGTTTGTTTAATACCAGATTCCTTCAATTGTCCGTCCACATAGATATCTATAGGTGCCAGACTCTTTCCATTGTATCCGCCCTCAGGGTTGCTATGATAAGCAAGCAACGTATGAGTTCCGGCATCAAGACCACTTATAGTAAATTTGAGCGTTGTAGATTCACCATTGATATACACCCAATTATTTAAAGCATCCGTCTTGCCTGCGATAACACCATCACCGAGGAGTTTAGAATTGATTTGAACGATGTTCTTGTTCCAGACGCATGTCACGGCATAGCCGTCATTACTTGAGGCAGTGACCGTGATGCTGTCACTCGGATTATTATTTTTCGCAAAACGCATTGTAGCATTAGGCACACGCCCAAATGCCCAGTTGCTGAAGCCAACTTCACAAACCTGTGTAGCACTTCTTCCGCTTAGGCTGAAGTCTATCTTCTGAGCATGCATCTCGTTTGCAGCCAAAGACATGGCAATTAGTAATAGTAGTTTATTCATTATGTTTATGTTTAGAGTAGATATTTCATCAATCATTATGTTTTCAATGCCTACAAAACACATAATTTCTATCAGTCTGAACTTTGTTCTCAAATAAAGATAGAAACTATAGGGTCATTGATGATAGGCAATTTGCGTTACTAAAATTCCGTCAGTACTTCATTCACCGTCATTTCCAGCAACCATGCTGAATTTGTAAGTCACAGCAAGAAAATTAATAACTGCTGATTAATTGATTTGTTTAATAGAGTTTGTGCAAAGATAAAGAAATATATTTTCCGATGTATAAGAATTTCTCAAAAGAAGTATAATTTTTTGAAATATGGCACAATATAATATTATGCAGTTCATTATCGGATACATATATGCCGATGATAAGCTCCACAAAAAACAGTGCCGAAGATACTGCCGAATGCCATCTGTTAAGACATTGCAGTACCTTCGGCACTGATTATTGATTGTGTGTAATTGTTGATTAACTCAATAGGTATTACTATGAGTCACTTGTTGACTTATCTATCAAACTTTTGGTTCAACAATTGACGGAATATCGCTTGTCACATTCTCTGAAACATTACCCTCGGAGAATGCCTGTTGCTCAGCGGTAGCAATGATATCTTCATAATCCTCAGATTCGGGACTTAGTTCATCTGAGTCTGATTCTTCATCCAATTCCGTAGGTTGATCATCTACAATTTCTTCGGCGATTTCAGTGTCACTCTCCTCTTCAGAGAATTCCTGCTCGTTTATAGATGAATTTTCCTTTGAATCATCTTCGACTGAGGAGTCAGATATTACGATAAAATCATTGGGTTCTTCGATGGAGGGCAGACCTTCTACAGGTTCTTCTTCCATCTTGGTGCGCTCTGCTTTGGCAGCAAACACTTCGTCGATGAACTGAGGTTGTTGCTTCAACTTATTTAGGGTGTCCTTGCATGCCATCTGTTGACTCTCTTTCTTTGAGAATCCAGAACCTGTGCATCCACACACACCTTCAAGCAATACCTGATAGACAAAAGTTGGGCTACCTGTCTTATCCTTGCCCTGTTGTACATTCTCAAATTTGATATCCACCTTATTCTTTTGACTCCACTCGATGAGCTTACTTTTAAAGTTAACCTCTTTATAGGCAACTTTATCAATATTGATCATCTCGGATAGAATACGTTTCTTCAAGAATCGCATACAAGCGTTGTAGCCACGATCTAGGTAGATGGCACCAACAAGTGCCTCAAAGGCATTGCCGCCCATGTAGTTATTATGCGAAGAAGAACGTCCATTAGAAAGAATAAGGTCGCATAGTCCCAATTCGCTGGCGAGCTTATTTAGCGTATCACGCTGCACCAGTTTGGAACGGGTATTAGTGAGAAATCCCTCACGTTTGCCAGGGAAGTGACGATAGACAATGTCACCGATAGCAGCATCAAGTATAGCATCACCCAAAAATTCCAAACGCTCGTTGTTTACGGGCTTTCCCTTATTGTTACGATGCATCACACTCTTGTGCATCAGTGCCATCTTGTAGTGACTGATGCTATGAGGATAAAAGCCGATGATACTGCGTAAAGAAGAACGAAGCTCCTTATCCTTGCGGAAGGGGAGCCTCAATCTGTCTATAATGTTAACGAATGTATCCTTACTCAGCATACTTCTTGAAGATGACACAAGCATTGTGCCCACCAAAACCAAATGTATTGGACAGAGCAGTATTCACCTCGCGCTTCTGCGGTTGGTTGAATGTGAAATTCAAGTTATAGTCAATTTCCGGATCCTTGTCGTCTTCAGCATGATTAATCGTTGGCGGCACAATATTGTCGCGGATGCTCAACACGCAAACCATAGCCTCCACAGCACCGGCAGCACCAAGTAAGTGGCCTGTCATACTCTTGGTAGAGCTAATGTTTAGCTTGTAAGCATTGTCACCAAAGACTTCCTTGATGGCTTTCACCTCAGATATATCACCTACTGGAGTGGACGTGCCATGCACGTTGATATAGTCGATGTCCTCGATACCGAGTTCTGCATCTGCAAGTGCGTTAGTCATCACGAGCTTGGCACCAAGACCCTCTGGATGAGAAGCTGTGATGTGATAAGCGTCTGCACTCATGCCTTCGCCCACCATTTCTGCATATATCTTTGCACCACGAGCTTTGGCATGATCCAAAGTCTCTAGCATCAAACAACCAGCACCTTCACCGATAATGAATCCGTCACGACTAGCACTAAATGGCCGACTAGCTCCTGCGGGGTCATCGTTGCGTGTTGACAGAGCGTGAAGAGCGTTAAAACCACCCACGCCAGTCTCACAAATAGCAGCTTCTGCACCACCAGCAAGAATAGCATCTGCCTTACCAAGGCGAAGCAAATTGAAAGCGTCAGCCAAAGCATGCGTAGATGATGCGCAAGCACTGGTAGTCACGAAGTTAGGTCCGTGAATTCCGAAGTGGATACTAATCTGCCCTGCAGCGATATCCGAAATCATCATGGGAATAAAGAAAGGATTGAACCTAGGGCCTTCTTCATGGTGCTGGCCATAGTACATCACTTCCTCTTGAAAGGTCTGAATGCCACCTATTCCGATGCCATAAATGACACCGATGCGGTTTCTATCTTCCTTTTCCAAGTCAATACCGGAATCATTCATGCTCTGGATGGCACTAACCAATGCCAACTGCGTGCAGCGATCCATCTTGCGTGCAGACTTGCGATCAATATAATCGTTGATGTTTAGATCCTTTACCTCACAAGCAAAAGTTGTCTTAAAGAGGGAGGTATCAAATGCAGTGATAGGAGCAGCACCACTTTTTCCGGCCAAAAGGCTCTTCCACATCTCTTCAGGTGTGTTACCTACAGGTGTAACGGCGCCAAGACCTGTTACTACTACTCTATTTAATTTCATGAAAATGAGTCTAAATAAAAAAAGTTTAGCGTTTCCTCAAAAACGCTAAACACTTACGCCTCCTTATTTGGCGTTCTCCTGAATGTAGTTAATGGCATCCTGGACGGTCTGTATTGTCTCGGCCTTATCGTCTGGGATAGAGATACCAAATTCTTTCTCGAATTCCATGATTAATTCCACGGTGTCCAAAGAATCAGCACCAAGATCGTTTGTGAAACTTGCCTCAGCCTTTACTTCGCCTTCGTCTACTCCCAGTTTATCAACAATAATTGCCTTAACTTTTGATTCAATTTCTGACATGATTATAACTTTTTTAAAATGTTATTAATAATATTCTTCAAAGTGGCTGCAAAGAAACAAAAATATTATCAATTACGCAAATAAAATCATTTAATTTTGTCATTATGTTGCACAAACTACCCTGTTTTGTGCATAAATGTTCAGTATTTTTTGTGATTATATATTGTTCATTCAAAAATCATTTCTTAACTTTGCAAAAATCAAAATCAGCTTGCATTATGTCTTTTACGAAACATAGCAATGAAATCTTCCTTAAAGCCATTGAAGATTACCACACTACGGACAATATAGACACACCAATAAACAACCCTTACCATTCGAATTCCATTGAAAACCGCCTCTATCTTAAATGTTGGATAGATACTGTGCAATGGCATTTTGAAGATATCATCCGTGATCCCCAGATCGATCCCGTGGAGGCTCTGTCCCTCAAACGGCGCATTGACCGTTCCAATCAGGACCGTACTGACCTTGTAGAGCAGATTGATTCTTATTTCCGTCAAGAATATTCAGATGTTAAGCCATTGCCGGATGCCCGACTCAACACCGAGAGTCCTGCATGGGCAGTGGACCGATTGTCCATTTTGGCACTGAAGATATACCACATGCGGGAACAGGCCGAACGCGGGGATGCTACAGCCGAACACCGCCAGCAATGCTCCGACAAGCTCGCCGTGCTCCTTGAGCAACAGCAAGATCTCAGCTTGGCTATCGACCAACTGTTAGAAGACATTGCAGCTGGACGTAAATACATGAAGGTCTATCGTCAGATGAAGATGTATAATGACCCCAGTACTAACCCCGTGCTTTACAAAAACAAGTAAAGCTGGAATTATTCTTGGTGCGTCACAATGAAAACTGAACACCTTTTAGTCATCCGTTTTTCCGCCATGGGTGATGTTGCGATGACAGTTCCTATGATATATGCCTTAGCCAAGCAATATCCACACCTTCGTATCACAGTGCTTTCACGACCTTTCGCGAAACCTCTTTTCGAACATCTACCATCCAATGTAGGTTTCATGGAGGCTGACATTCGCAATGAATATCATGGGGTGAAAGGGCTCAACGCACTCTATCGCCGCCTTACTGCCAAGAATTTTACAGCAGTTGCGGATCTTCACAACGTGATTCGAAGCAACTATCTGCGTATGCGATTTAACGTGGATAAGGTGAAGACAGCCCATATACAGAAACATAGACAAGAAAAGCGACAACTCACTGCCAATGAGCATAAGGTATTGAAGCCACTTCCCACGATGTTTGAGAACTATGCGCGGGTATTTGCTGAGTTGGGCTATCCTGTCACACAAGAGTTCACCTCGTTGCTAACGCCAGAGGAAGCTAATCTCCGATTGTTGTGCGACGAGATTGGAGAGAAGAAGAATTTTCAGCAATGGATTGGCATTGCACCTTTTGCTGCTCATCCAACCAAGACTTATCCATTGGAAGAAATGGAAATAGTAATATCACAATTGGTGCTTCGTCACCCCTCCTGTCGTATCTTCCTCTTTGGTGGTGGCGATCGGGAGCGAAAGTTAATCAATGATGCTATTACTCGCCATCCGCAATGTATCAATACGTCTGACTTACTACATGGTCTTAATGAAGAGCTCATCCTTATGAGTCATCTTGACGTGATGGTGACCATGGATAGCGCCAACATGCACTTGGCATCACTTGTCAACACACCCGTAGTGAGTATTTGGGGAGCTACATCTCCTCTTGCTGGGTTCATGGGATGGAATCAAAGTCTTGATAATGCCCTACATACTGACATATATTGCCGTCCTTGTTCTATCTATGGCAAGAAACCTTGCCAGCGTGGTGATCTCGCTTGCCTCACCCACATTACACCACATACCATTGTGGAAAAAGTGGAGCAAGTCCTTGAACAATGATATATTAATGCTTGTTCCAAAGTATTAAGTTCACATTCATTCTTATTTGTATTCTCTTTACACCTATTATAATAATAGGTGTAACCTCCCATACGTCTTTTATTACGATATATACCTGTGGATAACCCTGTGGAAAAATAAGGAATAAACCTGTGGATAAGTCAGGGGATATCCACACTCTACAAAGCGTTCATATGTGGATGTGGATAGATGCCAAGTTTTGAGAGATATAAACATCGGTTTTCCACAGGTAATAAAGCAGAGATATTATGAACATATGAGTTATGCACCTATTTAATATATTGTGGATAACTAAACTAAATGTCTGATACGTAACAAGAAGATATTATCTTAATGGGTGAATAAAGGCTATACTTTGGTTGATAAACAAAATCCTTAAAATAGTGCTAAAAAGTTATAAACTTATCCACCGTACATCATCATCATTATTTCTTTCTTTAATAATTAAAGATAAATAAGTATATAATGAATAGATGTGGATAAAAGAATGGGAATAAGATTATATGATATAGGAGGATGATATATATGACATGAGGATACGGTTGCTATGCTTTCGGGTCGTAAATCAAATTGAATGACGATGTGAATCAATTTGAATCATGGCGTGAAATAAATTGAATTACCGGGTGAATCAAATTGTTTCACTACAGTATTTCTATTTTATCTCTGCCATGATCCTATGCGTTGTAAGGCTTCCTCTATATTTCTACGATCGGTGAAGGTGGTAAAGCGGCAATACTTTTCACCACCAGGACCATATCCTATACCTGGTGTGCAGACCACGCCACAACCATATAATAAACTATCTGCAAAATGACGGCTATCTGTTTCATCGAGTGTTTGTACCCAAATATATGGAGCATGAAGACCGCCATAGACTTTGAAACCCATATCGATGAGCGCTTCTCGCATAATTTTTGCATTATGCATATAATATGCCTTAGCTTCGTTCACCTGCTGCTGTCCTTCGTGCGTGTAGACGGCCGTTGCACCTTTTTGAGTAATATGACTAGCCCCAACCTGTTTGGTGCGCTGACGTAGCTCCCAAAGTTGGTTTAGTCCAATGCGACGTTCTTCGTCTAGTGTGGTAGCGTTTAGTTCCTTTGGTACTACCGTATAGCCACAATGCAAACCGGTAAGACCACCGATAGTATCAAAACTTCTAAATTCAACGGCACACCTTCTGGCACCCTTCAACTCAAAGATAGAGTGGGGAAGTGCATCATCGGATATATAAGGTGCATATGTGGCATCAAAGAAGATGATAGCATCGCTTTTTAAGGCGTAAGTCACCCAACTCTGTAGTTTCTCGCGTGGCATCACTGCTCCTGTGGGATTGGCCGGGTGAGCAAGATAAATCATATCGACACGACTATTGGGTAGCTCGGGAATGAATTTGTTTTTTACATTGCATGGGAAATATAATACATTGCTCCAGCTACCATCAATGATCTTTCCAGAACGGCCAATCATGGCGTTGGCATTCGTATAGAGTGGATTTGCCGGAGCGGCAATACCGATACTATTGTCCCAGCGCAATAACTCTTGCATGTTGGCAAGATCGTCATGTACACCACTATTTACAAATATCTCATCTATGTCAAGATGGATACCACGTGGTATATATTCGCTTTGTAGAATGGCTTCGCGAAGAGCCACATGGCCACGAATGGCATTATCAGCCGCAGAAAACTTATCATTGGCAATTTCATTGATGGCTTCATGCATGGCTTCGACAACCGCAGGGCATAGTGGAAGGGCAGCTTTAGGTCTATGTAAGTCAATGACCATATGATCGGGATGTGTGCTATGATATGCATTCACACGTCTGTCGATGTTTGTCCATGGATCGTCTTCAGGGAGCTTAAGGAGATGTTCGTTGACTAATGCCATTGTTGTTTGTTTCTGCAAATATACGATAATGTATTGATTTTCATAACCTAACAATCAATCTTTGTATTATAAAAATTTTGTATAAGTGATAAGTGATGGATAATGTATCATGTTATGATGGCATTTATTATACAATAAGAAACATGAAATAATAAATTATGTGTCAAGAAGTAAGCAGAAACGAAAATAAATTGCAATTTATCTAATATAACTTTGTTATTTCGAACAGATTAGATTAATTTTGCATCGCATTACAGAATAAAGGATATCCCCATGACAAACTTAAGATTCGAAGCAATAAAGTCAGCTTTTCATAAGCGTCCCCTTGAGACAATCACACCGATAGAGAGACCTTCTGAATATTTCGGTCGTAAGGTATTTAACCGAAAGAAGATGTACAAGTATCTCTCCAATGAAGTTTATTCAAAGCTCATCGATGTGATGGACAACGGCGCTCACCTTGATCGCACCATTGCAAATGCTGTGGCCGAGGGTATGAAGACATGGGCAGAGGAAAACGGTGTAACCCACTACACACACTGGTTTCAGCCCCTCACTGATGGCACTGCCGAAAAGCACGATGCCTTTGTGGAGCATGACGGTCGTGGTGGAATGGTAGAAGAGTTCTCGGGTAAGCTCCTCATGCAACAGGAGCCGGACGCATCGAGCTTCCCATCAGGCGGAATTCGCAACACATTTGAGGCTCGCGGATACTCTGCCTGGGATCCTACATCTCCTGTATTCATCATCGATGATACGCTCTGTATCCCTACTATCTTTATCTCTTACACTGGAGAGTCTCTTGATTACAAGGCTCCATTGCTTCGCTCCTTGCATTCTTTGAATAGCGCAGCTACCGAAGTAGCCCAGTTGTTTTATCCCGATGTAAAGAAAGTGAAGACCAATTTAGGATGGGAACAGGAGTATTTCCTCGTCGATGAGGATCTCTATCTGGCTCGTCCCGACTTGATGTTGACTGGCCGAACACTGATGGGGCATGAGTCTGCTAAGAATCAACAGATGGATGATCACTACTTTGGTGCCATTCCAGAACGTGTTCAAGCCTTTATGAAGGATTTGGAAATACAAGCTTTAGAGCTCGGTATTCCTTGCAAGACACGTCACAATGAGGTTGCCCCAAATCAGTTTGAGCTAGCGCCTATATTCGAGGATTGTAATCTCGCTGTGGACCATAATATGCTTCTCATGGGTTTGATGAACAAGATAGCAAACAAACATGGTTTCCACGTATTGTTGCATGAGAAACCTTTCAAGGGCATCAATGGTTCAGGAAAGCATAACAACTGGAGTCTCTCTACAGATACTGGCATATTGCTCCATGCACCTGGAAAGACACCGGAAGACAATCTGCGCTTCATAGTATTTATTGTAGAGACACTCATGGGTGTCTATAAGCACAACGGATTACTCAAGGCTTCCATCATGACGGCAACCAATTCACACCGCCTTGGTGCCAACGAAGCACCACCAGCTGTCATTTCCTCTTTCCTTGGCAAACAGGTAACAGATATATTAGATCACATTGTAAAGTCAAATAAGAATAATCTTTTCACTATCAAAGGCAAACAGGGCATGAAGCTCGACATACCCGAGATACCTGAAATTATGATTGACAATACTGATCGTAACCGCACCTCACCATTCGCTTTTACTGGTAATCGCTTCGAGTTCCGTGCTGTTGGATCATCTGCTAACTGTGCTACTTCTCTATTAGTACTTAATACTGCTGTTGCAGAGGCTCTAAATAACTTTAGCAAGCGCGTAGCAGCATTGGTGGAGAAGGGTGAGGATCGTATAAGTGCTATTATTGATATTCTCCGCGAGGATATTAAAACATGCGAGCCAATTCACTTTGAGGGCAATGGTTATTCGGATGAATGGTTGGAGGAAGCCAATCGTAGAGGTCTCGACACAGAGAGTTCTTGTCCTCTGACATACGACAGATACCTTGACCAAGACAGTATCGATATGTTTGAATCGATGAACGTCATGTTCAAGAATGAGCTTCTTGCAAGGAATGAAGTGAAGTGGGAAACATATACGAAGAAGATTCAAATTGAGGCTCGTGTATTAGGCGATCTAGCCATGAATCATATTATTCCAGTTGCTACTCACTATCAAAGTCAACTCGCCAATAATGTACATGGTATGAAAGAAATATTCGGCTCTGACGAGGCTGATCAGCTTACCGCTCGTAATCGCAAGCTCATTCGTGAGATTGCCGAGCGTACTCAGACCATCGAGACTGACGTTGAAGATCTTGTAAATGCCCGAAAGGTGGCTAATAAGATAGAGGATATGCGCGAAAAGGCCATTGCCTATCACGATACCGTTGCACCTAAAATGGAAAAGATACGCTATCAGATAGACAAATTAGAGCTTATCGTGAGTGACGAACTTTGGACTTTACCTAAATATAGAGAACTATTGTTCACTAAATAAGTTTTCTAAAATAATTGGTTCTCTGCCTAGTCTAGGCTATTCCTTAATCAATTAGGGAGAATATCTTTAGCTGGCACAAGAGTCACTGAAAAATAAAAGACATGGCCGATACTCCAAAGAGTGTCGGCCATGTCTTTTAATATTAGTGAAACTACTAAGTAGGGGTTAGGTAAGAAAACTATTCTAACCCCTACATTTATGAAATATACTAGAACTTGTACACAGCAAAAGTCTTTGCAGGTACGGTAACGGTGGCGTTATCACCATTAGCCTGCATGCTACTCTGCTGAGGAACCACGTTCTTGGGGTTGTCAAGGGAGTTTGTGGCCTTCATATCATCTGCATGGAAAGTAGTTACTATACCCTCACCGAGTTTCTTTGCGCCCTTGAAATTGAGGGAAATCTGCTGGGCATTGTCTCCAGTATTCACTATCTTCACAATGTATTGCTTTGTAACCTTGTCATATACGGCACTGGCATAGAGTCCATCCTGACCTGTGAGCGGCTTACCATCCTCAGTGAGTGATAAGACATTGGTACCAGTGTTGGTGCCATAAAGCATCTGCACATACCAGTTGACTGATCTTACACTTTTCAGATTGTTGAACCATATAAGGTCTGGACGCCACTGCCATCCATCTACATGAGCGAAGAGAGGAGCATAAGTAGCCTGATGAACCACGTCGGCATTGCGCTCCAAACCAGTCATGAATGCAGCCTCGGAGAGTGCAGCCTCGAAGTTATTCATAGCAACTGTGGGCTCTTTACCCAAGTCTTTCACGTGGCTTGCGTATTCTCCTGCAAAGACCTTCGGACCCCTACGGTCATAGTTGTCATAGCGATTGGCATTCTTAAGGAACCAATCGGGAGCCATATAGTAGTGCTCATCGACAAGGTCAACGCCCAATTTGCGCATTTGTTCCCATCCATAGTCGAATCTATCTCCGCTAGCCGAAGGACCTGATGATCCACAAATCTTGATATTAGGATACTTAGCGCGAATCTGCTCCATAAACTTTTGTAAACGAACGGGATAGAGTTCACCCCACTGCTCATTACCAATACCTATTTGCTTAAGGTTGAAAGGTTGTGGGTGACCCATATCGGCGCGCAACTTGCCCCATTTGGTCGTTGTAGCGCCATTGGCAAACTCGATGAGGTCTAGAGCGTCATCGATATATGGTTGCAGCTCATCTACGGTGCAATGTGCATTCTGTGCATCGTCCTTATTTTGGAATTGGCAGGACAATCCCACTGAAAGGATGGGCAGAGGCTCTGCTCCTATCTTCTCAGAAAGCAAGAAGAATTCATAGAAACCTAGACCATATGTCTGATAATAGTTGGGATAGAGGCGGTGTGGGAAGGTATAGTTCCAACGGTTTTCATTGAGTGGACGGTTCTCGGCCGGGCCCACGCTATTCTTCCATTGATAGCGAGTGGTAAGGTCGGTACCCTCAACAATACAGCCGCCAGGGAAGCGGAAGATACCAGGATTCAAGTCTTCCAGATCCTTGACAAGGTCGGCACGAAGTCCATGCCAGTTGTCCTCGGGGAATAGACTCACATGATCAAGGTCAACACCATCTTCGCTTTCGAGGAAGATACGCATCAATCCCTTCTCTACAGTCTTTTTAGAGGTAAGCGAAACCGTGTATTTTTGCCATTGCGTTCCATTGATGCTGATACTCTGGCGATCAATGGGCACGTCTTGATCGTCTACAATTTCTACTCTAATTTTGGCAGCTTTGCCTTGAAGATTGTGTAGGCGTCCATAGACGGAAAAATCGTAGCGCATACCCTCTTTAAGTCCCATGCCAAAGTAGCCACGATTCTCTAAACCGGTGAATTTCTGGTCATGGCCGGCAGATTCTAATACCACGTAGTGTGGATTGCGATCGAATGCAGGCTTCACATCGCTGAGAGAGACGTTACCGAAGGTATTCCAGCCCATAAGACGGTTAGGAAATTCAAAGCTCCTGTTTTCCACCATCTCGGCATAAAGGCCACCATCTGCACCAAAATTGATGTCCTCAAAGAAGATGCCATACATGGTGGGCTGAATCGGTGCACCTGGTTTGGCATTTACTGTGAACTGATGTTGCTGAGCGGAAGCGCTCAATGATACCATCAGACCCATCGCCAAGGCCAAAAATTTCTGACGTTGTTTCATAAGTTTTCAGTGATTATTTGATGAATAATAGTTATTCGAAGAATGTCGGTTGATCATTACTAGGGCAAAATTACTAAAAACCACCCCAAACGAGGTGGATTTAGTTTTCTATTTAGTGGAGTTTGTACACAATGCATGGACAAATCACAAAAAAGTCTTACATCATAGGTAGGAATGTCAAATAGAAATCCTTACCACTGTGTTCAATAATAAATTGCCATGGACGGCCGGTCTCAACAGCCGTGAAAGGTCGATGACCTATCACCTGAACGCCATGACCATTGATGTCGCGCTGTTTGACCCAATAGACACGAGGCCGATATTGCTTTAGTGAAGTGAGTGTAGTGTCACTATCAAAGCTCTGTGCCATATACTCTGGTACGTTGAGACGCCTAGACATAGACATCAAGATGTCTGATTTTCCTTCGGCTGAGATGCTCAGAATGCCACTGTTGGGTATCTTATATACCCATGTGACCTGTCCCTGTCCTTCGATGTCATACACCACAGTCACTTTAGTACCACTCAACTTGTTGGGCTTGGTGTGCTCGAAGCTCACCAACTTTGTCTTTACGTTGGGCATGACAGTACCACCTCCAGAGAATATGGAGACACTATGTTGGGAATAAGAGGTGATTAACCCAGTATGTTTGTTAAAAGTTATTTGATAAGGCTTGTCCCAAACTGAGAATAGTGCATCACTTTCACTCTTTTTGGGCTTAGGCTTTGCTACCGCTGCATCGGCATATCCTTCTCCTGTCTTTATAGCCTCCTTGAAGTCGTATTCGGAAGGTGGTAGTAAGTTGTAGGCTGCCATTGTGAAATTACCTTGGTAATCGATGAGTGCCTCTGTGGTCAAAGGAGGGTCGCTCACCACATCCATTCCCTGAGTCTTTGCATAGGCAATAAAGTCGGGATCAGAAGATAGTTTGTTGAGTGTGATGGCGCCAAACCCCAATTTTTTCATCAAATTGATGTCTTTCAGCATGATCGATGGCTTGTCAAAGAAACCTTCACAAAACTGAAAACTGTTTCGGTCGGCTACCTTAACGCCTCGCTTTGCCCTCTCGATGGTGGGTGTGACAGGAAGATTTTGACCAGGTGCTATGCCGTAGATGAAGCAATGGGTGGTGATGCCACTATTTCCGAAAGTATTGTTTGCATTTTCCCCTTCTTCATAATGGGGCATGTGAATGACAAAGAGATTACGCTCGCCAAAATTGAGGTAGGGTGTGATTTCGAACTCCGTCTGTGCTCGATCTTTGGCAGTTAGGCCTAGTTTCTTGCCGTTTACATAGACTGTGGCTACCGCAGTGGTCGTTCCGATATGTAAAAACATACGGTGTTGGATTTTGTCTTGGGGTATCTTGATCCATCCTCTGTAGGTGCCTACAAAGTTGTATTTGCTCCAGGCAGTAGGAACGCGCCATATTCCTGGAATGGTTTGGAAAGACCATTGGCTATCGTTGCATCCGGAATTTTTGTAGTCTCTTGGGGCGGATGCTTCTGTTTGTGAAATCTTGAAAAGCCACTTCTCGTCTAAAGAAATGGTGTCGCCGGGCTCCGCAAAGAGTTGCAGTGAGCAAGCTACAATTCCTAAAGAAATAAGAAAAAGCCTATACATTTTTATAACTCTTGTTGGCAAGGCAAATATTGCCACGTCTTAGGATAATTTGTTACTATTGAAGAAATCGGCGGATACCGACTCTAAATGGAGAGGGCATCCGCCGAATGATTTATTTATTGCTCAAAGGGCTGATGCGCACCTTGAAGGTCATGTCCTTGTAGGGTAGTCGATGCTGTGGCAGTGCGGGAGCACCCCAGCTGTTCACCCCGGCGAGTCCTTGCTGAACCAGGTCAAAGCACAGCTCAGTATACTTACTCTTAGGCATTTCGGGTGAGTGGCGCTGGTCTTTCTCGTCTCCATCGTCAAGATCCATCACGCTATAATGGAGTGCACTGGCGCTGAAGAGCTTGTCTGAGGTCAGCAGCAGACCCTGCTGAGTATTGTCGGCTTGCTTCCACCAACGAATGTCACTTTTCGTTCCGGTCTCTTGTGGACGGATGTAAGAGAAGAATTGTTGTTCAGTGGTCTGTGTAAAGATGCCCACATTTTGACTCACTTTACGGTCGACATAGTTCTCAATGGGACCACGTCCGTAGAAAGTAGAAGTCTCCATGTTGTAGGGAAGTTGCATTGTCAGACCGAAACGAAGTGGGTTGCCCACTTTGGCGCCCTCGGTCACCTTGATTGACTGCATCACGTCGATGACGCCATCGTTATAAATAAGATAAGTCATCGTCAGTTTGGACTGTACCTCTGGCATGTCGTACAATACGGTTACTTCTATCTTTTGTTTACCTATCTTCTTATAAGAGAGGCTTTCGAGGTTCATTGTAGGATTGCGCCAAAGCTTAAGTTTTTTCTGTAAATCCTGACCCATATCATTATCTGTGACAGCTCTCCAGAAGTTGGGGCGAAGAGTTCCCCCATCCCCTAGGAGATTCTTGCCACCCACCTCATACTCCTTCAGCAGACCAGTGGTCTTGTCAAACTCGATCTCCAAGAAGTCCTTCACGGTGATTTCATATGAGCCTTCTTTTTTGTCATCCTTAAACTTGAGCTTTGTATTGTCTACAAGCACAGGCTTAAGGCTAGGTGCTACCTCACGCACGGTGAGTTGGCGATAGGCCACCTGCTGTCCGGCAGCCATGAGGGGCTCGGCCGACTTCAGTTGGAAAGAGATGTCGAGCATCACTTCTCCTGTAGCAGGAACGTTGTAAGGAAGGGTCATTGTGACGCGCTGTTGTGGGGCCACGTCAAGGTTATCAACCTGTCCGCTCTGTACTTCCTTTCCGTCTTGCATGAGCTTCCATAACATCTTATAGTTGGAAAGGTCACGGAAGAAGTACTCATTGAACACCGAAATTTTACCTTTGGCAAGGTCAACAGCCTCAGCCCAGATATTCTGATACTCGTAAGCAAGTTCATAGGCGTGTGGGTTGAGCTGGCGGTCAGGACCGATGATGCCGTTGCAGTTGAAGTTATTGTCCGAGCCATCGATCTTGTTGTAGTCGCCGCCATAGGTGTAGAGCGGTGAAAGATTGCCCGTGCCTACCTCGTATTTGGTAGAAATTGCCTCATAGTCGGCCAACGAGCGGTTGGCCTTGAAGTTAAGGTTACGGTGTAGACCCTGGTCCACGAAGTCCCAGTCGTAGCCGCCTTGCAGCTTGGGATACTTGCGGAAGAGATCCCAATACTCCTTTAGGCCACCGGCAGAGTTACCCATAGTGTGGTTGTATTCGCATTGAATGAGTGGCTTAGTGTGAGTGGGATCATTGGCATAGCGCTCGCAAGCCTCGTGTGAATAATACATGGGACAGAATATATCTGTGTTACTTCCATTGATGCCTGCACGCTCCCAGTGTACTGGCCTGCTCAGATCCATGCTCTTAATCCATTGATATGCCGCCGTGAAATTAGGTCCGTCGACGGTCTCATTACCAAGACTCCAAACCACGACAGAGGGGTGATTGAAGTGCATTTCCACATTATGTTGGTTGCGTTCCAATATAACCCTGGCAAAGTTAGGCTTCTTGGCCTCTGAGTTTTCACCATAACCGAAGGCATGGCTTTCCTGATTTGCTTCGGCGGTGACATAGAGTCCATACTCGTCACATAGGTCATACCAGAAGGGATCGTCTGGGTAATGACAGGTGCGTACGGCGTTGATGTTGAGGCGCTTCATGATCTTGATATCCTGTATCATGCGTTCCTTGGTCAGGAGATAGCCTCCGTCAGGATCCATCTCGTGACGGTTGGCGCCCTTGATCAGCACAGGCTGGCCGTTAACGAGGAACTGCGAGCCCTTGATCTCTACTTTGCGGAAGCCAACCTTCTGGGGAATGGCCTCAACAACGTTTCCCTTCGTATCCTTGATGATGGCAAGAAGGGTATAGAGATAGGGTGTCTCTGCGGTCCACTTCTTCACGTTTCGTACGACAAATCGTGCCGTACCATTGTTCATGCGTTTGAAGTTGCCAGTGGTCTTGCCCACCAACAGGTCGTTCTCATTGAGTAGTTGGAACTCAATGGTCGGGTCTCCCTTCACATCGACACTGATCATCAACTCTCCGTCATTAAAGTCAGCGCTGAGATCCGGAGTAATCTTGATGTTGCTCATCTGAACCTTTGATTCCTGGGCAAAAAGATAACTATCGCGTGCAACGCCTGAAAGGCGCCAGAAGTCCTGTACGTCACTCAGTGAACCATCACTCCAACGGAATACCTGGAAGGCAATGAGGTTCTTTCCTGGCTTCACATATTTGGTGATGTCGAACTCTGCGGCAACCTTCGCATCCTCTGCATAGCCCACATAATGGCCATTGACAAAGAGATAGATGTTGGAGGTTACGGAACCGAAGTGGGCAATGATCTGCTTGCCGTCCCAATTGGCTGGTATGTCGATCACCCGACGATAGGTGCCCACATGGTTGTCCTTGGTGGGGATATTGAGTGGGTGATCCCAGTCCATCTGATAACTCCAAGCCAATGAGGAGTTCACATAGAGAGGGTCGCCATAGCCGTTGACCTCCCAGATACCTGGCAGTTGCAGGGTGCCCCATGCCGAGTCGTTGAAGTCGGTCTTGTAGAAATCGATTGGACGCTGGTCTGCGTTGTGTACCCATTGAAACTTCCAAGAACCATGGAGGGAAAGAAAATTGGCGGACTTTGTCCTGTCCCCTTGCATTGCAAGGGTTTCATTCTCGTAGGCGAAGAAATTGGTGTGCAGTTTGAAGCGGTTCACCTCGTTCACCTGTTGGTCATGCCATTCGGTCCAGGTGGGCATAGGTTCTTCTACCGGAGCTACCGGCTGCTTGCCTCCTATGGCCTGAATGTTCAGAGTCGCGGCCATAAGTGCAATAATGAAAATAGATTTTTTCATACTAAAGGTTTATTGCTTTATTCGATTATTGGATATATCTGTAGTACTCGCAGGCGGCAAGTAGAAATGCGCCCACGCCAAAGTTAGCCTGAGAGTCTTGATTTACTACCTGTCCAGGAATAGCTTTCTCGCCAATAGGCTGTACGTAACCAATCTTGCCATCAGGTTGCATGGCGGTGCGGGTAAGGTATTTCCAGGCGTGGTCGATAGCCTGTGTATAAGGCTTCTCGTGGGGCAAAATACCATGGTTCATTCCCAAAAGCAGACCATAGGTAAAGAATGCGGTGCCCGAGGTCTCTGGCCCCGGTGCGTGTTTGGGATCGATCATTGAGCGTGTCCAGTAGCCTTTTTTCTGTTGCACCTTGATTACGGCATCGGCAAGCCGGCAATACTTATCCTTGAAGAACTCGTAATGCTTATACGTTTGTGGCATGTCTTGCAACACTTTTGCAAGTCCTGCTAGCACCCATCCGTCTCCGCGAGCCCAGAAGTCCTTCTTGCCGTTCACCGTCTTGTGTTTCGGATAGACGTATTTTCCATCACGAAAATATAGCTCGGTCTCCTGATCTAGCATGATGCTGTCGGAATATTGGATGTTGTCATAGAGTTTGTCGAGGTAGATGGGGTCGCCAGTGAGCTTGTACATCTTGGTCAATATAGGCATCACCATGTAGAGGGCGTCACACCACCACCAGTAATCGTTGGCCTCGGAGCGGGCCTCATAGCCCATCACCTCCTTGGCACGCTGCACCATCTGCTCATTGCGAGTGGAGGCACCCTTGGCGTTTGCTATCCAGTAAAGATCGATATAGGTCTGGAAACATACCTGCCAGTCGCCAAAAAGGACATAGTCCTGTCCCTCGCCGTAGTTCTTATACTTCCATTTAGAGGAGTCTTTCTCTTTAGCACCCATCCACTGATTGTGCTCTGCCCAGCGCATGCTATAGTCCAGCCATGCCTCGTTGCCAAGGAGTTTGTAGGCTTCCATGTTGCCCGTATGATAGGCGGCAGGGTCCCAGAAACTACGTACCTCGGCGGGATTGTGCTCTTGCCAATAGTTGTTCACCTTGGTGATGATGTCTGCCACCTGTGGTTGTGTCCAGCCTTTGGCTTGTATGCCCAGGGTCAAGCAAGCCATGACGGCAATAACTATGATTTTTCTCATGCTATGATTGTATTGTTTCCGATGATTAGTTTACCACTTGTCATTTGTCTTGATGTCATCAGCCCAGTGGTGGTCCTTGGGGAAGGGCATTCCGCCCCATGCCTTCACCTGCGTCCATGGCTGTGCCTCGTCGGTCCAGAAAGGTGCATCAGCAGGTAAGCCCAAGGGCAAGAAGCTGAGCGAGCACATATAGAGCGAGCCGTTGTTGGTGTACCAGTCGGCAGTGTTGGGTTGCGAGCCACAGAAGCCGATCGTCAGGAAGCCACCCTCGTTATAGTTGTTTTGATAGTCAAACATACGATGCATCACCTTTGTCAGCGCCGCGCGCACCTGACCATTGGACAGGTCTTGAGGCAGTGTTTGATACCAAGCCATCAGCGCCAATGGTTGCATGGCCGCCAATCTATAGGGTGTGGAGCGGCCGATGACAGGGAATGTGCCCTCAGGAGAGATAAAACGCTCCAACACAATGGCAAACTTCTGTGCACGTTTCAGTTCTCTTTCACGGTATTTCTTATAGTCGATACGTGTATTGGCCTTTGCATCGACCATGTTTTGTAGGGTCTCAAGGTACATCGGATGGAAAACATAGCTGCTATAATAGTCGAAAGCGAATGAGGGTCCATCGGCATACCAGCCATCGCCTACATACCATTCCTCAACCTTGCGGCATGCCGTATTTACGCGAAACTCGTCATAGGGTGCCTGAACTTTGGCTAGAAAGCTCTCTATTGTGGAACTGAAGAGAAACCAATTGGTATAAGGTGGGTCTATGCGACGCATTTGTGTGAACTCAGTAATGTACCTTTCCTTTGTTTCTTTGTCAAGTGGAACCCACAATGCATCATAGCCACGAATGAAGCTCTCAGCCACATAAGCGGCATCTACCAATGCTTGTCCATGACCTCTCCAAGCGAGATAATCTGGACTTGTTGGGTCAACGGCGTTCTTATAGCTTGCCAATGCCCAAGTGCGAAGTTGTTGGCGCTGCTTTCCCTCAGGTGTATTGTCGTCGGGCAGTGACAGCCAAGGGGCGATGCCAGCCATAAGTCGACCGAAGCACTCCATGTAGGCCACATTTTTATTGCGTCCGTCCCAGTTAGGACTAAGCTCAAGTTGCATGTTCTTCTGCAGTTCGCCCTTGGACATGTTCTCCAACACTGGTTGGGCCATCTTGTAGGCTTGCTGGCACCAGTATTGCCTATCTGTGAGCTGAACCTTCTTTTTGGCAGCGGCCGAAGGCATGGCAATCATGCAGGTCATGGCCAAGATTAGAGTCTTGTAAAAACTAATTTTCATTATTATTAGGTATGTGTGATTTAACAAAAAAGGTGATGGGAGACCTAATTGTTCCCATCCTATATGCTACAAAGATACTAATTTTATTATGTTTCGCTAAGGAAATAAACATAATTTAAGGAGAAAGCGAGCGACAAAAATATAGAAAATCGGTGCCCTTACAAAGGGCTTTATGATATTATAGCGTTTCATGAGGTTTCTAAGTCCTCCGGATAAACATTTGGAGGTCGTGAAGTGGCTTTTTGATTGGTGCCAAATGGCGTGGTGATATGGCCTTAAACGCGTCGCGTTTAAGGCTCGATCGTGTTGCAAAAGGATAGTAAACGTGCTATGAAAGGATATCTTTTGCACTGTCAAAGGATATCATTCGCACTGCCAAAGGATAGCTATATCACTGTCAAAGGATAACTATTGCTTGTCAGAAAAAATGAAAAAGAAAAACCTTTATCCTAAACTCAGAAAAGGTAGAGAAATGGAAGATGAACAGAAGCGATAACCTTCCTTCAATCATCACAGCTTGAGTCGCTTGGCAACAGAGCTCCAAAGCACGTAATAGACGACGCCAAAGATCAGTCCTGCAAATACATCGATGACGTAATGGGCACGGATGTACACGGTGGCAAAACAGATGAGCACGGCAAAGGGAAGGAGAATGAAGAAAAGCCGACGACTTCCCGACCGCCAAACCAATATCATACAAATTAACGATATGCCCACATGAGAACTAGGAAAGGCGGCAGTGGGACGCTCTCCTGCATTGTGCACATTGTTGATAATATGGTAGAAGATGCCATCCTTGTAGCCTGGTGACTCAAGCATGTCGAGGTGCGTGTTAAAATAGTCTCCAATGGCGGGGAAACTGCCATGTGCTATCTCGCTGAGGCCAACGGCCTTGTAGTAATACATTGGACCAGTGACTGGTACGAATGCATAGATGACATAAAAGGCAAAAAACGAAGCTATAATGATAAAGGAAGTACGTTCGAACTCCTTATAACGTTTGAAGAAGTAGTAAAGGGTGACAACGGCGATGATGGGAAAGTAGCTGGCATAGGCCATATCCATGAGTTCTGAAAACCAGATTTGGTTATAATTCTCACAGAAAATGAGTGCGGGCTGGTACCCAAAGAGGGACTGTTCGAGACTCGCGAAGATGTGGTCGAGGTTGGGAAAGAGGCAATTTATTGAGTAAGTGTCCGTGTACCACCAGCCAATGAGTGCGAATTGCATCAATACGCGAAGCATTCTCGTGGCACGACAGGGTACCAGTTTATATACAGCCCACATACCTAAGGTGATAGCAACCATGCGCAATCGATCAAAGATCATTGCGTCAGGATATTGCAATTTGTTAATTCCGAAGAGTACGATGAGAAGCGTCAAGGCTGCGTAGATAATGATGACCCATTCTATAGCCATCAATCCCTTACGAGCACTTTGTTCTCGTTTAAAGTACTTCTTAATGTTCATGTTTTTCAGTGATTATCAGAGCCACTGGTTCTCTTTATACCAGGCGATGGTCTCCTTGACACCATCGCGCAACGAATAGTCGGGATGATAGCCCAATTCATCGCAAGTAGGCTCAATGTTGCAACGCCAGTTGCGCTGCCTTAAAATGTTATACTTGTCGTTGTTGAGTGCACTGCTCTGTCCCTTGAGACGACCGATGGATTCCCCGATCAGTGTGACAAAGCGGAGAACCCATAGTGGTGCCTTGATGCGAATCCACCAAGAGCTGCCAAGTTCTTCGTGAATGAGGTCACTAAAGTCACTGCTTTGATAAATATTGCCATCGGTGAGGAAATATTTGCGACCGGACATGCCACGGTCTAGACAGAGAAAGATAGCCTGTACCACATCCCTGACGTAAACAAAAGTGATGTCTTGTTGTCTGTAGCCCACGCTGAAATCCAAGTGCTTCTTGATGCTCTTTGCCATGAGAAAGTAGTCTTTCTCTCGTGGACCGTAGACTCCTGTGGGGCGGAGGATGATATAGTTGAAATCGCTGCCAATAGTGTCGAGGAAGCGCTCGGTCTTGAGCTTGCTCTTTCCATAGGCCGTATTGGGTCTTGGTGTGTCATTTTCCTCAATCTCTTGATATGGTCGTTGCTCGTGTATGGCACCATAAACGCTTAGCGATGAGAGATAGACGAATCGACGCATTGGCATCTGTAGTTTCAAGATCGCGTTTACAAGATTGACCGTGCCCTGATGGTTGACCTTTAAAAAATCGTCATGATGCAGGCACTTGGTAGCACCAGCGGCGTGGACCACATAGTCAAACGTATGACCAGAGAGCTGGGACCGGACCGTGTCCTCGGATGAAAGGTCAAGCTCAATGAAGTGTATGCGGCTATCCAGAAGATACTTGCGTGAACTACTTTTGCGTACAGCAGCCCAAGTTTCGAAACCTTGTCTTAAGGCTTCTTCAACGATGAAGCTGCCAATGAAACCACTGGCGCCAGTAATAAGAATGCTCATCGGAGCAGGGTTATCGGGCTGTTGCATAAGGCATTGAGGATTGAACAGACTGAGTAACGGGCGTGTATGAATAACCGCTTATACGGTTTTTGGATAGGGTACGGCATGAACCTTGGAGTGTCGAAAGATACTTCATCGGCATTAATGATATCGGCAGTGTTTGGGACATATAACCCACTACATTGCCTATCATGTTGCTCGCTATAGCGATAATCATTATTAGGATCATGTCGCAAATGTAATCAGAGGACAAAAAAATCTTAGAAAGGTCCTCATCTTTATATCGTTACAAAATTACTACATTTTCGATGAAATGCAAAATAATCAAAATGAAATTAGGAATCTTCATTTCTTTTTAGTTAATTTGCATAAAGCTACAACAAATTTAAATCTATACAATATGGGAAAAGGAAGGAAAGCCGGCAAGCGACTGTCGAAGAAACAGTTGTCTGAGATGTTGGAAGGTTTCTTCACCTCACAGCCGGGAAAAACGCTTTCGTTCAAAGAGATATTCCAAAGTCTGAACCTTGACACTCATCCACAGAAGATGCTAGCCATTGATATCATGGAGGAGATGGCATGGGACGACTTCTTGCGCAAGGTGAGCGATACTTCATATGCCCTTAACACCAATGGGCAGGTGCAGGAAGGTCGGTTTATTCGCAAGTCGAATGGCAAGAACTCCTTTATTCCAGACGGTCAGGAGAAGCCAATATTTGTCGCTGAACGTAACTCAATGTCAGCCCTAACAGGCGACCGTGTTCGTGTGTCATTCATGGCACGCAGGGAGAAACACATCAAGGAAGCACAGGTTATTGCCATTCTGGAACGAGCTAAAGACGTGTTCGTTGGACGTCTGAATGTTGATAGTGACATTGCTTTCCTTCAGCCTCAGAATAGCACTCTTGTTCACGATGTGCTCATTCCAAAGGATAAGCTCATGGGTGGAAAGACAGGAGAGAAGGCTTTGGTGAAGATAGTGAAGTGGCCGGACCCAGAGCATAGCACCTTTATAGGAGAGGTGATCGATGTGCTTGGGATGAGCGGAGATAACGATGTGGAGATGAACACCATCCTTGCACAGTATGGATTGCCCTACAAATATCCTAAGAATGTGGAGGATGAGGCTGAAAAGATAGATGCTACCATTACGGCAAAAGACGAGGCCGAGCGCGAGGATTTCCGTAAAACGTGGACCTGCACCATTGACCCGAAGGATGCAAAGGACTTCGACGATGCTCTCTCTATCAAAAAATTGGAGAATGGACTCTATGAGGTAGGCGTGCATATCGCTGATGTTTCTCACTACGTTACTGAAGGAAGTGTCATTGACAAGGAAGCAGTGAAGCGTGCAACATCGGTGTATCTTGTGGATCGTACTATCCCAATGTTGCCCGAAAGGTTGTGCAACTTTATCTGTTCGCTCCGTCCAGAAGAGGAGAAACTGACATATAGTGTGATCTTTGACCTTGACGAGGATGCTTATATCCGGAACTATCGCATCAAGCATACCATCATTCGTTCAGATCGCCGTTATGCCTATGAGGAGGCACAACAGCTCTTGGAAGACAACGGTGTAGTGGATGGAACAGGCCAGCCTGCACCAGACCCAGGATCAACAGGTTATAAAGGCGAATATGCTTGGGAAGTTTGCACGCTGGATCGTTTGGCCAAGAAGTTGCGTGAACGCCGTTTTAAGAGTGGTTCGGTAAAGTTTGACTCTGAGGAACTTCATTTCGATGTTGATGAAAAGGGTCACCCAACAAGAGCCTACTTCAAGCGGTCGAAGGATGCCAATAAACTTATTGAGGAGTTTATGTTGCTCGCCAACCGTACCGTGGCAGAGGATGTTGGCAAGGTTAGCGGTGGCAAGAAAGCCAAGGTGTTGCCCTATCGTATCCACGAAAACCCAGATCCGCAGAAGTTGGAGAATCTTAGGGAGTTCGTAGTAAAGTTCGGTTATAGGGTCAAGACAGAGGGAACGCAAGGTGCCATAGCCCGAAGCCTAAATAAGTTGATGGATGAAACTGAAGGTAAACGTGAACAGAAGGTCATCCAGTCCGTTGCATTGCGTGCCATGATGAAGGCAAAATACAGTGTGCACAATATAGGACACTTTGGTCTTGCCTTTGATTACTATACGCATTTCACCTCTCCTATCCGTCGTTATCCAGACACAATGGTCCATCGCTTGCTTACAAGTTATCAAGAAGGTGGTCGTTCTGCCAACGAGAAACACTATGAGGAGTTGTGCGAGCACTGTTCTGACATGGAGCAAATCGCTCAGAATGCCGAGCGTGACTCAATTAAATATAAAATGGTTGAGTTTATGGGCGACAGGGTAGGCGAGGAGTTTGATGCCCACATCAGTGGAATTACGAGCTACGGTATCTATGCTGAGATTGACGATAATCATTGTGAGGGTATGGTGCCGATGCGTGACTTGGATGATGACTACTATGACTTCGACGAGCGTAATTTCTTGCTTCGTGGTCGTAGACACCACCACAAGTATCAGCTTGGCGACCCAATCCGCATCAAGGTAGCCAAGGCTAACCTTGAGAAACGGCAGCTCGACTACACTCTCGTTAGCACCAATGCTGCACCAAATGTCTCCACTGAGGGTAATGTCGCTAAGCCGAGCAAGCCTCGGAGGACCCGCAAGCCGGCATGGGGTGGAGGACGAACATCCAAAAAGAAGGAGTAGGATCTGCCCGAAACAGAAATCGGACTACATGTTTTGATAAGAAATGATTCGAGCATTCAGTTTGTCTTGAATGTTCGGACCATTTTTTATCCTTAATAGTTTCGTCTTCCTGTAGGTTTTATCTAATTTTGCATTCTCCTTTATGATTGGGCATGCAACATGTCATTGTTCTTAAATTGCAAATTGATCACCTTAATTCATCACATGGAAAATACCCGCTAACACAATCAGCGCATTCTTTACTTGGATTTGACCAAGGCCTTTGCCATTTTCTGTGTTATATTGGGACACGTCATACAGCTGACATCAGTGGAAGACCCTTACCATGACAGCTTGTTGTTTCAGTTTATTTACGCTTATCACATGCCATTGTTCATGATGGTCAGTGGGTTCTTCTTAGGAAAAAGCCTTCAACAGCCCTTCGGACAGTTCTTTCACAAACGCTTCATACAGCTGATAGTCCCCATCCTGACGTTTGGCTCCTTGTTCTTTCTCTTCCGGAATACGTTGTATTGCTATGTCACAGACGCGCGGCCTGTATCGCTGATGTCTGTTTTTACAGGTAACGACATGTGGTTCTTGCGATATTTGTTCGGCTTATTGATGATCGCATATATTAGTAAACGCATCTTCAAGAATACGCTGGTGGCTGCATTATTGCCGATGGTGTTATTGTTTTCGCTGACCAGAACGGAATTTTCAGGTTGTACCCCTATCTTTGGGCAGGCTATTGTTTTGCCGCTTACAATGAAAGCCTTATGTTAAAGGGCAAGCGGAACATGCTTATCAGTATGGCAGTGTTTGTCGTTAGCCTTTGCTTTTGGAAGGGGGACTATGATGCAAGTTTTAGATTTGTCTATTTCTCGCCCACGTTGAGGTTCGACATGGAGCATGCATTCTATGTCTTTGTCCGTCTGATGGTAGGTTTGTCGGGAAGTTTAACCTTCCTTTTTCTCTTCCGGTATTTGTCAGTTGCGATGCCTCTCAACAAATTCACAGCCTATGCTTCAGAGGTTGGCAGGCACACCTTGGGCATCTATTGTGTGCAAGTGTACTTGTTGGAGTTTGGCTTGGGGCATCTCAAACCGCAATTCGAGCAGGTGGACAACGTAGTCTTTCATGTGCTCTTTGCCGTTATCTTATTGGTTGTTTTCAATTTTATCGTGGCATGTCTTGAACGAAATAGATGGACAGCCCTATTATTCTTGGAACGTGAAAAAGCCTTCGCTAAGGTTTGAAAACACCTATCTCACCTTATTTGGGCGGCTATCGGTATGATGTAACTCATTGAGGAAAGGGATGAAAAAACTAAATCCCCATCTCTCCTTTTGGGAGATGGGGATTTGTGCTAACCTAAAAACTAATCTTAAATCTACCTTAAATCACTAACAACCTAATGAATACCTAAAAAAACTAATCTTAAACCTAAAAACTAAAAACCTATATGAAACAATCTACTAACTTTAATCCTATTGAAAATTGTCAATGTTGGAAGTGCCTTCACAGGAACCTTGTTTCCTTTTGACAATGCAAAGTTAGGGCGAAATATAAGACCCGACAACTATTTTTGCCATTTGTTGGGCAAAAATGGTGTTTTCTTGACCTATATCAACAAATTGTGTGCGAGCACAAAAATACGTCAAACGCTTTTCTTGTCCACCAAATAGAGATTAGCTCTGTTTGTTTGTGTTTATGTAAGTAGCTAATATATAAGTAAATACAACATAAGTAGCGACAAAAAAGTGTAAAGTTAACTTACAATAAGCCCGTTTTTCAGGCTTCTTCAGACTGTTCAAAACGAATTGTCGTGATATTTCTTTGAATGAGGCAAGAATTCTTTATGATTCCATCGTATTAGCCTATTCACTTCTCCAAATTTTATCTTTCACCTATATAATAAGATATACGTTTGGATGTACTATGGTATTTTCTAAGAGAGGCAATGGCAAATAAGGTCGGTTTAGGCTCAACAAAGGACAGTAAACCCACATAAAACTATTCTGAGAAGATAGATATAGAGTATATGATTATAGCCAATTATAAGAACCGTTAAAGCAGTATCGGTAGCATATGCATCGAAGATGCTACCAATATTGATGAAGTATGCAGTATATAAAGAGAATTTGTTATTATGTGATGAGAATAAAATTTCGCTGCAAAAAGTTAACTGTTACATAGTTAGAGAACTTGTATGAACAAACTCTTTCATAGCATTTGTGTTGTCATGGTTGCACAGTAAGATGATAATCTCCTGATCCAAATGTCTTCCTTTCTCCATTTGGGAAGTGGAGTTCAGCCGTAGTATTAGCTGGAATGGTTACACCCCACACAATATAACCACCCTCGCGTTTCCACGAACTCTGCACATTGCCGTATGTAGAGGCATGGGATGCCTCCACGCCGGCACAAGCTTTGACATTGAAATCGGGTGCTAGGATGATATGTTTGAAGCCTGGTTGTTCTTCACTACTTCTTATTCCACCCATATATTCGTAGCACCAGGGCAGTAAATCTCCTAACAACATCACATGGTTCCCGCTGTTCATAGAGGGATTTGCGGTATTTCCGTTCCATAGTTCCCATATCGTTGTCGCATCTTGCCCAATCATATAACCCCAACTTGGGTACTTTGTAGCCGTGGCAATGCGCCATGAAATATCTCCGCGTCCAATGGATGCGAGATATCGCATGAGCCATTGGATGCCTATTACTCCACAACTTTGCTTGTAGTCGTTGGTTTCCACAATGGTCTTGATGAGGGTTTCTTTAACTCCTTCTATTTTCTCTTCAGGTACCGCGTCCATAGCTAAAGCCATGAGATTGGCTGTAACAGTAGAATTAGAATAAGTGTTTTCATGTAGGAAAGTAGCATTGATGGCATCCCTTGTGGTCTTTGCCTCATGCTCATAGTATTCTTGATCATCTGCGAGCTGCATCATTTGGGCATATCGTGTCATCTGTTTACAGAGATAATAGTAGTAACAAGATGATATAAGTTGTCCGTCAGTGATTCGCGAGGAGTCTTTGGTGTGAATGATTTTGAGTCCTTCTGGTGGTACGCACCAGTCACCATAGCGATCATAAGTGATAAGACCGGCTTTGTAACTCTTGTTCCTAACAAAGCGTAACCATCTGTCGGTGTTACCATAAAAACGGGCGACGACACGACTATCGCCATATTGCCTATTGAGCATCTCGCAGGCAAAAGGCAGTACGGCAGGCCATGTAATATTGCTATTGTATAGTCGCCAGTAAGCCGGCATTACGTCCGAGAGAGCCCCATCGGCCCTTTGCGCATCGGCAAAGTCCTGTAGCCATTTGGCATAGAGCGGCCACACATCGAGGGTATAGCTCTCGCCCAAGCATCCAGTGGTGCGGTCACCTGTCCAGGGCATGCGCTCATCGCGTTGCGGGCAGTCCATGGGTATGCCCTTATAGTTGCTTCTAATGCCTCTATAAGCAGCGTCAACGATAAGGTTCAGCGTGTTGTTGTTTAAGAAATGAATGCTGTTTCCTTCGCTTGATAGGTTGTCTGACAACAGCAATCGCTCCACGTCATCAGCTCCTAGACTATCAACACCGGTCACTTCGGCATAACGAAATCCGAACCAAGTGAATTCCGGCGACCATGTGTTGATAGTCCCATCCGACACATAGAGTGCCGTGCCCTGTGCCGACCGCAGATTGTCAGTATAGAGTTGTGTGCCATTTTCCTTCAGCAACTCTGCATGTCTAATACGCACAGTGTCACCTTTGGCAGCTCGGATGCGAAGCTTTACAACGCCTGCAGAGTTAGTTCCGAAGTCGATGAGATATCGATTGCCTATGCGATTGATGCTCAATGGTCGGTTGGTTTCATACACGGTGATGGGTTCGGTCATACTGCCTCGCATCGTGCCCCCAGGCGCACTACACGACGTGGCAGGCACCCATGTGCTGTCGTCAAATCCTGCAGAAGTCCAATCAGGCATACTCAGGCGACTATCAAAAAGCTCTCCATCGTAGAGATTGCTATATCGTAGAGGTCCCTCGGTGCACATCTTCCAACTCCTATCGGTTGCTATGGTCTCTCGCCACCCATCCTCATACTCTAGGATGAGGTCTAGTCGTAGTCGAGGCAAGCCGTATGTTGTTCTGACGTTGGCCTCGAATTGTTGTCTCGGCGCAAAATAATAGCCTGCTGCAACCACTGCTCCGATGGCATTTTGACGACCAATCAACGAGGTCACGTCGTAACTATTGTAGGCTACGCTCTTGGTAAAGTCGGTAGGTGCCGGAGTGAGCCAGTCTCTGCCCACACGTTGTCCATTGATGTATAACGCATAATATCCGAGGCCAGACACGTGTACATAGGCTCGTCTCACTTTGTTACGTGCCCCAAATTCCTTGCGAAAATACCTACCCGTGCATCGACTCAGCTTACCATCATAGTCATTGGACTGCAACGAGTCGGTGCCTATCCACTGACCTTGCCAGTGCTCGTCACCCATTATACCAGTGCTCCAACTTGCTGATACGCTCCATTTCGAGTTTCCCTTATTGGTCCATGTACGCACTTTCCAATAATAGGTGGTGTTGGGTTCCAGGGGTTTGCCGATATAAGCCACGTGTTGTGACTGGTCTGATCTTACTTTTTGACTGTCCCATACATCACCGATGCCGTTGTCTAGCTTATCTTGTGAGGAGGCAACGAGCACGTGATAGGCTTTTTGTCGTACGTCCTTTTGGTCGGACTGTATCTGCCAGCCAAAGCGCGGCGATGGCTCATCGAGTCCTTGAGGTGCCGTTCGTCCCTCAATGGTGAGCTTTCCGAAGCCCACTTTGCTCATGCTTTCGACAGGCATTGTCAGAAGCAATGCACACACTATCAAGATATTATTCCATGTTGATTTCATTGCGTCAGTAGGTATAATGTATAGTAGCAAAGGTAGGGAAAATCACAGTTTACGACATGGGATTTTTGCTTTTTCATCTTAGACATTTAACAATCGTAATATAAATGAGTTCATAGATAGAAATTAACGTTATCTCTTAACCATTTAAATAATTGTGTTGTATTTTTAAAAAGTATCAAATGTACATTCATTCTTATTTTTTTGTCATATCTTTGCAATTGTCCTAAAAGAACCACTGATAGCACTTTACGACATGAACAAGCTAACATCATCGTTTCTCATAGCCATGGCGACATGGGTTGGAGCATCCGCACAGACTGTGATCACTAAGGATCAAGCCCGCACAATGTACACAACATATGCGCCGACGCGTGTAAGCGTGCATGACCCTTCTGTGGTCTGGGATGCTCAGAGCGCTCAATATTATATATTTGGTACTCATCGAGGCCAGGCAAAGACTACCGATCTTTATCACTGGACCATGCAGTCGCCGTCTGTGCCATGGGGCATTTCTAATGGCTCTGGTGGGGTAGACATAGTGGCAAGCACCACAGCTTTTAATACACCACAGGTGAAGCAGGTAAACAAAGGTGGTGTCATGGTGGATCTTCCGCCATTCAATGCACAATATTGGGCATCTCAAGCCAGTACCAATTATGATATCAATGGTAACCTCTGGGCACCTGACATCATCTACAATAAGGCCATGGGCAAGTGGTGTCAGTATCTGAGTGTCAACGGTGACAATTGGGCATCCAGCATTGTGATGCTCACCGCTGACAAGATTACAGGACCTTACGTTTATCAGGCACCCGTCGTCATCTCTGGATTCAATGGCACCAATACCAACAGCTATAAGTCCACAGATCTCGAAATTGCCATTGGTACACAGGCCTCATTGCCAAGTCGCTATGCCAAAGGTGGTAGTTGGGGCACCACTTGGCCCAACTGTATCGACCCATGTGTGTTCTATGATGCCAACGGCAATCTTTGGATGACCTATGGCTCGTGGTCTGGGGGTATCTTTTCGCTTCAGCTTGATGAACAAACAGGATTGCGCGACTACAATGTGAACTATCCTCTGGTAGGCGCAACCAATAATTATACTTCAGACCCTTATTATGGTAAGAAGATAGCAGGTGGCTATTATGTCTCAGGCGAGGGGTCCTATGTGCACCATGTTGGTAACTATTACTATCTCTTTGTTACCTATGGTGGACTTGATTCGAAGGGTGGTTACGAGATGAAAGTATTCCGCTCACAGAATCCTGATGGTCCTTTTGTAGCCCCTAATGGTACGAGTGCGGTTTATTCTTCCTATCAAATGAATTATGGTCTTAACGGTATCACTTTAGGCGAGAAGATCATTGGAGCTTACGATGATTGGGGATTTATGACTGTTGGTACAAAGGGCGAACTTTCTCAGGGCCATAATTCTGTCATCACAGATGCCAAAGGGCGCACACTCTTGGTGTATCATACACGTTTCAATGACGGTACAGAAGGCCATCAGGTGCGCGTTCACCAGTTGTTCTCCAATCAAGATGGGTGGTTGGTAGCTGCTCCGTTTGAGTTCACCGGAGAGACTTTGACCGATGCCGACGTGTCCACTAGCCAGCGTTTCAATGCTCAACAAGTAGCGGGAAGCTATCAGGTCATGATTCACAAACAGAAGATGGATTACGCCAATCAAGAGGTGGTGCGTCCCGTGACGATCACACTTAATGCCGATGGAAGCGTGAGTGGTACTTACACAGGCACATGGAGTCTCGTCGATGGCACGTCATACATCAATCTTACTGTGGCAGGCCTTACTTACAAGGGTGTCGTGATGGAACAGCAATTGGAACCCACCACCATCAAGGCTCTCGCCTTTAGTGGTACGAACAGTTCTGGTACTTGTATCTGGGGCTACAGGATGCAGGATCCTTATCTACTTGCTTACACATTCAATAAATATATGCCGGTTAAGGATGGTGATATCATCGATCACAGTATAGACCTCACGGGCTTTGCTCCTGATGGTGTGCAGGCAACGTGGACATCATCCAATGCGGCAGTATTGTCCCCCATCGGTGACTACAGTGCGGCCGCGATGACTGCCGACACGATGCCAACTGATCTCACGGTACGTCTCAATGCCGGTATTTACGAGTTGAGAGACACTATCAATGTTAAGGTTGTCAGGTCTCAGTCCGACTATTGGACGGGTGCTCAGGCCTATTATCCATTCGATGCCTCACCTATTGTCAATGCCTTCAACACCGATCAGACGTTCTCTCCGCTCCATAATGGTACTGCCACTTCTCCACAACTTGTGACTGATACTGAGCGTAGCGGTAAAGTGGTGCAAACTAATTTTGGTGCAGCAGGACAGGAGAGCTATTTGCAAACACTCAATCCGCTATTGGGTTCTGTGCTCAAAGATGGTTTCACCGTGTCGTTCTTTGTCAAGCTTCCCACGGCTAATTCATGGGATGACTTGTTTAGTTTCTACAATGCATCGACCAGCAGACGTCTCTATATGACAGGCAATACTTATATAGGCTATAATAATGGCACGGGGAACTGGATCGATCTGAATTATCCCACCAACATCACTACTAATAATATTCCCGTTGGGCATTGGACGCTTGTCACGTTTACGATATCGCGTACAAATGGACTGAAACTTTACATTGATGGGCTTGAACGAGCTATCTCCTATGCTAATGGTTCACAAGGGGGGACAACCATCTCTTCGGTCTCCGCCTTTAATTTCGCGGAAGTGGTGGATCATGTGCAGTCTTGTCCTACCATGTTCCTAGGCTATGGGTCTTTCTGGGGTTCTACTGATGCTTACTACGATGATCTGATGGTCTTTAATCGCCCGCTATCGGCTTCTGATATTCGTGCCCTTAGTGCTGCCGAAACTGCTGGCCACGACTTTACGGGTATTGAAACCATCAAGACAACACGTCCTTCAGTTAACGACGCAAATATCTACAATCTCAGTGGACAGCGTGTTGGAACAAGTACAGATGGTCTGCCTCGTGGCATCTATATTCGCCAAGGAAAGAAGTTTGTAGTGAAATAAGTCCTGGTGATGAAGCTACTTTTGTCCCTTATGCTTTTTATTGTCTCATGGTCTAGTGGTCATGCTCAATCATTGACTACACAAGATACGCCCCGCTACAACCTCACTGATGACGGGTCGGCCTACATGGTGGGCTTTCTCGCACCGCATCCCAATGGTCAAGCGGTAGTGGTCTTCCCCGGTGGAGGATATGCACAGACTACACTTGACAAGTATTATGTATGGGCTACGTTCTTCAACAGGATAGGTGTGTCTCTTTTTGCCGTGAAATATCGCATGCCTAATGGTGATCATACAATACCTATGACAGATGCTGCAAAGGCTCTGCAAACCGTCAATGACAGTGCTGTAGCCTGGCACATATCACCCAATGGCATAGGAATTATGGGTACGTCCGCAGGTGGTCATTTGGCATCGACCATGGCCACGCAGGCCCCATTGACCATAAGACCCCACTTCCAGATACTTCTCAGTCCTGTCATCACGATGGGTAGGGTGGGAGCACATAATGGTTCAGTGGAGCGTTTCTTGGGTAACGAAGTCACAAGTGACAAGGCGCGTAATCAGTATTCTAGCGAACTCAATGTAGATTCGCTCACCCCTCCCGCTATCATCTTTGTCAGTGCAGACGACAGGACCGTACCCCCAACCCAAAATGCATTGGCCTATTACAAAGCTATGATTGATGCTCGTCGCCCTGTCTCGCTTCATGTCTACCCCGACGGAGGTCACAATGGTACAAGTATATTCACTTTTCGTTACCATGCCGCCATTGCGTCCGAATTGTCGACTTGGCTAGAAGCCATGAGACAATGAAAGGAAAAGTTGTCTGAGATGAAAGTCGTCAATTCCTGAGGCTGCATCGGTGGGTTTTTGAAGCGTTTGTTGTGAAATCATACTAAAACCTTTATGGGTTTTTCTTATGATTTTTCTTGACACGTGATTACTATCTTTTGACGCTGCGATTAGTATCCTTTGGCACTGCGTTTACTATCCTTTCGCAGTGCGTTTAAGGCCTAAACGCGACGCGATTGCTACCCGATCGCACTGCCATTCGGCATCAATCGCAAATCAGACTCATTTCAGCCGTATTTCAGAGTCGATTGATGCATATAACGCAGGTAATTTATTTCATGATTTTCTCCGTTTTTCCACTCTGTCCTTATCCAAAATTCGAATTAAGAGAAATAATCTTGACAGTGTATCATACAACTGACCTGAATGTTAATTTGTGAACTTAGAGAAGTGGGTCACCTCTCATAATTCGTATTCATCTTCTGTTCCTTCCCTCTATCCTGATTATTTTTTTTCCAGAAGTTTGCTGGATTTATGGATAATTTTGGCATTTATGGCCAAAGAAACGTATTTTTTTGTAACCACTTATCGATTTTATTGGCTATCTTTGCATATGTAAAACCCCCATTGTCAATGAAAACAAACTATGAACTGCGCTATTCCGCAAACCCTGCGGATGCAAAAGCCTACGATACAACTCGTCTACGTCAAGACTTCCTTATAGAACGGCTTTTTGCTAAGGACGAAGTAAATATGGTCTACTCTATGTATGATCGTATGATTGTTGGCGGAGCCATGCCGCAAAATAAGCCTTTGAAGCTGGAAGCCATAGAGCCATTGAAGGCCAAATGGTTCACTGAGCGTCGCGAGATAGGTATATACAATGTAGGTGGAGGCGATGCTACGGTGATTGTTGGCGAAGACTCATTCAACCTCGGTTATAAGGAGGCACTTTATATCGGACGTGGCAATCGCGACGTGGTGTTTGAAAGTAAGGATGCCGAGCATCCGGCACTGCTCTATTTCAATAGCACACCAGCCCATTGCTGCTATACTTCCCGCAAGGTTACCAAGCAGGATGCTATCAGCGTAAAGATGGGCGATCTGGCCACCAGCAATGCACGGACCATCAACAAGATGATCGTCAATCAGGTGTTGCCTACTTGTCAGTTGCAGATGGGTATGACGGAATTGGAAGTTGGAAGTGTGTGGAATACCATGCCAGCCCACATCCATAGCCGCAGGATGGAGGCATACTTCTACTTTGAAGTGCCCGATGACCAAATGGTATGCCATTTTATGGGCGAGCCCGATGAGACAAGACATATCTGGATGCGTGGCAATCAAGCCGTCATTTCACCCGAATGGAGCATTCATAGTGCGGCTGCCACTCACAATTACACATTTATCTGGGGAATGGCTGGCGAGAACTTGGACTATGGTGACCAAGACTTCTTCCCTATTACAGACCTGAAATAAACGTTCACATCTTTAAATCATAACAATATGGAAAGTTTAAACATTTTCTCACTTGAAGGCAAAAATGCCTGGATTACCGGTGCTTCCTATGGCATCGGCTTTAACATTGCCAAGGCATTCGTTGCTGCCGGCCTAAACCGCGTTATCTTCAACGATATCAATCAGGATCTCGTGAATCGTGGATTGGCAGCTTACAAAGAGGCTGGCATCACCAACGTGACTGGCTATGTATGCGACGTGACCAAGGAAGACGACGTGAAGGCACTTGTTGAGCGCATTCACCAGGAAGTAGGTCAGATTGATATTTTGGTAAACAATGCAGGTATCATCAAGCGTATCCCTATGCATGAGATGAAGCGCGCAGAGTTCCAGGCTGTGATCGACATTGACTTGGTAGGTCCATTTATCGTTTCTTCTGCTGTCATTCCTGAGATGATGGAGCGCCGTGAGGGTAAGATCATCAACATTTGCTCTATGATGAGTGAATTGGGTCGCGAGACAGTGTCTGCTTATGCAGCTGCTAAGGGCGGTCTGAAGATGCTCACCCGCAATATATGCTCTGAGTATGGCGAGTACAACATCCAGTGCAATGGCATTGGCCCAGGCTATATCGCTACACCACAGACAGCTCCCTTGCGCGAGATCCAACCCGATGGAAGCCGTCATCCGTTCGATAGCTTTATCTGCGCCAAGACTCCTGCTGGCCGTTGGCTCGACCCATCTGAGCTTGGTGGTCCTGCTGTATTCCTCGCATCTCACGCATCTGACGCCGTTAACGGTCATGTGCTCTACGTGGATGGTGGTATCTTGGCTTACATTGGTAAGCAGCCTAAGTAATTCGATTGATCGTGGGTCATGCCGTGAAATACGGCGTGACCGTACATGCTAAACGAAAAAATGTTGTCCGAGATGGGCAATATGAATATACAAAAAGCGGGAATCACGTTTATCGTAATTCCCGCTTTAAATATTGTGATAAATATTTACATTATTTATTTACAGCTTCCTCGAACTCTGAACCTGGGCTGAACTTCACCACAGTCTTTGCTGGAATCTGAATCTTGCTACCGTTAGAAGGATTCACACCCTGACGAGCAGGACGCTCCTTTGTGGCAAATGTGCCAAAGCCTACCAATTGAACCTTGTCTCCAGCAACCAAAGCTGCCTTAACAGCTGCCATTGTTGCATCAAGAGCCTTCTTGGAATCAACGCCGCTAAGGCCTGTTACCTCAGCAATCTTCTTAACTAATTCTGTCTTGTTCATAATTTTTATTTATTAAGTGAATATAATCGTACTAAAATAATCGAATCACTGGCAAATATAGGTTATTACTTTCATTAATCAAAAAAAATTATTGGAAAAATGATTATAAAGCTTAAAAATATTAGCAAATCATCTGTTTTATAGCCGATTAATGGACTTTTTTCGTATTTTTGCAGCATTATTAATTCGAATGAGAAGATTATATTGACATCATGTTCAAGATTCCAACTATAACTAAGAATCTGCTTATTATCAACATTCTGGCGTTTTTGACAATGTTGGTTCTTAATCAGGTTTCGGGCATTGACCTTAACAATATATTTGGGCTGCATTTTTTTATGGCCTCCAACTTTCATGTGTATCAACTTGTAACTTACATTTTTATGCACGGAGGATGGGAACATATCATCCTGAATATGTTTATGCTGTGGATGTTTGGCGCTGTCGTCGAGCAGGCATGGGGTCCTAAGAAGTTCCTTTTTTATTACATTTTTTGTGGTGTCGGCGCAGGTATCATGCAGGAGATTGCCCAGTTTTTCTGGGTATATTTCATGCTTAATGGACAGCAATCATTAAGCATTGGTGACGCCATTTCCGTGATGAGTCAATTGTCATCTCAACTTGACGGTCTTACCACTGTTGGGGCATCTGGTGCTATCTATGCGCTGTTGCTTGCATTCGGCATGATGTTTCCCGATCAGAAAATGTTTATTATCCCTATCCCGGTCCCCATCAAAGCAAAGTGGATGATCATAGGTTCCATTGCCGTTGAGTTGTTCTCAGCCATGGCCATGCCAGGCAGCAATGTGGCTCACCTCGCCCATCTTGGTGGCATGATTTTCGGTTTTTTCCTCATTCGCTATTGGCGCAACCATCCGGGAGGAAGCTATGTAGAGGCTACTGGGGCTGAATTTTTCAGTAACATGAAGTCGCGTTGGGAACGGCATTCTTCAGATCGCCATGCCAGCAAGCCCAAGTCGGAACCCAAAGAGAGTAATTCCGATTGGCAGTACAACGCTGAAAAAAAAGCCGCACAGGAGGAGATAGACCGCATTCTCGACAAGATTCGCAAAAGCGGATACGATAGCCTAAGCAAGGACGAGAAGCAGACGCTTTTCGATCAGAGCAACAAATGATCAAGAAGCTGAAGACATTCACCCTTCAAGTGGTGGCTGGCGCAAATATCGCGACGGTCATCATCATGATGTTTATTGGTTTTTCTGACAGACTAAATCCAGCAACGTTTCCTTTGTTGAGCAATGTTGGACTTGTCTTCCCTTTCTTCTTGTTTATCAACTTCGCTTTTCTTGTCTTCTGGGTTATCTTTAAGACACGGGGCGTATGGATTCCTTTGGCTGGCTTCTTGCTATGCTACATCCCGATTCGCAATTATTGTCCGCTCAACGTTGGGCATGAACCACCCCGCGATGCCATCAAGGTGTTGAGTTACAACGTATGGCTTTTTGCTGGTTGGGAGGATGGTGAGAATAACAGCAATCCAATCTTGGATTATATTGCAGAGCAAGATGCTGACATTGTATGCCTGCAGGAATCAGGCACCAATGAAGTGGGAAAACAAAAAGTGGACTCCGTTCTCAACTCCATTTATCACTATCGTGATACTGCCAACAATGGATCAGGCAATACGATTAGCATATTTAGCAAGTTTCCCATTGTCTCGAAGGAACACATCCCTTATCCTTCAAAGGGAAATTTGAGTGCCGCTTTCAAACTCATGATCAATGGCACTGAGGTCATCGTCATCAACAATCACCTGGAGACTACAGGTCTTACGGTTGAGGAGAAAGTTCAGTTCAAGGAAATGATGAAGGGTGAAACGGGTGCCGATACAACCAAAGCCACCTCTCGCATGCTACTCAAAAAGCTATCCAGGGCTACCACCATTCGGGCGGTAGAAGCAGATGCCGTGGCACGATATATCGCTTATCACCGTAGTACGCCTTTGATCGTGTGTGGCGACTTCAACGACAGCCCCATATCTTACGCCCACCGTACTATCGCTAAGGATCTCAC
>Ga0183095_10983_pt1 | contig 39696 bp, 27 predicted proteins | sample BioMet4_FD_130346 | JGI IMG/M metagenome (GOLD analysis project Ga0183095, IMG submission 130346) | Microbial communities from bioreactor (seeded with sewage sludge) at LBNL, California, USA - Biofuel metagenome 4 (v2) (version 3) | ecosystem: Engineered > Bioreactor > Anaerobic > Unclassified ...
TATCTATTTCTATTGCCGGGGCTTCAGATTATCTGACTAAAGACGATATAACCGTAGGTGTTTTTGACTATGGTTCAGATCTTTATGCCCGTTATTTGGAACTGCAGCAGTTGATCAAAAATTATAGTGAAGACAAAACTACGGCAGCTTATATAGGCTACACAGCTAGTTATCAGCGTGTTAAAGATAAGATGACTAGTATGGGTCTGTTATATGGTGAGGATTTTACTAATGCTATTAGTGTCGACTATATTTCCATTCCGGATTTAGTAGCTTCCGGTGGTAATATTACTGTAACCAGCGGCGATGTATCCGGAAATGGTACCATGGAAGCCAAAGGTTCCCCGGAAATCAATATTATTAATAATACCAATTTATATCTGAAAGTTAATGATATTACGGTAGGTGAATCCGGCGGCAAGATTATTTATAATGATGTAACCCTTAAACCCGGTGCAGATAAAACCCTTCCTCAGCAAATAGAAGATATAAATGCAAACAATAAAAATATATCTACAAAAGTAAATGCTGCTGATGGCCAGGCAGGTAAAGTAACCATTGCGGCAAACTATGGCGGCAAAGCCATTACGGCACAATATACGGAAGAGGATCCGAAAACACATCAAGATGTGACTAAAGAATATTCTATGACTCCCAAGGCGGACATCGAAGTTAATGGTCATATTAACACTAAGAAGGGTTTAGTAAGTATTTCTAACCTAAACGGCGATATTATCTTCCAGGGAGAGACAGCCAGCGATAGTGCCGGGATTGGTGATGCCAGCACAATTAAGCTAGATGCTCCCCATGGCACTATTTCTCAGGAATACAGTGCAGGTATTACCAATATTGGGGGTAATCCCAAGGATCAATATGCTGATGTTTACAATGATTATATTAAGAGAATTAATAATAAGTATGGCTTTGCCCAAGGTAAGAATATTATTGATATTTTCAACAATACTAGTGTCGAAAATGATGCTTCCGGCAGTACCATTGCCGGAGAAAACATTTATATTAACGGTGAGTCTATCAATATTAATGGTACTTTGCAAAGCGGTTATAGTAACTATGTTGTAGATATAAAGGGCGATGATATTCTTACAGTAACTACCATAACTCAAGAAAAACAAGTAGTTGGAAAAAAGAAACACTATGTTCATTCTTTATTTGGTAAAGTTTGGCTAGGTCAATATGATGATATTTATGGTATGGTTGATGTAACACATGAGACACAGACAACAGTTGACGCAAAAATAACAGCTTTGAAAAACACCTGGGAAGCAAATGGCAAAAAGACATTATCAGATGCGATGATTACAACAGGGACTGCCTATTTAGTTAAAGCCGGAGGTGTTAGCGCTAACGATTCAGAAATATATAATCTGCCGGTGTACTATAATCCCTCTACAGGTAAATTAGTAGTGCCTGATGTAGATTCCAATGGCGGCAAGATATATATAACAGGTCAAGTCAGCAGTACAGGCAGCGGTGTAATCAAGGCTCTGGACGGAGTGTATAACATTGATGTAACCAATAATGTGAATAATGATTTGCAGCTAGGCAAACTGGTAACCAATGAATGTGAAGGCTTGGTTAGTATTACAGACCTGAATAGAAACATTATCACAGAATTTCGCAAAGGTTCTACGACTTATAAAGATGTGGCTGCTTCTTATGACAACACGGCAGACAAAACTTTGAGCAGTTCTGATGCCAAAGTAAGCGGCATAGTTACTGTTGATGGTGATAACACCTATTACAATCCTGTAACCGGACAACGCTATAATTGGAGCACCGGCCAAGATTCTTATACTCTAACAACCTATCGTCGTACTGTAGAAAAAGGTGTATGGGGACTAACTACTAAAAAGGATGATATAAAGTTAATTGATGAAGAACTATATCAAACGGAGAATGATGGCGGCACACAGAAGGGTGAGCCTATAACAGCTGCAGTAGATAAGCTGACAGGCGGTTATGTTGATTCAATAAATGTTAATGATAGTTCCACTACTACATTGGGAACAGAAACCTCTGCAAGTAGTTTGGATAGTACGAGTAAGAATGGTAATAACTCTGAGTTTACTTTTATTTATAATAATGTCAAGACCGCAGATGATTCACGTACTGATGCTGTAGAAGTCGACCATTATAAAACAGGCTTCCTAGGGTGTCACCATTGGACTATTTACGAATGGCAAAGGGGACGTAATACCAGCCAGCAATATATTGGCAGCGTGAAAGCAGATAATCCAATAACTATTAAGTTTATAGGCCATGCTGCGAAAGACGGACACGTTAATGTTAATACCACTCAAGATGTTTCCTTAACAGGCAATATTGGCAATCAGACTGTGCATACCGAGAACGGTGTCAATAGTTTGTTAGGTTCTGTTAATATTACTTCTCAAAAAGGTGATATAGCTCAAAACGCTGGAACCAGTGTTTACGGTGGAGACATTAATATGTCAGCCGCCGGTGATATTAATATGACAAGTATCACCGTTGGAGATAACAGCACTTCTTCTGCTGTTAATACCAAGTTGATGAGCAGAGGCCTGGAGAATAATAACACTAATGAAATTAATTTGAACTATGATGCAGCCTATGGCACCAATGGCAATGTAACATTAGGGAAAGTCGGTTCTTCTGCTGTTAAGCTGGTTAATATTACAGCAGACGGTAGTTTGTTCCAAGGAACAGATGGCCTGGTTACCGGTGACAGAATTAACCTTACCAGTAAAAACGGTTCAGTGGGTGAGAAAGATGCCGCCTTGTTGGTACAGGTAGGACAAATACCTTCTGATAATAATAGCTTGTCTGCCAGCTTGAATGTAACGGCCGAACAAGATATTAATGTAAAACAAAACTCCGGGGATTTACGGTTAGGTTCCATTGTTTCCAAGAGCGGTGACGTGACCCTGACTACAGAGGGCAGTGTGAGAGATGCTTTGCCTAATGATAAAGACCGCGCAGAAGATAATGCTTCGTTGATTCAAAGATGGAAAGACCTGGGCTTGATTCAAGAAACAGACAGCACCAGTCATTACAGAACGCAACAGGCTGCTAAAATTCAGGCTTATAAGGACAGTATTGATACTGAATATGCTACTTATTTGACTTTGAAAGCAAAAGTCGATAAGAACGAGCTGGATGAAAATGATGTTTACTATACAACGTTAGATGATAGGTATGGTAATTACACAAGTGCTGAGGATTATTGGACAAATAATGACACAGCGAAAGCTTATATTGCTAAGTTGCAGCCAGATACGGATGGCTGGACTCAGAATGAGCTGCTCTATGCTATTCAGGACAGTATCATTAATAAACAATCCGGCGAAGTTGCAGAAACTACTAAGGCACCTAATGTTTCAGGAAAGAATATTACCATCAACGTAGGCACAGATGTGGGACTTGATAGTCCGGAAGTGAATACCATTCAGTTGGCCGGTATTAGTTCCCGTGAGACAGATCTGAAGGCTTTGGCACAAGCTGATGCATCCATGGTAACCTGGTCAAAGGATGGCAAGAGCGTTACTATCACGCAAAAACTTCCTATTGGTATCCAATCCAAAAATGGCATTGTTACTGTTACTTCCAGTGGTACAAATGGCAATGTTTATCTGGACGGCAGAGTTAAAGGTGCAGTAACAGTAACAGCCGACACTGGTAAGATTGATAACACAAATACGGTTGACGCCGGTACTAACATTAATATGGATGCTAAGACCGATGTTACTAATAAAGGTGCTCTGAATGCCGGCATTGATACCACACTCCATGGCGGCGATAATGTAGACAACCAAGGCACTGTTACTTCTCAGACCGGTTTGGCTAAACTGGTTGCTGACAATTATACTGTTAACAACACTAAAGACATTACTGCTGATAAAGAAATTATTCTGAAAGCTCAAACGACAGTAGATAATACAGCCAAACTTGATGCCAATACCTATGCTGAACTCACAGCGGGCACAGTACTGACCAATAGCGGTGCTATTCAGACAGGAACTGATGCTTTGCTAAAGGCCGGTACAGACATTAATAATACAGGCAGTATTAATTCCGGTCATGACAGTAAGCTTAATGCCGGTCAAGATTTGACCAACACAGCGCCTATTACAGCCGGTAACGATGTTGAAATGACTGCAGGACGTAATCTGGTTAACACTGGTGCCATTAATGCCCAAAACAACATTAATGTTCTGGGAGAAAACGGTTCTGTGACCTTGGATAAAGGCGGCAGCTTAGATACGCAGAATGGCAGTATCAGAGTAGAAACGAAGAACACTACTGACCAGACAGTTGGCAAGATTAGTATCAATGCGCCTATTACCACTCATACTGCAACAGAAAATGGTAACATAGATATTATTACTAACCACGGAGATATTAACTTTACAGATAATGTTGTAGTAGAAGGTAAAGGCACTTTAACAGTGGAAGCTCAGGTAGGCAATATTACAGGACTGCGCCATGACAAGGATGCCACTCAGCCGGAGATTAAACTGCAGTCTGTCAATGGTTCCGTTAGTGTTTATACCGGTAAAGGGGATGTTGACCTATACGAAATCCTGGCTAAGAATACCGCATCAGCAGGCAGCAAGGATGGCAAGCTGGCACTCTACAAGATAGATGGGGATATTGTTGCACTTGTTACCAGCAATCCTGATTCTAACATGGATATTAAGAATACCAATGTTGGACATAAAATTATTATCAGCGGCAATAAGGTTGACATGGCAGATATTAAACAACATCCAGATGTAGCTGATATGCTGGACGTTGATCTTACCGGAGCTGATAAGGGCGAAGCTTCCGATTGGCTGAATATGAACTTCTCGACTGTTAATCAGGGGGTGCTCTTTGATAGAATCTGGACCAAGAATGCCAATATTAATGTGGATACAGGCAAGCTGTATATTGATAAGCTGACGATTTTGGACAGAGCTGTATTTAAGAACAAGGATATGATTACTTCCGTATACGGAACTCCGCCTATTCGCGATGGTAATACTTCCATTTACTGGTACGAGTTTGATGCTCATAATCCTAAAGGTGATTTAACTAATTGGTTAGGTTACGGAGCAGATGATGACAAGTGGATGAACTTGTACTTTGGCCTGAATGACAAAGAACAAACCAGTAACGGTGTCCTTCTCCATCTGGATCCTTATCATTATGTTTACAACCAGCGCTTTACGGGAGAAGATCATTTGAACTTCTTGCATGATGGAACTGCTTTGGATGCTTATCAGCTGGATTATTTACCGGCTCCTCAGCTGTATGAAAGATATTATTTATATGATTTAACTGCTCCTGCCGAAACAAAGCCTTCGGATATTGTAGTAGCAGAGGAATAAAAAAATAACAGGGCGGTTGGAAAATCGTCCTGTTACAATCAAGAAAAATAGGAGAAAAAACATGAACAAAAAAGCCACAGAATTTCAAAAGTATTTAGATGAGAAAAAAATTGTTTGTTTCAAGTCAGAAGAAATCGCCAAAGATACCCTCAATACGGTAGTATTTCGTTCTTTGGTTGAAGCTGAAGGCCAGCAATTACCTATGGCAGTTATTTTGGACAGCAGTATTTACTGCATGATCAGGGTTAGGATTGCTCCTCAAATGCCTAGCGGTGCGAAAGAGGCAGATGTCTTAAAACGCTTAAACGATGTTAACAAAAAATTTAAGGTTTTCAAGTATTATCTAGTTGATGACGGGGGCTTATATTTAGATTCCTGCTTAGTTCTAACAGACGAAAAAGCCGTAGGAGAAAAGGTCTATGTAATATTAGAAGTTTTGGTTAAACACCTGCAAGACGAATACAAAAAATTAATGCAGGTTCTTTGGGCTTAATTATACGTCCAATGTACACACAAAAAAGGCCTAGGGGGTCCCCTCTCATGAGAGGATAATCCCCCTAGGCCTTTCGGCAGTCTTGCTATTCAGTTGTGGTAAAGCAAAGAGACAAGAAAATTATCTCTTCACTAAATAAATGTCTGCAGACAGGGTAAATGTGCAAAATAAATAATTATTTTACTTGCAAAATAGAATTTATGCGTATTTCGCAAGCTTATTCTTTGCTGGAGGCTAACTGTGGATAGGCTTTGGTCACATAGGCGGTCAAACGTTTCACTACTTCCCGAAGATTTTCATCGGAATTGGCAAAAACCAGTCTGATATAGCCTTCTCCCATTGGACCGAAAGCTGAACCTGGTACCACAACAATATGTGTGTTTTCCAACAATTCTTCTGCAAAAGCCTGGGAAGTTTTACCGAACTTCTTAATGTTAACAAAAGCATAGAAAGTCCCGGGAGATTTTTTGCAGCTAAATCCCGGTATGGCGTTAATTCCGTCTATGAGAATATCCCGCCTTCTGGTGTATTCCTTTAGCATCCAGGCAATGGATTCAGTGCTTTTCAAGGCTTCTAATGCCCCGACTTGAGCAAAGGTTGTTACGCTGGAAATTACACTTTCCTGTAATTGAGCCAGCTTGGTAATATGTTCAGCAGTAGGAGCCAACAAATATCCCACTCGCCAGCCGGTCATGGCATAAGTCTTAGAAAAGCTATTTAGCACAAAGACCCTGTCTCGCACTTCCGGAAGCTGGGCCATGCTAAAAGCTTTCTGCCCATCATACACAATGGCATCATAGGGTTCATCAGACAGCACCCAGAGATTATGCTTTTTAACTACTTTGGCAATTGCTCTAACGTCTTCTTCCGTTAACACAGCTCCCGTAGGATTGCAGGGGGAATTTAACAGAATAGCTTTTGTTTTAGGTGTAATAGCTTTTTCTACGTCAGCAGCTTGGAGCCGATAATCATTTGCCTCGTAGGTTGGCACCGGAATGGCTGTAGCACCTACTAGACCGGCTTGACCATAATAATTGGGAAAACAAGGATCCGGAACCAATATTTCGTCATTTGGATTAAGAAGCAGCATCATAACCATTAAAATGCCTTCTACCGCACCTACGGAAATAAAAACATTATCAGCAGTGTAGCCATCCCAATATGTCTGATAGCGCTTTGCCAGGGCAGTTCTCAGCTGAGGCCAGCCTGCGTTGGGACAATAATGGGTTAAACCGGCATCCAGGGCTTTTTTAGCCCCTTCATTAATATACTCGGGAGTAGGAAAATTAGGCTCACCTAATGTTAAAGCAATTATGTCATCATAGCGTTCTTTGTATTGGTTGGCAAGATTAAACATTTTACGAATGCCGGAAGGTGGATAAGCCTTAGCTCTTTCCGAAAAATAAGGTTCCTGTGTCATGTTGTTGTCCTTTCAATTATATAACTGGTATATATACAAAAACCTTGGTCAGCTGACCAAGGCCTCTTTGCCTAGACTATTTATACGGATATTCCGCTTTCAGTTTATAACATTTTACCAAGGGGTGTCAAGGTGGTTTTAAAATAATACAAATCTGATTATTACGGACAAATAAATATTTTTGACACAATTTAATAAAAAAGCATTGACATTATGTGAGAAAATGTTATAATTTTTTCTATCAAAGATTTCTGTAAAGAGATAATTGGCAATGAAGCCTTGGTCTAGCGACCAAGGCTTTTCTGATTTTTTGGGCAAAGTAGCCCCGGCGTAAAAACCGGGGCTTTTCTTATTCTCAAAAATTTGCTGCAGAAATTTTTGATTATGCTGAAAAAACATAAGGGAGATGAGGGAAATGTTTTATTTAGAAAAATTAAGTAAAAGCAAGTCAGCAAAAAAACTTGTTGTGGCCTTAGCAGCCATGTCCTTATTGGGTATGCTAGCGCTGACAGCAGGCTGCGGTGGGGAGAAAAAGGAGCCGGCTAAAGCTGCAGCGGCTTCCAGCAGTTCCGCCGGGAAAAAGAAAATCGTTTTGGGTTCTACGGGCATCTTGGCTAAATGGACTCAGACTAAGGAAGGAAGCAAGGAAAACGGTGGTTTGGAAGGCTACGATATTGATGTTTGGAATGAAATTGCCAAACGTAATAATTTTCAATTGGAGTGGAAAGTAGCTGAATTTCAAGCTTTGTTCGGAATGTTGGACAGCGGAGATATTACTACTATTGCCAATGAAGTTACCACAAATCCCCAACGCTTGGAAAAATATGTTTTCACAGATACATATGCTTATGATGGTTATGTGTTCGTACTGAAAAAAGGCATTACTCCTACGGGCCTGCCCTGGTTTAAAGGCAAAAAAGTTTGTGTAGAAGCGGCTACCAATCCTCGGTTGGTTTGCGAAGATATGAACAAGAAAGATAATGTGGGTATGGAAATTGGTTATTTGGACGGTCAGTCCACTTTGCTGCCGGCTGTGGCCAATGGCAGTTATGATGCGGCTTTCATGATTAAAACCGCCGCTTATATTGGCATTCATGATTTAAAGATGGATTTGCAGGATTGGGATCCTCATTACAAAACCTTGCCAATCTGTTATCCTTTGAAGAAAACCAAAGAAAACGAAGAATTAAAGGCAACTATTAATAAAACTTTAGCTGCCATGCACAAAGATGGTACTCTGAAGAAACTGTCCGTTAAGTGGTTCGGTGAAGATGTTACCGTTGATAAAAAATAAGTAAGAAAGAAGAGGAGTTGTTCTTATGTATGCCTTTAGTACGGAAAAATTCTATGCCGCCTTCGGTCCAATCTTGACATGTTTGCACGTTACCCTTTTTCTTACGGTTGCCACTTTTGTCATTGGACTAATCCTAGCTACTGCCTTAGCTTTTATGTCCAATAGCAAAAATCCGTTTATAGAGGCTTTTCTCAAGATTTGGCTATCTTTTTTTCGGGGGACGCCGGTTCTGGTACAACTGTTCTTCTTTGTATATGGTTTGTTTCCCAACATCCCTATAATTAAAACTTTGCCGCCCTTGTGGCATGCTGTTTTGTGTTTGAGTTTAGCCTATTCCTCATATATGTCAGAGACCATGCGTGGTGCTATTCGCAGTGTGGATAAAGGCCAGATGGAAGGATGTCTGTCGGTAGGCATGACCTATTGGCAGGCTATGAAACGTATTGTATTGCCTCAGGCCCTCCATTATATAATTCCACCTTTGTCCAACAACTTTTTGGAAGTATTCAAAGGAACTTCCTTAGCTTCTATGGTGGGAATTACGGAAATGATGCTGAAAGCCAAAATGATGAGTTCCAAAGATTTGCGTTTTATGGAAACTTATCTGGCAATTCTCTTTATATATTGGGGTTTGAATATAATTTTTTCCATAATCCAGAAATATCTGGAAGTGCGGATTAGCAGTAAATACTAAGGGGGAATTAAGTCATGTTGAACTTTAAAAATATTAAGAAATCTTTTGGTGATAATGAAGTACTGAAAAATGTGAGTTTGACTGTTCCCACCGGCAAGGTAGTAGTAATTCTGGGACCTAGCGGCAGCGGAAAAACCACCTTGCTGCGCTGCGCTAATTTTCTGGAAGTGCCTAATAGCGGAACAGTTAATCTAGACGATATTAGTATTGACAGTACAAATTACAAAAAAGACGAAATCTATGACTTGCGCAAAAACGTAACTATGGTATTCCAAAACTATAATTTGTTTAAGAATAAGACTGCTTTAGAAAACGTTATGGAGGGTATGATTACCGTCCAACGGAAAAATAAGGCTGAGGCCAATAGAGTGAGTAAAAACCTGCTGTCCCAGGTTGGTCTGGCTGATAGGGAGTTGTTTTATCCCAGCCAGCTTTCCGGTGGTCAGCAGCAAAGAGTGGGTATTGCCAGGGCTTTGGCCCTGAAACCCAAGGCGATTCTCTTTGATGAGCCTACGGCAGCATTGGACCCGGAACTAGTGGGGGGCGTGCTGGAAGTAATGAAAGCTGTAGCCAAAACCGGTATTACCATGGTTGTGGTTACCCATGAAATGCAGTTTGCCAGAGAGGTGGCAGACAAAGTGGTGTTTATGGATCAGGGAGTAGTAGTGGAAGAAGGAACACCGGAAGAGGTCTTTGACCATCCCCAAAGCCTCCGGACGGAACAATTTCTATCCAGAGTTAGGAAATCAGCTTAATTAACTTTTCCCTCATTTGTTTCCATAGAGCAAAAGGGCACTCGGTATTAGCGACCGGGTGTCTTTTTGCATTTCTATAAAAATTTTGAATAAAGTATTGTATAATAAAAGAATAAGAAAGAAGTGAAAACAATGCTGGAGAAAATTAAAGGAAAACTAATCGTATCTTGCCAGGCCTTGCCTGAGGAGCCCTTGCACAGTTCTTTTATTATGGGGCGTATGGCCTTGGCGGCAAAAATCGGGGGCGCTGTAGCCATTAGAGCCCAGAGCGCTAAGGATATAAAAGAAATAACCAGGGTAACAGGATTGCCTGTTATTGGACTTATAAAGTGTAATTATACAGATTCGCCTATTTATATTACTCCTACTGGCCGGGAAGTTGAAGAACTATTGAATACGACTTGTGAGATGCTTGCTCTGGATATGACTGCACGAAAACGTCCTCATGGGGAAAAAATTGAGGACTTGATTCAGTTGATTCACAAAAATGAGCGCTTGGTTCTGGCAGATATTTCTACGGCAGCAGAAGGGGTGGCGGCGGAGAAATTGGGCGCAGATGCTGTTTCTACAACTTTGTCCGGATATACTCCTTATTCTCGGCAGTTGTCGGGGCCTGATGTGGAGTTAGTAAAGGAATTGGTTGCACAAGTGTCTGTCCCGGTGTTTGCAGAAGGACGTATTAACACGCCTGAGGATATTAAAACTGTGATGGAGGCTGGAGCTTATGCGCCTATTGTAGGTTCAGCCATTACAAGACCGCAATTAATCACTGCTAAATTTGCCGCTGCTTTAGGAACGAAGAAAGGAAAATAATATGATAGGTTTTTTGATTTTGGGCGGATTTTTTCTTTTTGCAGGACTTATGATTGCTAAAGCGGTGCCCACTATTTTGGCTTTGCCACTTTTGGCGGCCTGGATTGCTTTGGTTACCGGCTTACCTTTGATTGTTTATCTTAACAATATTTTATTAGGGGGAGCCATGAAATTGGGAACCGCCATGGCAGTAGTGGTCTTTGGCGCCATGTTTGCCCAGGTTATTGTGAAAACGGGAATTTCTACTACAATTATCAAGAAGGCGGCAGAACTGGCCGGGGATAAACCACGTTCTATTGCTTTGGTACTTTCTTTTGCAACCATCTTTGTCTTTATGGGTATGAGCGGCTTAGGAGCTGTGGTTATGGTAGGGTCTATTGCCTTGCCTATTATGATGTCTGCCGGCTTGACGCCCTTGCAGGCTTCCACGTTTTTCCTGCTGTCCATTCAAACGGGTTTATTGGCTAATGCGGCTAGCTATGGTACATATATTGGGGTATTTGGGGGAGAAGTAGCAGCAACTTATTACTTCCCGGCTTTTTGTATTTCTCTCTTTGTAACGATAATTTGCATTTTACATAATGTAAAAAAAACAGAGGCACAGGCTTCCGGGACCGGATGGGGACAAATTATTCTGCTGATAGGCCGAGGCATCCTTTTCCTGCCTAAAAACATTTGCACAGCATTTTATAGCAAGTTGTCGTCCTTGGGCAAACACAAAGGAACCAGTCTTTTGACAAAAAAACAGCAGGTGCCTATGGCGGCCTTGTTAGCACCCCTTATTCCTTTGGCTACGGTATATGCTTTTAAGTGGACAGTAGGATTTGGCCAGGCAGCTCAAGGTCATGTGGACCCGGTTGCTGCTTCAGTCTTGGGCTTCTTTTTAGCTTCCCTTTATGCCATTGTGTTAACCAAACCAGGTCAATGTATTAATATCTTTGCCGGTGCCATTATTGAAGGAATTAAAGATGTGGCAGGGGTAATTTTCTTGTTTATGGGTATTGGTATGTTAGTGGCGGTGGTTATGGATCCGGCAGTTTCTGCTATTTTAAATCCTCTGCTTTTACAATTGGTGCCGACTAATCGGTGGGCTTTGTTTGGTTTCTTTGCTTTATTGGCTCCGACGGCTTTGTATAGAGGACCTTTGAATATGTTTGGCATGGGAGCAGGCATTGCCGTGCTTATTAATTCTTTGCATATTTTACCGGCTTCTGTGGTCATGGGAACCTTTCTGGGAGTTGGTTATATTCAGGGTGCTTCGGATCCCACCAATTCTCATAATACATGGATTGGCGGTTTTACCGGAGCCGATACTACGGAAATATTAAGAAAAACCTTACCTTACACTTGGCTAATGTGCTTGTTGATGCTGTTTTATGTGGCCATCACACAATGGTAGGAGGTACCTATGAGAAAAGTGAGAATTGGTATTGACGTAGGCGGTACCTTTACAGATGCCGTAGCCATTGATGATGCTACTTATGAAATAGTTGCCCAGGAGAAAATTCCTACAACCCATGATGCATCAGAAGGGGTGGCAGACGGCATAATCAAAATTCTGCAGGATATTCTAAGAAAAAATAATATTGCTCCGGAGGAAGTTGTATTTATTGCTCATGGTACAACTCAGGCTACTAACGCCCTTTTGGAAGGGGATGTGGCCAAGGTGGGTATTTTGGCTATGGGCAGCGGTCTGGAAGCGAGCCGGGTAAAGGAAGATACGAAACTGGGAGATATTCCTTTGACTCAAAATAAAAGTTTACAAACTGTCCAGGCCTTTGTGGAAACGGAAGATGCCTCCACAGCAAAAGCTGCAATAGAAAAGGAAATCTTAAATTTAAAACAGCAGGGAGCACAGGTAATTGTGGCTTCCGAAGCTTTTAGCGTAGACAATCCGGAAAATGAAACGTATGTTATGAAATTGGCCAGAGAGTTGAATATGTATGCAACAGGTGGTCACGAGGTCTCCCAGCTTTATGGACTCCGTGTCCGTACTAGAACGGCGGTCCTTAATGGCAGTCTTATTCCTAAAATGATGGAAACTGCTGACATGACGGAGAATTGCGTCAAAAGGTCGGGTATTAAGTCCCAACTGATGATTATGCGTTGTGATGGCGGTGTAATGACCATTAACGAAGTGCGGAGCAGACCGATTTTAACTATGCTGTCCGGCTTAGCTGCCGGGGTGGCAGGAGCTTTAATGTACGAAAGAATGTCAGACGGTATTTTTATGGAAGCAGGCGGTACATCTACTGATATTTCTGCTATTTGCAATGGGAAAGTTATGATTAAATATGCACAAGTGGGCGGACATAAAACCTATTGCCGTTCGTTAGATGTACGTACTCTTGGTGTGGCAGGTGGCAGTATGATTCGCCTGGAGCAGGGAAAAATTGCCGGGGTGGGGCCACGGAGCGCTCATATTGCCGGACTAAATTATGAAGTGTTTTCTCCACCCTTAACCAAACCTGTTTTGGAACTGGTAGCGCCCTGTTTCGGAGATGAAGCAGACTATGTATCTATAGTGGACAGGAAAAGTGGCAAAAAAGTAGCTCTTACTTTAGCAGGCGCAGCCAATATATTGGGAAAAATGCCGGAACATGATTATGCAGCAGGGGATACAGCAGCGGCACAAGTATGCTGGCAGGCTTTAGGTGATACTCTGGGTATTACGGCGGAAGCAGCGGCACGGGAGGCAATGAATTTAGCAGTAGCACAGTTGCGCAAGGTGGTAGAAGAATTAGCCGGTGACTATGGTCTGCCCTTGGACAGCCTGATTTTAGCCGGAGGTGGCGGCAGCGGTGGCGTAGTTGTTCCCTATCTTAGCGAAGCTATGGGCTGCAAGTGGAAAATAGTCAAAAATGCACCTATAATTTCTACCATTGGAGTGGCCTTGGCTATGGTTCGTGAGGTAGTGGAACGTACGGTGGTTAATCCAACAGATGCTGACATTCGCTCCATACGCCATGAAGCTATGACCCAAATCCTTCGTTCCGGAGCACAAGAAGCAACTGTGGAAATAACTATTGAAATAGATAAACAGGCCAATATTTTGCGGGCAGTGGCTATGGGGGCTACAGAACTTAGTCAACAGAATTTAGGCAGTAAAAATTATTCTTCTGAACAATTGCAAAAAATAGCGGCAGAATCCTTAGGCATGCCTGTTGATAAAGTGCAGGAGCTTGCTGATTGTGGTAAATGGCACATCTTTGAAGGGAAAAAAGAAAGTCCCCGTTGGTTTTTCGGCAAAAAGGAGCAGTTTTTACTGCGAGTTTTGGACAGGGATGGAATAATCCGGCTCAGAAGAACTTCTTTAGGTGTTATTGTGACCACCAAGGAAAGCTGGCAGGATGATTTAACGATTTTACTGGAAAACAGTACTGAATATGGCACTATTGGAGGACAGCTTCCCAAGCTATATTTGTATTATGGAGAGAAACAGGTGGATTTATCAGGGCTTACTAGTAAAGAACAAATAGTTTCTTTGCTAGAATTGGAAACTGCAGAACTGCTTCCCACGGAAAAAATGGTTCTGGTAGCTACAAAATAAGCTGAAAAACGACCAACATAAATGCGGCTGACACATTTTAGCTTTGACAAAGTGAGGCAGAATATGAGTGAAAATATAGGGGCAGAAAATAATAAGATATATGAGAAAATCCACTATGGAAAGAGAGTCCTTCCTATTATAGCTAAAGTTGACTGCTTGGTGGCCGGGGGTGGCACGGCAGGAACGGCGGCAGCTATTACTGCCGCAAGAGGGGGACTCCGTACCATGATTATTGAACGCAGCATAGCCTTAGGCGGTATGCAGACACTGGGACTGGTGGAACCGGGGATGCCCACCTTTGCTGAGAACAGTGATACTCCTTATGTTCGAGAAATAAAAGAACGCTTACAGAAAAAGGGTGTGGATCATAGTGATAAAGTGACGGATGCTATGTGGACAAATCCCGAGACTTTAGCGGCTATCTATGATGAAATGACAGAGGAAGCTAAGGTACAGGTCCTATACCATGCTGCTTTGGTGGATGTAGTCCGTACAGGAGACAAAATCAATGAGGTTATTGTCCAGACCGTCCAAGGTTTGGTTGCTGTCCAAAGTGCTATGTTTATAGACTGTACAGGAGATGCGCTTTTATCTAGACTGGCCGGGGTGGAAGCAGAATCAGGTTCTCCTCAGACCGGTTACAATCAGCCTATGAGCTTTCGCTTTGAAATGGGTGGTATAGATTTTGCCAAGCTTACCAAATACATTGCAGACATTCATGACGAATGGTGCAAAAGCAAGCTGCCCCATTTTGAAATTGCTGAAGCTAGACACAGAGCCATTAAATACAAGTTAGAAGAATTTTTCCTTAAGGGTGTAGACAGTGGAGAACTTCAGGAAGAGGATGCCGAATATTTTCAGGCCTTTACTATTCCCGGAAAACCCGGATGCATGTCAATGAATTGCCCGGAATTACCCAGACGTTTTCGGGCCGTGGATGCTCTGTCATATAGTGATGGTGTACGCTATGGCCGAGCTATGATTAGACGCTTATGTGCTTATTTAATCAAGCACCTGCCAGGTTTTGAACATGCTTATCTTAGCAGAGAAGCTGCTATGCTGGGAGCCAGAGAATCCTACAGAATTAAAGGTAAGTATTATTTAACGGAAGATGATTATTATGGCAGACGTACCTTTGCTGATGCTGTAGTACGGACGGCCTACTATATTGATGCTCACGGAGAAAAAGTGGGAGAATATTTAAAAACCGGAGAATTTTATGAAATCCCTTATAGAGCTATGGTCACAGAGAATGTTGCTAATCTGGCAGTGGCAGGCAGGTGTATTTCCGCCAGCTTTATATTGGAAGCATCCCTGAGAATTCAGCCTACCTGTATGAGTATGGGGGAAGCGGCCGGGGTGGCGGCAATTTTTGCTAAGGAAAAGCATCTGGATTTGAACAAGGTGGAATGGGATAAAATCCCATCTGCCCAAAGAAGCTATGTAAGCGGAAGTAAATTATAGAGGAGCTTAACTTATGCCTAAATATGTTTGCGTGGATATGGGTGGCACGGCTATTAAATATGGTCTGTCTACAGAACAGGGAGAATTTATTCATAGGGGACAGAAACAAAATCAGATTAAAAAACTGGGCGTGCAGCAAATTATTACTGATATTGCCAATATAGTTAAATTTTATCAAAGTGCAGTTTGGCATAATCGTGATAAGAAAGTTGACAAGGAACCTGGCGAAGACTCTGACATAGTAGGTTTGGCCGTAGCTACAGCAGGCATTGTGGATTCTGATAATGGCACTATTCTTTATAGCGGACCAAGTTTTCCCGGCTACAGCGGTTTTAACTTGAAAGCCGCATTAGAGACAGCAACAGGCTTACCTTGCACCGTAGAAAATGACGTTAATGCAGCAGGGTTAGGGGAAAGCTGGTTGGGAGCAGGCAAAAGTGCTCAATCTATGTATGGACTGATGATGGGCACAGGCATTGGGGGCTGTCTGATAATTAATAATCATTTGGTGAGAGGAGCTTTTTATAGTGCCGGAGAAGTAGGCTATCAACACACTAACAGGAAAGAGAATTGGGAAGAAACGGCATCTGCCAGAGCCTTGGTTCAGAAAGTAGCCCAAGCTAAAAATATTCCCCTAGATGAAATAGACGGGAAAAAAGTATTTGCTTTAGCTAAAAACGGTGACAAAGCTGCCCAGGAAGCTGTAGAAAACACTGTGGCTGCTTGGGCGGTGGGTATCGCCAACATTTGTTATATCGTGAATCCGGACATGGTTATTATAGGTGGCGGCATTACGGCAGAAAGGGCCTATCTTCAACCCATATTGACGGCGAAACTGCAAGAATGTCTTATACCATTGGTTTATGAGCACACTCAGGTAACCTTTAGTCAATTGGGAGACAAAGTAGGACTTTTGGGAGCTTTGAGAAATTTCTTGCAAAGAGCAAAAAAATAAGAAAAAATGCCTTGCATTATGGGCTAAGTATGCTATAATAAATAATGTAAGAACAATTATTAATTAAGAGCATTTATAAATTAGCTCTAACGGGAGGAAATAAAATGAAAAAATATGTTTGCAGTGTTTGCGGTTATGTTTATGAAGGAGACGAACCACCGGCTAAATGCCCTCAATGCGGAGCTCCCAAGGAAAAATTCACGGAAATGCAGGAAGGCGCTAAATCTTATGCTGCTGAGCATGTGGTAGGAGTGGCCAAAGATGCAGATCCTCGTATTATTGAAGGTTTACGCCAACATTTTGCCGGTGAATGCACCGAAGTAGGTATGTATATTGCCATGGGTCGTGTAGCTGACAGAGAAGGTTATCCTGAAATTGCCGAAGCTTTTAAGCGTTATGCTTACGAAGAAGCCGATCATGCTTCTCGGTTTGCTGAAATGTTGGGGGAGGTTGTTACTCCCAGCACAAAGAAAAACCTGGAACTAAGAGCAGCTGCTGAGCAGGGTGCCTGCCAAGGCAAGCAGGACATTGCTTCTTTGGCTAAGAAATTGAATTTGGACGCTATTCATGATACTGTTCATGAAATGGCTAGAGACGAAGCTCGTCATGGCCGTGGGTTTGACGGTTTGCTGGCTCGTTATTTTGGTAAAAAATAATATAGTATAGCATAGTAAAAAGGCTGTAACACAGAAAACTGTGTTACAGCCTTTTTGTCAGTCTAAAAATTCGTGATTAAATTTTTCTGACACCAGGGACAGGAGAAATTGTTCCGGTTGGCTTAAATAAGAATTTTTACGATAAAGGGCAGAGAGTTGCCACATTACGGACTCCTGACCAAGAGAATATAACTCTATTTTAGTTTCGCATTTTGTAAGTCTGGTGGTCAGATAAGGAAGAATTGCTAGTCCTAAGCCGGTAGAAGACATCCGACAACAGGCTATATTACTGGGCAGTTCGATTTTAGCAGCAGGGACCAACTGAAGTCTTTTGAAAAAATCTTCACAAAAGATTCTTAGAACATGATCCCGGCTTTCTACATAAAGGGAAAAATCTTTTAAATAGTCCAGATTAAAGGCATGAACAGTTCCTTTTAATAAGTGCTTGGCAGACAAAAGATCTTTTTTAGCACAAACCACCAGCTCTTCTTCATAAAGTTCCTGACATTGAAAATCCCTTAACCATTCTTTATCTACAGCCGCTAAAAATACTATGTCAATAATACCTGTTTTTAATTTATCCAACAATTCTTTTCCTGTTCCGGTAAAAGTAATCAGGTCCATACCGGGATATTGAGCAGAAAAAGCCGGAATAAGCCGTGGCAGCATGTAGGCAGCCCTTTCAGGGGGTATGCCTATTTTTATTTTGCCTTTTACATTATGAGTGATATCACTGAATTCCTTTTTTAGTTCTTCGTTTTGCAGAAGCATGTTCCGGGCGTATGCCAGAAACCGGTTGCCGGCATAGGTGGGGGACAAAGGCGACGTGGAGCGGTCAAATAATTGGATACCCATTTCTTTTTCTACATTCTGAATATAATGGCTGAGAGCAGATTGAGAGATAAAAAGCTCTTTGGCTGCTTTCGTGATGCTTTGACATTGAGCTACTTTAACCACATATTGCAATTGGCGAAAATCCATAGTAACCTCCTGAATGTTATGCTAAGTTCAGTTTACAACTTCACGCTGACAATAACAATATAAACATGAGAAAAAATACATGAAAATCATAAGTTAAATAGCATTTTACACATACTAACTTAACTGCTACAATGACCATAGATAATAAGAGGTTTATGGAAGGAGGAAAAATGATAACGCTAACAAAGCATGGCGTATTTGTTAACGAAAATGGTGAGCCGGAAAAGGGCGAATATAATGCAGCACAGTGCAAAACTCATACTATGGCATATGGTATCCTTCAGGCACATAATTCAAATGATAATATGGAGAAGCTGCAACTGAAATTTGATGCTCTTGTATCACCGGATAACAATTACGTAAATATTTTGCAAACAGCTAGGGCCGGGGGATTAAAAAAATTCCCGGTTCCTTATGTTCTATCTAATTGTCATAACACTCTTTGTGCTGTGGGAGGGACGATTAACGAAGATGATCATGTCTTTGGTTTAGACAATGTTAAGAAATACGGAGGTATCTTTGTTCCGCCTTATATGGCAGTTATTCATGAATATATGCGGGAGGAAATGGCCAGCCCGGGAAAAATGATTCTGGGCTCAGATAGTCATACACGCTATGGCGCTTTAGGTACTATGGGTATCGGTGAAGGCGGTGGCGAAATAGTTAAGCAATTGTTGGGCAAAACTTACGATTTGCCATTGCCTCCTGTAATTGCCGTAAAATTAACTGGAACCCCCAGACCAGGTGTAGGACCTCATGACGTAGGACTGGCACTTGTGGCAGCAACTTTCCGGAACAACTTCAACAAAAATAAAATCCTAGAATTCATTGGTGATGGCATCAAAAATCTCAGTGTGGAATATCGTATGGGCATTGATGTTATGACTACAGAAAGTGCGGCTTTATCCAGCATATGGTGTACCGATGACAAGATACAGAAATATCTGGCTTTGCATGGCAGAGAAGATACTTATCGTAAATTAAAACCTTGTGGCATTGCTTACTATGACGGTCTTATAGAAATGGATTTATCACAGGTGGAATGTATGATGGCTTTGCCCTTTCATCCTAGTCACGCTATTAGCATTCATGAATTTCAAAAAGCCCCGGGAAAATATCTGCAAGAAGTTGAAGATGAGGGCAGAAAAATTAAAGGGACAAAGCATAAGCCATTTCACATTATGGAGCATTTACAAAATGAAGAACTACACATAGACCAAGCTTTAGTCAGTGGCTGCAGCGGTGGACTATTTGAGAACATAGTTGCTATAGCAGATATATTAAAGGATACAGAATTAACCGGCAATGAGCCGGCTTTAGGCATTAATCCTGCCAGCCAGCCTATTTATTATGCCTTGCTTCAAAATGGTGTAATTGGAAAATTAATACAGGCAGGTGTCAGTATCAGACCGGCTATTTGCGGCCCTTGTTTTGGGGTTACAGATGTACCGGCTGATAATCAGCTAAGCGTTCGGCACACTACTCGCAATTATCCTAACAGAGAAGGATCTAAGCCTGAGCAAAACCAAATGGCAGCCAGTATTTTGATGGATGCCAGATCTATTGCAGCCACCATGAAAAATGGGGGTGTCATTACGGCCGCTTCTGATCTGAATGTTCAATACAGTCAGCCAAAGTATACGTTTAATGCTAAGATTTATGCCAGTCAGGTTGTTGATTGTTATAACAGAGGAAATGCCTCCCAAGAACTTCGCATGGGGCCGAATATTGCAGATTGGCCGCAAATGTATCCTTTAGAGGAACATTTATTGCTTAAAATAGTGGGAACTTATCAAGGCTCTGTCACAACAGATGAACTGATTCCTTCCGGAGAGCCATCTTCCTACCGCTCCAATCCGGAAAAGATTTCTGAGTTTACTTTGATAAATAAAGACCCAGGTTATGTGGCGAAAGCAAAAACAGTACGGCAGGCAGACCAAGCAAGGCGCAACAACAAGATAATAACAGACAAGAATTGTGGGCAAATAATAGAAAAAATTTGCCGAGAATTAAAATGCACTTCTCAAAATATTACCATCGGCAGTATTATTACCAGCAACCAAATAGGAGATGGCTCTTCCAGAGAACAGGCTGCCAGCTGCCAAAAGGTGTTGGGCGGGTTTGCTAATTTAGCCAACGAATACGCCACTAAACGTTATCGTTCCAATCTGCTGAATTGGGGTATTTTACCACTTACAACTAAAAAGCAGCTTAACACAGAACTAAAATTTGTTGCTGGAGATTATCTTTTTATTAAAAATATTCATAGCCTTTTAGAACAAGGTGCCGAAAATATAGACGTTATGTGGATTGGTCCGAACTTCTTAGAGCAGAGCGTTTCTTTAAAGGAAAACGAAGTGGTTCCTTGCTCTGTGGGCAGTACTACTAAGACAGAACGAGATATTCTACTGGCCGGTTCTTTGATAAATTATTATGGTAAATAATAAATTAAAATACAGAGGAGGGCAACATGGGTAAGTCTTTAACAAGAAAGATTCTGGAAACACATTATGTGCAAGGCAGTATGGTACCTGGTAATGAGCTATTCGTGAAGGTAGACCAAACATTAACTCATGATATTAATGCAGTTATGACCTATCTGGCTTTTGAGGCGGTAGGTTTGAATCGTATCAGGACAGAATGCAGCGTTAGCTATTTGGATCACAACTTACTTTATATTGACAATAAAACTCCCGATGACCATATTTACCTGCAATCTGCCGCAAAACGTTTTGGCGTGCATGTTTCCAGACCGGGCAACGGCATTTGCCATGCGGTACAAGTGGCAAGATTCGGCACACCGGGTAAACTAAGCATGGGCGGCGATAGTCATACACCTCATGGTGGTTCTATAGGTATGCTTTGCATCGGCGTAGGGGGCATGGATATTACCACGGCTATGACCGGCGTTCCTATGCGCATTACTATGCCAAGGGTGGTGAAAGTTAACCTGACAGGAGCTTTGCAGCCTGGCTGCAATACTAAAGAAGTTATTCTGGAAATGCTGCACAGAATAACTGTTAAAGGTGGTCTAGGCAATGTATACGAATATGTGGGACCGGGTGCCAAAACCCTGGAAGTTCCGGCTAGAGCTACCATAGCTAATATGGGTGCAGAGATGGGGGCTACTACTTCAATTTTCCCGGCCGACGAAAGAGTCAAAGAATTCATGACGGCCCAGGGCAGAGAAGAAGAATATAAAGAGCTTTTGCCTGATCTTGACGCAGAATATGATGATGAGATGGAAATAGATTTAAGTAAGCTGGAACCGCTGATGGCTTGCCCTGATTTGCCGGATAACGTAATGAAAGTTGTAGATGTTCCCAAGAAAAAGGTTCAGCAGGTAATGCTTGGCAGCTGCACAAATTCCAGCTATGCAGATATAGCTAAGGCTGCTCTGGTATTTAAAGACAGTCATGTTAATGAAGATGTAAGCTGTACCTGTGCCATTGCTACTAAACAGATATATAAACAACTTTTAAAAGATGGCTATATAGATATGCTTTTGGATGCAGGAGTAAGACTTTTAGAATTTGCCTGCGGCCCCTGTTGTGCTATTGGTCAGACTCCGGCTACGGACGGAGTTGCAGTTCGCACCACTAATAGGAATTTTAAAGGCAGGGCAGGCAACCCTACGGCTAAACTGTATCTGGCTAGTCCGGAAACGGCGGCAGCTACGGCAATTACCGGAACTTTTACTACCGCTAAAGAAATTATGGGAGAAGGAATAAATATTCTTGCCTCCATCAAGGAGCCTTTAAGCTATCCCATTGACGATTCCATGATTATTCAGCCTTTGCCTTTGGAGGAAGCCAAAAAAGTAGAAATAGTAAGAGGACCCAATATAAAACCATTGCCTGTACCTGATTTACCCACTCAATATTTATGTGCTCCTGTGAGTCTTAAGGGAACCGATAATATTACTACTGACGATATTACTCCGGCCAGCGCAGAATTCAGCAGTATGCGTTCCAATATTCCCATGATGAGCCAATATTGTTTCCATCGTTATGATGAGACCTTTGCGGCTCGTGCCAAGGAAATGGGTAAGAGCATTATTATAGGTGGAGAAAACTATGGACAGGGTTCTTCCCGGGAACATGCGGCTATCAATCCTATGTATCTAGGGGTTAAATGTGTTATAGCCAAAAGTATTGCCAGAATTCATAAAGGCAATTTAATTAACCATGGCATTGTGCCTATGCTTTTTGCCAACAAGGCAGATTATGAAAGAATAGGTCTTCGGGATGAACTGGAAATAGAAAATTTTCTGGACCAGATTCCTACCAGGAAAGTATTTGTAAAAGATAAAACCACTAATTTCACTTTTGAAACGACTTTGGATTTAACAGAAAATGAAATTGAAGTTGTGTTAAGTGGCGGACAATTGCGATATTTAAAGAAAGAATTAACAGAAGCAGGAATACTAAAAAAAGGAGAAAATTAAAATGACACAGGCTGAAGAGATTAAGACAGCACAGGAGAAATTTGCAGAGCTTATTAAATCTGAATTTGCCAGAATTGAAAGGATGAAAAAGGGCAGTGAGGTTAAGGACTTTACCAAACTGGACAAAATTATCGTAGGTATTATGCCGGGAGATGGCATAGGTCCTATTATCATGAAACAGGCACTAAGAGTATTAAGAGAATTAATGAAAGAGGAAATTACTGCCGGAAAAATGGAAATTCGTATGATTGAAGGGATGACCATTGAAAATCGTGCTGCCAAAAACGATAGTGTGCCTCCGGAATGTATGGCAGAAATCAAAAAATGTGATGTTTTGCTGAAAGGTCCAATGGTAACACCCAGAGTAGGAGAACCTTGGCCTAATCTATTGTCACCGAACAGCATCCTGCGCAGGGGCTTGGAACTTTTCGCCGCAGTACGGCCTATTTCTATTCCTGAAAAGGGTATAGACTGGACTTTCTTCCGGGAGAATATTGAAGGTGAATATATTTGGGGAAATAAGGGAATACAAGTTAATGATGACCTGGCTGTGGATTTTAAAGTGGCCACTAAACAAGGTGTAGAGCGCATTGCCAGAGCTGCTTTTGAGTTCGCCAGAAAGAACGGTAAGAAAAACGTAACAATCGTTACTAAGGCTAATATTGTTAAATTAGTAGACGGCAACTTTATTAAGGGTGTTCGGAAAGTGGGCGAAGAATATCCTGACATTGAAATTCAGGAACGTTTGGTAGATGCTATGGCGGCAAAAATGATGGATCCGGAATTCTGCAAGGGTATTGATGTTATTGTTCTGCCTAATCTCTATGGTGATATTGTTACGGACGTTGCTGCAGAACACCAAGGTGGTCTGGGAACTGCTTCTTCTTCTAATATAGGTAACCAATATGCCATGTTCGAAGCTATTCATGGTGTTGGACCGTTTCTTATGTCCCATGGTCGGGGAGAGTACGCAGACCCTTGTTCTTTAATTCGTGCTGTAGGTCAGATGCTGGCTCATATTGGTTATGGTGCTAAAAACGAAAAATTGAAGAAAGCTTTGCATATCTGTACTGTTACAGAGAGAAAATTAGTAGTAACAACTCAGGTTAAAGATGCCAGCGCCGAAGAATTTACAACTTATTTGCTGGATACTCTTAAAAATATGTAATATAAGTTTAAAGGAAAGTCGAGAAGAGAGGGTTGTTTTTTCTGGATTTGCGATAATTTATAGGAATATATATATAACTTCTGTTCAATTTCAGAAGTTATTTTTTTATGCTATAATATGACCAAGAAAGCAAAAAAGGAAAATACAAATATAAGAATGCGAGGCACTTTATGAGTAATAAGCAGAGATGGTATAATAGAATATTGGTGAAAATATTCAGCATTTGTCTGCTAATTATTCTTATAATGCTGTCAGGGCTCCATATCGCCCAAGCTAAACAGACCGTACAAGTAGCTTATTTTAATCTTGGTAAATATTTTTTTGAAGATAGTAATGGAGCCATCGATAGTTATGACACGGAACTTCTTCGGGATATTGAACCTTATACGGACTTAAAATTTGAGTTTGTTAATTGTGATAGTTGGGAAAATGCTCTTGCTCAATTAGGAAAAAATAATATTGATTTAATCGGAACAGCTCAAAGGACACCTTCACGGGCAGCAAAGTATGCTTTTGGCAGGGAAAGTTACGGCTCTACAGTTGGGCAATTGGCTACCCTTGCTGACAAAGACATAGTTTATCAGGATTATGCTGCCATAGGGCAGTCAATCATAGGCTGTACCCAGCAATATGTAAGACGGCCGGAATTAGACAGATTGTTTAAGGAACATAATATTGCTCCTAAAATTCTTACCTATCCTAATGAAGCAGCCTTGGAAAAGGCACTGACAACAGGAGAAGTGGATATTATTGCTGCTAATTCTCATGTTATTAAAGATGAATGGAAACTGTTGGACAACTTTTCTTATTCATCCATGTATTTTATAACATGGAAAGGCAATGAACAGCTGGTAGACGAACTGGATCGGGCTATTATTCGAATTAATCTGGAAAAGCCCTTTTTATTGGCTCGTTTAAACCAAAAATATTTTCCTCGCAGTACTTTAGTTCCTTTGAATAAAAAAGAAGTAAATTTAGTCCGTCAGCAGGATTCATATAATATTTATTTAGAAAAAAATCTTAGACCTTTGGTCTGGTGGGACAAGACGGACTTAGTCATGAAGGGTGCCTTGGTAGAGGCCATGACCCAGATAGGCAACTTTACCGGACTACAGTTTCAGTTGCAGCCAAAAAGCAAGAAACAAAGATTGCAATCATCCAGGGAAATTTATTATACGTTGCTGCTGCCGGATTTTAATGGTAAATGGGTTCGTGACGAAGGTTTTACCGATGCTATTATGGAAGAACCATTTAATCTTTTCCAACGGTCAAATGAATCATATAATCTGGACCAGGGGCAGTATACTATTGCCATTTTGGAAGATTCAGATGAAATGAAGAGCTACCTTATGGAGAGATTTGTTAATTGTCAAATAGTTGCTTGTGCTACACCTGAGGAATGTCTGAGAAAATTAGGAGACAAAGAAGTTGATTTTACGTTTATGAATATACAGGTCTGCAATGCCGTTCTTCTGGAAGCAGGTATTGAAGGGATTAGGGAAACTCCCATTAGGCCTGTGAATATTGGTATAGGACTGCGGTTTTTGGGGCCTCAAAAGGCACTCCTTGCCAGTGTGGTTAATAAAAGTATTGCCTATCTGGACCAAGCAAAAATCGCTCAGGTCATGCTGCAAGCCAGCCTGGATGTTACACCTAAGCTTACTGTGAGCAGGCTGTTCAGGTCCCATGCCATTCTTATGTCTGTTTTGATTATTATTGGGATTTTGCTGCTTTTAGGATGTGCTGTTTTACTAACATATGCTAGAGTAATGCGCAAAGAAAGAGATAAGGTAAGACAGGCCAACAAGGATAGGTCGGATTTCTTTGCCAGGGTCAGTCATGATATGCGTACTCCCATGAACGGAATTTTGGGAATGGCCTATTTGTCTGAGCAGGAAAATGATGCAGTCACCTTACGAAGCAATATGGCTAAAGTAAAAGACAGTGGCATTTATCTTTTAGGTTTGATTAATGATTCCCTGGATTTACAAAAAATTGAAATTGGCAATTTGCAATTGGAAAAACAAACTGTTAAAGGTAAACAACTTGTTGACAGTGTTGTAAATATGGTAAAACTTTCTGCTGAAAAAAAACAAATAGATTTTCGGGTTACGAGAGTTAATACCAGCTATGAGTGCTATATAAAATGTGATCCCCAAAGAGTGAGACAAATTTTTGTCAATCTTCTTTCTAATGCAGTCAAGTATACTCCTCAAGGCGGCAAAATCCAGCTGGTTATAGAGAGAATAGGTATCGAAAACAATGTAATTCATGAGAAAATTAAAGTTATAGATACAGGAATAGGAATCAGTAAAGATTTTCTCCAACACAAGCTGTTCACCCCTTATGCCAGAGAAATTAATGCCGAAAGTGACAAATATGGTGGATCGGGACTGGGACTATCCATTGCTAAAAAGCTGGTGGAACTTATGGGTGGCAGGATAGAAGTGACCAGTGAATTAGGGGAAGGGACAACATTTACTGTTTATCTGGATTGGGAAAAAGTGGATGCAAAACAGGTTAAGCAGGAAGCAGAAGAGAAGAATAAGCGAGTGGCAGGGAACATAGAACATTTGCAGGGTAAGACCATTCTTCTGTGCGAAGACCATCCTATTAATGCAGAAATAACGAAAAAACTTTTAGAAAAAGTTGGCTGCAAAGTAGTAGTAGCAAAGGATGGCAAACAAGGTGTAGAAGATTTTTCAGGGTCTGCTCTTCACGAATTTATGGCTGTCCTCATGGATATTAGAATGCCTGTCATGGATGGCATTGAGGCAGCAAAGAAAATAAGAACCTTACAGAGAGCGGATGCCGCTGCCATTCCTATTATTGCTTTATCGGCCAATGCCTATAAAGAGGATGTGGAAAAGAGCATAGCTGCAGGAATGAACGCTCACATAGCTAAACCTATAGAGCCAGAAGTCCTTTATAATACGTTATTAGATTTCTTGAATTAAGTGGTACAATTAATACGCAGTGGTCACACTAACAGGTCGGCCACTCTCCCTACGGCATTGCGCCGATCTGGTCGAGTATGTCCGACCTGTTTTAGTGTTCCCTTGCATTTATGATATAATAACATTCATCAACAGTTTTAATGCGTTTAAACGGAGTAGGGGAAGATGGCAGATAACCAGGTAAAAAAGACGCTTTCTTTAGCGTTTGCATCTTTACAAATTAAAAATTTTCGCTACTTTTGGTGTGGCCAGTGTATTTCCCTGATTGGTACTTGGATGCAGCGGACAGCTCAGGTCTGGCTGGTTTATTCCCTCACTGATTCACCTTTTTTAGTGGGGCTTATTGGTGTATGCCAATTTACGCCCATGCTGCTTTTTACCCTTTTTGCCGGCGCCATTGTGGATCATTTTCCTTCCAAAAAAATTATCATAGTGTGGACACAGTTCTTTTTCATGGTCCAGTCTTTGATTTTCACTTTATTAACTTATTTTGGTGTTATTCAGTATTGGCATGTTTTTATCTTATCGGCGATTTTTGGCATGCTGCAAACCTTTGATACACCGGCTCGGCAGTCTTTCTTTTATGAATTGGTGGGGCAAGATCACATTATGAACGCTATTTCCCTAAACTCCACAATTTTTAATCTGGCTAGACTGATAGGACCTGCTGTGGCAGGTTTTGTCATGTTTAAATACGGAATGTTAGCTTGTTTCTTTGGCAATTTTCTCAGCTTCGGGGCAGTTTTAGTAAGCTTGTATTTTGTTCATCCCGACCATCAGCCCCGGGAAAAAATTGCTGCCACTAAAAATATTGTGGGAGATATGCAAGAAGGACTTCATTATATTTGGAATAATAGGGATTTACGCATTAATGTTTTTGTTATGGCCATAGTTTGTACTTTTGCTTATAATGTTGACGTAGTAACCCCTATTTTTGCTAAAGAGGTTCTCCGGGGTGGAGGGCAGATTTACACAGTGCTTTTAAGCTTTAGTGGGCTAGGGGCTCTGATTGGTGCTCTCTTTATGTCCATTCGGGCCGTTCACGGCATTAATAAAAAATTATATTGCTTTAGCATATTTCTAACGGCCGGTGTGCAGATTTTATATTGCTTTATAGTAAATTTACCCATAGCTATACTTGGCGTTATTTTAATAAGCTTTGGTAATATAACTTTTCTGAATATGGCTAATGCTATTTTTCAAGTGCAAACTGATGCCAAGTATAGAGGCCGGGTTATGAGCATTTACTCTTTTTTGAACCAAGGCTCTACTCCCATTGGTAATTTCTATGTTGGGTCTGTTATGCAGGCCTTGGGAGGAGCAGCAGGCTTTCCTAGCTGCGGCCTGGCTATTGCTGCCTGTTTCGGACTTTTGACATTTTTTGAGGGTAAAAAGTTAAAAAACTGGATTTTGAGCTAAAATTTATATTGCTTTTCTTAACTTCTCTTTTTACGATAAATATGGTAAACTTAAGAAAGACAGAAAAAATAGGACATAAAGGGAGGCATTAACATGGATTTTAGCAAAATGGCACCAAAAGAAGTCCGTCAGATGATCAGAGAAGGTAAAATAACCACTTTTACCAGTGGCATGTGCAATGGTTATGCTCAGGCTAACCTAGCAATTTTGCCCAAAGAATTAGCTTTTGATTTTCTCCTTTTTACTCAAAGAAATCCTAAACCTTGCCCGGTTTTAGACGTTACTGAGGTAGGCAATCCTGAACCTAAAGTAGCGGCGCCGGGAGCTGATTTGCGTTTTGATATTCCTAAATACAGGATTTATCGCTATGGAGAGCTTACGGATGAAGTAACGGATTTAAGCAAGTACTGGCGAGATGATTTGGTAGCATTTTTGCTAGGCTGCAGTTTTTCTTTTGAAGGTCCTATGTTAGATGCAGGATTGGAAGTAAGACATATTACCGATAATCATAATGTGCCTATGTATATCACTAACATTCAGTGCAAACCAGCCGGTGTGTTCAGTGGTCCCATGGTTGTTTCTATGCGTCCTATGACGCCGAAAAACGCTATTAGAGCTACCCAGGTGACCAGCAGAATGCCTTCGGTCCATGGTGCCCCTATTCATTTTGGGGATCCGGCAGCCATTGGTATCAAAGACATTATGAAACCTGATTTTGGAGACCCATCTACGATTAAACCCGGTGAGGTTCCTGTGTTCTGGGCCTGCGGCGTAACTCCCCAAGCAGTAGCTATGTCGGTGAAACCGGAATTTATGATTACCCACGCACCGGGTCATATGTTCATCACTGATCTGCTGAATGCTGATTTAAGCGTATTGTAAAAAACAAATGAAAAACAGAGTCTGCAATACAATGACCAAAAGTCATTATGCTGCAGACTCTGTTTTTTTTATTACGCAAAAATCTGTTTACTTTTAAAAATTCTTGTTAATTATTAATGTGTGATATCGTCTACGAAATCTCCGCAGATACGTCCCAGCATACCGCTGGTATCACTTTCGCCGCCTCTTGACCGTGTATCTCTGATAGAATATACCAGTTTATCGGTACGTAAATCTTTTACGTTGAACTCTAAATCTACCCGAGCGGTGTAATAATAACCGGCCGGGTGATTTACATATTCTGTAACAGGAATAGAAACGGATTTGCTGTATTTTCTGCCATTTCTATCTTCATCCACATAAATGGTTTTAGTGGTATTAACGGTCTCCACCCAGGCATCATGCCAGATTTTGTCATTACCGAAAACATAAATCTTTACATCAAAACCCAGTTTGGGAGTTATGGCTCCTTCAGGAACTTTTTCTTCAATGGAAACATTCTTTTTGTTGAAAGCAGAGAGAAGATTCATCCTGACCTTGCTGACTGCACCGGGATCAAATTCGAAATCTGTTTTGTCGATTTGCACATCAGCAATACCCATTAATTGGATTTTTGTGTATTTACCGAATTCGTATTTCTTGTCCTTGAATTTAACTTTTTCCGCACTTACCGGCAAGGCAAGCAGGAAAATAAAGCCTAAAAGTAATGCTAAAAATTTCTTCATCCTATCATCCCCCTAGTTTAAAATTTCCTCAAATATATTTTACCATAGGAAAAAGTTATTTAATATAATTTTGTTAAAAATTAAGGAGAATTGTGTCGTTTTATACATCATATTGACTAAAACTTTAGTCCTAGCAATTTTAAAATAATGTGCATATTTACTTCGTTAGCCTCAATACTTTAGAAACTTAATGTCTTAGAATTAAGTACAAGAGTTCAGAAAACAGTTTAAATAACTGTATATTCTTGCTCTTGGGAGTCTCGTGGGATTATTGGCTAAAATATTTTGGGTGGTGTTTGGTTTTCTCCTCTTTTTGACTACCCCTACTGTCCATTTGCGTAGTTTCAAACTTTTCCCGAAGATAACCTTCTCCACGGGCTCCCAATTTTTAAATGTGCCAATTCTGTTAACTTTGTCAACTTTTTTCAACATCTATTGTAGTTGTGTTAAGCAGGATTTATAATCAAGTTATATAATCTGGTAATAGGAGAGAGAGCAATATGGTGAAATGTTATATGGGTCAAAATTGGTTAAATATTGTAGGAAAAGAAAAATTACAGACATTTCAAGATGCCTTTGCTCAGGCATACAATCTTGGTATGCGTTTCGAAGATGTACAAGGAAAATCTTTAACGGTTTCTGCTAAAGCCTCTCTTCTTTGCCATAAACTTCAAGAAAAAAATAAGACATATTGTATTGAGGAACATAAAAAAGCACGGGAAGAAACAACGGATTGTGAAGAAACCAGGTATTTTACCTGTAACATAGGAGTTTCTTATTTTATCTGCCCGGTTTTTTGGCAGAAGGATGTGGTTGCCTATGCCAGGGTAGGCTGCTATATTTCCCGGCACAGCAGTTTGCCGGAAAGGTATATTAAAGACTATAACATTCCTGTCTTTACTGCTGCTCAAATCAAAAATATTGGTTATTTGCTTACGAAGACACTGGAATTATTAAATGTTAACTATCAAAAAACATATAAGACAGCACAAAATGCAACTTTACTAAATCCTGAACCAATCACTGATGATAGGCTTAGTACCAGAGAACAGGAAGTAGTTGGACTGCTCTGCAAGGGCTTTACCAATAAGCAGATTGCTGAAAGTATGGTCATTAGCGAAAAAACCGTAAAAACTCATATTAGCAATATCCTTAATAAAATGAGTATGCGAGATAGGATGCAGGTAGTGCTATATTTTCTTAAGGGAAAAATGGCTGTTTAGCCATAAGAGAAGGAAAGGGGAGACATGGTAAGAAAAAAAATACTATTATTGCTTGTGACAGTAGTGATTATACCTATTATGCTCTTGACTATCGCAGCTAATAAAACTGGGCAGCAGGCTCAGGAAAAGGTTATGATAACCACTTTGGAAACAGGCATGAAAATTGTCCGGGGAGAAATGCAGGAAAGGAAAAACGGCATGCGTAGAGTATGCAACTTTTTAGCTTCCTCTTCTCAAGTGCAAAAAGCCGTATTAAATAAGGATACTAACTATTTATCACTTCGTATTGGAGATTTGAAAAATTATTTTGAATATGTTGACTATGTTGTGGTAGTAAACAAGAACAATGGTTTTCTGGCAAAACTGGCGCCGGATATGCGCTATGCTTCTATAGGTAAACTAGGTAAATTAGTTAGAACCGCCATGTATCAACGGCGGGTTATTTTTTCTGAAGAATTAATTCCTTTGGATGAATTGTTTGTAGCAGGCAGTAAAGACTACGACAAATTTTTAGTTTCGGAAAAAAACATTCCGGATATTAGCCAGCATAAAACCATTCGTCAGGCTATGATTTCTTTGGCTATTGTGCCTATCTACAGGGGAGGCAATGTTGACGATGTAATTGGTGCCATTGTAGTAGGAGATATTTTTAATAATGATACGGCTTTTCCCAATAATGTTAGCACATATTCTGACGATGCTATAGTACTGGCCAGTACCGGCGGCATTCGCGTGGCATCTAATTTTGCCAAAGAAGGTGGCAAAGATTTTATAGGTACGGCCATGGCTAAGGAGGATCCGGAGACACCTAATACGAAAAAGCTTTCACCACACTATCTAAGTACTTTGAATATAGCGGGGACACCCTATAAAATCATGAATGAAGTGCTGTACGACAGTACTAAAGCACCTATCGGTTTTCTTGGGGTAGGTTTGCCGGAAACAAGTTATTATACATTGAATGCGGCTGATGATCGGTTATTCATTATGTTTAGCCTTTTGGCATTAGTGATGTTGGCTTTTAGTGTTTGTTATGTTCAACATTATTTAAAGGATTCCGAAGGAGAAAAAGAAGCCTACAGACATAAGATAAAAGAAGCTTATAGTAAACAACTATATCTTACCAATGAACTTCGTCACCTAAATAGCAAATTAGAAGCCCAGGTACAGGAGCGAACCCAGCATCTGGCTACGGTTATAGAGAAATTAAAACAGGCAGATGAGGTAAGAACCAGGTTTATGGCCGGGTTAAGTCACGAATTGCGTACTCCTCTAAATATTATTATTAGTTCGGCACAGGTTTTACAAGACCAGCTTTTAGGTCCTCTTAATCCTAAACAAGAAAATTATGCTAAGGGAATTTATAGTTCGGGAGAACATTTACTATCGCTGATTAATAATTTGCTGAGTATGTCCAAGCTGGAATTTGGTAAGGAAAAACTGCAATTTACGAGTTTCTGCCTGAAAAATTTAGTGGAAGAAGTAGTAAGAAACGTGAGAAAATATGACCCTGACAAGCATTTGAATATTACGGTGGGTTTTGTAGAATCAGGTCTTTGTATAGAAGCAGATATGCAAAAACTCCGTCAGATTATTTACAATCTCATGTCTAATGCGGTAAAGTTTACGCCGGCAGGTGGTCAGATAGCCGTAAAAACAGCCAGAGACGGTGCAATGGTTCGTATCACGGTAGAAGATAATGGCGTAGGCATGAGTAAAGAAGACTTGGCTAAGGTGTTCAAGGAATTTGAACAAGGTAAGAATGCTTCTAAGGTTAAATATACCGGAAGCGGACTGGGTCTGGCTATTGTTAAATATTTAGTGGAACAGCACGGTGGTACTGTTTATCTGGAAAGCGAACTGCAGAAGGGATGCAAAGTTACGGTGCTATTGCCTATGAGTGCCAGGGAATACTTGGCAGAAAGAAAGCAGGTGAAAGAGTAAATAATGAGTAAAATTTTAATAGCTGACGACAATGAGCAAAATAGCGGTATTTTGCAGGATGTATTGGAAAGCTTTTCTTATGACGTAGTATTAGCTGCTTCCGGCGATGAAGCTTTGTATCTAGCCAAGGAGGAAAAGCCTGACATTATTTTATTGGATGTAATGATGCCGGGACTTTCCGGCTATGAAGTATGCCAGAAGATTAGGCAGAATCCGTCTACCAGTCATATGCCGGTGGTACTTTTAACTGCACTCAGCGAAGTTGAAGATAGAATTCACGGCTATAATGTAGGTGCGGATATTTTTATGACCAAACCTATTAATTATAAAGAATTAATGGCTATGATTAAAAAATTCCTGAAAGAAAAAGGGGACTTGGATTTAAGGGAACCCTTGGATAAAGTGGTAAATTTTCTCAGTGATTTTTTGCCTCCCGCCGGAAAACAGGAAGTGTCAGGAGAATTGTTCTTGGCTGTGGAACAGAAATATGGACGTCAGATGATTCATGCTTTGCAGCTGCCGGATAAGGCAGCACGCTATTTAGATATTGCAATCCGCGTACAAGGATTGAGCAGATGCATTCAGGAAGATAAAGGTAAAGGAAAAATTAAAAAGGCCTTATCTGAATTACAGATGGGCAAATGGCTTTTGCCGATTTTGACATATACAGAAAAGAAATCTCAATTATCTCAGAAAGAAGAGCAAAAGGGTTTTTGCCCAGACAATGACAATAGTGAAGATGCCGAATTTTTAGGTAAGGTAGCAGAAATTTTCCTGGTATTAAAAACCTACGCAGAATTTTACAAAGACCATAAAGGCAATAGGTCAGATGCACTGACTGATCTTCGGAGAGCTGCCAAGGCCGGTCAATGTAATCCCCTCATTGTAGAACAGCTGGCAGAGATTGTGAAAAACAGAATGCTTTTAGAAGATTTGCAGTAACAAAATAGCGATGCTTTTTGGATTTTCATATGATTTGTGTTAAAAAGCAGGAAATAAGGTAATTGAATAGAAGTGTAATTATTGAACAAAAAAAAAGAGACAAAATGCATAAGTACTATAATTCTAGTACTTATGTATTTTTTATAAGTACAATAGCTAAAAAGTTACCAAATACAAAAACTTTTTTAAAAAAAGTTGAAGTTTTTGTATAAAAATGATTGACAAAAGTGTGAAACATTATTTATAATAGTAGCCAATCAACTAAAACGATGATTTTACCAAAAATAAGGAAAAAGGGTGATGAAATGAAAGCATGGAAAAAAGCTGCAAGCGCCATCGGTGTCGCAGCAGTGATGACTTCGCTTTTCACTGGGTGCGGTGCAGGCGGAGGAAGTAAAAAAGCAGCAGATGCAAAAGAAATCGTAGTAGGTGCACATTTTGAATTGACAGGTAACGTAGCCAATTATGGCAAATCCACCATGAGTGGTGTCCAGATGGCTATTGATGAGGCTAACGCAAAAGGTGGCGTCTTGGGTAAGAAAATCAAGATGGTCACAGGGGATAACAAATCCGAGCCTTCTGAAGCAGGAAATACCGCCACTAAGCTGATTACAAAAGATAAGGCGGTCGTCTTGATCGGACCTGCAACCAGTGGCTGTGTAGCTGCCAGTATTCCTATTGCCACAGGCAACAAAGTGCCTTTGATGGCTCCGGTTGCTACAGCTCCTAATATTACTTTACAAAAAGACGGCAAGGTTCAGCCTTTCGTTTTCAGAGCCTGCTTTATTGATCCGTTCCAAGGTAAGATTATGGCTACCTTTGCTTCCAAGACTTTGAAAGTAAAGAACATTGCAGTATTCTTTGACTCTTCCAGTGATTATTCCAAAGGCTTGGCAGAAGTATTTGGCAAGACTGTGGAAGGTGCCGGTGGCAAGATTGTTGCTAAAGAAGCTTTCTTGGCTAAGGACGTTGACTTTAAAGCTGCACTGACTAAGTTAAAGGCCAGCAACCCTGATGCTCTGTATGTTCCCGCTTATTATGAAGAAGTTTCCAAGATTATTAAGCAGGCTAGAGAAGTTGGTATGAATTGTCCTATTCTGGGCAGTGATGGTTGGGATTCACCTAAACTGGCAGAAATTGCCGGCAAGGCTGCTTTAAACAATACATATTTCTGCAGTGCTTATTCTGCTCAAGATAAAGATCCTAAGATTCAAAACTTTATTAAAGCGTATAAGGCGAAATTCAATGCAGAGCCTGATAACTTCAGTATTCACGGTTATGATGCAGCTTTGGTAGTATTGGAAGCTATTAAGAGAGCCGGTTCTACTGATGGTGTGAAGATTGCAGAAGAAATCGCAAAGATGAAGGATTTCCCTGTGGCTACAGGTAAGTTCACTGTTGACCCGCAGCACAATCCTGTTTCCGGCGGTATCATCATCGAGTTAAAAGATGGTGTACAAACCTTTAAGGAAAAGATCAATCTGTAATCAAGTATTTACGTGTCAATCCAACGTCGGATAGGGATATACTCTGTCCGACGTTTTTTATCAAAGGCGATATAAAGGGGGATTGTAAAAAAAAGACAAATGAGGGGGAAGTAAAAATGCAAACAGGAAAAAAATTGTTAGCTATCTTATGTTTAGGAACTATGTTGGCAGGTGCGGTGACTGGCTGCGGTAAAAGCGGCAGCAGTGCCAAAGAGATTAAAATAGGTGGTAACCTGGAAATGACAGGTACAGGCGCCAGCTACGGCAAGAGTTCCCAAAACGGTATTAAACTGGCCATAGAAAAAATAAACGGTCAGGGCGGAGTGCTAGGCAAGAAATTGGCACTGTCAGTGGCTGATAATAAATCCGAAGCCGCCGAAGCTACCAATGCTATGCAGAAACTGATTAGTCAGGACAAGGTAGTAGCTGTTATCGGACCAAGTATTTCTTCCTGTGTTATTGCCACTACAGCTGTGAATGCGGGAGCTAAAGTACTGGATATTTCTCCATTGGGTACGAATCCTAAAGTTACCGTGGATCAAAATGGCAAAACAAGAGCATATAACTTCAGAACTTGCTTTATTGATCCTTTCCAAGGAACAGTTATGGCCAAGTTCGTAAAGGATACTTTAAAAGCAAAGAAGGTTGCTATTCTGGTAGATAACTCTTCGGATTATTCCAAAGGCTTAGCCCAATATTTTGAAGAAACTTTTACTAAGAACGGCGGCACCATAGTTGCCAAAGAATCTTTCTTACAAAAAGACACAGATTTCAAAGCAACTTTAACCAAAATTCAAGCTACTAATCCGGATATGATTTATGTTCCGGCTTATTATCAGGAAGTGGGCCTGATTGTTAAACAAGCCAGAGAGCTTGGTATAACAGTTCCCATGGCCGGTGGTGATGGCTGGGATAGTGCCAAGATGCCGGAAATTGCAGGCAAGGCAGCTTTGAACAAGACCTTTTTCTCCAGTTTGTATTCACCGGAAGACAATACTCCCATGAACAAGGAATTTGTTGCCGCTTATGAAAAAGCTTACAACGAAAAACCTGATGTTTTTGCGGCCTTGTCCTATGATTCCACTTTGCTGATTGCCGAAGCATTGAAAAAAGCCGGAGAAGTAAATTCCGCTAAGGTTGCTGCTGCCATGGCAGAAATCAAAGGCCTGGAAGGTGTTTCCGGTAAGGTTACTTTCGATGCTCAGCACAATCCTGTAAAGAGTGCCTTTATTATTGAATACAAAGATGGTAAACAAAGCTTTAAGACCAAGATTGAACCGAAATAAGTAAAAAAACAAAGGGGTGGGCTGCTGTTTGGCGGCCCACGGCCTTTATGATAGACGGGAGGAGATTTTATGAATATGGGTTCATTTACCCAACAATTTTTACAGCAAATTATTAATGGTTTGTCCCTGGGTAGTATTTATTCTTTGATTGCCTTAGGCTATACGATGATTTATGGTATTATTAAACTGATCAATTTTGCTCACGGCGATATTTATATGCTGGGAGCTTTTATCGGTTTTGTGGCAACCACTAAATTCCAGATGTCTTTCTTGCCGGCTTTGATCTTGGCTATGGTTGGAGCAGGACTGGCCGGTATAATCATTGAAAGAATTGCTTATAGACCTATGCGTAACGCTCCCAGAATTGCTGTATTAATTACGGCTATCGGGGTATCTTTCTTTTTGGAATATACTATGATTCTGATTGCTACACCACAACCCAGAACTTTCCCGGCTGTTTTCAGCCCTACGGTTTATCATTTTGCCGGGCTGGTAGTTAACAATCAGCAGATTCTTATTCTAGTCAGTGCGTTGCTTTTAATGGCCGGTTTAACTTACATAGTTAATCATACTAAAGCAGGTCAGGCTATGCGTGCCGTGAGTTTTGACCCGGACGCAGCAAGACTTATGGGGATTAATATTGATAGAATTATTTCCATGACTTTTGCTTTAGGTTCGGCTTTGGCAGCGGCAGCCGGTGTATTGGTAGGTATTTATTATAATTCCATTGACCCGCTTATGGGTACAATGCCTGGACTAAAAGCCTTTATAGCAGCTGTGGTAGGTGGTATCGGAATTTTACCGGGTGCTATGATGGGTGGCTTGATAATGGGATTGGTTGAAGCTATGGTCAGCGGTTTCTTTTCCTCTACCTTTAGAGATGCGGCGGCATTTGCAATTTTAATTATCATTCTTCTTTACAAACCAAGTGGTCTGTTAGGTAAGAATGTCAAAGAGAAAGTGTAGGTGATGGCTATGAACAACTTAAAGAAACAAGATTTAAAAATTCTTTGTGTCTGCGGAGTTATTTTTGCCATCTTCCAGGTGCTGCTGTATTTTGAATTTATTGATCCTTATTGGGAAGCTAACATTATTTTGATATTAATCAATATTATCCTGTCCGTAAGCTTGAACCTAATTAATGGTTATACCGGACAGTTCTCCATTGGTCATGCCGGTTTCATGGCGGTTGGGGCCTATGTGGGAGCTATTATGACAGTCAAGCTGGAACTGCCTTTTGTTGTATCTCTTTTAGCAGGAACGGTTAGTGCCGGATTTTTGGGATTTTTGATTGGTATTCCTACCTTACGGCTCAATGGTGACTATTTGGCCATTGCTACCTTGGGATTAGGGGAAATAATTCGTATTTGTATTTTAAATATAGAGTATGTAGGCGGTGCTTCAGGTTTTATGGGGATTCCCCGTATTACCAATTTCCCTTGGGCTTTCTGGATTGCTATTTTCATTATTTTCTTTATAAAGAACTTTAAAAATTCCTCGGCCGGCAGGGCGTGTCTGGCCATCAGGGAAAATGAGATTGCAGCTGAAACTATGGGTATTGATACTACAAAATATAAAATCCTTGCTTTTACTATTGGCGCAGGTTTTGCCGGTACAGCAGGCTGTCTGTTCTCTCATTATTACTATATTGCCCATCCGGCTTCCTTTACCTTTATGCGTAGTTTTGATATTCTGACCATGGTGGTGCTGGGCGGCCTGGGTTCTATGAGTGGGGCCATTACGGGCGCTATCGTTTTAACCGGTATCAGTGCGGTTTTGGCTGACTATCCTGAATGGCGTATGGTTATTTATTCAGTTACCTTAATTGTCTTGATGCTGAATAGGCCTCAGGGTATTTTCGGCAGCAAGGAATTAAGCAGAAAGATGTTTAAATTTGGCAAGTTAGGAGGTAAGATCCATGGCGGAACTGCTGAAAGTTGATAATGTGTCCATGATCTTCGGCGGCCTGCGTGCTGTTTCTAACTTTAGCATGCACATAGACCAGGGAGAACTTATTGGTCTTATCGGTCCTAATGGTGCCGGAAAAACCACGGCTTTTAATATGCTCACAGGAGTATATAATCCCAGCGAAGGTGAAATAACCTTTGACGGGAAGCGGATTAATGGTAAGAAACCTTATCAGGTAACAGCTATAGGCATTGCCAGAACCTTCCAGAATATTCGTTTGTTTTCGGAATTAAGTGTTTTGGACAATGTTAAGATTGCATTTAACATGCATGTGAAATATACTTTAGTTGAGGCAGAATTACGTATTGGCCGTTATTATAATGAAGAAAAAGAAATAACAGAAAAGGCCATAGAGTTATTGAAAATTTTCAAACTGGATGGACTTAAAGACGAAGAGGCTAAGAACCTGCCTTATGGGGAACAGCGCAGATTGGAAATTGCCAGAGCTTTGGCCACAGGACCTAAGCTTTTGCTTTTGGATGAACCGGCAGCAGGGATGAACCCTCAGGAAACCCACGAATTGATGGAAATGATTCGCTGGATCAGGAAAGAATTCAACTTAACTATTTTGCTTATTGAGCATGATATGAGCTTGGTTATGGGTGTCTGTGAGCGGATTTACGTTCTGGAATATGGCTGCTGCATTGCTAATGGCACACCGGATCAGATTAAGCACAATAAGCGTGTTATTGAAGCATACTTAGGTGAGGAGGTATCATAATGCTGCAAGTAAAAAACTTGGATGTGTTTTATGGTGCTATCCACGCCGTAAAAGACATTAGCCTGGAAGTAGGAGATGGGGAA
>Ga0183095_10567_pt1 | contig 39665 bp, 31 predicted proteins | sample BioMet4_FD_130346 | JGI IMG/M metagenome (GOLD analysis project Ga0183095, IMG submission 130346) | Microbial communities from bioreactor (seeded with sewage sludge) at LBNL, California, USA - Biofuel metagenome 4 (v2) (version 3) | ecosystem: Engineered > Bioreactor > Anaerobic > Unclassified ...
CGGCGTCGCAGAGCGCCCGAACAACGTCGAGTGTTTGATAGCGGTTGAACGGCGCCATTTTGACTGCGAGCACGTTGTCGATGGTCACAAATTCCCGCCAGAACTCATAGGGCAGGGGACGGCCGCCGACGGCCGGTTGCAGGTAAAAACCGATGATCGGAATGGTTTCCGCCACCCGTCGACAGTGTTCCAGAAGCTCGGGTACGGACGCTTCGCGCAACGCCGCCAGACTGAGCAAGCCGGCATGATAACCATGATGGCGCGCCAGGGCCGCTTCCGTCAATGCCTGTTCCGTGGCTCCGCAGATGCCGGCGATTTTCAGAAACGGTCGCGATCCGGTGGTTTGCAGCCAGTTGTCGACGGCTTCCGAAACGGTCGCCAGAACCGGTTCCAGCAACGCGAATTGCGGATCGCGAATCGCAAATTGGGTGGAATGAACGCCGACGGCAATGCCGCCCGCCCCGGCGTCGAGATAATAGCGGGTCAGCGCCCGTTGCCGACGGAGGTCGAATTTGCGTTGATGATTCAGCGCCAACGGCATGGCCGGAATCACGGTACCGGCGCGCAGCAGCGCCAGCAATTCGGAATCGAATTCGGGATGAGGCATGGGAGAACGTCCTTGGTTAAAACTTACCGTTGTTGACTTCGAAATGCGTGGGTTTGTTCAGGGTCCGTCCGCCTTGACGCAGCCATTCCGCCTGCAACCGGAGCAGTTCGCCCATGCCGACCCGGGGATAGCCAAAGCGTTCCATGGCGCGGGCGGCGTTGCTGAGGTAGCCGGTCGATCCCGGTTCCGGCTGGGTATAGGTCACCGGCTTATCCAGCAATTGTCCCATGGTTTCCGCGGCATAGCTTACGGAGGTGATTTCCGGTCCGGTGAAATTGAGTACGGCGGCCGGAGTTTGACAAGCGGGAAAACTCCGCAGAATCCAGTCGTTGACGTCGCCCTGCCAGATGGCGTTGAAACTGCCGACGGCATTGACGACCGGCTGGCCGCAACGGATGCGGTCGGCAATGTCGAACAAGACCCCGTAACGCAGATCGACGGCGTAATTGAGCCGGACCAGCAAGGTCGGTGTTTGGCGATACTGGGCATAATATTCGAAAATGCGCTCCCGTCCCAGACAGGACTGCGCGTATTCGCCGACCGGGGCCGGCCGCGTGGTTTCCGGACAGCCGCCGGACGCCGCCGTGACCAGCGGATAGACGCACCCGGTGGAAAACACCACCATGCGGCTGCCCTGATAATGTTCGGCCACGTTGGCGGCTGCCAGCGTGTTCATGACCCAGGTGAGCGCTTCGCCGCCGCCGGCGGTGCCGAACTTGCGTCCGGCCATGAAGATCACATTGTTTACTTTCGGCAACTGAGCCACCGCATGGCGGTCGAGCAGATCGCAGACGAGCGGTTCGACGCCCAGTTCCGCCAGTTTTTCCTTACTGCCCGGTTCGCTGAAGCGAGCCACTCCGTAAACCTTTTTGGTCACTCCGGCCTGGCGGACGGCGCGGACCGCCATCCGGCCCAGACTGATGCCGATTTTGCCGCTGATGCCCATGATCGCCAGATCGCCGTCCAGTTGCCGGACGGCGTCCACGGCGGCCGGCGTCGGCGTGGACAGCAGGTCGTCGAGTTCCGTTTCGTTGTTGATGTTCATTCCGATTTCCTGTCGATAATATTATAAAACCAACTATTTGTTTTCTTTTTCTATTATAAACGCGGATCGGTGTTTTGTCAATACTCCACATTTTTTTAGAAATTACGGTGGCATACGGGCGATACCCGAAAAATCGCGGAGTCAATAAGTCACCGCGCGATTTTTCGAGTCAACGAACTGTATTACTCAACAATCAGGAACGGGGAAAGGTAAAAATTCCGGCGATGTCCCAATCGGTCAGAAAGGCGGCGCCGTAGGAGAGCGTCAAGTGGAACAGCGAGGTATTCCATTTGGTTTCCTTGCCCCAACCCTCGAACGTCGTGGTGCCGCCTTCATCCAGCATATTGAGCCAGGCGTGGGGATCGATCAACAGCTCGTGAAGCAGCGCCGTCTCGCCGTCGCGGGCGAGGGCGCAGAACAGCGGAAACGTCACGAAGAAAAGACTTTGCGACAGCCGTTTTTCCCGAACCATCGCAATGGTGTTGCGGGGGCCGTCCGCGTCGGGAAAGAGTTCGAACAGCCAGGCAAAAACGTTGCCGGGCAAACTGCAATGCGCCGACGCGACGCGGTCACGGAAAAGTTTCCGTTCCGGATCGTAAAAGGCGGCGATAAACGCCTGTTCCAGCGGCGTTACATCGGCGTAAGCCGGTCTGCCGAGGGACGCGGCTATTTTGTTCAGACACTTGATCGCGCCGATATACCAGGCATTGACGGCATTGTGCATCACCGTGCAGACCTTGCCTTCGTTGATGTCGGCGTCATAGCCATCGCGCATGTTCTTCGGCCATTCCACCACGCACCATTTGTCCAGGTTGTTCAGCAACCCGTTGGCGGCGGCGTACTGTTCGCGATAGAAGTCGAGAATATCGGCAAAAGCCGCGTAGCGTTCGTCGATAAATTTCCAGTTGCCGGTAAGTTCACCGTATTCCAGCAGCATGGTAAACATCATCAGCGGATATTCGGCAATCTCCTGCATGAGGGAACAGCACCCGCAGGTCATCAGACCCCGGTTGATAAAGGCGGTACGGAGAAAATCGTCGAAAAATTTCTCCATCGGGATAAAGTTTCTCGTCAGCAGACAATACGTCAGCATGGAATAGCAGCCGTCGCCGAGATAGTACCCCTTTTCGCGTTCCATACAGTCCTGAATTACCTCCTGAACTCCGTAATGAAGCGTGCGGACGCAGAGCTGCCAGACTTTTTCCGCCTGTTCGTTGGACCAGTTGCAGGTTGCTTTCAGCTCGAACGGCGCATGGCGGGCGATCAGCCGCACGGAAGCTTCGTCGACCTTGCAACCTTCGGGCAACTGCAATTCGACATACCGGAACGATTTGTAGTCAAACTGGTTGAGCATGTCGCCGGCTTGCCCGGAGAGACGGAAGTATTCGACGTACTCACAATTGGCCCGGAGCTGGTATCGCACGGTGCCGTCCGGGTTCAATTCCTGGCCGAAACGCATGACGATTTCCATCCCCGGCGCCCCGGTGGCGCGTAGCGTCAGGGAACCGACATACATGGCGCCGAAATCGATGGAATATTGACGGTCATGGCGGCGAATGGCGGCGGGGGCAATCGTTTCCCTGACCAGCATCGGCGTCGGCTGGGGAAACAAGTGGTAGTCCGCCGTACTGCGGGGACGGGCAAACGCCCATTGCGAATCGTCGAAATCCGGCTGTTCGAAGCCGACTTCCGGCGCGGCGGCGTCATAGCGTTCGAGAAATTGGGTGTCGTAGCCGGCGGTGCCGGCGGCGGAAAAACCGGTGTGGCGGCGAACCCGGAACGTCTCGTCCGAACCGAGCAGCGTCTTGCCGTGGCGGACCAGATCGAGCAGCAGGCCGTGCTGATCGTCGCCGCTGACCCAGACCCGGTTGATCAACCCTTGATAATAGGTGTGAATGGCCAGCGTGTTCTCGCCGGGACGCAGAAACGGCGAAAGATCGATACGGTTGTAAAAGTAGTGGAACGAATAGCCGGCCGCCGGTCCTTGCCCGGCAAGAATGCCGTTCACATAAAGTTTGTAATAGTCGTCGGCCGTGATGAAAAGTTCGTATCCGGCGGGATCGTCCACGGTAAAACGGCGGCGGAACAGCAGATGCCGGTTGCGGTGTTCCGGTTTGATCCGTTCGCGGGCGGCGGCATCGAGTTGCCGATGAAACACGTTGACGGGAGACCGCTGGTAAAATTCATCATCCGTAATCCACCGGCCCTGAAATTTTCGTTCGGGCGCAACTGTAAAATCGTGAAACTGGTACATGGAATGTTCCTTGTGGCGTTTATTGCGGGCGGAAGCGATCAGCCCGGAGACAATCCTCTTTTACTCGTCACAATATAGCCGGAGAATACCTGAAAACGAGTACAAGCGTGCAAGTTTATTCCGCTCGCCGCCGGATCTTGAAGATACCGGCTTTACCGGCCAAGAAAAACTTCCTGTTCCAGCAGTTGCCGGCGCAGATATAAAACCGCGCCGCGGACCGTGTCGGCAGTTCCTAACGAAGAAAGGTCCAATTGGAGATGTTCGGCGGTCCCCAGAACACAGTTCAGCCGGAGCGCTTTGGCAATCGTCTCGACCAGCGGCCGCCCCAACGCCGCCAGTTCGCCGGCAATAACAATATGAGACGGATTGAGCAGCGTCGCGGCAACCGTCAATCCCTGGGCCAGATACTCGCAGATTTCATTGGCAATAATTCCGGCGGCGCGGTCGCAACTGGCGCACTGAATGAAATATTCCAGCGAGAAAGGCGCTTTGCGCAAAGCGGTTTCAACCTCGTTATGCAACATTTCCTCGACTCGCCGCCGAATGCCGGCTTCTCCGGCCAGTGCCTCCAGACAGCCGCGATTGCCGCACCGGCACGGCGGCCCTTGCGGAACCAGCACCAGATGACCGATTTCCATCCCGCGTCCGCTGTTGCCGATAAACAATTCATCGTTTTTGACGAATCCGGCGCCGATGCCGTATCCGGTGTTCAGCAGCAACATTCCGGCGGCAGCGTCGAGATGTCGGGTCAGATATTCCATATAGGTCAGCGCCATGGTTTTGGGCAGTACCAGCGCCGGCATGGAGCAAATCTGTTCCAGCCAGGCGCGCGAGCTGACGTTCTCCCAGACGGGGACGTTGACTGCTTTCAGCGACACCCCGGTGGATAAATCCACCAGCCCGGGATCGGACAGACAGACGCCGCGAACTTTGCCCCAGTCGCGACCCGCTTCTTCCCGCAATCGTTCCAACACCGACCGGATTTCCGACTTGGCCGCTTCCGGAGAGGGCCGGGCGCCCGCCGCCAACTCTACCTGGACCCGGATTTCACCCGTCATATCGCAGATCACGCCCAGCGTTTTCCGGTATTGAAAATCAATGCCGGCAATCCAGCCGTGATCGGGGTTGAAACGCAATACCGGCGCATGACGTCCGGTCTTGCGCCCGCCGCGTTCCGGTTCGATCAAAATTCCGGCTTGGAGCAGAGTGTCGACGGCTGCAATAACGCTGGCCGGACGGATTTCCAGCAACGCAATCAGCTCCGGTCGGGTCATTTGTCCGTTCCGGGTGACGGCATTGAGGATCAGCTTTTTCAGTTCTTGTTGTGATTTCATAATATTTGAATCGAATCCGTATTAAATATATTCCGCCAACTGATAAAGTAAAATGTTATAAAAGCGATATCGTTTTGAAATTTCCGTTGAACGCCTTTATAATCCGAACATGATCGATGGCGTCTCCGGACGGACGGACCCATCGGCAAGTACCAATCAGAGTAGAGGTGAAAGATGAAAGCACTGGTTTTCGGCGGTACCGGCTGGGTCGGACATCGGATTGCCTTGGCGCTGGCCGAGGACGGTTATGAAGTTACGGTGTGTTCGCGGGGCGGCATGACGGAATTTTCCGCGGCGGTGTCGTCGCTTCGCCAGCTTCGGGCCGATAAAAACAATCCGGCGGAATTGGAACGGATTTTTGCCGGGGAACGTTACGATCTGGTGGTCGACTCCGTGCCGAGCGAAGCTTCGATTCAGGGGGTGGCGAATCATGCCCGCGGACTGAAACACTATCTCCATTGCAGTTCCACCGGCGGGTATGCTCCGTTGCCGTTCCTGCCGGGCGACGAGACGGCCCCTTATCCGGGGTTTGCCGTTAGCTGGATGCAGAAAAAACGAGTGGACGAACTGGCAATGGGGCTATTCCAGCAGACCGGTTTTCCCGCCACCATCATCCGTCCGTGCTATATTTCGGGACCGGGCAAGAATCCGCTGGACAATCTGGGCGGACGCCGGAATGATTTTATTGCCGATATTCAGGCCGAAAAGGAATTGGACGTGGTCAATGACGGGCAGGCGCTGTTGCAGCCGATTCATGTCGACGATCTGGCGGCCGCTTTCGTACTGGCGGCCCGGTCGTCGCGGCAGAGCATCGGCCAGATTTACAACATCTGTCTGGAAAAAGCGGTCACGTTGAACCGCTATCTGGAAATCTCGGCGTCGACGCTGAATGTCGGGGTGAAATTGCACCATCTGCCGCTGGAAGCGATGCTGCAGAAATATACCGGCAAAATCGATGAGATCGGACTGCGTTTTCTGGCTCAGCATATGTGCTTCGACATTACCAAGGCCAAAACGCAATTGGGATTCCGGCCGCGCCACAGTACGGCGGAAACCATCGAAGAAAATGCCCGCTGGAGCGCGGCGCTGAAATAGTTACTCGCCCGGCCCGGCAATTTTTATTTATAATTCAATGGGGCCCCAGTCCAGCGGACCGAAGCGTAGCACTTCGATCGGCGCCCCCGGCTTGCGGCGGATAATCAAAATCGACGTTCCGGGAATTTCCTTGACGATTTCCGCCGCCAGTTTGGCGCCGCCGATGAAAATCGAGGTGGACAGCAAATCGGAGTCCACGGCGCGGCGCGTGACAATGGTCGCGGAAAGGGTACCGTCCCAGGGCAACCCGGTGGCGGGATTCATATGGTGTCCGAAATGCTGGCCGTTGATGACCACGTAACGCTCGTAATTGCCGCTGGTGGCCAGGGCAATGTCACGGACGTGGATGCTGCCGCAGACGTTGTTGCGATCCAAGGGATTGCGGATGCCGATCGTATAGTCCGGTTTGTCGGGCGGCGGCTCGGGAAAACAGTACATATTGCCGCCGAGATTGATGATTCCGCGTCGGATACCGCACTTTTTGACTGCCTCCGCCGCCAACCCGACGGCGTAACCCTTGGCAATACCGCCGAGGTCGAAACTCATGCCGGGCACGGTGAACCGGACGCTGCGGGCGGCATCGTCGAACCGGACTTTGCTCAAGCCGACCTTCTTCATGACGGCGGCCACTTCTTCCCGGCTCGGCACTTGCTCGCCCCGTTTCCGATAGAAGCCCCAGAGATCCATCAGCGGTTTGACGGTAATATCAAACGCCCCGTGCGAAATCGTCCAGGCCCGGCGGGATTCCTGCAACAGATCCCAGAGCTGCGGCGAACAGACGAACGGCCGGTCGGCCGCTGTCCGGTTGAGCAGGGAAAGCTCGCTTTGCGGATTGTAGACATTGGCCAGCTTCTCAATCTCCAGAAACTGCCCGTAGACTGCGTCCGCTGCTCGGAGCGCGGCCGTTTTTTCTCCATACAGATTGACTTCGACAATGGTGCCCATCATCGGATACGTACGATATTCCTGATAAAGAGCGGGCGTTGCATTGTTGTTACCCGTTGATGCCGCGATCCGGTTCGGGCGGCTTTCAAGCCAGTAAACTAACAGCAAGCCGGCAACGAGCAGACCGGCAAGTAACATCCACTGTCGTTTGGCCGTGGCTTTTTCGGGAACGGGACGTGACGGGGTTTCCGGATTCATAGTTTTTCCTGTGCGTTGATGGATTAAGCCCGAGGGTGAAAGTTACGGTGGACCTGCAACAGTTTCTGCTGGTCGACATGCGTGTAAATTTGGGTCGTGGAAATATCGGCGTGCCCGAGCATTTCCTGAATCAAACGCAAATCGGCGCCGTTGGCCAGCAGATGGCTGGCAAACGAATGGCGCAGCGTGTGCGGATGAATATTCTTGCGAATGCCCGCTTCCCGGGCCGCTTTTTTGACGATGTTCCAGATCATTTCCCGGTTCAACCGCCGTCCGTGACGGGACAGAAAGAGAATGTTCTGATTCGGGTCTTTCAGCAGTCGCGGACGAACTTCGGTCAGGTAGCGCTGCAACAGCCGGAGCGCCAGCCGGCCGGCCGGAACGATCCGTTCCTTACTGCCCTTGCCGAACACCCGAATGATTTCGTCGTCGAACTTGATCGAATCGATCCGCAGTCCGGCGCATTCGGAAACCCGCAGTCCGCAGGCATAGAGCACTTCCAGAATCACCCGATTCCGAAACGTCAGCGGGTCCTTGGCGCTGGCCGGAAACGCATTCATGAATTTATCGATCTCCGCCGAAGACAGAAAATCCGGCAGCAGACGCCACAACTTGGGCGAATCCATCACCGCCGTGATGTCGTTCGGCAGCAGTTTCTCCTGAAACAGAAAGCGGAACCAGACTTTGATCGATACCAGTCGGCGGGCAATTGTAGTCGTCTGCATGTCGTCTTCCGCTTTGCAGTCGCCGAGGTATTGGATGATCTGATTCCGTTTTACCTGCGCCAGATCCGTAGTGTCATGGGCCTGAAGCCAGCCGATAAAGTGCAACAGGTCGCTGCGGTAGGCTTTGACCGAATTGATGCTCAACCCTTTTTCCGCCGTAATATACCCGACAAACATTTTCAGCAGTTTTTCCATAATCCAATCTCCCGCTTATAAAATAATCCGGAAATGCCGGAGAACAATAGAACAATAGAACATTAGAACATTAGAACGGGGGAACAAGGAAACGGGGGAACAAGGAAACGGGGGAACAAGGAAACGGGGGAACAAGGAAACGGGGGAACAAGGAAACGGGGGAACAAGGAAACGGGGGAACATTTTGCCTCAAATGTTGACAAAAATTCACTTTATGGTGGAGTGTGTGTTTCCGCCGGGTTCTTTGATAATCAAAAAAATAACTGGATGGAAGCCACAGATCCCGGCAAACCCGTATCGAAGGGGAGGGGGGGATCCGGTATTTTACCCATCTTACGCAAACCCTGTCTAAAATGAACTCGACGGGTGTCTAAAATGTCCAAAATGAAAGGTCAAACTATTTTAGACGTCTGCCTCAAACGGTGTCTAAAATGTCGAAAATGGGAAGCAAAACATTTTCAACAACCATACTCAAACGGTGTCTAAAATGTATAAAATGAAGTGCGAATCATTTTATACATCATGCCTCGCGAAGTGTCTAAAATGTCGAAAATGCCCGTTCCCCTGTTCTAATGTTCTAATGTTCTATTGTTCTATTGTTCCCTCGTTCGTCAGAGGACTTTAGCGGTGGGACGTGCGGTGCGAGCCAGATAGCGGCCATGACGCCAGTTGGTGGATTCTTCGATCTCTTTTTTGCTGGGGATCGAAGCTTGAGCGCCTGGACGGGTAACGCAAATGGCCGCAGCGGCATTGCCGAATTTCACCGCATCTTTGAACGTGCTGTCGTTGGACAGCGCGGCAATCATGGCACCGAGAAACGTGTCACCGGCGGCAACGGTATCGACAGCCTTGACTTTGAGGGCAGGGACCATGGCGGATTCCTGACGTTCGGAGTAGTAAACGCCGTGCGAACCCAGCGTGATGACGACTTCGGAAATTCCCTGCTGATGCAGTTTTTGGGCGCTTTTCAGGGCGGCGATCTCGTCTTCAATGTGAATTCCGGTGAGCAATTCCGCTTCGACTTCATTGACAATGACCAGATCGGAAAACTCCATGATTTTGCGAATGCCGACCAGATCGAGGGCAGGGGCCGGATTGAAAACCACCTTCACCCCGTGCCGGTGAGCCAGCTTGGCCGCGGCCAGCGATACGGCCACCGGAATTTCCATTTGCAGCAACAAATAGGATGCCGTTTTGAACAACGCTTCGGCAACCTGAACCTGTTCCGGTTTCAACTGACCGTTGGCGCCGGCGGCGACCGCGATCATGTTTTGTCCGGAAGCGGCCACGGTAATCATGGCGGTACCGGTCGCCACGCCGTCCATTCTGGCGGCATAGCGGCAATTGATCTTGTCATGACGCAACGCCTTCAGAATATCGCGTCCGAACGGATCGTCGCCAACGGCGGTAATCATAGCGACTTTGCCGCCGCCGCGAGCTGCTGCAACCGCCTGGTTGGCGCCTTTGCCGCCGATACCGGTGGTCATTCGGTTGCCGTGAACGGTTTCCCCCGGCTGGGGCATCCGATCTACATACATGGTCAAATCTACATTCGAGCTGCCGACAACAATAATTTTTCCCATTTTTTCTTCCGGTCCTTCTTTCCCTCGGCCCGAAACCGCAGGGATATAAAATGTAAGGCTCAGTGCTGAGCGAGTTCGATGGCAAGTTTAGCGGCGTCGCGAATGGCGTCCCAGCGTTTGTTGGCAACGAATTCCGGCGTCACCACCCAATCCACGCAGACCGCCGCAATCTGCGGCATTCGCAAGTAATTAGGCAACTTTTCCGGAGTAATGCCGCCACGGGCGACGATATCGCCGGAAAGATGTTCGAACGGTTCCACGATGGTTTTCAGATGCTCCACCCCGCCGGTACTTTCCGCCGGGAAAAATTGAAAGTCCACCATGCCGTTCAGCAGAATGGTCTGAATGTCGGTCGGATTGCAGGCCCCGGCGGCAAAAACAATATTCCGGTGCGCCGCTTCTTTGATCGTTTCCGGGCAGGCGCCCGGTGCCAGCGCGAATTTGGCATGGGCATCAATGCAGCGCAACAGTTGGTCGCGACTGAGAATGTTGCCGGCGCCGATCATGAATTGCGGCTGGCGGGCGGCAATTTCCCGAATGGCTTTGCTGTCGCAAAACCGGCGGAAAATGATTTCCAGCAACGGCAAACCGGCTTCGGTCAGGGTTTCTGCCACTTTCAGGGCATCGTTAACGTCAAGTTCCTTCATTTGAAGGAGCGGAATAACTTTAAATTGCCGGAGTATGGCCAGCATGGTTGAACCCTTTCCTGTTTGACGTCGTGCTTTTTCCTCAGGATTTCCTGATTTCCGGTTTGGCTATGCCGCGATATTTTGTATATTAACAACCGTGAATAGTATAATATATCGTACTGAAAACGTTTGTCAAAGCAACAACAGCAAGTTGGAGATACGCAATGAATGTTCTGGTAGTCGGCAGCGGTGGTCGTGAGCATGTTTTGTGCTGGAAATTGGCGCAAAGCAAACAGGTGGAAAAAGTTTTCTGCGCACCCGGCAATGCCGGAATCGCCGCCGATGCCGAATGCGTCGATATTCCCGTCAGCAATCTAAACGCGCTGGCCGATTTCGCCGTCAGCCACGCCATCGGATTAACCATGGTCGGACCGGAAGTCCCGCTCTGCGAAGGAATTGTCGACCTTTTCAAGAGTCGCGGGCTGCGTATTTTCGGACCGGACAAACAGGCCGCGCAGTTGGAAGGAAGTAAGATTTTTGCCAAAAACTTCATGCGCAAATATCAGATTCCGACGGCGGAGTCTGAAACGTTTACCGCCGCCGCGCCGGCTTGTGACTATGCCCGCAAGATGTTTGCCTCCGGTGTCAAAGGGTTGGTGGTCAAGGCCGACGGCCTGGCGGCAGGGAAGGGGGTCATTGTGGCCAGCACCGTGGAACAGGCGCTCGATGGCATCGACCAATGTTTTAAGGGCGAGTTCGGCGCGGCCGGACAACAGATTCTGTTGGAAGAATGTCTGTTCGGCGAAGAAGCTTCGATTTTTGCACTCACCGACGGCGAAACCATTATTCCGATGGCTTCGGCACAGGATCACAAGCGCATCGGCGATGGCGATACCGGACTCAACACCGGCGGCATGGGCGCTTACTCCCCGGCCCCGGTGGTGGACAATAAAGTAATGGAAATTGTTCAACGCGATATTCTGGATCGCTTTTTGAACGGCATGCGACAGGAAAAACTTTACTATCGCGGCGTTCTCTTTGTCGGAATCATGGTCACGGAGCAAGGGCCCAAGGTGCTGGAATTCAATGTCCGTTTCGGCGATCCGGAAACCCAGGCGGTCATGCTCCGTCTGGAAAACGATCTGGCTGATGTACTCGGAAAGACGGCTGACGGAAATCTGAAAGACGTCAAACTGCAATGGACTCCCGGCGCGGCGGTTTGCGTGGTGATGGCGTCCGGCGGCTATCCGGGCAGTTACCAGAAAGGCTTTGCCATTGCTGGTCTGACCGAAGCGGAGACGGTTGGAACGAAAGTTTTTCATGCCGGAACTATGTTCAAAGACGGCAAGATCGTCAATACCGGTGGTCGGGTGTTGGGGGTAACAGCCCAGGGACCGACGATTCGGCAGGCAATCGATACAGCCTATCAAGGAGTGAAGAAAATTACTTGGAATGGTTGCTACTATCGTCGCGACATCGGCCATCGAGCATTGGAACGTGGTTTATAATTATACATTAAACCAAGCTATATTAATATTGTGATAAGTTAATTTATATCAATAAAAAGGGCAGGGGTGCGATGGCGAAACAACACCCCTGCCCGAAGCTTGCCTAAAAGATTATTTTAAGCGAAACTTCAAAGTTACCACCAAGCGGACATTTTTAACAAGCGACTTGGTGTCATAGATGCCGGAGTCGGAAATGTCTTCGCTGTCGGGCGAAGTAATTTGGAATACGCCTTGACGAGCTGCCAGTAGCTTGGCAATCTTGCCGCCGGCACCAGCCGCAAGCGCTTGAGCACGTTGTTTTGCATTATCAGTGGCCTGAGCAATTAAGCTGAGCTTGTATTTTTCCAGGTCGGAAATGAAATAGTCCGGCTGGTGGATATTGATCTCAATACCTTCCGACAGCAATTCCTGTAGTTGCGGCAATGCCTGACCAACCAGATCAACCTTGGCCGTGCGAACAACATGAGTTTGGTATAAATCATAGGCATCGATACGATTGGTAACGTTGCCATGGTTATCCTTAGAAAGAAGCTTTTCGGGTCGTGGCATTTCGCTGGAAATTTCGTCAGGCATAAATCCAATCTTGCTGAGCAAGGCCTGTAGATGCTCGGCGGCATGATTGAGGCGTTGATAACATTCCTGTAAGTTCTTTCCCCGAACAACAACTTCCAGATTTAAAACCGCCCGGTCGGATTTAACTTTGGTTTCGGCATATCCTTTAACCATGAGTTCGTTGTCTTTTTCCAATTGAATCAGCATTCGCGATGCCAAGTATCCTGCGCCCAGCAGTCCGCAAGATAAAATAAAACCAGTAACAACAAGAGAGAACGAGTTAAACTTTCTCACAATAAATCACCCTTATTTTTATGTTCCCAATTGGGATTTGAATTGTTGTGACTTTATCTACTTTGCTGAGTTTTGGAGAAAAATCAAGTCTTAAAATCAAGATTAATAACGTCGCATAATATATCTTATGTTAAATAATGCATAGTTCAAAAACAGTCAATCGTTTTTATTTAAAATCATTATTATTAAAATGTTACAAAAGATGTTAATAAGTGGTACAAAAATAGGCTGTTAACAACTTGTCAACGCAGCAGGAAAGAAAACCCGGGACCGTAACATTTTTTTGAGCGATGAGTGGAAAGGAAAGAAAATAACGAAAATTTCTACGGTTTTACTGCCGCCAGAATCTCTTGACGAAAATGACTGATGGAAAATTTTTCGACATGGAGTTGAAGTATTTCCGGTGAGAATTTTTTCGTTTCAAAACTTTCAATAGCAGCGCCCAGAGAGGGCAGGTCCGGTTGATCAAAAAAAACGCCGGTCTGATTATCGACAACCGTTTCCAGCGCTCCGCCTGCCCGCAAGGCAATCACTGGTGTTCCGGCTGCTTGGGCTTCCACCGGCACCATGCCAAAGTCTTCGATGCCGGGGAACAGTAAACCGCGAGCACCTTGATAGAACGTTCGGAGTTCTTCGTCCGACACATGTTCGATAAAGCGGATCAGGGGGGTATCGTTTGCCAGTTTTCTCAACTGTGGGGCATTCGGTCCCTGCCCGATTACAACCAACGGACGTCTCATCTGCCGGCAAATGGCGACTGCCAGGTCCGGACGTTTGTAATGATTCAGTTGGCCGACAAACAGATAATAATTTCCGAGCGGCTGTTGTTGTCCCCTGCCCTGACGGAAAAAATTGACATCGACCGGCGGGTAAATCACCGTCGAATCCCGGCCGTAAATCCGTTTGATCCGTTCAGCGACGAATTGCGAGTTGGCAAGGAATCGGTCGACTGTTTCGGCGGAACGTCGGTCGTAATTCTGTAAATACCTACGAAATAAGGACATTGCCAACTTTTCGGACCATCCGGCATGGTGATAGTAATCATCATACATGTCCCAGAGATAGCGCATGGGCGTGTGACAGTAACAGACGTGAAAAGCATGCGGAGGTTTCCGAAAACCTTTGGCCGGCCCGGATTCGCTGCTGACAATCAGATCATATTTCGACAAGTCAAGTTGTTGCAACGCCCACGGCATCAGCGGCAAATAACGTTGACAATGCCCCCCTGCCCCGGGCAGACGATTAATAAAAGAGCATGTGATCTTATGTTTTCTGATTTCCGGCGAAATTTTCGCTGGATTGAACGCATGAGTAAAGATATCGGCTTCCGGCCATAACCGGCAGAATTTCTCAAGCACACGCTCCCCTCCCCGCATGCCCGTCAGCCAGTAATGTACCAAAGCAATTTTCATGTCTAGTTTCCGGTTAACTTATTGCATTCCAATATTTTGTCAATCATTGTTGCAGCACATCTATCCCAGGAAAATTGTTGGGCTTGTTGCAGGCCTTTTTGCAATAATTGTGTTCGTAATTCCCAATCATCATATAAGCGTTTCATTGCTGCTACCAACTGGTGTTCGGAATGGGGACCAATTAATAGACCTGCATTGCCGACAACCTCCGGCAGGGAAGAAGTATTACTGACAATAACCGGACATCCGCATTGCATTGCTTCTAATGGTGGCAAGCCAAAACCTTCATAGAGGCTGGGATAGACAAAAAACTCCGCACCACTATATAACGGGGCCAAATCTTCGTCATCAATATAGCCAGTCATAATAATTCGATCTTTATACTTAGCAACGTCATGCAATAGATTTTCCAATACGCCAATAAAGCATTCATGATGTCCGCCCCCTAATACCAGCATCAGATCATCCAGCTTATTTTCAGCAATCAACCGGAGGAAACTTTTTACGGTCATGATAAGATTTTTCCGGGGTTCCAGCGTGCAAAGACTGAAAATATAACGTTTCCCTAGGGGAATATGATACTTGGCCTTCACGGCTGAAATCCGTTCCTGATCCTTGCAAAAATAAAAGTTTTCCGATGCAGCCAACGGTGTAACCGTGATATTTTGAGGATTCAACTGCGGACAGAAGCGGATAAAATCCTTCTTGGTTTGTTCTGAAATAGCAAATCCGTAATCGTCCGGGGTCAAATTTTTGATCAGGACTTTTACCCAAGAGTACCCGAAATACCGACTGACCGGATACAGCTCCGGGAAAAGCAATGGAATCGTGTCATAAAGAATTGTATAACGTTTAATTCCAGGGGTTTGTCGAATCTGAACGGGGGCGGCATAGCCCGGGGAAAAGAAGATGTCGAAATCCGATAATGCCTTTGCTAGCGTATGAGAACGATAAAGCCGATTCTGGATTACAGTCAAGACCTTGGCAATATAAAGACCTCGGGAAAACATTTTGGCCCGGTGCACGGAATGTTGTCTGGCTGCTCGCTGGTTATGTTCGATAAACCATTGTTGAACTAATTCCAACCGGCTGGCATCCTTTTCATTGACGATGGACAGGGACGATGCATATTCCGGCAGAATTTCTTGTAGCACCTTATGCAAGCGTCTGATGGCAGATGGGGTACAATATAACGAAACCTTCAATTGAGGGCACTGAAGAAATCGCTGCAGTATATTGACTGCAACAAAATAGATTCCGCTGCGGTTGGCGTTTTTCATCCATCCGCTGGCGATGATTGTCGCATCAAATAATATTCTATTGCTCATGGTTCTTATCGTTTCATCCATACCTCGAATCGCCATCACTTACAATCCATTGTTTCAAAATACCGATTCAGATAATGTCAGACAGTGCATGTGGCTATACAACTCAATTCCCAAGACGGGTTCCGGTTTTAATTCGACCATATCGGCATCCAACTGCCCTAGTGGACGGGCAAGCATTTTTTCTATTGCGTTAATAACGTCTATAACGGAAACCGTTCGAATACATTTAAAGTTATGCGGACATGGGTCAAAATAGGGATTGATCTTCAAGTCTCGGCAAAGATTGCATTGATCAGTCGGACCAACATTAATATTAGCCGTATAGGAATCATAATACATAGCTTCAGCACTACTATATGCAATAACAGCCGGGCAATTAACAGCGCGAGCCATGTGCATTAATCCACCTATTGATCCCAGAAACATGTCCGAATTATACATTAGCGCCGCGATCTGGCGAAGTGACAAAATTCCACGCATATCCAATGCCCCACGCAGTAATTGATCTTCCTTTGTGCCCACTTGAACAAAATGATATTTTGCGGACATCTTGTCAACCAGTTCCTGCATCTTGGAATGTCCCCAATCTTTATGGCTACAAATTCCGCTTCCCATAACCGCAATTTGGATCCCGTGGAAAAAACGACCGTAAAGTTTTTCCTCGTCGGAAAGATATATCTTAGGGCAAATTTTAATTTTTCCAGACAGTCCTATCCGTTCACATATTCTCGCAATTATGTGCGTATTCGGATAGGTAAAAACCATTCGGCGATGTATTTTACTGTAGCTATAATTCCAATATGACGGATAGTTCGGTTTGATACCTGTAGAAATTAATTTTTTCAACGATGCCGAAGTTATTCTTCCGTCTTCGTATCCGCATAAATTCAATAAGTATGGATTATTTTCTAATACAGCATAGTTTTTATGCGATATCAGCATTTTTTTCCCTTTTTCCCGATAATACTTTTCGGCAACAACGGAAATCATTATTGCATCACCCAGGCCACCATGAGGAATAAATAATTCATCATAGCCGGACTCCACCGCTTCTTTTTCTGAGATACGAATGGGGGAAAAAACATGTTTTAGCGGCTGCGATTGTAGTTCCTTGATAATATTTCGCAGTTTTCTCTGATAATTTTCATAAGAAAACACTTCCAGCCGTGCGTTTCCCCGCTTGATTAATTCAGAACGTTGCTCTTGAGACAAATTTGCCAAACGTATTAATGCGTTGGCCATGGAATTGCAAGAAACGGCATCACAATAAATACATGCATCTCCGCCCACTTCTGGTGTAGCACCAGAGTCAGAGGCAATACAAGGAATTCCATAATGCATAGCCTCTAGCAACGGCATGCCAAACCCTTCCCAGAAACTGGCATAGAAAAAGCCTGACGCATGGGTATAGAGAGCCTTTAGCATTGAATCGGAACACTTTTTCCAATGTTTAACACCACGATCAGTCGCCGGATTTAGTGGACAGTTGCCACCGCCCGCCAAATAAAAGCACCAACCTTTTTCTGCCAGTCCAGATACGTTAAATGCATTAATCATTCCGCGAATGTTCTTACGGATTTCCATCGACCCGACGAACAGAAAATATTTTAAGCCTACAGGAATGGTTGAATCATCTTGTTGCGAAGAAATGAAATGGTCCAGCTTGGGCGGATACAAAGGTAAAACTTTGACTCGGTCCGGAGAAATCGGATAATTTACCAATAAATCCAATCGTGTACTTTCACTGATAGTAATAATTGTACATCGAGATTTCACTAGGCGCTCAAAAGCCGCAGTGTAATATCGAGAACACTGATGCCATTGGGGAAAGGTTACTGGAGTTAAGTCTAAAACCCAAATAATAGCATCATCCAGATCTTTATAAAACAAGGAATAAATCGGGTCTGGAATCATGGTACGGCCAGCCGATGACAACGGTTGGGGGGGCTGTCCTGATATATATCGATCCAACTGATGCCAGGCGGGCGGCAATTCCGGCATTTTCTCGAGAAAATCCTGAATATTATCAACACTTTTCCCTAATACTTTATAATTCCAAGCATCAGGCATTGAATCAATAATATCCCAAATTAAACGATATAATGCCGTTTTATTAACTAGCATTACAGTTATATCTAAATCCAATTTTTTTGAGTTCATAAAATATCTTTCTTTCGACTATACTATGTGCACATGATGCCAAAATTTTGTGACTTGCAGAATTTGCAACGGCCTTCCGTTGCGAATTCGACATTTTCGAAAAAGTTTCGATTGCTCGGCTCAGCTCTCCATGACGAACAATACTCCATTTTGAGGAAAGAGAATAAATATCATTTCCGATCAAACCAACATTAACATAATCATTTTTCATTAGTAACGGATAATCTGGCGAGAGTAAATATTCATATGAACTGTGCCTAGCCGTAATCGCCGGTTTCCCTCTTAACAGACTTTCAACTACAGGTCCACCAAATCCTTCTCCCAAGGCGGTGGAAATTTGAGCATCTGAACATGCATATAGATATTCCATTTCAACATTGTCAAGAAGATCAAATATAAAATAAATATGAACAACGCTTAACCCATATTGCCTTTTTAACGTATTGATCGCATCCGTCAATTCATTATATAAAACAAGGGGTTCAACTGTATTATTTAAATGCGACGTCTTAATAATAAGACAGACTTTTTCCTGTTGAGTACTAGCTATAAAATCCATCCATTCTTCTAACAAAATCAGAAAACCCTTACGGGGACAGTATTTTTTTATCGCAAGAAAAACCATCTTATAACGTTGTCGCAATTCACTCAAAGATTCCGGCACAACAAATGCAAATTCATTGTGTGCGGAAATAAAAACCGGTGTTAAGGTTGTAGATATCTTGTGACTATGCTGAGGCCAAGGGATAACTGCAACCGGGCGAGAATACCCATTATTGACAATTACATCTTTAACAAAGCCAGTGGGCGCCCACATATAATCCATTTTTTCAATTGCATTTTTCCACTGCATGGTAGGAGGGAAGCGATCAGTTTCCCAGAAAAAACACCCGATGTTCTGAGCTCCGGGAATATAAGCAAAATTATCAGGAGTAGTAATATTCAGAACCAACAGGTTTATATGTTTAGCCTCAGTAAATTGTGCAATATCTTTTAAAGAGCTATCATTATACACATCTATGTTGCTGTCATGACTGCAATCAAAAATATTGTAGTGAATGTCCGCGCCGCATACATAATGACAGTGCAATTTTAAAATTTGAATTATGTCGCGTATGTAATTGGCATAACCACTAGAGGAATGTAAATCTCCTCGGATAAATATAACTAAATCTTCTGTATGTAAACTCGATACAATTTCTTTAAATCGATCTATGTTGAGGATGGGAATCTGTTTTATTAGTGGGAATGCCTTTCCCGCTTTACATCCTTGGTCGTATAAAACTAATTTGTTCTTGATTTTCTTCCCTGCCTGCCAACTCTTTTTTATAAAAAACTTGGCAGATCGATACATCGAAGCAGCAATTCTTCGCTGTAGACTTCTTGGCGGAATAATTTTATCGGAAAGGCGATAATAAAAAGTTAGCATTCGCCACCCCTTTGAAGTAAATAGAGTATGAATAATATCATCGCGGCGAGTACATTCTTGATGCAGACGGTTTATTTCGTCATCGCGGCGAGCACATTCTTGATGCAGACGGTTTATTTCGCACTCGAGCATGACACATTCCTGATGGAACCGGTTAATTGATGCATCAGGTTGGAAACATTCGCCAGATAGCAGAGAAACATCTTCCTTATTTATGCGTGGCTCGACAATTTTCTTTTCTAGTTCGATAAATCCACATTTCAAAGCTGAGACACTGCTTTCTAATTGTTTCGTTTTGTCGAAAGAAGAATACCCCCAATATAGCTCCCGCAATTCTCGCAGCCGATTGCATTTTTCCGGAAAAACAACAACATTCTGCCGTTCATATACGTGAGTAAAAGAGCCGAACAGATCGTGCCAGAAACCAGTGGTCATAATGGCATTGCCAATACTGACGTATGAGTTCGGAGCAAACGGAACGTCGATATCATATAATGGACGATAAAGATATTCAATTTCTTTGCCGAAATATTGGGCCTCATATAAGACAGACGACGAAATCCCGATCACTTTGACTATTTTTTCAGAAGCCAGGAGATGGTAAGTAGGCATATTGTCAACAATGGTCACGAACGGAAATTGCCTAATTTTATCAAATAATACTTCCCTATCCGGCAAAAAAGGATGGGGAACATAGTAAATACGCGAATAGGAACGCGCATAATTTTCCAGTTCTTCAGCAAAGTCTAAAATGGTCAGATAATCATTGCCACGTCTTGTCGATTCGTCAACAGGCATTTGACCTATAAATAAAACAGAATTGTCTTCGATCCAGGAATCGTTGACGCTTCGATGTTCCCGCATGTAAATTTTCCAATAATTGGCAGAAGCTTCAAAGCATACCGACGGAATTCGATAGGATTCCAAACAGGAAAAAAGGTCAGATCGATTAGTAGTAAACAACAGCGGCAAATCATCCAAAAGTTTGAACGAGTGAAAAGACATTGAAAGATAAGTTACGTCCAAACTAGTCAGAAGTTCCCGCAAACCCGCGCCTAATTCCAGTCCGATTATTATAACATCATCCAGAAATGATCGCAAATAATCCTTAGATGCTTCTGAGAGACAGACCGAATCATACGAAAAATAAGTCGGTTTGACATCGGATATACCGCTTAAGGCAAAGAATTGTTCACGAGAAAACGTTTGACAGTCACGGTTTTTCAGTTGGCAGAAATCACCCACTGGCGTGGAGGTCACCGCCTTCCAAATTGGGCGGAAGAAATCCGGCAACCAGCGGTGGTAGACGGATTCCTCTGCCCACGAGTGTATTAAAAAATCGTTGGTGTAAATGAGTCGCTTCATATTTTCCCATTGGCTTCACTATATGTAAAGTAAAATTGCCCTTTTAGTTTCAATTAAAAAATGCATTAAGAAGTGGCAGATGCACATCATTAAACAAAATATACGTAGGCGGGTTAATTATGAAATCATTTTCTTTATATTTTTCAATATCAGAGATATTCACAAGGATTAATTTTTTATTTTTATCTTCAACGATACAACGTTTAATATGTGAATAATATGAAGAGCTCTCACTAATTACATTTTGAAAAATAAAATCGTATATCTCTATCTGAATAATCGGATTATTTTTCGATAGAAACTGCTTTCCTCCTTTAAAAAAATCCATTTCACTACCCTCAATATCTATTTTCACAAAGTCTATTTTCTCGGTTATGTTCCAATCGTCAATCGCAATTCCTTTTACCTCAATTTTTTTAATTTTTTCGCCATAAATAGAAGAAAAATTAGCTAAAAAAACATTTTTTGTAGAATGACCTTGATTGTGACTTTTTGATATAAAAATATCAATATTACGAGAAACATCAATAATGGCCCAAGGAAATGCGGAAAATTTTTCTGATTGAAATTCAATAGCTTTCAAGCGAGAATATAACCATGGAATCGGTTCAAATGCATATACTCTATTTGCATATTGTAAATAGCGAACCGACTCATAACCAATATTAGCGCCAAGATCTAGTACATTATCCTTCTCGGTTAAAAAATTTGGCAAAATAAAATCATCAATAACGGGCAAAGTTTCCTCAAAATAATTTTTTTCATGGCGATTATTTAAATCTAAGAATAACGTTATTGAACCAATGTTTTTACGGACCCAGTGTTTTGTAAAAAAAGTCTTTATGTAAAGCATCCCAAAAATTAAAAAAACACTAATGGCATGAAATAAATTAAATGTTCTATTTCTCAAAAGCTTTAACATGTTAAACTAATTTTCCCCTGGTATGAATGGATTAATGCTAATCCCTAAAGGTTTAATATACAAACATCCCCCAACGCGGAAAGTTAAGTTATCAGCTGCATAAACATTCAGCATTGCAGCATTAAAAACCCTATCATAAAAATAATCTTCACATACATTAGGTTTAACACCAAAACTAAAAAAGTACTTTCCCAAATTTAGCGGAATGCGAAATTTCCATTCGACAGTACAACATTCATCTTTAAACAACGCAGGCAAATATACCCCCCATACATCAGTATTAATTGCAAAAATATCATTACTTTTTTCATCACGACACAGCAACCCTGCATATGCTCCAGCAGGAACCTCATTGCGGGCAATCAGCGACAATACCACTCTAACAATTTGGTCTGAACTGATATCAAATATTATATTTCCCGCTTCATTATACACATCCAATGCAACGGCCTCAATATCCAAAGAACCGGAACGAGCAGATATTCTCTTAGTGAGCTCACCATCAATTCTAAATTTATGTTTCCCAGAAATCACAGAATCAGCATTATCGAATCCAGTCACTTGAGAAATATTCTGTTTTAACATTATACCATTAGCAGAGATAACAGTTGTATCATTTTGATATGCCGTACATATTTCTACAGGGCTTCCGATGCAATTCATCCTACCCCCTTTTAAATATACCACCATAGAACATAAGTTTTTAATGGAACTTATGTCATGAGAAACAAATAAGGAAGTACAACCGTTCTCCTGTAACTGCTTTAATTTAAGAAAACATTTTTGTTGAAAAAACATATCACCCACAGCTAGGGCTTCATCAATAATCAGCACTTCTGGATTTATAACCACTTGTACGGAAAAGGCAAGGCGGACCATCATGCCGCTGGAATAGGTTTTGACCGGCTGGTCGATGAACTCGCCAATGTCGGCAAAGGCCACAATCTCATCGTATTTGGCATCGATTTCGGCTTTGGTGAGGCCCAGGATGGTAGCGTTCATGTAGACGTTGTCGCGGCCGGTAAATTCCGGATTGAACCCGCTGCCCAGTTCCAGCAATGCGGCCACGCGGCCTTTTATTTCAACCGAGCCGGTGGTCGGCTGCAAGGTGCCGGCGATGATTTGCAGCAGGGTGCTTTTGCCCGCCCCATTACGCCCGATAATGCCGACACATTCGCCTCGTTTAACCTCAAAGTTGATGTCTTTTAAGGCCCAGAATTCTTTATAAAAAGTTTTTTTGCCCATCGTAAGAGTTTGCAGCAGACGATGGACTGGCTTAGCATACATCTCAAAGCATTTTGAGACGTTTTGAACTCTTAACGCAATGTCGTCAGATGACATCAGCAAACCCCTTTTTCGTTTTTTCAAACCAAATCAGCCCAAATTGAAAGATTACAAAGGCAACAACCCAGCTGATGAGGCAAAACCGCCAATCCGGCATTTTCCCATATAGAAAGAATGCTCTAGTCTGGTCAATAACCAGCGTCAGGGGATTAAGTTGTAACGTCCATTGATATTTGGCCGGAACCGCTTGAATGGGATAAAAGATTGGGGTCATAAAAAACAGAATCTGCGTAAATATCCCAATCAGTTGTGAAATATCCCGAATATATACTGTTAAGGATGATAAGAAAAGCCCCAGTCCGGCACAAATCATGACGAGCGGAATTAAGGTTACCGGCAACCACAACATCGTCCAATGGCAACCATTCAAAAAGAAAAGCGCCCCTAAAAACAGCAGAAAAAACCAGATCATGCTCAAAATCGTAGTTGATAATACGTAGGCCAACGGCAGAATTTCCAACGGGAAAATTACTTTTTTTACGTAATTCGGATTGCCCGTGATGAGACCGCAGCTGCCATTAACACATTCGCAGAAAATATTGAAAATCGTCATCCCGCAAAACATAATAATGGCAAAAGCCGTTTTGTTGTCGCCATTATCTACCGCCCAGCGCATTTTGAATACAACGCTGAACACAAAAGTATAAACCGCTAACAATAAAAGTGGTTGGACCAGACTCCATAATAATCCCAAGATCGAACCTTGATAACGTGAAATAATATTCCGCCGCGTCAATTGCCATAATAAGCTCCGATTCTTGATGACAATGGTCACGCCTAACATCGGATTGAATAATTTAATAAACCCCATACCAGTATCCTATTAACTGACTCATCTCAATAAAAATATCATAATGCCAGTATTCCACTTTGCAAACATGAGTTCAGAATCATGTCTGCGTTGGACACCAATAACAAATCATATCCTGCAACGTATTTTCCAGCGAATAGACCGGAGTCCACCCCAAAGACTCTCTCAGTTTTGTGTTATCCCCGATGATCACCATATTATCCGCAGGACGGATTCGCGCCGGATCGACTTCGATCACCACCCGAAGGCTCAATTGGGCGGCAATGAGATCAATGATCTCCCGCAACCGCACCCCTTTGCCGCTACAGACATTATAGATTTCTCCGTTCCGCCCGGAAGTCAAAATCTTGTAATAAGCATCCACCACATCGCGTACATCGAGAAAATCTCGGACAATTTCGACATTCCCGACTTTCAGCGTATGACTTGATTTCCCGGAATTTTCCACCAACTGTTTTACAAACGATGCCACCACAAACACATCCCGCTGCCGCGGTCCGATATGGTTGAACGACCGGGTCATCACAATATCAAGACCGTATTGCTGACTGTATAGTTGCGAAAGTAATTCCTGCGACACCCTGGCCACCGCATACGGATTGGCGGGGTGAAGGATATGATCTTCCCGCAACGGCATGTCGGCTTCCGAATAATTTCCATATTCTTCCGACGAGCCGACCGATAAAATCCGGGTCGGCAATTTCAATTCGCGTACCGCTTCCGCCAGATTTAAAAAAATATTCGTATTATTCAAAAAGGTTGGCAACGGCGTCAACCAACTTTGTGCCACCGAACTGATGGCCGCCAAATGAAGAATATAGTGCGGGCGGAAGTCTGCCAGTATTTTTCGAATGGTATCGCCTTCCGTTAAGTCCACCTGCCGATAACTCAATGGTAGGGTACTGCGGTAAACACAAGTCGGACCGATATCCAGTCCCAAAACTTCTGCCGCATTATTATGTTTTTCCAGATATTCCAGAAAATACTGGGCAACAAAACCATTGACGCCTGTAATAAGAAATCTCGTCATGCTTGGATTTTTCCATGTGAGAGAAATATTTTTGCCTGGTTTCTCACGCGCATCAACCGATCGGACAGAAATAATTTAGCGTAAAATAAGCGTTTTTAAAGTTTTGAGGCGCAAAAATATTGATTTTCTCTAAAAGTTTCGACACATTCAGCTTATTTTGCACCACGGCAAAACAACACTTCCTTTAGCGTTTTCAGAAAAATGAAGTAGTCCAGCCAGATACTCCAGTTCATGATGTAATACATATCCAGAATGATCCGCCGTTCATAAGTGGTATCGCTACGGCCGGAAACTTGCCACAACCCGGTAATTCCCGGTTTGACCCTCGTAAACATCTCATAATGTTCGCCGTAATAAGCCTTTTCCGACTCTACAATCGGGCGTGGTCCAATCATGGCCATATCGCCTTTCAAAACATTCCACAGTTGCGGCAACTCGTCCAGACTGGTACGCCGCAAAAATCGTCCCAGCGGAGTTACTCGGGGGTCATGGGATAGTTTAAATTTTTCATGCCATTCGCACGCCTTCCGCGGATCTTCCGCCAAAATCTGTTCCAGCCGGTCATCGGCATTGACATACATGGTGCGAAATTTATAAACTCGGATGGGAACACCATGACATCCCAATCGATTGGCACAATAAAAAACCGGCCCGGCCGAAGTAAGTTTCACCAGAACCGTCAGAACCGCCAGAACCGGTGACAGCAGAACAATCGCAGCAAAAGCCATCCCGCATTCCAGTAGCCACTTCCAGATACGTGGTCCGGGCAACAACAGCTGGTTACGAATTTCCAACCCCAGATAGCCATTGAACTCATAAGGATACAGCCAAGCCACCGAAATCATATCACTGGTGGGAACCACTAAAATATGCTGATAAAAACGTGAAAGTTCCCGAAGTTTATCCATTAACTGGGCCAGCGGCAGGCAGACAATGATATAGGATATTCTCAGTTCCGCCGCCACTCGGGCGGCATCGGCAAGCGTTCCCAATACCGGCAAGTCGGCAACTTGAGTATGTTGCTTGTGTTTATCGTCATCGAGAAAACCAATCGGCAGCAAACCGGATTGGCGTTCTCTCTGCAACTCCCGAGCCATCATTTCGCCACTATGGCCGGCACCGGCCAGAATCGCACGGATATTGCTGATGCCGTAATGTTTCATGACACTTCGAATCAGCCAACGGCCCACCGGGATCAGCAGAATCAATAAGCCATAACTGATGAAGACGACCAGCCGGGAATACAAGCCCCCTGCCCGAAAAGAAAAAAGCCAAGTCAGAAGGATCAGATACAAGATGCTGACAGAAAAAAAGGTCCGTCGTAATTCTTCTACCGCACTCAAGGCTGCGCCCGGATAAAAAAAGTTTCCCTGATAAAGACGAATCATGGCATTGACCGCAACCAACCCGACTCCGGCCGGCCAGAGCCGCCAGTACAAGCTCATATCATATTGTTTTCCACCTAAATATTTATACAAGGCGGCAACAACAATAAACGTGCCGTAAAAGATGACAAAATCGGTTGCCATCAACAACACAACACGCAATCGTCCGTTGGTGTTCATTCGTGTCTCCAGGATTTTACTCGCCAGATCACAAAAGTTTTATCCAGACAGGAAAGTTCCTTGACCGGAGAATAGAATTCCAGTAACTTGTTCTTGCGAGTTGAATTCGAAGACAGGATCAAATAATCAGGCCATAAACGCCCGGTTGCAATATCCGGATCGTTATCGGAAGTGATCTGCCCGCCGCAGAGGTACCCGACCACATGCAGTTCATCGGAACAAACTAACGGCAACCGGGCGGAGAAGTAGTAGAAACCGGTAAAGGTCCTGGACGCCAGTTGTTGCGGCCCGTGATAATCGGTTCGAATCCACGCGGCCGCCGCCAAAGAGATCCGGCGCTCCACAATTTTTTTATCGGAAGTAAAGTTCTTCAGCATGGGTGCCGCGGCATCCAGATATAAAATTGCCAGCAACAGAAATGCTCCGGCAATTATGGGAAGACACCAGACCGGTTTCGCCTGGCGGATTTTCTGCCATAATTGCATAAGTCCCCAAGCGGTCCATCCGAATGCCAGCGGGGCAATCGGCAATAAGTAACGCCGGGAAACGTAAAGATAGCGGTCGAAAATAAAGATCTGCAACAACAGCAGAACTGCATGCCCAAGCAGTGCCAGCAATAAAATCGTCTCCGGACGAGTCCATTCGCGATGACGCACTCGAATCAGGACCACGATAAGCGCCAACAACCCAAAGTAAGGATAAAATCCTTTGCCCAGGGCCAGCAAAAATTTTTTAATTTCCAACCCATGATTCGGGGATGCCGGTGGAAAGAATAGCCCCTGGTCCGAGTTCATCGCCGCCGTGTTGTCCGATCGCGTCAGCGAAGCAGGCTCCGGCTGATTATGAAACAGACTTTCCACTTTGTCGGCAATCATGCCAAAACGGACATCCGGCACCCAATAACCCAACCTTTGATAATTATAAAACAGCCATGGCTGGATGATCAACAACATCAGGATGACCGTCATGACCCAGCGCCAAGGAAATTTTCGCAACGCGAAAATTTCCATACCTCCGGCGGTAAGCAAAATTACCGCGGCATAAAGAACGCAATCACTGCGGACCAGAATCAGCAGTCCGCAACCCAACGCACACCATATATAGCCGCGCCATGCATGCCGTTCCCGGTAAAGCACCAGTAACCCGTAAATTGCCAGGAAGAAAGCAAAACCCTTGGCGGTATCCCGTACTCCCAGCACAGCCAGCCGGAGCAGATGTGAGGAAAATACATAGAGCAAACATCCCCACGTTGCCAGACGCGGCTGAAAAACTTGACAGAAGATCCCATATAATGGAAAAACGCTCAAACTGAAAAACAGTGCCGAGGCCAGTTTTGCCGCCCAGAATCCGCCCCAGCCGGTAATCCAGGCAATGATTCCGGCAGTCACCGGGAATAACGGTGGAATGCGGGGGTGAAATGCATAGCACCAGTCGCCGGCGGCAAAAGCATCGGCCATCGGACCGTAACGTCCGGCCAGATCCCGTTCCGGCAAATCGGACAATAGCAGCAATGGCAGCGTCAACAGAAAAGCCAGTAATGCCAATCGCCACGGCGAAGAACAGAACAAGTGGCGAAAAAATTGGAATATCCGTATTCCCGATCTCAGCATTTTATTCGTCTGCAAAATAATAACCCCAATTCGGCCCCGAATTATACCTGCAACCCAAGCCCCGTGATTTGCCTAAAATAACAGTCTCGTTCGAAAAATGCAACTTCGTCAGACTTCTTCAGGGTTAGGAACCGAAAAATTACCGGGAACTGGTGGTGGCCGGTACGGAACGTTTGGCGATTTCCAATAACGCCAACGCCAATTGATCCGGGCAGGAAGTCGGCTTGCCCCCGCAACAAATTCCTTTCAGTTTCGCGGCCGCCTCCTGAGGCGTCATACCGACCACCAACCGAGACACGGCCGTCAAGTTGCCGGGACAGCCGCCGAGAAATTCCACCTGCGCGATTTTGCCGTCTTCAACGTCGATGGCAATATTCTGGCTGCAGACCAGATTGCTGGGACGAAACTGATACTTCATCGGAATTGCATTCCTTTTTATTCTTTACTTGAATGGAAAGAATATGCCCGCTCAAGTTCGATTATGCAACATGTACTTATGAAAATGCTCCGAAACGAACACAATAAAAATTACCATCATCTCGTCGGTCGATAGAGAATGATTCTGAAAAAATGAGGAGAAAAATTCTTTATGAAACAATGTCGCTTCTGTTTTTTTTCATTGATCGAATTGCTGGTTGTTATTGCCATCATTGCCATTCTGGCCGGATTGTTATTGCCGACGCTGCAAAAGGCCCGTGATAAAGCAGCCGCCATCTCCTGTCTAAATCAGTTGCATCAGATCAGCCTGATGTTTCAAGGCTATGCCAATAACTGGGGCGGCTGGTATCCGCTCGCCGGCATGGAACCGGCATGGGGTGAAATCGATGTCAATACGCAGGGACCGGGCTGGACATACCGTCTGGCGGTAACCGAGTCGAACTCGCCGGACAGTTTGAAAAAAATCTTCAAATGCCCACGCGAATTGAAACGGGAATTTTCTTATTCGCTGAACTGTCGACAACTCTATGCGCAGACGCATACCTATTTACCTTGGCACGATACCTATTTTGCCAAAGCCAAAGTTTCCCCCAGCCGCTTCATTCTGGTAGAGGAAACCAAGAGCCTCGCGGACGATGGCAATACTTTCTTTAAAACCTATGACTGCGACCAGGATAACTATTCCGTCAGCACTACCGATACCAAGCCGGTCCGGCATCAGACCAGCTCCATCCTGTTCGTCGACGGGCATGCCGCCAACATGAAGAAATTCGACGTTCAGGAAATGAGTTACAGTACGTTGACCATGGCCGACTGGAACGGGATTCCGTCCATCTAGTCGGTTACTCCTGCATGGTAATTCGAACGGCTTCTCCCGCCGTCAGAGTCAGTGTTAAAACCGACTCGGCGCTGGTTTTAACCGTGTCCGATCCGGAATGGATTTGCAGGGATCGGTTCGGCCACGGGTTGGCAAAACGCCAGGTGCCAGGCCGTTGCGCTTCGACCGTAAACGACAGCACTCTTCCGTCTTGCCATTCGGCGCTGACCAGTACTCCGCCCTCTCCGGGCATGCGTTCGAACCGGGCATGACGCCAGGTAATCGGCGCCCCCGGAAAAACTTGCAAAATTCCTCGGCGAACATGCAGCAACATATCCTGCACCGCAGTAACCGCTCCCATTCCCGCATCCATCTGCATCACCTCGAAACGTCCGTCCGAAGCCAGCGAACATTCCTGATTGGCATTCAACGGATCGGTCCCGATCAGCAGCGAAAAACCGGGGAACCCGGCGTCATGCAAGGTTCCATGACCGGCATTGGTAAAAACATGTTCCCAAATTTCCAGAATCAGTTCTGACATGCGCCCATTGTGCAATCGGGAATGAATCATCGAGGCCCACGGCATACACCAGCCGCTCCACATTCCCATCCCCTGATGAATCCAGTGACGGATACTCCGGCTGACAATCTCCCGCCATTCCGGGGCGTCATAGTCGATCGTGTCGAAAGGACAGAGTCCGGCCAGATGGGAATGATGGCGATGGCTTTCTTCCAGATCGGTACCGTCCCAAAGTCCGATGCGTTCTTCTCCCGGTGTGCCAAATAGTGAAGCCTTGGGCAGTCCGCCGGCGACTTGCGACCATGACGGCAACGGTTTTTCTCCCAGCACGCTTGCCGCTTCCTGCAAGTCCTCGACCAGACGATGAATCGCCGCCAGTTGAAAACTGGCATTGACGCCCCAGGCATTCATGCGGTCGCCACGATATTCCGGCGAAACGCTTACCGGCAAAACATATTTTCCTTCATGTTCTTCGAGCATTGCCTCATAGACCCGGAAAACGCCCTTCATGAAGTCGAAGGCTTTCTCCCTCAAAAAGTTCACATCGCCGGAAAAACGGTAATACTGATACATCATCTGGGCGATCCAGGCGGCGCACCCGTGATCGATGGTGCCGGTCCAGAAACTGCCCATGCAGGTGCAGCGGTCATCCACGGCATGCGGCATCATATACCCGTCGTCGATGCCGACAAAATCATGGGCAATTTTCCGCAGCAACGGCCGCCAGGACAACACCATCTCGAACATCGGCAGCAAGTGACTGATCCGGTTGGCCTTATACGCCGGCCAATAGCACATTTGCACATTGATGTTGAAATGATAATCGCTCGACCACGGCGGCAGATGATAGTCTTCAATCCACGGGCCCTGCAACGTGGCCGGAACTCCGGACGGATTGGTCAAGCCGGCAAATTTGTAAAGCCCATAATAGTAGATGAATTCCAATGTCGGATTGGGCAGTTCGACCGACGGAATGTCACGCCAGTAATCATGCCACCAGGAACTGTTGTCCCGTTCCAACTTGGCCAGCCCTTGCGCCACGGCACGATCCAGCAGCGCCAAGGTCTTCCGGCGCAATTCCATCGGCTCGGCATGACGGGTGGTAACGCCCCATAACCGATGGTGATCCAATCGATAGCCGACGGCCAGCGCCGGATCGGACGGCAACCGCTGAATCCAACCGGACAGTTCCGGTTTCGTCAACATTTCCGGGGGCGGAAAAGAAAGATTTTTCAAGGTATCGCCCATGATCTGCCAACTGGGCAGCGGTATGATTTCAATGGCGGAACACGGCGGCATTTCCACCGCGAAAAGTTGCTCCTTCATGCTTAGTTGAATCCGGATGGCATACTGTTCCGTTCCTTGGCGATAGCAGACTGACGCGATCCCCTCGGCAAGGTCAATTTGTCCGGACCGTAAACTGGCGTTTTCCGGTAACCGCAGTTCCAGCCGCCCAACCGGAATTACCGACGGACGCGGCGGCTGTCCCGGTTGTTTCTCCGTCGCACAGGCGAATAAGGACCGTAACCCGACTTCATCATTGTTTTCCAGATCATGCCGGATTTTCTTGAAACTCTGTTTTTCCGACCATGGCATGCCGCCCCGATGATCCCAGAAATCGGCTCGGCCCAAAGTAATTTTCAAACTCCGGTCTTCGCCCCAGATCAGCATGCCGGTCGTGCCGTTTCCCAACATCAAACCGGTATGAGGACGGGGTAAGGGGAATTGCCAGTCAACATGGTCGAGCATAGTGATATCCTTTTTTTACACAATGATTGTTTTTGCGGTACAAGAGATATTATATTATTTAAAATGGAACAGGACAATTGTGAAAATAAGGCAAAACAGGTGTAAAAATGAGGCATACGACCAATCAGGACGGTCCGCATTTCTGGCTGCTGGACAAGCCGCCTTATTACAGCAATGTCTGGCTTTTCAAGACCCATCATTTTGCGGACGTCGGATTCTACTGTTCCCGCCAGAGCGATCCGTCCGGAATTACCTTGCGGATTATTGTTGACGGAGCCTGGCGGGTGGCGATGAACGGTCAGGAAGTGGAACTTGGTCCGGGCGATATTTTTCTGGCCATGCCGGGCGAGTATATCGAGTTCGAACATGCCGAACCCGATACTTCATGGGAATGGTATGAACTGCAATTCAATGGAACGGAAGCGGAACGTTTTGTCGGCGAATTCGGCTTGAGCCGCACTCACTTTGCGGTTCGCCCCCGACAGGTCCGGTCGGCGCTTCGACTATTTAAACAATTATACTTGTATACCGGCAGGGAAGACCGTCGGATGGTTGTCGTGATGGCTCTTTTGTTTCGCTTGCTCAATACCTGTGTCGGAACGGCTGGACCTCCGGCGGGAAATCCCCGTACCCGAGCCGAAAATCTGGTAAAACAAGCCATTACGCTGATGGAAACCGAACCGGGCGGAGCATTGAACGTCAAAGAGGTGGCTTTGCGGCTGGGGGTAGACCGTACCACGCTCGGCCGTGCCTTCAAATTGCAGACGGGCCGGACTCCCCATCAATTTCTCGACCAATTCCGCCTGATTGTAGTTCATGAATTGCTGAGCAGCACCGCGTTGCCCCTGACGACGATTGCCGCCAGTACCGGCTTCCGCGATGTCAAATATTTCATCGGGTGGTTTCGGCGGCAGGATGGCGTTACGCCCGGCACCTGGCGGCGGCAGCATCGTTGATGTCTACCATCTATTTTTTATTGGGGTATTGCTATTCCCGCTATCGCCATTATTATTATTGGATGGGGATATTGGATGGGAGCATCAGCGAGGGGGAATAGGATCATGAGCACGGCAACTTCCGATACTTGGCGCGAAAACGAGACAGCGGGAAACGATGGCGATGCGCAAATGCAAAGCCGCTTGCTGCAAAGCAATGAAAAACTGACGGACTTGCTGGATTGCATTCCCGATCAGATTCTCATTCTCAACCCGGATGGCAAGACGGTTTTCCTCAATCAGGCTGCGGTTGCATTTACCGGTATGGCCATGAAACAGGCGATCGGCTTGCGGCCGGGCGAGCTTTATCATTGCGCCAATGCCGATGCCGGCACCTGCGGACAGACGAAATATTGTCGTTTGTGCGGCATGCATAAGGCGTTTCTGGCCTCGCGTCGCAATGCCAAAGTGATGCAGGATTATACCGTTACCAATACTTCGTTGCAAACCAGTCAATTCCGGATCTGGACGATTCCTCGGCTGATTGACAACACGATGTTTTCCATGATGATTGTCCGCGATATCAGCATTTTAGCCGACAAGGCCATGCTGGAAGAATTGTTGCTGCATCAGATGAAGGATCATATTTTATCCGTCGAGCGACAATTGGACGATGTCCAGAAGAACCCGTTGCAGACGGAAACGGCGATGGCGGCAATTCAGAAGATTGCTGACGCGGCGCTGGAAATCATCACGGGCCAGGAAGAATTGCTGGCGGCGGAACACAATACCCTCAATCCTCAAATTTCCAGCGTCAACTCCATCCGGGAAATTCAGAAGGTAATTCAGAAGATGGATCCGGTCTGCCGTCAGGAAAACAAGCAGATTCTGCTTGACCAGGATTCGGATCGCGTCAATCTGACTACCGATGCCGGTCTGTTGCGTCATGTTCTGCATAATATGATTGAAAATGCCCTGGCGGCCACGCCGCCGGAAGAACAGGTCATTGTCGGGTGCCGCAACAATGGCAGCCTGACCGATTTCTCGGTCTATAATAATGCCTGTATGCCGGAGGATATTCAGCTCCAGCTGTTCAAACGCCATTTTTCCTCGCACGACCAGTGCCGCGGCATGGGCGCCTATTGCGCCCGGTTGCTGACGGAAAAATACTTGGGCGGTCAGATCAGTTATGTCTCGTCTCCGGCTCATGGTACCACGTTTACCTTGACCATTCCGACCAATAGCCGGCCCCCGACCGTTTGAAATTCAGTGGGATTATCCGACAAAATCCGCTGGCGTCGCCCACGGAAACGAGTATATTTAGTCCATCACGGACGCAATATTGAATGTGGTCGGTTATGGGACAGCCCGGAATAGACGAGACACAGCAGGAGTTCAAAGACGATTTGGATTCCGAGGTGACGGTGACGGAAGAACTGGCAAGCAGCGCTTCCGTCGAAGAATTTATTACTTTCGATCAAATTCGGAAAGTAGTCGGGCTGAACGCCGGCAAGACCACGGAAACCTATTTCGATGAAATTCGCGATCTGGGACACGGCGGCGTCGGTGCCATTTTGTCGGTACGGGAAAAAGTTCTACATCGGGACGTGGCCATTAAAATGTTGCGTCCGGCTTATCGCAAACGGAAACGTTCAGTCGGCCGCCTCCTGCGGGAAGCCCGTGCCACCGCCAAAATCGAACATCCGAATATTGTACCGATTCATACGCTCGGCGTACTGGATGACATCGGCGTATTTTTTACGATGAAAAAGATTTCCGGCGAGACCCTTCAGGAAGTGTTGCTGCATCTGGAAAAAGGCGATCGCGTTTATCGCGACAAATATCCCCCTTCCCGCCTATTGGAAATCTTCGTTTCCATCTGTCAGGCCGTGGCCTTTGCCCACAGCAAAGGAATTATCCACCGGGATTTAAAACCGGCTAACATCATGCTGGGGGACTACGGTGAAGTCTGGGTTCTGGACTGGGGACTGGTCAAATTTAAAGGCGAAGAAGAGGAGAGCGAAGTTTTCGGCGTTTATTCGGAAACGCACGGTGACAAATCCCTTACGCTGGACGGTACGATTACCGGTACTCCTCTGTTCATGTCGCCGGAACAGGCCTGTGGCTGGGCCGATGAAGTCGACGAACAGAGTGACGTCTACAGTCTGGGGGTGATTCTCTATGCCATTCTGACCTGGCATCAGGCGCCTTTCAAGAATTCCAACAATATCCGGGAAGTGCTGGACAAAGTGGTAAAGGGCGAATATCTTGCTCCGCGCAAAGCCACGCGGCGTTCCATTCCTCGGGAATTGGAGGCCATTTGTCTAAAGGCAATGGCTCGACGGAAATGCGAACGTTACCTCTCGGCGCGCGAACTATTGAAAGATATCCGTAACTACCAGGAAGAATATCCGGTCACGGCATATCGGGCGCCATTTTATCGGCGGTTCCTGCGGTTCTGTGGTCGAAACCGGCTGGTGGCCGGGGCCGTAATGGTGGCGCTGGCCACGATTTTTTCCTTTCTGGCCGTAAAATCGGTCTATGATAATTTGGAATATCGTTCCAATGAAAAAGCGGCGGAGTACAACGTGGAATTTGCCGATCAGGCCCGCATGCGGGCTTTCACCCTGTGGCGGCAGATCAAGCGGGAAATGGCCGCTTCATCCGGGCTGGACGTCAAATCTTTGGAAAAGGAATTCCGTCGCAATTGTACCGAATTTGAAAACCGATACAATACGGCCCTGCTCTTTTTCAGCCGGATCGAACAAATGCATCGCGACGACAAACTGGTGACCAACGGGATTTCGGATATTTATAAGAAGCTGTTTGAGTTCGCCCTGGCTACCCGGGACTTCGATTACGCGGAAAAGCTGGCCGGCATGGCCACCATGCGTTCCCGCAATCTGGCGTATCTGAATGAAGACGCTCGAAGCGCTTTTCTGAAAATGCGGGAAATGGTCTCGGCGTCCGGCGACATCCGCATTTATTCCCTTCCGGACAAGGCGCAAGTCACCCTCTGGCAGTTGACGGCGGACAATCAACTGCGCGAACCGCAATATCTGGGCGCCAGTCCGACCGGTATTCGGGATATTGCCCCCGGTACGTACCTGGCGGTTCTGAAATTGAAAGACCGCCCTACGGTCAACTACCCCTTTCTGCTGAAACGCGGCGACAGTCTGAATTTGAATATTGCCATCCCGCTTCAGATCCCGCTTGACATGATCTATATTCCCGGTCCGGAACCGGATCAAGGCATTTTTATCCGCCGTCACAAGGTAACGCTGGAGGAATATCTCCAATTCTGGAACTCGCTGAGCGACAAAAAACTACAGCGTCTCTACAATACCCGGCGGAAAAATCTGTGGGACGATCAGGGCCGCTTGAATCCAGCCATACGACCGGACGACCCGGTAGTTGGCATTTCCTACGAGGCGGCAGTCGCTTACTGCCGCTGGTTGAGCGCAAAAAATAACCGGACATATCGTCTTCCGACGGCTGACGAATGGGAACGGGCGTTTCGCGGTATGGTTGGCCGCTATCGGACTGCCGATCTGGCTCCGCATGCCAGACCCCTGCCCCGGACTTCTCTTTTCGGCATCGGCGACTTGAATGAACGCCAGTTCGAAATGGTTCGGGATAATCATGAATCCCGGTTGTTGATTAAAGGCGGCAACCCCATTGTCGCTCCGCTGGATTCCGCCGACGCGGCTTGGCAACAGACCGGCTTCCGTTACGTTCAAGACTTCTCCCGATAATTTTTTATTAGTCTTTCCCATTTGTGCAAGTATGCATCTTGAAAAGATGATTTTCAACGTTCACGACTAGGCAAAACGATCAATTCGGCGTATAATGATTGAGAATAACCCAGCCGGAACAGGATGATGATTTCAAAAGTCGATATTCTGAAAAAACGTATTCTGGACGATATTCGTCAAGGGCGGTTGAAACCGGATGACGCACTCTATTCCCGACACCAGTTTATGAAGCGTTTCGGGTGTTCACGCGGCAGTATCGATACCGCCGTCAAGGAATTGATCGCCGAAGGCTATCTTTACGGTCGCCAGGGCGCGGGAACCTATGTGGCCAACCTCCGGCCGCTGGGAACGGAAATATCGCGGGTTTTCGTGGTGGAAAACTTCTGCAAGAGCTATACCGCCGACGATTTAACCTACACGAGTTATCTGGTTTCGGAAATTCAGCGGCGGATGCCCTGTTTGCTCTATCGGGCGGATGAAATCAGCGTCAACCTGCGTCATATCGTCCGAGCCGGAAGCGCCGTCATCTGGGTGCGTCCGTCGCTCGACAAAATGATGCTGATCGACTATCTGACATCGGCCCGAATCCCCCAGATTATCATCGGGCGGCGCTACGGCAATTACGATTACATCGATACCGATTCCCGGTCCGGACTGGCGGACGGTTTGAGTTGGCTGAAACAGCATGCCGGTCCGGAGATTGCGTTTGTGGCCAGAGCTTATAATACCAACTTTCCTTATATTGCCGAACGGCAGATCGATTTTTATGAGACATGTACGGATTTGCGGTTGACCGTGAAACCGAATTGGAGGCAAGTGAGCAAGTTTGATCATCAGGAAGACGACCTCAACGCCGTGGCCGAAGCCCTGTTCGGCGGTTCGTGCTGTCCGCGGGGACTTTACGTCGACTATTGCGATATCGTGGCCAAATTGATTAATCTGGCGGGACGTCGCGGCAAATTTGTCGGCCGCGACTTCTTTCTGTTGGCGTTCGACCGGATTCCGGAACTGGAAAATGTTCCCGGTGCCGGTTTTCTCGCCCAGCAGTTCCGCGGCCTGGAAGATTGCGCGGTCAGCTGGGTGACCAGTTCCGACCGGCTGGGCTGGAAAAAAACATTGAAACCGAATTTTTACCATTGGGAATAATCTCCGTATTAATGAAAAACAAGGTATGTCACATGGGAAACAAAGTACGAATCGGGATTATCGGACTGGGCAACATGGGTTCCAACCATGTCGGCTCGGTGGGCCGGATTGAGAATGCCCAATTGACGGCAGTCTGCGATATCGACCGGGAAAAAGCCAGAAAATTTGCCCAACTCAGCGGGGCCAAAGCATTCTATGACGCCGCCGACCTGTTCCGTTCCGGTCTGGTCGATGGTGTGATCATTGCCGTGCCGCATTACGATCATACGCCGCTGACCATTGCCGCCTTTGAAGCCGGTCTTCACGTGCTGACGGAAAAGCCGATCGCCGTGCATAAGGCCGATGCGCAACGGATGATCGCCGCTCACAAAGCCCATCCGAAACTGCGGTTTGCCGCCATGTTTCAACAGCGGACGCTCAAAGCCCATCTCAAACTGAAACAACTGGTTTCCGACGGCGAGATCGGCCGGATCATGCGGGTCAACTGGATCATCACCAACTGGTTCCGCACTCAGACTTATTATAACAGCGGCGGCTGGCGCGCCACCTGGCGCGGCGAAGGCGGCGGGGTCCTGCTGAATCAGTGTCCGCATCAGCTGGACCTGTTTCAGTGGCTGTTCGGGATGCCGGTCATGCTCCAGACGCATCTCAGCATCGGCAAGTATCATCAAATCGAAGTCGAAGACGACGTCAACACTTATTGTGAGTTTGCCAACGGCGCCACCGGCAATTTCATTACCACTACCGGCGAGTGTCCGGGCACCAACCGCCTGGAAATCGCCGGCACCCGGGGCCGGATGGTATTGGAAGATGGCAAAATCTCATTTTTACGGACGGAACAGCCGGTCGACGAGTTCTGTGCGTCCAGCCCGCAGTCTTTCAGCACGATTCCGCAGTGGAACATCACCGTGCCGTATGACGCGGACAGTGCCAATCAGCATCAGGACGTGATCGCCAATTTTGTGACGGCCATTGCCGATCCCCAGGTCAAACTGATCGCGGAAGCGGAAGAAGGCATCCGGTCGGTGGAACTGGCCAATGCCATGATCTATTCGGGCCTCAATAAAACGGCGGTGAAACTGCCGCTGAATGCCGCGCAATACGAACGTTTTCTGAAGAAACTGATCGCCACCTCGCGTTTTGTCAAGAAAGAGGTCAAAACGGTAGCAGTAGACATGAATTCTTCGTTCAACCGGAAATAATGGAATCAGATCATGAAAAAAAATCAGATTGCCGCTCAGCTTTTTACCTTGCGGGAATTTTTAAAAACGCCGGCGGATATTGCCGCGTCCTTGAAAAAAGTAAAAAAACTCGGCTTCGATGCCGTCCAGGTATCCGGCATGGGACCGATCCCGGAAGAAGAACTGGTCAAAATTCTCGACGGCGAAGGTCTGGTCTGCTGTGCCACGCACGAGAACGGCGCGATGATCGTCAACGATCCCGATAAAGTTATTGATCGGCTGAACCGGCTGCATTGCGCCTATACGGCCTATCCATATCCGCATCAGGTGCCGACATCGGTCGCCGAAGCCAAGGAATTCGCGCATAAGCTCAACGCTTCCGCCCAGAAACTGGCGGCGGCCGGAAAAGTGCTGACTTATCACAACCATGCCATCGAATTCACCCGTCTGGACGGGCAATTGCTGCTCGACCTCATTTACGCGAATGCCCCGCAGCTCCAGAGCGAAATCGACACCTACTGGGTTCAATACGGCGGCGGCGATCCGGTGGCGTGGGTCCGGCAGATGGCTGGTCGGCTGCCGTTGCTCCACCTGAAAGAACTGGGGATTATCGACAACCAGATCACCATGTTGCCGATCGGCAGCGGCAACCTCAACTGGCGGGCGATTCTGGCGGAAGCGGAAAAGGGGGGGACCCGGTGGTTTATCATCGAGCAGGATGTGTGCCGGATCGATCCGTTCGATTCGTTGAAAGCCAGTCTGGACTATCTGACGGCAAAATTTGTCCGTTAACGTCTGCCGAAAACGTCCGCGACTTTGACTTTTGAATTTGGCAAGGTAAGTTTTAGCTTGTCAATATTCAGGAGCCCGATACTTCATGTCTTTACCGGAACAACCGTCCAATCCCAATCCGATGCGGCGCGGCGTGGAAGACGTCGGCGCCCTGGTCGACAATATCGTCCAGGGGCTGGTCGACGTCTTTCTGTTTACCGGCGATCTTTTTGCGTCGCTGGTCGATGCCGTGCGGCGGCCGTTGAAGATCCGCTGGAAGGAAACCGTCTACTACATGAACCTCTGCGGGGCGGATGCCGTTCCGATTGTCACCATGATCTGTTTGCTGATGGGGATTATTCTGGGGTTCCAGGGCGCGATTCAACTGCGAAAATACGGCGGTGACGTCTTTG
>Ga0183095_10391_pt3 | contig 39510 bp, 34 predicted proteins | sample BioMet4_FD_130346 | JGI IMG/M metagenome (GOLD analysis project Ga0183095, IMG submission 130346) | Microbial communities from bioreactor (seeded with sewage sludge) at LBNL, California, USA - Biofuel metagenome 4 (v2) (version 3) | ecosystem: Engineered > Bioreactor > Anaerobic > Unclassified ...
AGCATCAGCATAGTGGCGTTGCTGTCAATAAAGCAGCCGGCTATCAGGCAGATGAGGATCACGAAGCCAAAGAACAGCCACTGATTATTGCAATAGGTATGAACAAAGGCCGCTATGCTGTTCGTCAGATGCAGCGATGTGAATATGTAGGAAAGCACTGTTGAAACCTGGATCACAAACATGCATCCCGCCGTAGACTTGATCGCATTTGTAAGGCATACCTTCAACTGTGCGAAGGGCAGTTTCTTCGTAACAATACCAAATATAAGGCCATATACCACCGCCGTCACGCCCGCTTCAGTGGGGGTAAAGATACCGCCGAGGATGCCGCCGATGATAATAATGGGCATCATCAGTGATCCAAGGGCGCGAATGAAATTTTTAGAAAGCGTGCCAAAACCCACGAACTTCGTCTTGGGAATATTGTTGCGTTTGGCATAGATGTAGTTCAGCACCATATAGCACAGCGCCAGAATACAGCCCGGCACAATGCCCGCCATAAAAAGATCGCCGGTTGAAAGTCCTGTGGCGGAGGCCAGAATGACCATCGTAATGCTGGGCGGAATGATGGGGCCCAAACCGCCGGCCGCGGAAATACAGACGATGCTGTAGCCGGGATCATAGCCGCTCTGCCGCATGGCCGGCACAAGCAAGGCACCCAGTGCGGAAACATCCGCATTGCCGGAACCGGAAACGCCTGCCATCAGGACGCCGGCCAATGTCGTGGTGTGCGCCATGCCGCCGCGGATATGTCCCACGCAGCTGTTGGCAAACTCAACGATGCGCGTCGTAATTCCGGTGGACTCCATCAGTGCGCCGGCCAGCATGAAAAACGGCATTGCGCATAGCGTGAAGCTGTCTGTCGCCGTAAAAATACGCTGCGCGATGGAGAGGCCGCTCGCTCCGTGTGTAAAAATGAAGTACGGCATGCAGGCAACGCCCATAGCCACCGCAATAGGTGTTCCGATAAACAGCAGGAGGAAGAACACGACCAGAATAATTAACAGCACGGTGTTCCCTCCTCTCCGCCCAAACGTGCCTTCCTGCGTTCCTTGATCTGCCGAATCGTGCTGTCAAGCAGTACGACGAACAGCAGGAAAGCGCATACCACCTGCGCGCCATACAGGAAATAATAGGGGATCTGAATTCCCGTGGTTACCTTTGCACCCGCCTTCAGCGTCAGTTTCAAGCCCCAGTAAAAATAGTAGCCGCTGAAACCGAGGCAGGCAATCCACACGATCACGTCCGTCAGGCGATTCACTTTATCGCCTAACTTTTTAATCAAAATGTCAAACTTGAAACTGCCGCCTTCGTAAAAACTAAGCGGAATACCCAGCGACACCGCCCAGATAAAGAAAAAGCGTGTCATCTGTTCCGTCCAGGGAATTGCATTGTGCAGCACATACCGCGTGAAAACTTGCAAGAGCGTGCACAGAACGGTTCCCGTCAGGCACAGCTGTGCCAAAACGCGAGCAACGGTCATCATTGCTTTTACAATCTTTGACAAGTAATTCATCCCTTCCTCTTTTTTATTCTTTGCACATGCGATATTGTATCTCTCTCGTCCATTTCTCACCCGGCGCCAGATGTACATTCCCAGGCTTTGTTTCCCAGACGTGATCTGTGTCCGCAAAATCAGAAGTGCCGCACCACGGCTCCAGACAGATAAAGGTCATGCGCTTGTTAAGGCCCCACATGGCCATGTAAGGGAAGTCTTTTATGCCCAGCTCCACATAGCACTTGCTTTTTCGGGAAGACAGGCGAATCCAGTCCGCTGCGATCCCTCCCAGCAGCTTGGGGCCGTCAGCAAAAAAGGTGTCCGACAGGGGCAGTTCCCTGCCCTCGATAAAGGGGGTCTTCTCATGCAGCAGCAGCTTTGTCACATCCTCTGTCGCATAACGGTATATATGCTGCTCGCGGTCGAAGGTCAGGACGTAATCGGCTGTTTCCTCGCGGAGATCAATGGGACAGAAGAAGCCCGGATGCACGCCCAGTGAAAAAGGCATGTCCTTCTTCCCGTCATTTATGACTGCAAACTGCTGATGAACAACCGGGCCGCAGAGTGAATAGCGGACCTGCAAGCGAAACAAATAGGGAAACATGCCCAGGGTTTCCTCGTCGGCGCTCAGCTGGAGTGTCACGCTGTCCGACGTCCGTTCCAGAAGGGCAAACTCTCTGTTTTTCGCAAAACCCTGCACCGGAATGAAGTACTCCTTCCCCTCCGCCGTCACGCGATTTCCCGCAATGCGGCTGCAGGCAGGAAACAGCAGCGGTGCACGATCGCCCCACGAAACCGGGTCGCCCTGCCAAAGGAACTCCTTTTGAAGATCCTCTCTGTACAGGCTCATCAACTGCGCGCCTTTTGCAGCAATTTTTATTCGCAGAAACTGATTGGAAAGATCATATCCCATCCATGCTTCCTCACTTTCCGCGGCGCAGAACACGTCCCGCCTGATTGTTGATCACTTGTCCGTCTTTGCAGGCAAGTTTTCCGTTGACAAACACATATTGAATGCCTTCCACCCCCCTGTCGGGATGAAGGTAATCGTGGTACGCTGTCAGGTGGTTCCAGTCCATCACCACAACGTCGGCGAACATTTTTTCACGCAGCAGTCCTCGCTCAGCGAAACCGGCAACAGAGGCAGGGAGAGCTGTTATTTTCCGGATGGCCTCCGGCAGATCCATCACCTTATCCTGCTTCACCGTTTGGAGAAGATAGCGCGGGAACATGCAGTATGTACTGGGAGCAAATCCGGGATTTTCGGGATTCAGTGTTTTCAGACGGGCTGCGCTCATGCTCTGGCTGTCTGTCATCGGCATGCCGCAGGGATGGCGCAGGAAAACAGAATGAGTATGATACTCTCTCTTATCCTTGCAGAATGCGCAAACCGCGTTTGGATCCGCCATCAAAATATCGTACAGCACCTCATACGCTTCGCGGTATACAGCTTGTACGCGTCTGATCGGTGCGCGCTCCAGGGCCAACTCATACACGGTTTTCCCCACATATTTTGGATCGGCACACTTGACGATCGTAAAGCATTCTGACCAGTATGGATCCGTCGCGGGGCAGGCCATGCTCATCTTCATACGACCGGAGTTGCAATAACGGGTGATACTGTCGCGGAAGGCTCTGTCACCGAGGTTTTCCAAAAAGGCGGCCTTCCCGCCCTTTTTATAGAATTCCGGCCAAAGCGTTTCCTGCCGTTTGTGGAAAAACAGATCCGACACGAACAGCGATGTGCCGATGCTGTCGTCGGACGGTATCATGCAGAAAGTAACATCCACGCCGTCGGCTCTCGGCTTTTCAATAATTTCTTCCAGTGACGTCCGGGCCAGCATTTCATCCACATAGTCCGGATGCGGCTGCGGGATATAATAGATCGGCGTAATGTGGGAGATCATCAGTCTGAGCCCCGGTACCATCCGCGCGAACTCCACAGCTTCCATCAGTCCGTGCATTCGTCCGGTGATCACTTCGCCCGGATGATCGTTGAAAAGGCCGTAGGTGCACTCATTTTCTTCAGTGGAGTACCAGCTGTTCTGATGGTATCTTGTGTGGGGCGCAAAAAGGGCATTTCTGCGTTCGACCCTCTTCAGCAGCCGGACGATCTCATCATCGTCGGCCCAATAACCGGGTACGCAAACATCGCGGTTCATTGAGAAGCCGAATGCGCCGGCGTCCAGCGCCTCATCCAGCAATGCCGTCATACGCTCTTTCTCTTTTTCGCTGGCGGCTCTCGTGTAATTCATCCCCATCACGCCGCCGCGAATGGGGTCGCCGCCTACCATAGCCCCGTAGTTTGGCCCGGTTCCGTTTGGCGCGCAGGTGGTCAGCCAGCCATCGAAAGTGGCAGTGTCTGCTTTGTCTGTAAAGTAGCTTCCGCTGCTGCCTGCCTTGAATTCTTTTAAGAACGTGCCCTCGGCGGGAGCCTTTCCCAGGCCGCAGTGTCCGCCCAGATAGGAGGTGATTCCCTGCAGCAGGAAATCTTCTCCTGTCGGATCATCCGGCAGCGCCAAATCCGCATGCGAATGAATGTCGATAAACCCGGGACAGGTCACCAGCCCTTTGCCGTCGATGACTGTTTCCGCAGGTATGCTCAGTGCGGGGTCGTGTGAAACGACAGCGATCCTGTCATTTTCAATGCCCACAGAGCCCTGGAACCCCTGCTTTCCCGCTCCGTCGATCACAAAGGTGTTTTGTATCAAATAATCCAGCATTTCTTTGCCCTCCGTATTTGCTTATCTCCGCCCTCGGTCTTACTCGTGTCCCAGGGACTGTTCCGTCTTTATCGCGGTTTCCCGCAGTACGGATAAGACGTATTTCATTCTGTCGCTGGGCGGTTTTCCGATCATGGAAACGCTGATGGCGGCAATCGCATTGTCTGTCACATCGAACACCGGCATGGCCAGGCAATAGCAGGCAGGATCGATCTCCCCGTTATCGATGGCATATCCGCGTTTCCTGATTGCAGCAAGATCATTTCGCAGATCTTCTTTTGTCATAATGGTGCGTTCCGTATACGGATGGAATTCAACGCGGCTGATGACAGATTGCTGTTCACCTATTGGCAAAAAGGCAAGAATCGCCTTGCCTAACGCGCTCTCATTGGTAAAGCGGCTGACGCCGATAGGGATATCATCATAGACGGCGGAAAGGTTGCCATCAAGGCGGTAGATGTGAACCAGCTTCGCCTTGTCGTTGGCTAATACGCCAAGATTGACCGTTTCAAGCAGCACCTCGGCGGCGTGGTCCAAATGCGGTTTCGCCGCCGAAATAATGCTGTTGCGCGACATGCGGTATGCAATGTTGTAAAACTGGAATCCCAGGCGATACCAGTGGGTATCTTCATCGTACTGAACAAAATCGTGCATTGCCAACGTATTCAGCAGTCTGTGTACCCTTGTTTGTTCCATTCCCAGATCGTTCGCAATGTCCTTCAGTCTGCACCACTCTCTTTTGGATAAATAGTTGATGATCTCGCAGCTGCTCCAGACAGACTGATTCAAGTTCCCAGGTATGGTACCCGCCATTGGTTTGCCCTCCGTTTCGTGCCGGGATTCCTGTTCTGTATGTGCGAACCCGTGTTACAGCACGCCGTACTTTTCGTACACTTCGATCAGGAGTTTTCCCTGCAAAAGTTCCTCTCTAGTATGGCTCTCTTTATGGCATTTTTCAAAGGCTTTCTCCACGACCACATCAAATATTTCGCTGGGAATCACAACAACGCCATCGAAATCGGAGAAAATGACGTCGCCGGGTCTTACTCTCACGCCGCCCGCCACAATGGGGCAATCCTGGGCGATGACCTTGCCGCGGCCGGCGGAATCCAGCGGCATATAACCAGCGCAGAATACAGGAAGACCCAATTCACGAATTTCACTGGTATCGCGCATCAAACCGTCGACGATGGCGCCGGTGCCTCCGCGCATTTTTGTTGCTGTAGACAGCAGCCCGCCCCAAATGCCGTCGTTAGGGCTTGAATTGGTGCAAACGACAGGGACCTCGCCCGGCTTAATGGAATCCACAAACTTGATCTCATTCTCATAGGGATTACTCAGGACTTCATAAATATCTACTGCCAGAGCGGTCTTTGCGCGGCCGGCAATTTTGCAGTTATTCGCCTCCAGCGGACGGATATTGAAGTTCATAGCCTGGTTGCGGTAACCCATGGTATCCATTACATCGCAGACAAGCCCGGTATAAAGCTCCTTCTTCATCTTTTCGAAAATTTCTACATCAGTCATTCCTATTTCCCCCTTAGATAAATGTGACAAATATTGCTCGTTTTTTCTTGTCGCCTTTAGCATATAGCATAACGGTAATAAGGTCAAAAAGATTTCAATAATTGAAATCTTTTTGGCCTTATTTTTTTTAGTGATACAAAATGCGGACAATTTTATGGAAAATCAACAAAAAATTTGACTCCCGCATCTTTTTTTGCTATAATCCGCCCATCAACCACTTGTCAGTCGGAGGTCAGTATGAAAAAATATATGGTAAAAACCATTCATGACAGAAAAGCCGTAACGGCAATGTCCATGGCAAATGCGAGCCTGTATCACGCGAACGATCCTCTGAAAATTGCCGGTCTTGGCACCGTATTGATAGCTCTGGGATTTATACTGCGCGGATCGATACCGCCCGCCGTTTCCACCGTCTTGATTCTTATCGGCTGTCTTGTCTTTTCCAACGCCGATTATTCTGCCAAAAGCGACGCGCGGAAGGTTTTGCAGCAAATGGGAGAAAATTTTCCGACGATTCAGCTCAGCTTTTCAGACAACGCCATTGCCATCCAAACGCCTGAGCAAAGCGGTACCCTTGACTACCATCGCATAAAGCGCTTAGGGGAGGATCACGCCTATTTCTTTTTGTTTCTCGGCGATCATCATGCGTATGTTCTTGACAAGGCCGGCTTCATTACCGGCTCCGCAGATACCTTTCCCGCTTTTATCGAAGCAAAGACCGATCTTACCATAGAACCTGCTCTCGGTTTTTGGCATAAAATATTGACCTGCAAGCTTCCATGGCGTTTAAAGCGTTAAAATTCCGGTTCCATTCTCTTTTTGTGCGGCGGGCAGAAAATTCCATATCGTACACTTTCAGCGCAGGAGCGTATAATCGTATCAATCACGGAAAAATACGGACGGAGATCCTCCGTTCCCCTCAACGGCATCATTCTCCCACGCTGACAGCGGCACTTACGGGTTCCCTGCCGTCAGGATCCGCTTGTCTGCCTCCGATGTTTCTGTGCCGGTCAGAACCGGTAAACCTGCAAAAGCTGCCGCCGCCGCGCCGCAGCACACCGCTCCGTACAGCCGGAACCATGCAGTCCCAGGAACCGCATGGCCGATGCGGGCAGCCTGTTTTTTGATCTGTTTTGTATGCCGCCGATAGCTGCAGCAGCGCCGTCTAAAATATTTGAAGCCCGGACAAGCCTTTGTAGGCTTTCCGGGCTTCACTTACATTAGTTTCGGCGCGATACATAGCTGCGGGAAATGCCGTACTCGGCGGCAATTTCCCGTTGGGTCTGAGGCTTGCGCCCGCCCAATCCGTAGCGGCGGCGGATGATGTCCGCCTCCCGTTCTGTCAGGCACTCCTGCACCAGACGCCGGATGAGGATCTGATTCTCCTTGTCCTGCAAGTCGGAAAGCATGGTGTCGTCCACGCCCACCACGTCCATCAGATACAGGGAATCGCCGTCCTGATCCGTGTCCAGCGATTCGGAGAGGGACACCTCCCCTTTGGTGCGCTTCTGGGACCGGAAATACATCAGCACCTCATTTTCGATGCAGCGGGAAGCATAAGTGGCCAGTTTGATATTCTTCCCAGGCTGGAAGGTATTGACGGCCTTGATAAGACCGATGGTGCCGATGGAGATCAGATCTTCCTGATTGTCGGCCTGCGTGTAATATTTTTTGATGATATGCGCCACCAGACGCAGGTTGTGTTCCACCAGCACGTTGCGCGCCTCAATATCGCCATTGACGGACAATTCCAGATATTTTTGTTCTTCCGATGCGCTCAGCGGCCGCGGAAACGAATGGCCGCCGTCTGTCAGGTGCAGTGATAAAAACAGGCTGTTTGTCAGCAGAATAATGGCTGCGGAAATCATTCAGACCCCCTCCTCACTGCAAAATCTATGTAGCGACAGGAAGTCCTTATGCCGCGGGCGCGCCCTTCCCGACAAAGTCCACCCTGGCGCGGCCGGCTTTCCCTCCGCCGGCAAAGGCCGTGCGTCAAAGGCGCCGCCGGACGAAAGGATTGCCGTCCGCCGAAGGGCGGCCGGCGCCGTAGATCGGGCACCCGGTCCGCTGTGCCTTTTATTTGGACGGATGCGGGCGGAAAACCGGACAAAAGAACACGCTCCTTCCATCTGAAGGAGCGTGTTCTTTTGAGGGGGTGTTTTTTATGGTCAAATCCGGCGGGTGAAAGCCGGACAACCGGGCTCAGACCAACGCCAGTGCCAGCTGCGGGATAAATGTTGTAAGCAGCAGCACGATGATAATGACGCCGATGAAAGGCCAGATCCATTTGACTACCCGCTCATAAGGCAGATGCGCCACGGAGGATCCGACAAACAGGTTTACGCCGTAAGGCGGCGTAATGAAGCCGATGGCCAGGTTCATGGTCATGATGATGCCGAAATGGACGGGATTGACACCCAGCGCCAGCATAACAGGCATCAGGATGGGCGCAAGGATGGTGCAGCTGGAGATGTTATCCATGAACATGCCGACCACCAGCAAGAACAGGTTCACCAGCAGCAGAACCAGCACCTTGTTGCTTGTCAGGCCCAGGATCCACGCAGAGAGCGTGGCAGGAACCTGTTCAAGCGTCATGACATAGGAAAAGCTGGTAGACATACCGACGATGAAGGAGGTGGCGCCGGCGATGATAACGGTGTCCTTCATGCAGTCCACAAACTCTTTCCAGTGGATCTCCTTGTAGACGAACGTACCGATGACGAACGTGTAAACACAGGATACCGCTGCCGCTTCGGTAGGAGTGAACTTACCGGAATAAATCCCGCCCAGAATGATGACGGGGCTGAGAATGGCCCAGAAGGATTCCAGGAACGCCTTGCCCAGCGCACGCCACTGGAAACGTCTGCCGTTGCCCTTCCAGCCGTGTTTTTTGGCGGCAAACCAGTTGTAGATACACAGGGCGATGCCCATCAGAATGCCGGGGACAATGCCCGCCTTGAACAGATCGCCGATGGACGTTGCCGTGGCCACGCCGAAGATGACGAAGGGGATGGAAGGCGGAATGATGACGCCGATGGTGCCGGCCGCAGAGGACAGTGCCGTGGCATAACCCTTATCGTAGCCCTTTTCCTCCATTTCGGGGATCATAAAAGAACCGATGGCGGAAACCGTGGCGGGGCCGGAACCGGAGATGGCTGCGAAGAACATGGCCGTCACCGTGGTAATGGCGCCCAGACCGCCGGTGAAAAAGCCCACGATGTTGTCCGCCAGACTCAGCAGGCGCTTGGATATGCCGCCGTATCGCATAAAGTTGCCGGCCAGCATGAAAAACGGGATGGCCATCAGGGGGAAGCTGTCGATGCCCGCAAACGCATTCTGGGCAATCATAACGGGATCAATATTGGTGGCGAACACCAGGCAGAGCAGGGTGGCAAAGCCCATGCTGATGCCGATGGGAAGGCTGATCGCTGCAAACAGGATCAAACAGATGAACAAGATTGTCAGCATGTTATGTACCCTCCTTTTCCTGATGATTTTCTTTGAGCGTCAGAACCGTCTTCTGGATCAGACGGACCGTCATCAGCGCGCCGCCCACGGGGACGGACGCATACGGGACGGTCATGGGTATCCGCAGCGCGGCGGACAGCTGACCCATCAGGGAGATCTTGTTGACAAGGACAATGCCCTCGGCCGTCAGCCAAATGGCGAAAATCATCCAGATGGTCAGAACGATCAGCTCAGAATACTGCTTTTTTTGCCCCGTAAAACGGTTGACCAGCGCCGTGATGCGAATATGCGCGTTCTCGCGCACCGCGTAGGCCGCACCGATCCAGACCTGATAGAGCATGATGTAGCGCGACAGTTCCTCCGCCCAGACCGTGGCATGGCCGATCCATCTGAGAACGACCTGCATGAAAACGATCAGGACCATTGCGATCAGTGAAGCGATCAGAATCCATTTTTCGAAGTTTTCTTCGATCTTCCTCCATACGTTCATTACGTCACCTCCGTCAGTCAAACATATCGTTGTACATCATTGCCTTGTCGATCAGTTCCTGGGATCCGCCGTACTGGTTGATAAACAGATCGTAAACGGACGACGCGGCCGCAATGAAAACGTCCTTCTGCTCCGGCGTGACGTCCACGACAGTCATGCCCGATTCGGCCGCCTTCTGGATATAGCCGTCCGTCTGGTCGCGCACCAGCTTGGTCAGGTTCTCCACGAAATGCTCGCTGGCCTCGTCGAACCACACCTTGTCCTGTCCCTCCAGGGAATCATAGAAGTCCTGATTGAACAGGAAGCAGCCGGCAGAGAAGAAGTGTCCGGTGAGGGACAGCGTATTCTGAACTTCAAAGAGCCGGTTGGACATGGTGACCATAATGGGGTTTTCCTGTGCGTCCACCGCGCCCTGCTGCAAAGCGGTAAAAAGCTCCGAGAAGGCCATGGGCGTAGGGCTGGCGCCCCAGGCGCGGAACGATGCCACATGGATGGGATTCTCCATGGTGCGGATGGACACGCCCTTGAGATCACTGGGCGAGGTGATGGGTTTGTTGTTGGTGGTGATATAACGGAAACCGGATTCCGTCCAGCCCACAGGATGCAGGCCCATGTTCACCAGGATGGGGTCCAGCTCCTCCCCCAGTTCGCCGTTCAGCGCGGCGATGGCCGCCTTGCCGGATTTAAAGACGAAAGGCAGGTCGATGACCATCAGCCGCTGGTCAAAGCTGGACAGTGTGCCGCTGGGGGGCAGGCATCCCTGAATGTATCCCAGGACCGTACTCTCCACCTCCTGGCGGTCACCGCCGAGAGAGGAGTTGGGATACACGCGGACTTCAAACCGCCCGTTGGAAATTCGTTCAAGTTCTTCCTTGAAAATATCGGACGCCTGATTGATGGGGTTGCTCGTTGCCACCGAGTTGGCAATTCTGACGACGATGGTGTCGTGGGTGTTATGCTTCTTGTTGTAGGACATCTTGTAGAAAATACCCACATTTGCGAGAATAACAAGGACCAGGATCGCGGCCAAAGACGCTTTTGCTTTGCTTTTCAATGCTCTTTCCCCCATTCTTTTTACATACATACTCCTTGTGTGCATTTTTAATGTTTGGCTGCGCAGTTTTGCCGAAATTTTCTTCTATACTCGATTTTTATTATAAGGCGTGTACAAAAATGTGTCAACCTAATTCTAAATTTTTGTACACAATATAGAAAAACACTCGATAAAACCATCATTATGAACATATTGTGAATTTTCCCGTTATACCGTTTCAATATTCATAATAAGCCATTTTTAACTGCATATATGCACTATCTGTGAGTATATACTCTTTTCTCTGAATGTTTCTCCGGATTTTTCTTTTTTATTCCCCTATTTTATGTATACAATATATGTGCGCGGCGTTTTGCCGGCATTCCGTCAGCGCAGCAGGTCGGTGATCGCCTCATAGGCGATGTTCGGGACGTTGCGAAAGGTCTGGAGCATATCCACGCGTTCGGTGAGCATATGTCCGTCCCGTCCGAACGACCCGATGTTCACCACCGGCACGTTGATCTCCATGATCTTGTCCACATCGTGGTAGTACTTCACCTTCCAGGACGGCATATTTTCCGCCACCGCGTTGAAGGATTCCCGCGTGTCGCACAGTGCCATGAAGCTGGAATCGGAGATGTACGGATAAAACATCCGTGTTTTGATCTGGCGCTGCGCTTCCGGCCCGACTGTTTTCACCGCCTTTTCCACCGCGTCCAGCAGGCGTTTTTCCTTCTCCGTTCTGCCGGTCATCTCGATGCGCGCGCTGAAGATAGAACCGAAAAACAGCACCAGCGCGGGTGATTTGTCCTCATACCACTTCCACACCTCTTCCACCACCGCAAGGCTGTAATACCGCAGGTCCATGGACGGCTGCTCCTTTTGCAGCTTCTCGGCAAAGGCGCGGATGGCGTCGCGGAACGGCTGTCCGTGCCGGGCCGCCGCTTCTTCATAAAACTCCTTCCAGGTGTACACCCGCGTTTTCCAGGGGAGCGGCGTGTAGGCCACGCGGCTGAGTTCGCAGTATTTTCGATACTGTTCGTTGAGATAGGCGATCACTTCGTCAAACGCTTCCGTTCCGATCTTCTTGCTCTTTTCCAGTACCGTGTCGGGACTCATTCCGTGGGTGAAAAAGTTATAATAGGAAAACGCCGTCAGCGCCGTCTGGACGGTATAGCCCACCTTGGTATCGGCCTGCTTGAGGGAAATAGGCGGGATGGTCACTTCGCCCTGGGCCACGTCGCACAGCTCCGTGTTCAGCGACATTCTTTTTGTCACTTCCGCGATCAGCAGGTTGGGGTCGAAGGCTTTGAACGCCGAACCCACGTGAGATTCCTTGCCGAACGCCGCGAAGCAGGGCAGCAGTTTTCCGATGCTTCCGTAGTAGATGTAGCGATTTTCATCCCCCGGCATATAATTGGTGGAATAGTCGGCATTGATGCACGCGATGTAGGAGAAGCCCTCCGTCTTTTTCAGTTCCAGCAGGCGATCCACCGCCGTGATAATGCCGTGGGAGTTGTCCTCTTCGTCGCACTCGGCGATCTGCACCAGATTGCCGTCCAGTTCCTCCGGGTGCTGGGAGAAGTAGCGGATCAGATACATATGGCCGGCGACGCCCGATTTCATGTCCAGCGCGCCCCGGCCGAACATGAAGTCCCCGGAAGCGATGTCCGCCAGGACGTCGTCCGGCAGGGCAAACGTTTCCTTCAGTTTTTCCGGCAGCTCTTCCGTTCTGAACGCATAGTCGCGGATGGTGCCGAAATCGTCCACGCCCACCGTGTCGATATGACCGATCAGGATCACCGTCCGGTTGGACGTGCCCTTGGTCCCCTTGACGTAGGCCATGGCGGAATGGCGCTCCACAAAATCGTTTTCCGTCTGAAAATACATGGCCTGATGGGGGTTCTCCCGGAAATAAGGCAGTTTCATGTAGTAATCGTACACGTACCGCGCCGCCGCCGATTCGCCCCCCGGCTCCTTGTTGATGCTGGGAATGGCGACCAGGTCCGAGGTCAGGCGTCTGACCTCCTCATAGCAATCCAGTTTCATTGCCTCGCGTCCTTTCTCCGTGTTATTTGCTGTAAACTTCCTTGCCGGCCAGATACGTCTTTTCCACCTGCGTATCCATAATTTCGTCCTCCGGCACGGTAAAAATATTGCGGTCGATCACCACCATGTCGGCAAATTTGCCTGTTTCCAGCGTACCCAGCCAGGTATCCTGTCCCACCGCATAGTGCAGGTTCTTTGTAAACAGGCAGACGGCATCATACACGCTCATTTTCTCCTCCGGCTGATATCCGCCGCGGGGCAGCTTTGCAAAATCCTTTCTGGCCACCGCCGTATAGATGTTCAGCCACGGCGAAAAAGGCTCCACCGGGCAGTCGGAGCCGCCGGTGAGTATCAGACCCGCCTTCCGGTAGGATTCCCAGCGGTAGCTGTAGGCCGCGCGTTCCGCTCCGATGCGCTCCGCGACCCAGTGCAGATCCGTTTCCAGAAAGACCGGCTGCAGGTCCAGGACCACCGGGAGCTTTGTCATACGCGCGATCATTTCGTCCGTCGCCATCTGCGCATGAATGATCCGGAAGGGATCGCGATCTCTTTGTTCCGCTTCCGTCATACCGTGTTCGCGGCTCTTGCGCAGGGTGTATTCGATGGCTGTCAGCACGCAGTCCAGCCCTTTGTCGCCGATGCAGTGCGTCGCCGGCTGCAGCCCCATCTCATAGGCCGTGAGCATTTTCTCATTCAGCGCTTCCTGCGTCTGGACCAGAATGCCGTCGGTGGAGGGATCGTCGCTGTAAGGCGCAAGCAGCTTGGCCGAGCGGGAGCCCAGTGATCCGTCGCAGAAGATTTTATACCCGCCGTAGCCCACCTTGCGATAGGGGTCTGCCATTTCGCGGCGCGTGAGATACGGCTTTTGGTACAGGGTGTCCAGATAGATCACCACGCGCAGCGGCAGCTCCCCCCTGTGATCCAGCTCCAGATAGTCGCTGAAATCCTCCGTGTATTTCCAGACATCCGCCGCATACGTGTGGATCGTGGTCAGGCCCTGGCTGGCCGCTTCCCGCAGCGCATCCTTCAGGATTCTGTCCTTGATCTCGGGAATCTTGGCGGGATCAGGGATCAGTTCGTCGAATATCTTTGTGGCCTGCTCCCGCAGCACGCCGTTGGGCATGCCGTTTTCGTCCAGTTCCACCAGTCCGCCCGGTCCAAAGGAGAAATTTTTGCCCACGCCCGCTTTCTCAAGGGCCAGCGTGTTCGCCACCGCCGTGTGCAGACAGACGCGCTTCATCATAATGGGATGCTCCCGGCTGACCAGATCCAGATCCTTTCTGGTGGGCAGATGATCGTTGTCCGCCGCCCATTTGGATTCGTCGAAGTTGGAGCCCTTTATCCACTGGCCTTTGGGCGTCTGCGCCGCCCGTTCCGCCAGCCTGCCGATCATTTCCTCCTTGCTCCCGCAGTTGCCCAGATCCACGTTGGTATGCGTCTGGCAGTAGGCAAAAAAATGCAGATGCGCGTCGCCCATGCCCGGAAGTACGGTCCTGCCCTCCAGATCAACGACTTCATCCGCATCAAATTCGTCGACAGCTTCCTTTGTCGTTCCAGTGTATACAATAACGCCGTCCTTGACGCACAGAGCTTCTACGGTATCTCCTTCTGAAACCATGGTATAAATTCTGCCGTTTTTGAGCATTAGATCTGTTTTTCTTTTCATTTTTTGCCTCCTCATCATCTGCTCTTTGGTACAAAAATTATAACAGTTTCTATAATTGTATGCAATAAGTATTTGCTTTTTTTGTTGGATTTTACCTTTTCGCCAATTTCGAAGGGTGCTTTTTGTCTTGATTGCCAAAGATTGGATTTGTTACTTTGTAACAAATTTTTTACTATTTTCATAAATTATTCCGTTTATATGCGCAATTGTTGTGCAGGTTTGTTATATTATTGCCGGATTTTACTCTCCTGTCGTTAAAATTTGCGTTCAAATCTCTCTTGACGCGTCGCTTTTCTCCTCTTATAATGAATGTATCCAATAATTTTTGGTTTCAGGAGGTTGGAAGCATGTACAAAGCAGTTCGTTTGTTTCATTATAATGACGGCTTGGGTCTTGAGCAGGAGGCTTTGCAGGGCGTATGCCAGGTGGAGGAGCACCTTTGCAGCACGGAGGACGACATTATTCGCACCTGCCAGGATGCGGACACGGTCATGGGGATCTTTGAACCCCTTACCGCCCGTGTTATCCGCTCCCTTCCCAAGCTGAAGCTGATCGCCTGCAAAAGCATGGGCTACAACTATGTGGATCTCGAAGCCGCCAAGGAACAGGGTGTTTCCGTCACTCATCTGAGGAGCTTCTGCATCCATGAAGTCGCGGACTACGTCAGTGCCTGTATTCTGGCGCAGAACAAGCGTCTTTTCACCTATGACCGCAGCGTCCGTGTGGACAAGAAGTGGGATTATTCTGTCTGTCCGGATATTCACCGCTTCAGCTGTGAAACGGTGGGCCTGGCCGGCTTCGGTCAGATCGCCCGGCTGGTGGCGAAAAATCTTTCCGGCTTCGGCGTCCGCATCCTGGCCGCCGACCCGTTTATCGACCAGTCGATCGGCGACCAGTACGGCGTCACCATGGTGGACATGAAGACGCTGTTTAAAGAGAGCAACTATGTCAGTCTGCACATTCCTCTGGTCAGCGGCACCGAGCATCTGATCAACAAGGAACTGTTCGATCTGATCCCCGACCATATCGTCTTCATCAACTCTGCCCGGGGCGGGGTCGTGGTGGAACAGGATATGATCGACGCCATCAACAGCGGAAAGATCTCTTATGCCTATCTGGACGTTCTCACCGACGAGTACCCCGATCTGGAGCATCATCCGCTGGCCAACCGGGACAACGTTGTCCTGACGCCCCATATCGCCTTCTATTCGCAGGAATCCGCGAGGGACGGGCGTCTGCAATGCTGCGGCGATATCAAAAATTTCTTTACCGGGCAGTATGACAAATGCGTCTTTGTTCCCGGCGGGGACAATACCGGCAGATAAGGGCGCCGCGGGCGCCATCGAACTATCATGATAATAAGGAGGATCACTTATGAAATTTGAACAGGCTCACCGGCTGGACGATCTGCACACCTCCGGGACGCGCATCGTTTTCAGCAAATGTGCCGCTCTGGCCTCTCAGGGGATTGACGTAACCGCGCTGACCTTGGGTCAGCCGGACTTTGATACCCCCCAGTACATTATTGATGCCTGCAAGGAAGCCCTGGATCAGGGACGCACCCGCTACACCGACGGTTCCGGTATTACGGAGCTGAAGGAAGCTGTCTGTCAGAAGCTGAAAAACGAAAACAACCTCTTCTATCAGCCGGAGGAGATCTCCATCACCACCGGCGTGGCGCAGGGCATGTTTGTGGCGCTTCTGAGCACGCTGAATCCCGGCGATGAAGTGCTGGTCCCGGACCCCGTTTATCTGACTTACTCCGAGATCCCGTCCATTGCCGGTGCCGTGATCAAAAAGTACAACCTGCTGGAGGAGAACAACTATCAGGTCAACGTGGAAGAGATCCGCGCCATGATCACGGACAAGACCCGGATGCTGGTGATCGTTTCCCCCAGCAATCCTACCGGCGGCGTCCTGAGCCGCGCTTCTCTGGAAGCCATCGCCCAAATCGCAGCCGAACACGATCTGCTGGTCCTCAGCGATGAAATTTACGACCGTTTTGTGTATGACGACGATCAGGAGCTGGTCAGCATCGCATCGCTTCCCGGCATGAAAGAGCGCAGCATCGTTCTCAACGGCTTTTCCAAGAGCATGGCCATGACCGGGTGGCGTCTTGGATACATTGCCGCGCCTGTGGAAATGATCGAACCCATGAACCGTCTTTCCTTCTACATGACCGCCGGCGCCACCACTTTTGTGCAGTACGCCGGCGTGGCGGGGCTGCTGAAGGAGGACGGCTCCATTGAACGGATGCGCCAGGAGTTCAAGCGGCGGCGCGACTATCTGGTGGAGGAGATCAACAAGCTGCAGCATTTCAGCTGCAAAAAGCCGGAGGGCGCCTTCTACATCTTCATGAATATTCGGAAAACCGGCATGAATGCCGCGGATTTCTGCAGTTATGCCATTGACAAATACCGGCTGGCACTGATCCCCGGCTCCGCCTTCGGCCAAAACGGGGAGGACTATGCCAGACTTTCCTACGCCTCTTCCATGGATGTCCTGCGCAAGGCCATCGGCATTCTGCAGAAAATGGATCGGGAATTCTGACGTCCGCTTTCACTTTGCCCTCAAAACAGTCCTTTTTCCTGCTGCACAAGGGACAGCGCCCGTTTCCGGAACGGCCTCCGGGAGCGGGCGCTGTTTCTTTCGGGCCACTTGCCGGTGAAGAATTTCTTGCTTTTGCATACAGTCAGGTGGTATACTATCATAAAATAAAAGTCGTAAGGAATCCATCAGAAAGGCAGAGGCACGCCGCGTGTATCTTCTTTTTGTGGGCGGTAATTGTATGGCAGATTATGACAAAGCGGAAAACAAAGCCCGGCAAGCCTATGCGAAGATCAAAGAAAAAATACTGACACTGGAATTTTTGCCTTGTCAGCCTCTGCGTGAGATCGAGCTCAGCGAACAGCTCTCCATGAGCCGGACGCCTGTTCGCGCTGCCATCGCGCAGCTGATTTCAGAAGGATTTGTGGAGGAGATCGGGCCAAAACGCAATATTGTTTCGGACGTTTCGGCTGATTCCTTCATGGCCATCTATCAGGTCCGCGAGGTGCTGGAGAATCTCTGCGTATCTCTGGCGACTTACGCATGGCAGGATCCGAAGGAGATCGAGAAAGTGCGCGACCATCTGAAGGGGCAGCTGGAAACCGTGAACCGGCCTCCCATTGACTCCAGGGCTCTTCTGCGGGATGACAGGAGATTTCACGGTCTGTTGGCCGAAATGACCCGCAACAAGCTTCTGGTGCAGGAAATGATGCGGGTCTATGATCTCTACTGGCGTTACAATTTCTATCTGCTGCATACAAACCGCTCCTATCAGATCGTGATGGAGCATATGGAAATTCTGGAGGCGGTGGAGCAGCGCAATGCCAATCTGGCACAGGCGCGCATGAAATCTCACCTCTCCTATGCCAAGGACGCCACTTTGCTGGGCCTCGCACGAGGCTTCGACCCCACGCACGACCTGGGCGAATATTTTCTCGGATCCACCTGAGGCGGCGAGCGGCGGAACCGACTGCGCTCCCTCTCTTTTCCCCGCTGTACACAGCTGATACCCCGGCGAACTGCCTCCTCCCGTTGATCGGGAAGGCCGGCCCGCCGGGGTTTTTTGCCGTTTGGACGAATCCTTCTTCTCCGCCGGGCCGCAAATTGACTTTTCCCCGCGGAAGCCTTACAATAGGTGAAACAATACGAAAAGAGGTGCGCGCCATGCTGTTTTCAGACCATGAACGCTGCATATATCCCCGCACTCCCCTGCATGAGGTCATCTGTCAGCTCCGCTTCCCCACCATTCTGACCATCGGCACACGCGAGCCCGCCGATTTTCAGGAGGCCATCCGCGGCGACTTTCCCCGTTTCGCCGTCAGGCAGGATGTACCCGCGCCCAAGCTCAACGGCGTGGGGACCGCTCACCCCACGGTGGAAAATCAGCCGCCCGTCACCAACTATCATTTTGTTTCCACAGATGGCGCGTGGAAACTGAATCTGACGCAGGATTTTATCGCGCTTTCCACCCTGCATTACACCAGCTGGGAGGCATTTGCCCACATGCTGGATCAGCCTCTGGGGCATTTCATCCGGATCTATCAGCCCGCCTTTTTTGAACGGATCGGTCTGCGGTATCTGAACATTCTCTCTCGCCGGCAGCTGGGTCTGGAGGGACATGACTGGTCAGAGCTGATCGAAAGTCCCTATCTGGGGCCTCTGAGCCAGTCTGACGTCCGGGAGGACGGCGTGGGCAAATGTGCGCTGGACGTTGAAATGCGTCTGGACAGCAGCTGTCAGGTCCGCCTGCACGCCGGTCCCGGCCGGGTACAAAACGGCGCCCCCGGCGCACCGCAGGATCAGGAGGTCAAGTTCATTCTGGACCTGGATCTTTTTATGAGCGGCAGCAGCATTGCCGACGCTCTGGTGCCCGGTGCGCTGGAAACGCTGCACGGCCACTCCACCCGCCTGTTTCAGGGTGCCGTCACGGACACGCTGCGCGAGGCCATGGAGGGCTGAGAACGTCTTTTGCCGCAAAGTAAAAAAGGCGGCCCTGCTTTTTAAAGCAGGGCCGCCTTTTTCTCATTTTTTCAGTTTCTCCAGCGCCTGCAGCAAACAGGCGTTGTCTGTTTTGTCCTTCACCGCCACGCGGATATAGGACGCGCCGTCAAAGCCGTCTTTCGTCGAAAGGTCCTTGATGAGCAGGTTTTCCCGCAGCAGGCTCTCCGCCAGCGCGGTGGAATCCATGTCGCCCGTCACCTCGCACATGACGTAGTTGGCCTGGGAGGGATAGGGCTTCAGGAACGGGAAGCGGCTCAGTCCCGCCGTCAGCTCTTTCCGCCGCAGCGCGATCTGGTCGCAGGCGCGCGTATAGGAGGAGGCGTACAGGCTGTAGATCTGGAAGAAATACTCGCCAAAGGAGTTGATGTTCCACACCGGCAGCAGATAGCGCATGCTCTCCATCAGTTCTTTGTCCGCAGAGGCGGCCACACCCAGGCGCAAGCCGGGCACGCCGTAAGACTTGCTGATGCTCTTGACCACCGCCAGAAGCGGATACCGCTCCAGCGTTTCGTTGTTCAGCAGTGTGTAGCGCACCTCGGGCGCGGCAAAATCCGCGAAGGATTCGTCCACAATGCAGCGTTTTCCCGTGTCCTGGCAGTAATCCAGGATCTGCAGCAGCTCCTCTTTGGTGAAGAAATGTCCGCTGGGGTTGTCCGGGTTGATCAGCACCAGATTGTCGCAGTCCGAAAGCGCCCGGATGATCTGCTCCGCCGCGGGGGCAAAATCGCACGGCCGTGTCTGGAACGGTACGATCTCGCAGCCGTCAAAGCAGCGGACGTATTCGTGGAAGGTGGGCACCAGCGTCAGCGTGCGGCCCGTCATTACGCGGCCCAGGACGCTGATCAGCTCCGCCGCGCCGTTGCCTGCCAGCACATATTCCTCGTCGATCTGGAACATCTTCCCCGCGCACAGCTTCTGCACGGTCATTCCGGAGGGATACTGCGTCATCAGCGGTTCAAAGAAATAGTGGAACTGTTCCACCATCTTTTGAGGCGGAAAATAGGGGTTGACCAGATAGCAGAAATCCTTCATTCCGGAAAAGCGCCAGTAGCCGCCGTACCGGCGTCCGTAAAGCGCCAGTCTGTCCTCCGGCCGGGCGAAGATCGTGTTGGCGATATCCAGATCCTGCGCGTCGTCGATCTCGTACCAGGGCAGCTCCGGCGGCACCACATAGGCCTTGAGCCGGGCTCTGTCGATATGGGCGATGGTCTTGAGAATGGATTCGTAATACTGGTCCATGCCGTAGGCTTTGATATAGGCCTCCAGGAACGGCAGGTACTGTTTGCGGATGAAATCGCGGCTGAACTTGTAGATGTTGACCGTTTTATAGTAGGAATCCGCCTGATCGTAATGGAAATTCTGCTTGTCGATGAAATCCTGCACGTGGCCGTCCTCATCCAGCAGCGCCACGGTGCCGTCCATCCACTGCTCATATTTGGCCACCGCCACCACATTGGGGTCCGGCATTTTCAGCAGGTTTCCGATGAGATCCGGCGCCATGATCAGATCCGATTCGATCAGCACCGTGTCGTCCCGTGCCAGCTGCTCCCGCGCCAGATACATGGAGTAGATATTGTTGGTGGCGGCATAGTCCCGGTTGTACACGAACTCAAAACGGATGCCCTCGATCTCGTTGGCGGCATATTTCACCAGCCGCTCCGCCTGATAGCCCACCACCAGAACACAGTCGGTGATACCCGCCTGCCGCATGGCGTCCGCCGCGCGGGCGAGGAGCGTCTTTCCAGCCACCTCCACCATGCATTTGGTTCTGTCCTCCGTGTATTTCCCCAACCGTTTTCCCATTCCGGCCGCCAAAATAAGTGCCTGCATGAATCCATCCTCCTAACAATGGTCGATCCTCAAAACAGGATCCGTCAAATGATCTCCAGATCGTCCCGGTCGCGGAGCATATAGCGGCGCAGGGGCGTCAGGCTGGCAAGGCCGTACAGCGTGCCGCCGCAAAGAGCGGTGAAGCCGCTGCCGGTGGTCACCAGAAAAATAGGGCTCTGCACCGTGCCCGTCATGGGATTGTAGACAAAAAGCATTCCCAGGGCAAAGGACAGCACCAGACAGCCCAGCCCCACCAGATTGAAGCCGCCGGTGTAGCGGTAGGCGTCGTGTCCCTTCATGAAGTAAACAGACTTCAGGGACAGCTTGCGCTTGCGCACCAGCAGGTAGTCCACCACCACCATGCCGATGATGGGGCCCTGAATGTATGCCGCCAACGAAATGAACGTGCCGAAGTGTTCCATCACCCAGCCCCAGACCGTCAGAAGGCTGACATAAACCATGGCGATCATCACCAGCAGGCGGTAGCTCACCTTGGGCAGACCGCTCTTGACGATCATGCAGTTGACATAGGACCCGACGCCCTGCGTGCCGATATTGGCGAACGCCACCAGCAGCAGGCTCAGCAGCGCAAAGCCGGGGCCGCAGAGGGTGGCCAGCATGGTGGTGGGGTCGCTTTCGTAGTAGCCGCATCTGACGAACATGGCCAGTGCCATAATGCCGCCGGCCGCCACGAAGAAGGGAGCGACAACGCCGTAAGCCAGCGAAGTGGCCCAGTAACCGCTCCGCTCGGTGCGGCACAGGCGCGGCATGACCACCGCCTGTGTGGACCAGGAAAAAGCGAAAGCCACGTTGCCCTCCGCCGAGAGCATGAAGGTGGTGAGCTTGTCGCCCATAAGCGCGGGCTGCACGGCCGAGATCTGGGCGAGCGGCACGCTGGTAAAGCAGAGCACCACGATAATAACGCCCACGCCCAGCAGCGCCGTCACCAGGATGCGGCTGGACCATTTAATGACCTCCGGCCCGCCCAGAGCGATCAGCGTTCCCAGTATGACGCACAAAACGCCCAGCGCCGGTTTCCAGAACGGCGCCGTGAGCATAACGCCGAAGTTGGCAAACAGATTGATCATGGACGAGGCGAACAGCTGCGCGTCCACCGCATACCAGCCGAAGTTGGCGACGCTGATGACGGTGGCGAAAATAGCCACGCCCTTGATGCCCAATACGGAGCGCAGCCACACCCACAGGTCGATGCCATAGCGCACGCCGAACAAAACGGGCAGGCACTCGATAAGGACCCAGACGATGTTGAAGCAGAAAATGTTGATGAGCATCTGTTTGAAGCTGAGGTACTGCGCCACATAGGCGCCCTGGGTGTAGCACCAGGTGGCAATAGCGAAGCCGCTGGTGGACAAAAACAGATCCCAGAAGGAGTATTTTCGTTCACCCGAGAGCATGGGGACGACGCCCGTAATGGTTTCCTGCTTGATGTAATCCGCGTTTTGTGTTTTCATGCGATCACCCCTGTCATGCAGCAGACGATAAGCGTCAGGCAGACGACGATGGCCGCAGCGATGGCGGCGACGTCGCCCTTCCCGATCCTGGCCGGAAACTGATAGTCGGGCTGCTGCATGATCTGCAGGCGTTTTTCAGTTTCCCGGTCGATGAGTTCGCTGATGTTCTCCTGATTCATTTATATTCTCCTCTTGCACGTCACTTATTGGTACAGAGCAAACGCCCTGTTCATGTAATCCTTGGTGTTCTGATACCAGAGCAGCAGATAGGCGCCCACCGTGTTGCCCTCGGATTCCTGATAGATGGCCCATACGAACCAGTAGTAGGACGCCAGCGCGATATACGCCAGGCAGTGACGCAGCTCCTCTTTCGTCAGCGGACGGCCGTAGTAGATCTCCAGCACGTGCATGGCCTCGTCGTAGGTGTAGTCCGAGCAGCAGATGAACGTGCCCAGATCGTTGGCCGGATCGTCGTTGCCGGAATACTCCCAGTCAATGAGCGTCATCTTCCCGTCCTCGCCGATGAGGAAGTTGGGGTCGTAACAGTCGCAGTGACAGAGCACTTTCCGGATGCCGTCCGCCGCCGTGTGGCGGTAAAGCCGTGTCATATCCTGCAGCAGTTTCTCAAAATCATCGAAATTTTTCCGCTCGTCGGCGACTTTTTCGATGAGGCTGAGCGTGCGCTTCCAGATATCGAAATCGTATTCGGACAAGATGGCGGCGTCGTGGAGCTTTTTCATCATCTGCAGCGCGCAGCGTACCTCGTCTTCCTTGTGATAGTTCAGGTTCCGGGCGTTTTTGATGAAATGGGAGATCTTCCATCCTTCGTCGGCGCTGACGTAAATATACGTTTTGTCCAGCCCCAGCCTGTACGCCTGTTCCATGGAAAAGGCCTCGCTGCGGCGGGAGATATACTTCTCCGTTCCCACGCCGGGATGCCGGTACACATATTCCTCCCCCAGGCAGGTGAAGCGGAAGGACAGGTTGGTCAGTCCCTGCTTGATGACGCAGATGTCTGTGATGTCGCTTTCCCTGCAGCCGAGCACCCGGCAGATATTCTGGAAGATCCGGGAATCCGTGTTCTCCAGATACTTGTCGTCGAACTCCCGCAGCTCCTCCAGCGAGTCGAATTCCCGCACCTTGTCGGCCGCATACTGCCGGATGTACAGCGGCGGCAGGCGGTCGATATTTCTCTCATACAGCTTCTCCCAAAGCTCCTGACGGGTTTCGGAAAAGCCGTATTGCTCCGTCAGGATCTGCGCGAACGCCGCGGAAAAAGGCCGGGAGAAGTAGGCGTGGCCCATCATGCACCACATATCCTCCGGATGGTGGTTAATGGCCCGGATGCGGCCCTTCCGGTCGAATTTCAGACCCCACTCCTCGCTTTTTCCGGGATAGTAGACGGCGGCGTAGTAGGAGTCGTACACATACGGTTCAAACACATTGTCCACAAAATAGTCGTCCGACGAACAGATGTAGGTGTTTTTCAGCTGCTCCAGCACGCGGAGCAGCGTACTGGGGTTGTTGTAACGGTAGTAGTCCTCGTTCACGACGATCTTTACGCCGAACTTCTGCTGGAGATAGAAGAATTTCTCCTTCATGTAGCCCACCACCAGCGTGATGTCCGTAATGCCCGCCTCGTGGAGCTGGCGGATCTCCCTTTCAATGAGGATCTCGCCCTTGACGACCATCAGTCCCTTGGGTTTCTCATAAGAAAGGGGGGCAAAGCGGGACGACATGCCGGCGGCCATAATGACGGCGTTGTCCACCCGATAAGGGGCCAGCGCCGCAAGGCCCTGCTCGCTCAGCGCGCCGTCCTGCAGCAGACCCTGCGTCCTCAGCTCCCGGATGCAGTTGTTGACCTTCCCCAGCGAGATCCCGGTCCGTTCATGAAGGTCGCGCTGGGATGCCTTTTTATCCTGTTCAATCGCCGTCAGCACGGCAAATTGATAACAATCCATTGTCATTTCTCCTTTTTCAAGGTGTACTTGTTCACGCACGTTCTTATATTATGTCGTTTATGAACATTCGTCAAGTAAAAAACTGCCAAATTCCTTTTGGGGATGCGTGTTTTTTTTGCCGGCCGCCGCGGCGGCGCAGAAAAGGCGGCCCATCCTTTTGCAGATGGGCCGCCCTGTGTCTGTTCCGTTCTTATTTGTTCCCGTCGGCAGCAGATGCCGCCGCGGTTTCCTCCGCGTCTGCGGATGCTTCGGCGGCTGCCTCGGCGGTTGCCTCGGTGTCTGCGGATGCCTCGGCTGTCTTTGCGCTCTCGTCGGTGTAAGCCACCACGTCGTCCTCGACTTCCTTTTTGCCCTCCAGGTCGATGTTCAGCTTTTCCTTGGCTTTTTTCTTCATCTTGGTCCAGATAATGCCGGCCACAGCGCCCACGGCAATGATGACGCCGGCGATGGCCTGAATGGCATAGGTCGTGACGGAGGGATCGATGTAAGCGTTGGCGGTGACCGTCAACAGCAGCATCAGGCTGACAGCAGCAGAAACTTTTGTAAACAATTTCATCGTATTCATCTTCCTTTTCTTCCAATATATCGTTTGTGCATATGGCACGAAACAGCTGTTGCAGAGGGGGATCACTCGGTTTTCTGCTTCTTTGCGCCCAGCTCGCTCAGCAGGTACCTGCCGGCGGCCTCGGCGGCGGTGCCGGGGTGGAACAGTGTTTCCTGTTTCACGCGGGTGATTCGGTCGGCGTAAGCCGCGGCGTTTTGCAGCATATCCGCCACTGTGGGCGCCATCTGCCGCGTTTCCTCCGGCGCCATGGAAACGCCCAGCTTTCCGCGCAGCGCTATGTCGATTGGCTCGATACCGATGGCCTGCCAGTTGGGATTGATGGTTTTCATAGGCGTGTTGATAAACAGCGTGGGCTTCCCTGTGGAAAAGCTGTACTCATACGCGATGCCCGACCAGTCCGTGATGAGCAGATCGGAGGAATAGACCGTTTCATTGGAGGAGAAGTCCGTCTGGATCAAAAGCTCGTCGGCGGGACGGTCCGCGTATCTGGCCAGCAGTTCCTGGATCTTCTCGGGATTCCGGCGGATGTACTGGGGATGAGGCCGCACGATGATGCGGTATCCCTGTCCGGAAAGGCTTGTGATGATGTCGTCCAGACAGCTCTCCATGATGTTGCCCGGCTGGTGGGACGGTCCGATGAGGATCTGCGGACGCTGCTTTGTCCCGTGGGCGGCGTTCTGATAGAGATCGGTCAGTTCGTCCAGGAACGGATAGCCCACCTCCACCGCCTTCTTGGCGGGCAGGTCGTGCAGTTTTTCCAGCGCCCGGATCTCGGCCACAATGTGGGGGCCGGAACAGAAGATGGTGTCAAAATGATCCACAGCGCCCTCACGCAGCGTCATGTTAAGACTGTTGAGGCCGTGATCCATGTAGATATACTCCACATCCTTGCGCACATAGCTGCGCTTGAGGTAAAAATTCTCCAGATCGGGAGTGGTCATCACCACCATATCGGCGTCCATCTTCATAAAAAGAGTGATCAGCCGTTTCTGCCCGATGTAATAGGGCTTGATGCGGGGCTGTTTTTCTGCCAGCGCGAAGATCTGATCCTCCGGGTCGCCCGTCACGTAGTGGATCACCACGTTGGAGTGGCTCAGCAGCCATTCGATCAGGCCCTGAAAATACTTATAGAAGCCGCTCTTCTCGGAATAGAACACCAGATGCTTGTTGGTAATGGAGAAAAAGCGCTTGTAATCCGCTTTTTCTCTTTTGTGGGTTTCCTTGGTTTCCGATTCACCCAGGGCGTCAATGGCGGCCAGCTCCTTCTTGCTCTCCTCCAGCGCCTCATAATCAATGTAGTTCTTGGGGTTGATCCAGGCATTGAGCAGATACATCTGTCCGATGGCCACCAGGTTGCCGTAAGTCCAGTACAGCGCCACGCCGGAGCGCACAAACGCGCCCAGATACAGCGACAGCAGCACGGAAAAAATCATCAGGCCGTACTTGTTCAGGTTGTTTTGTTCGGCCTGCAGCACCTGATCGTGGTTCTGCGTCACGCACAAAAGCCAGGAGGCCGCGCCCGCGATCAGCGGCCAGAGCAGATACCAGCCCTTTGTTTCCCAGGGGATAAGATAGTAATCCACGCCCCAGCAGAACATGTCCGCGGTGGTCATGCCGGCGCTGGCGGGTTCTTTCACCACCGCGATCACGCCCATCAGAAGCACCAGCTGGATCACAAGCGGGATCAGGCTGGCAAAGGGATGGTACTTCTCCCGCTTGTAGAGCGCGGCCATCTCCTCGTTGATCCGGTCCCTGTCGCCGAAATATTTCGCTTTGATGCGATTCAGCTCCGGCTGGATCTGCACCACCTTGATGCTGTTTTTCTGCACCCAGATATTGACGGGCAGCAGGATCACGCGCGTGAGGATCGTGAACAGCAGCACTGCCAGCGGATAGATGGGAATGCAGATCCAGGAGAGATGCATCACATACCCCAAAAGCCTACCGAGTAACTCCATCATGTCAATTTTCACCCATACCTACTTTATTTTCGTTCGCCCTTGTCGTTTTTGACAGGAGGAACCAGTTCAAACTGATTGTCCGCCGCGTTGCCGTGGAAACGGAACATGGCGCCCTTGGCGGAGGGGTCGTAGTCGCTGATGATCCCCGCGAACTCCGGGATGGACGGATGCACCACCTGATAGCGGTCGGGGCTGCTGTTTTCATCCACCTCAAAATAGCTGGGGCCGTATTGGCTGTGATCCTTCAGAAATTCAGATGCCAGCGTGGCGGGAAACTGCATGAACTGGATCGGCGCGCTGCTTTCTTCGTAAGCGCCCCGGTGCCCCTTGGGCTTCACCAGCACGGCCGGGCGCGCATAGACCTCTTCATAGCGGATGCCGTGATCCGCCGTGATGACAACGGTGGTGTTGTCGTACACTCCCAGATCCTTGAGCTGCTGGAGATACGTTTCAATGGTCATGAGCTCGCCCCGGGTTTCCTGCTGATAGGTGCTGTTGGGGTCGGTTTCCATGTTTTCGTTGAGATCGGCGGAGTGGGAGCCCACCATGTGATAAAAGCGGTAGTTCTTCTCCCCCGCCTTGTAGGAAAGGCCGCTGTCGGTCAGTGTCTGATAAAAGCTCTGATCGTTTTCCGTGGACCAGTGGTACACGTCGCCCGTATAGTCCTTAAGCGTGATGAGCTGGTTGAACTGATCCGTATAGCCCCAGAAATACGGTTTGACCTGCTGGGGCAGCGTAAAGAAACCGCAGAATTTATAGAGCGTCTTGGCAAAGATCCAGGGGGACGTAAACGTCCAGGTGCCCTGCCGCACGTTCTGGACCAGATCCACCGGCGCCCCGTACAGATAGGTCGTGGAGGTATAGAGGCCGATATGGTATCCGCTTTTCGACAGATCCTGATACAGGTTGGTGGAACGGTATGCATCCTCCAGATAAGCGTTGTAAGGCTGGTACATATCCGTATACTGATAGCCGGTCAGAAGCAGCGGCAGGCCGTACTGCGTGGGGCCGCCGCCGGCGATGCAGTTGTTGAAGGAAACAAAATCCGCCAGAGCTTCGTCGGACACCTCCGGCGCCTTGGCCTGGCGCAGATCGTCATAGATAAACTCGTCCAGGGAGTCCACCACGAACACCACGATGTTGTCGTCGGACACATCCAGCAGATGCTCGTTGGTCACGTTGAAATTGGTCAGATTGTGCTTGGGCGTGGAAATGGCCAGCGTCACCACGGTGACGAGCTCGATGGCCACCACGAAAGACGCCGCAAATTTCATCACCGTCAGGCATTTTTCCCTGAACAGCAGCCCCAGCACCACGCACACCGCGATGCACAGCACCCAGACCAGAAGGCTGACGACGTTTTCTTTTCTGAATTTTCCCCAGTCGATGGGTGAACCGTCCAGCACGCCGAAGCGGGGGTTGAGAAAGTTGTACTGCACATACAGGCACAGCCCCGCCGCGAAGGTCAGCGAAGCGTATACCTGATACACTCTGTTTTTCGGCAGCAGAAAAGCCAGCAGGCCGGCCAGTACCAGCGCGGCCAGGCAGCCCAGAAGCGAGAACCGGGTAATGGCGGACACGCCGAAGACAAAATCCTGCGCGCTTTTGTAGTACATGGAAAAGGCCGGGAATATAAACAGCGACACGCTGGGCAGCAGCGCAATCAGGAGGTAGCTCCAGGGCATTTTCCGTTTTGCCTGTCCCGCGTTCGGAGCAGGAGTCATTGCATCTTTTTTATCCATCTTTCCTCTTTATCTTCCTTATGATTGAAAACTGTCCGCTTACTGATAGCTCCCCGTGATCTCAAAGCGGTTGTCATTAACATTGCCGTGGAACATGAACTGCACCACATTGGAAGCGGGGTCATAGCCGGAGTTGATGGCATGTCCCTGCAGCAGCAGGGGCGTATGTACCGTCAGCGTACGGTCCGGGTATTCGTCCGCCGTCACGTCAAAGTAGCTCTCGCCGTAGGCGTCGTAATCCTCCAGGAACTGGGACGCCACCGTGGCCGGGAACTGCTCGAAGGTAATGGGCGCGCTGTTTTCTTCGTAAGCGCCGTGATGGTGCTTTTGCTTGATCATGACCATGGGATTGGCATAGGCCTGCTCATGGCGGCTGCCGTGATCGGCGGTGACGACGATGGCGGTGTTGTCGTAAACGCCCAGGTCCTTGAGCTGTTGAATGTAAATCTGCAGCAGGCGGAAAGAACCGCGCGCCTTTTTCTCCATCGTGCTGCCCGCGGCATACTGCAGCTCCTCATCCAGGTCATAGGGATCGTGGGCGCCCATGGTGTGATAGAAGCGGTAATTCTTTTCACCGGGACAATAGGCAAGGCCGTCCTGCGTCAGATGCTGATAAAACCGGTGGTCGTTCTGGGAAGAACAGCTGCAGGTTTCTCCCTGATAGCCCTTCACCGTCACAAAGCCGGCAAATTCCTCGGTATAGCACCAGAAAACCGGTTTGAGCTGCTGGGGCGCCGTGAGAAACGCGCAGAATTTGTAAAGGGTCGCGGCGAATTTTTTGTCGTTGTTGATATACCAGGTACCGTATCCGAAGTTCTGCATCAGCTCCTCGGGGCAGCCCTGCAGGAACATGGAGTCGGTATAAAGGCCGATGTGATAACCGTTTTGCGCCAGATCCTGATACAGCGGGCATTTGCCGTAGGCCTGCGTCAGATACGCGTCGTAATAGCCCGGCAGCCGGGGATACGCGGTCGGCTCGTAAGGCTGTCCGGTCAGCAGCAGAGGCAATCCGAAAATGGTCGGGCTGCCGCCGCCCACGCAGTTGGTAAAGCCCACGAAGTCCTCCAGGCAGTCCTCCGCGCACTCCGGCGCGGTGGTGCGCAGTTCCTGAAAGACGCTCTCATCCACCGTATCCATGACGAACACCACAATATTGTCGTCTGACACGTCCAGCGCATGCTCCGTGGTCACGCTGAAATCGCTCAGATGCACCGGCGGCGAGGTCACCACCAGCGCGATCACCGTGGCGGCTTCCACGGCCGTCACGAACAGCGACAGGCCCTTGAGGACCCGCAATCCGCCGGGACGCCAGCACAGCGTCAAAACCAGCGGCAGCACCAGGCAGGCGATCCAGAACGCCAGGCTCAGCGCGCCCCGGGAGGCGTAGGCCGACCAGTCGATGGGCGAGCCGTTGAGGGTACCCACCGCCGGATTGAGAAAATTATACTGGACATACAGCCCCAGACCCAGCGAGAACGTCAGGCTGGAGAAAACAGGGAGCGCCCGTTTCTGCGGCAGAAGAAAGGCCAGCGTGCTCAGCAGCAAAAAAGAAGCCCCGCAGCCGATCAGGGCAGCTTTTGCCACGGCTGTGATCCCAAAGGTAAATTCACCCGTGTTCTGATAGTAAAGGGAAAACGCCGGGAACACGAAAAAGGAAACGCCGGGAAAAATGGCAAGCAGCAGATAGCTCCAGGGCAGTTTTCTGTGTTTCCGGGGCATGGCCTCCGCTTTTTGCGCGCGTTTTTCCTTTTCCATCCTTCAAATGAGGTCCTTCCGTTTCTATTTCAACCGTTCCATCGGGAAATCTTTGTGAAGATGCGCTTTGGTATGCATTTTGGCAACTTTTTAATTATAGCAACTCTGATGAGAAATTGCAATACCTACCGAAGATCCCCTTATGTTTCCATCTGCAGGGCGTATGCTTTTTTCCGCTCCTGCGGGGACCAAAGCAGCACCGCTCCTGCATGCTCTCGCCAACCGGCGTGCGGACATGAAGCAGCGGTGCTGTTTTCTCTTAATCGTCGGTGCCGCCCTCGATGAGCCCGTGGATCTTCTCCACGATGGCCTCCCACTGGTAATTTTTCCGAACGTATTCTTTCCCGTTTTCGCACATCTGACGGTAGACCTCGGGATGGGTCAGGAGATAGGTCAGCGTGGCCTCAAACTCCGCGTAGTTGGTGAAATACAGCCCGGCATTGCTGTGGGTGCAGTGATCCTTGAGCACCTGGCACTTGCCGTTTACCAGCACAGGCCGGCCCATCATCATGCTCTCCAGCACCACGATGGACAGACTCTCAAACTGAGAGGCCAGCACAAATGCCTCCGCCCCCTGCATGACGGCGTATTTCTCCTCCTCAGACACAAAGCCCAGAGAAAAAATGTCGTCCCGCTGGGGCACCGGCATCACCGCCTTGCCCGTCAGCACCAGCTTCAGTTCCCCGCCGCGGCGCCTTTTGTATTCTTCAAAGTAGCGGAACAGCACGCCGCAGCCCTTGGATTCGTCGATGCGCCCGGCGTAGCAGAGGTAAGGCCCCTCAATGCCGAAGCGTTCTTTTACGTCCGGCAGCTCTCCTGCGGGATAGGTGACGCCGGAGCCCACCACCACGGAGGGCTTGCCCACCGTGGACGGGAACAGCTTCTCCACGAACGCCTTTTCCGCCCAGGCGTTGTAGATAAACTTCTCCGCCCGCTGATAGACCGGCTGAAAACACCGCAGGTAAATGGGCCACTCGTCGTGGGCCGTCGGGATCAGCACGGTACTTCCCACATCGGCCGGCAGGCCCTTGGCGGAGAGATAATACAGATAGGTCATGAAAATGACCGCCTTGTACTCTTTTCCGTGTTCGCGCAGATAGGCCAGCGCTTCCGGGCAGACCGGGCCCTGTTCTTCCAGCCATTTTTCCTCCTCGGCATCGGTGTGGTCGGGACGCAGCACCGCCGCAGTAGCCTTGTCGAAGCTCTTCTGCTTCCGGCTTCTCACCGTGGGAAAGCGCCGCACCGTCACGCCGTTGAGAGCGGTCGCGCCCGCCGGGTACTCGTTGTCCCACGTCATATAGTCCAGCGCGCAGGTGGTGATGGCCTCCACGTCGTAGTAAGGCGTCATTCTCTCGGCGTACATCCGGCACTCGGCCTCCGCGCCGCCGTTGACCTCCGTGCCGTACCGCTGGCAGACAAAGGCTATTTTCTCTTTCAAACTGTTCACACTCCGTCCCCTGCCAACTGGTCGAAATAGGTGCGGTAACGCTCCACGATGACGGGCCAGGCAAAATGATCGCGCACATAGGCGCCGCCGTTTTGCCCCATCTGCGCCGCCGTATCCTCATGGGTCCGCAGGAACTCCACGCAGCGCTCAAATTCCGGATAATCCGAAAAATACAGGCCGCCGCCGCTCTCCACGGCAAAATTCTTCGTCACGTCGCAGTGGCCGCTGACCAGCACCGGCCGGCCGCACAGCCAGCTCTCCATGATGACCAGCGAAAAGCTCTCGTGCCGGGAGGGCTGACACAGCAGCAGCGACGCCGCGCAGGCGTCATACTTGTCCTGCGCCGACACAAAGCCCAGATCCACCACGTCGTCCGCAACAGAAGGCGGCACACCGATTTTGCCGCCGCCGATCAGCACAAGCCTGGCGTCCGAAGGGCATCTCTTCTTCCACATGGCGAAATACTGCAAAAGGGTATCCACGTTTTTCCCCGCGTCCTTCCGGCCCGCGTAGAGGATGAACGGCGTTTTGACGCCGTATTTCTCCCGGAACCGGTCGGCGTCGCCTGTGGCGTCGGTGTTCATGCCGATGCCCATGGTGATGGTTTTCACATGGGTCAGGTCGATGAGCCGTTTGGCCAGCTCCGCTTCCGGCGCCGCGTTGAAGATCATGCCGCCCACCCTGGACAGCGCCTGACGCAGCGGCGTCAGGTAGGCGTAGCCCTCGTCGTGGAGGCAGGGGATCACCACCGACTTGCGGGGACACTGCCCGATGCCGTAGTAGGTGGTGCTGAACAGATACGGGATAAACACGAACAGCCTGTAATCGTCCTGATGCTCGGCCACATAACGGTACAGCGCAGGGCTGTTCACCGATTCACGGAGAAAGGTTTCCTCCTGCTGCGGTTTGAGCCGCTCGCCCTGCATCAGCTTGCGGTTGAGTTTGTCAAAGGCCTCCGTATCGCGGGCGCGGGCGGGAAAACGGCGCACCGTGATCCCCTTTTCCGTCTGCCGCCCCTCGGGGTAGTAGTTGATATTCCACGAGGAGCTGAAATCCTTGACGCAGGTGGTCAGCACTTCCAGCTCCATGCCCGCATTCTGCAGATGATGCACCAGATCTCTCAGCTCCATCTCTGCCCCGCCGGCGATATACTCGCCGTACCAGGGCGCCACAAATGCCAGCTTTTTCATTGGTAATCTCCTTTTAAAAAGCCCTCGAACTGCCGCAAAAAGAGGGCGCTTACCCTGTCATAGGAAAAATCGGCCAGACGCTGCCGCTGTTTTTCCAGAACGGAAGCGCGCACTGCTCCGTCTGTGACCAGGCGGTCGATGACGGCCGCAGTGAACACGGGGTCCTTCTCCTGCAGCAAAATACCGCTGCCGCCCAGCGTATCCGGCACTGCGCAGGACGCGTAGGCCACAATAGGCACGTCGAAATACATGGCCTCCAGCAGCGGCACGCAGAAGCCCTCGTGCTCGCTCATGCACAAAAAGACGTGGGCCGTGCGGTAAAAGGCCAGGATCTGGGCAAAGGAAATCTGTCCGGGAAAAATCACGTCCTCCGCGCCCAGTGCCTCAATATAGCGTTCCAGCCGCTGCCTGTAGCGGTCCATGCCGCCGCTGGAGCCGGCCAGAATGAGCCGGGAGCGGGGATTGACCGTTTTTTTGTAGCAGGCGAAGGCGCGGATGATGTCCTCCTGCTTCTTGTTGGGGGCCACGCGGCCCACGAACAGGATGTTGGTCCAGCCGTCGCTGTATTTCTCCACGGTGGCCGCATCCGGCTCTTTTGCATAGTCCTCAAAGGGGATCAGGATGGGCCGCACATCCACCGGACAGCGGTAGCCGGCGGCGAGCAGTTCCCGGCGGTTGAAGGGCGAGTCCGCCTGGCAGTAGTCAAAGGTGTTTTTCAGCGCCTGAAGATCATGGGCGCCCAGACGGCAGCAGCCCTCGGCATAGTCGCTGTAACCGGTGAAAAAACGGGCGGGCGTAATGTTGTGGTAGATCATCATCTTCCGGCAGGAGAGCTTTTCCACCAGATGAATCAGGTCGGAACCGATGGACAGATGGTAGATCAGCACGTCCTCTTTCCCCAGCTTCGGCATCTCGCCGTAAGGGATCACCACGTCGCGGGACAGGCGGTCGTCGATCTCCTTGGCGCAGATCAGCGTTTCCCGCCCCGTTTTTTTCATGAGCGCGTCAATGGCTCTTGCGTCGTTGCTGACCGCGTCACCGAAAGCCAGCGTCTGCAGCAGCTGCACAACCTTCACTTTTCCTGCACCTGTTCCTTTCGCGCCTCTTCCAGCGCATGGAGCCGCTTTTCCAGCTCCGCGATCTTTCTGTCTTTCCGCTGGTTCTCGGCCTCCTGCTCACGGATGTGGTTGGCCACCGTATTGACGGAGGCCGCGGTCAGCGCGTGAAAAGCGGTGATCTCCTCCAGGGCCGGGCGCACCAGGAAGCACACCAGCTTGCGCAGCACCCGCTTGAAAAAGACCTTGAGGCGGCCGCCGCCGATCTGGCGGTAATAGGGCACCTGAAAATGCGCGCCCATCTCGGCCACACTGCGGTGCAGCAGCTCCTCGTCGTATTTCTCGCCCAGAACGGCGGAGCTTTCCTGCCCCGACAGCTCCGGGATCTTCTCAAAGGCCAGTGCCTCCCGATAGGAGGGGTCTTCCCTGATCTCCCGGCGGATCTCGTCCATAATGGACTCTATCTGAATGGTTTCCATCACAATGGCTCCTTTACGCTCTGCTTTGCTCTCCCGTTACTGATGCGGGGCGGCAGGTTTGTTTTCCTTCTTCAAAAAGGCGGTAAACTGCTTCTGGAACAGGCTGCTGACCTTCTCATAGGAGAAGTCGGCCAGCCGCCGGCGCTGCTTCTCCAGGACGGACGCGCGCAGCGCTTCATCGGTGACCAGGCGGTCGATGACGGCCGCGGTGAACACCGGGTCCTTGTCCTGCAGCAAAATGCCGCTGCCGCCCAGCGTATCCGGCACTGCACAGGACGCGTAGGCCACGATGGGCACGTTGAAATACATGGCCTCCACCAGAGGCACACAGAAGCCTTCATGCTCGCTCATGCATAAAAAGACGTGTGCCGTGCGGTAGAAGGCCAGGATCTGTTCAAACGTAATGTGTCCGGGAAAGACCACGTCCTCCACGCCCAGCGCCGCGATATAGTCCTCCAGGCGCTTCTTGTAAAGCTCCATGCCGCCGCTGGAACCGGCCAGGATCAGCCGGGATTTGGGATTGACGGTCTTTTTGTAGCAGGCGAAGGCACGGATGATGTCCTCGTGCTTTTTATTGGGGGCCACGCGGCCCACGAACAGGATGTTGGTCCAGCCGTCGCTGTACTTCTCCACGGTGGCTGCGTCCGGCTCCCTGTCGTAATCCTCGAAGGGGATCAGAATGGGGCGCACCTCAATGGGACAGGTATAGCCGGCGGTCAGCAGGTTCTGGCGGTTGAATTCGGACACGGCCAGACATTCGTCGAAGGTGCGGTTGAGATTCAGCACGCCTGCCAGGCCTTGCAGGCACAGCTCCTCGGAGATCCGGCTGTAAGGCGCCAGGAAGGCCGGCGGCGTCACGTTGTGGAAGATCATCATTTTCCGGCAGTGGAACTGATCCATTTTATAGTTCAGCTCGGAGCCGATGGACAGATGATAGATCAGCACGTCGCCGCGGCTCAGCTCCGGCATTTCCGGGAGCAGCTGCGCGATTCCCCTCGGCAGACGCCGGTCGATGATCTCGGCGTAGATGCCCGTGGTAAAGCCCATCTGCGCCAGGAGCTTTTTCAGGGCGATCGCGTCATTGCTGACGGCATCTCCGAAAGAGAGGGTGGACACCAGCTGTACGACTCTCATGCCTGTCCCTCCCGCTGTTTCGCCTCCGCCTCCAGCGCGGCGATCTGCGCCTCCAGCGCCTCGATCTTTCTGGTCTTGCGCTGATTCTCCGCCTCCTGATCGCGGATGTAGTTGAAAATGTCGTTCAGCGACACCGCGGTCAGGGACTGGAAGGAGGTGATCTCCTCCATGGCCGGGCGCAGCAAAAAGCACAAAAGACGGCGCAGGACGCGCTTAAAAAACGCTCCCTTCCCCGTCAGCGGGCGGTAGTAGGGCACGGCATAATGCGCGCCCATGTCGTCCACATTGCGGCGCAGCAGGGCGCCGTCGTATTTTTCCCCCATCATGGCGGCGTTTTCCGCCTGTGACAGCAGCGGGATCTCCTCAAAGGTCACCGGCTCCTTGTAAGCCGGTTTTTTCTGTACCTCCCGGCGGATCTCCTCCATCACGTTGTCGATGTTGATGCTTTCCATATCAAGCGGCTCCTCCTGTGCGGTTATTTTGGGCGGGTACGCTGATGAAAAGGCCCAGATACCGCCCATCCGGACTCCCGAAAACAGCGCTGGGCTGCCAGAGCTCGTCCAGGGTCAGGCGGATGCACACCACCTGTCCTTCTTTCGCATTGGGTACCGACAGCTCAAGGTCGCCCGCCTGCCCGTCGATCTGCAGCCGGGAGGCCGCCAGAAGCTCTTTGCCCGCCAGGACCTCCACCTTCATCCCCACCGGCTTTTTGGCGCCGGGTGAATAAAAATAGGGCAGGCGCAGCACGCGTTCGGCGCCCCAGCGCCGGTACAGAACGGCCTCTTTTTCCCGCATCCAGTGGCCCCGCCGCGTTTCACCCAGGAAGCAGCCGTCCTCCGCCTGATTCCAGCCGGCGGTGAACAGCGTGCCGCCGCAGCGCCGCAGCGCCCGGCCCACGGCGGTATTCTCCCCCGCCGCCCCGTCGGTTTCGCCGGCGAGAAAGCGCCCAGTGGCAAGAAAATCCTCCTGCTGTCCGAGGTCCTTGATCGCATGGGCGGGAATGCCCGCGTAAACCGCGTTGGGCGGCACCGCAGTCCCGGGCAGCACAATGCTCCCCGCCGCGATCACCGCGTTGTCCCCCACCGTGCAGGGGCCCAGCAGCGTACAGCCCGACGCCAGCCAAACGCCCCTGCCGACGACGATGTCGCAGCCTTCGTTCAGCTGTGTATCCCGGCGCAGAAGGCCTGTCAGGTTCATATCATGGCTGCCGGCCAGCAGGCTCACGTTGGAGCCGGAAAAGGTATAGTCCCCCACCGTGATGCTGCCGGAATTGGTGTTGAAAAGGCACGAAACCACGGCGGCGGTGTCGGCGATATGGAGCCGGGCGGGATCGCCCCAAACAGCGGAATGCCCGCTGAGGACGCTCCGCAGGCGGTTCATCTCGCCGCAGTCCGCCTCCACTTCATGGAGTCGTTTTTGAAAATACTCCCGGGTTTCCCGGTTTTCCAGCATATTGATCTGTGTTTCCAGAGCGGCGCTCCGCTCCTGCATCTGCCGCATCTGTGTTTCCTGCGCGCCAAGCAATTGCTGCAGCGCCGCAATGCGCCTCGGCAGCAGCACGATGTTGCTGATCCAGCGCAGCAGATACCCCAGAACGGGGATGCGCCGCAGGTTTTCCTTCAGGGAAGCCATGCCGCGTCAGCTCCTTTCTTCAGATGTATTCCGTCGGTGAGCGTTCAGTCAAATTTCCATCCGTGCTTCAGGCTGACGGCTCCCGATTCCTCCTTGTCGCTGATGACCTGGAGCGTGCTGGCCTCGCGCCAGAAATCGTAGGCAAAACCGTCGGGCTTGTGGAACGCCAGATCCAGCGTGTACTGCCCGGCGATCAGGGCCAGATCCGTCAGCTCCAGCTCCACAACGCCCTCCCCGTCCATATGAGCGTAGCCCAGATGGTCGATCATGGTATTGGTGCCGAACATATACGTCTGGTCGGAGCGGTATACCGCAAGCCCCACCACCACGTCGGAAAGCGGATGGGCCGCCTTGTAGCGGATGCGGACGGTGGCCGCATCGCCGGAGTGGAAGCAGCTGGTCACGCGGCCCTGTCCGTCCAGCACCTCCACGGATTCCATGTAAGTTTCCCGGCTGCCCCAGCGTTTGTCGTCCTTCTTCCCGGCATCGGCGGCTTTTTCCGCCGCCTCGGATTCCGCCCGGTTCTCGGCGGATTTTTCGCCCATGAAGGCCAGATACTCGGCGTGTACCTCACGGGGGGTGCCGGATTCACGCACCACGCCCCCGTCGATCCAGTAGGACCGTTCGCACAGCTGCTCGATCTGGCCCAGGGAGTGGGACACGATGACGATGGTGGTGCCCGCCGCCTTGATCTCCCGCATTTTGTTGAAGCACTTGGCCTGGAAGGCGGCGTCGCCCACGGCCAGGATCTCGTCCACCAGCAGGATGTCGGCGTTGACGTTGATGGCCACGGAAAAGGCCAGACGCATATACATACCGGAGGAGTACGTCCGCACGGGGTTGTCGATGTATTCGCCCAGCTCGGAAAAGGCGATGATCTCCTCCACGCAGGCGTCCACTTCCCGGCGGGTCAGGCCGAAAATGGCGGCGTTGGTGTAGATGTTCTCGCGGCCGCTCATGTCCGGGTGGAAGCCCGCGCCCAGCTCGATCAGCGCCGAAACGCGGCCCTTCATGGTGATGGTGCCGCTGTCGGGGTACATGATCTGGGTGAGCATCTTGAGCGTCGTGGATTTGCCGCAGCCGTTCTGGCCGATGAGGCCGATGGCCTCGCCCCGGTGCACGTCGAAGGTGATCCCCTTGAGCACCTGGTGCTGTTCGTACCGGCCCCGGCCGCGAAAGAGCAGTTTGTCCTTCAGGCTCACGCCCTTGTCGTAGTAGACCTTAAAACTCTTGGTGATGTCGCGGACCGAGATCACAACGTCCCTGTTCTCGGGCACCGCTTCTCTTTTCATTGCTTCCATTACAGTTCCTCCGCGAAGTGTCTTTCCAGCTTGGCAAAGACGAACCAGCCCACGATCAGGAAAAAGATGCCCATTCCCAGCGCCAGGAGCATGGTGTTGAGATGCGGCGCCGTCTTGTAAAACAGGATGTCGCGGTAGGAAAGGATCACCGCCGTCATGGGATTGAGCATGAAGATGTGGTAGACCTTCTCAGGCACCATGTCGATGCCGTACATCACGGGGGAGAGGAATTGCCACGCCATCACGAAAATGCCGATGATATGTTCCAGATCCCGGAAATACACCGTCAGGCCCGACACGAGGAAGGCAAGGCCCAGCGCCAGAATGTACTCAATGAGCATGGTGGGGATGAGATACCACAAAATGGCCAGGTTCAGCCCCACGCCGAAGGCGCACACCACCAGCACCACGATCATGCACAAAAGCATGTTGACAAAGCTGGTGGTGACGGTGGCGATGGGCAGCACCTGCCGGGGGAAGTGGATCTTCGTCACCAGATTTTGCTGGGACAAAATGCAGGTGGCGCCGCCGTTCACCGAGTTGGCCATGGCCAGCCACGGGATCAGCGCCACGAACAAAAAGAGATAATAATTGGGGATACCCGCCCGCATCACCGTGGAGAACACCAGCGTGTAGACCGCCAGCTGCAGCAGCGGGTTCAGAAACGTCCATAAAAAGCCAAGGGCCGACCCCTTGTACCGGCCGCGCAGATCCTTGCGCACCAGCATATAGATCATATTGCGATAGTCATAGAGTTCTCTGAGTGTTTTTCGGGTCATTCCCATATCAGCCAGAAACCGCCTTTCGCCATTCGGCCAGAGTGTCCTGCAGGGTTTGTTCCAGAGGGATCACCGGCTGCCACCGGGTATCCGCGCGCAGCTTGGAAATATCCGCCACGTTGAGAGGCGCGTCCAGCGGGCGGAACCGCTCCGGGTCTTTTTCCACACGAATGGCCGCCTCGGCCGGCCGGAGGGGTCGGAAGAG
>Ga0183095_10343_pt1 | contig 39380 bp, 36 predicted proteins | sample BioMet4_FD_130346 | JGI IMG/M metagenome (GOLD analysis project Ga0183095, IMG submission 130346) | Microbial communities from bioreactor (seeded with sewage sludge) at LBNL, California, USA - Biofuel metagenome 4 (v2) (version 3) | ecosystem: Engineered > Bioreactor > Anaerobic > Unclassified ...
AATGAGATGGATATTTTTCAAGTTTCAGGGAATTACAGAACTTATAACGCAGAAAAAAGGGAAAACAAAGTCAGAAATACTGAATATGGAAGAAATTCACTGGAAAATATTGAGTCTCATGGGAGAGGAATATGAAAATATATATCTCTAGTTGTGTTAACCTGCCGAATCTAGGTTATATCAGGAAAAATAATAAAATTTTGATTACGCCTGCTTGAGTGATACTATATCCAGCCAAACTCAAATTTTCTACCTTGCAGTTAATTCATCATGAAGAAACTCTCTTAAACAATAATAACCAATTAATAAATGGATGCTGGGGAAAACAAAGCGTTACCTTGAGGTCACACGGGTCCTTTTAAAATACAACCTTATTCCGGAACTCTACCGGGACCTGCGCACCAATTATATTTCAAATCCTGAGTGCACCTGTACTTTTGATCTCGAAAACAGGCAGACGGCTGTAAAACTCAGAGAGGCCTTTGAAGAACTCGGGCCGACTTTTATCAAAATGGGACAAACCATGAGCAAGCGGCCGGATCTTGTTCCGCAGCCTTATGTTATAGAAATGGCAAACCTTCAGGACAAGGTTAAACCGATACCTTTTGAAGAAATGGCTGAATCTCTGGACCTTGCCTGTGTTTGCGAATTCGAGACACCTGAAGAGCGAAAACGAAAAAAAACGGAAGCAGAGCTTAAAGCTTCCCGGGAGAGAAGAGCAAAAGCTTTTATTAAAATTTTTGACAGTTTTGATACGGATCCCATTGCCTGTGGCTCGATTGCTCAGGTTTACAAAGGAGTTCTGGAAGGGAAACCGGTTGCCGTAAAGATTCTTCGCCCGAACCTGATTGACACTATAAACATCGACCTTTCTATCCTGGATGATTTCAGGCCTGTTATGAGAAAGGTTCTCGGCCTGGGGAGTAATTTTGATATTGATGCTTTCTTGCTTGAGATCCGGGAGATGCTCACCCGTGAAGTTGACCTGAGAACCGAAGCCGTCAACATGCGGCGTTTTGAGGACAATTTCAAGAACGTGAAAAACGTGTCTGTGCCCAAGATCTATCCAGACTACTGTTCAGCCAATGTCCTTACAATGGAGTTCATCCAGGGAATCCAGATTAAGGACATAATCAATATGCCTGTGCCCCAGAGCAAGAAATCGGAATATACGCGTACCATTACCAAAAGTTATCTTAAACAGGTTTATATAGACGGCTTTTACCATGCTGACCCTCACGGCGGCAATATGCTGGTTGAAGAAAACGATACCATTGCCTTCATCGACTTCGGGGCTGTAGGCAGTATTGACGACGAGCTCAAAAAGAACATGCTGGAGTTTTATTACGCTATCAATAACAGAGATGTGGAAAGAGCCACCCGGGGTTTCCTGAAAATCGGGGGTGAGGATGCACGGGATGTGGATATCCGCAGGCTCAGGAAAGATATGGATAGTCTGATTGCAAACCAGAACTATGGGCTTGAAGGCAGGCAGAGTGATAATTATGCAAAACTCGGCTTGAAATACGATATTCGGCTGCCTGGGGAATTTTCAACCCTGCAGAGGGCGATCCTGCTTATAGAGGGGGTTTGTCTGGAGCTGGACCCGCGATACAGCATTAAAACTATTGCGATTCCTGTGCTGATGGACGCTTATAAAAAGCTTAATGCTCCAAAAGGTACTGCTCTTCATATCGAATTTTCCACCGAGCCCGCGGACGAAAAGGCTGAATTGAGGGCCGCGATTCGAGAAGTTGCCGATAAAATGGAAGGTATGGGGGATAAGTTTCTTTCCATAAAGCAGAAGGAAACAAGAAAAACTACATTTTCAAAAGAAATCTACCTGACTGTCCTGCTTATTGCTTCAACTTACATTCTGTTAAACGGAGGTACTTTTTCCTGGGTCGGGCTGGCTGGGTTTGGGGGATCGGTTCTGATAGCACTTCTTCTTGTATTCCGAGGTAAATAAAGGTAAATAAAAATCAAAAATTTTTCAGCAAACTCATGTCTTAATGGTTAATTACTTAATTACTTAATTTGGCAGCTAACGACTGAAAACTGCTGAAGCAGAATCTTTTTCTATCATACCTGACCTGCATCCACCAGAAGAAAGGCTGTCGTTGATTTAAGGGAATAACACCAGCTTCAAACCAAATAGAAATATGAAAACTGCCACGAAGTTCCTGAATTTTTCCTGGGATATTTTTTCAACTCCTCTTTTCCCGATCATTGCCCCAATTAAAGATACGGGTATGAAGATCAAAAAGCCTGATATAAGGACAGGATCAAGTCTCGTACCTCCCTGGATATATGTCGCTATCCTTGTAGAGTCGATCATAAAAGCTATAGCGCCAGCAGTTGCAACGTAAACAGCTTTTTCCAGGTTGAAAGCGCTCAAGGCTACGGCATTTATCTCCCCGCCTATGCCGAATATACCTGCAAAAAATCCGGTAAGGGTTCCACCGGATATTGCTACTGATAGCTTCTGGCTCAGTTTGAAAGTCCGGTTGAAGAATATGAAGATAACATAGGCTATAAGAAACACCCCTAAAGCTTTTGAAAGAATTTCCCTTGAGATTCTTAAGGATAGGGATGAGCCCAGGAAACTGGCAAAGATCCCTGGAAGTCCGAAGGCGAGAAGAAGCTTCCATCTTATTCCCTTTCGAAATAAGAGCATCTTCCAGATATCATTGAACCAGTGAACTATTCCCACCAGGAGTAAAGTCTGAGGCAGAGGGAGAATAATCAGCAGGATAGGTACCATGATTGTGGATATACCAAATCCGGCCATAGTCCCTATCAGGCTTGCCAGCAGTGTAATCAGGGCTATATAGATAACTTCTTCATAGACAACCATGCTACACAACCATATTCAATCGAATTCAATCAGATTCAATCAGATTCAATTAGACTTAATTAGACTTAATTAGACTCAATTTTTTCTTGCATTCGGCATCTTGAGGCCTCGCTGCCCTTGCTATGGATGGTTTCTTCTGGAAGTGCTGTATCCAAAAGACAGATCGCTCTCCAGGACGAAGGTGGCAAGCTATCTTAAAGTATTAGATGATAATTATAAATAAATTAACATATCTTTAATTATTGGGGTATTATGGCGGTCGTTGATTTTTTTGTCTGCAAGGTGAGACATTAACCGTTGTGGTTAAAAGCTGAGGTTTAGAGTTTCAAAATGAAGCACAGAAACTTGGCCGAGAGTTTACATGAGAATACACCAAAAATTGAACAAGCTCATTCAATTGTTCAAAGCACCACGTTTTAATTTTATTGTCGGAGTTTGATTGTATTTTTTCGTCCAAAAATATAGTTAAATCAGAGTTACTTGCTAAAATTTGATAAAAATCTTTGATAGTCAAATAAAAAGTCCGGTTAGCTGCTGATTTAACTATAAGAACTTAATCCGATGCAGAATTTAATTCGAGGCGATCATGGCAGACAGCAAAAATATCATAATTGGTCTGTTAGTACTGGCAGTAATAGTGCTTCTTGTTTTTCTAGCTTTCAGGCCAATGACATACAGTTCAACCTATAGCCAGGGAGATTATCAGCCAGGGCAGATGGGGCCAGGAATGATGAACAATCCAAGCTACAATTATAGCTATGGACCGGGAATGATGAATAATCCAGGCTATAACCATGGCTATGGACCGGGAATGATGGGCAATATGATGGCAATATATTATCCGGAGTCAAAACCTGTAACCCAGGATGAGGCTTTGAAAAGCCTGGAGAACTTCGCCAGTCAGTATGGCTCGAATATTCAGGTCGAGGACTTCATGATATTTAGCGGTAATTATTATGCTGTTTTAAAGGACACAAACAGCAGTCAGGATATAGCTGAAGTGCTGGTGGATCGCTATTCAGGGTCAGCATATCCTGAACCAGGACCAAACATGATGTGGAACACACGCTTTGGAGCTGGTAGAACAACGACCGGAGCGCCTGAGTATGATATAAATGAGGCTAAAAAGCTAGCAGGAGATTTCTTAACAGGCTACCTGCCGGGCGCGCAGGTCCTGGAATCTTACGAAATGCCCGGTTATTACACTTTTGATTTTGGAAGACAAGATATTGAAGGGATGTTGAGCGTAAATGCCTACAATGGTCAGATCTGGGTGCATACCTGGCACGGACCTTATCTGGGCGAGACAAACATAACAGGCTAAATTCCATCTATAGTCTAGTTGACAGATTCAAGTGTAAGTCTTTGCGTTCAATAGCACAGATAAAAATAATAAAACGAGAGATTAACTGTTATACGGGGAGTGTGGTGACAATGGATGGATTTATGGATCATTATGGTTACGGCACGATGGGATATGGAGGTATATTTTTTGGGCTCCTTTTCTGGATTCTCTTAATTGTGCTAGCTTATTTGCTAATTAGATGGTTTGTTGAGCAAAATAAAACTAGAAGAGGTGAAGAAAAGTCTGCGCTGGATATTGCAAAGGAGAGATATGCGAAAGGTGAAATTACTGAAGAAGAATTTGAAGAAATGAAAAAACGCTTGATGTGAATGCCTTCAACCTGCTGAGCAGGAACATCTTCCAACTTGTTTCTATTTTTGCCGAAGAGATCCATAGGGACTAAATATCAAACAAAGAATGTGGTGAATCTCAAGCCTTTTTTAAAAAGGCTTGAGCGAAAACATCTATCAGTATCATGGTCGTAATTCTTCTTAAAATAGCTTGATGAAACCTTTTCAGTGGAATTATCTAATGTAGCGATAAACTCAGCCTCATTAACCTGAATTTGCGCAAAGAATTTGTGGCAAATAGGACATATTATTATTCAATCCTACAATATTCCAGGAAATTATTATATTAATTTATTATGTTGAATTATCAGGTAAATTATCAGGTAAAGTTAGACGGAGATTGAAACCATGACCCAAGAAACCATAAAAGTTGAAGGCATGACCTGTATGCACTGCCAGTTGAGGGTTAAAAAGGCCGTTGAAGCTGTAGAAGGGGTACAGAGGGCGGACGTAAACCTTCAGACCAAACAGGTAACTGTTGATTTTGAAGAAGGGAAGGCAAATCTCGAAAAGGTCAAGGCTGCAATTCGTGAAACCGGGTATGAGCCTGTTTAATGTAGTCTCACACAAATAATATCTGGTACTGGTTTCAAAGAATATATATAAAAGGTACAAATGCAAATAATATCTAGTACTGGTTTCAAAGAATATATCGTAAAAGGTACAAATTTTATATGTGGGTGAAGCGTCTGTTTGAAAAATACAGTTGTGCTGCGGGGGGTGAACACATCGGGGAGACAACATTCATAGTAGATGATCTGGTATGCAGGTACTGCAAGGATATGGTCACAAGACTCGTTACTTCTATCAACGGGGTTTCCAGAGTAAACATCAATATTCCTGAAAGAACCGTAAATGTAGCTTATGATAGCCGGATAACTGATGCGTATGTTATACAGATGACTTTACTTAAAGCCGGCTATAAAATTGTAGAAGAGCCCGGAAGACTCTTTTAAGCGCAGGGCAATCCTGAAAAATCTGGATAGTGGCAGATCCGATATCGGGGTAGTGGCAGATCCGATATCGAGAGTGGAAAATCCGATATCGGGATAGTGGAAAATTCGATATCGGGATAGTGGAAAATCCGATATTTGGATAGTGGAAAATCCAATGGAAGGGACTATTAGAGTCTACAGCATGACCTGAGGTCATTGCCAGAAATGAATAGCAAATGCTATTTAGAACAGAATAGCAGATGCTATTTTTTTCTCTTGATGAAATGAAAACTGCTTAGGGTCTAACTGGATTTTTAAAGGTATTTTTAAACAAATTGAATTTTAAAGGGATTTTAAACTTAAAAAATACAGGTTCTGAAATATATCATCCACATGATCAAGCAGTTACGTTTTCTCTTTCATACACACAGTCATTTTGAGGTAAAACCTGTGCTTTTGCAGGTGGAATTACAGATTTCCTGATGCAGATTATCCCGTTTCTCTGCCCATTGTATTAAAGGGATTATTGCTTCACAAAGCTCTCTTCCATCATCTGTCAAAAAGTATTCAACCCTGGGAGGTATCTCGGGAAATGCTTCTCGTTGGATCAGGCCTTCTCTTTGGAGTTCTTTTAACAGGTCGGTAAGTGACTTTGGGCTGATACCCTCAAGAGTGTTCGTGAGATCATTGAATCGTAATCTATTATGATGCCCAAGGGCACTGATAGCCTGGATGGCCCATTTTTTGGATATTATGGTGATAATCCCTTCGACGGGGCACAAACAAATCCCATTACTATTCTTTTTCATAGTCACTTTATCACTATTAACTTTATAGTTTTAATACTATAGAAAAGTATTCTAGTTATTAATATTTTATGTTACTATTTAAGTTTTTTTTAATATCAAATATTCTTAAACAGAGGTAAAAAGATGAAAGTTCTTGTATGTGGAAAAGGTGGAAGCGGTAAGAGTACCATTACTGCTCTACTTGCAAAGTCTATGGCTAAAAAAAGTTACCATGTGCTCGTTGTTGACAGTGATGAGTCAAATTTCGGGCTTCATAAACAGCTAGGCCTTGAAATGCCCGAAGATTTCATGAATTATCTTGGAGGGAAAAAAACCCTTGGGGAAAAATTAATGCAAGCGTATCAGACAGGAGACACTGCCAGTATTTTTGAAAATAAATGGCAAATTTCTGATATTCCTGAAGATTATACTGTAGAAAAAGATAACATTAAAATGATAACTATAGGCAAGATCCATGATTTCGGGGAAGGATGTGCCTGTCCGATGGGAGCTCTTGCAAAGAATTTTCTGATAAACACGGAAACTACTCCTGAAGATGTTGTATTTGTGGATACTGAAGCTGGTATTGAACATTTTGGAAGAGGAGTTGAAGAAGGTTGTGACCTTGTGTTAATGGTGCTTGATCCATCTTATGAATCCATAAGGCTTTCTGAAAAAATAAGTGAACTTGCCGAGAAAGCCGGGAAGCCTCTATATTTTCTTCTTAACCGTGCAGACAAAATAGGAACTCAGTTGATGATGGAAACCGTGGATAAAAATCGTATTCTGACTTCAGTCCCTTCAAACTCGGAGGTATTTTTAGCAGGGTTTGAAGGAGATGAGCTAAAAGTGGAACTTCCGGAAATCGAGTCAGTTGCTGATTTTCTAATCTCAGGAATTCATTCTTGAGATCGAAATAAGAGAATTGTACAGGACTTACGCGGTTGAACTGAGAAATCAATAGCATTAAACCTTCGACTGTCTAAACCACTAAACAAGTCACAGTGCCTAAAGTGTCTGATTTTGTAATTCAAGTGCGTAAGTCCTATCGTAAATAGAGTAGTGATAATATGATATTGGAAAATTTCAAACGAGAATCGATAGTTCCCATGCCAGTGGCGTTTATATCAACGATCAGTGAAAATGGAATTAGAAACATAGCACCATATTCTTGCTTTATGCCTGTTTTACGTCCATTTGATTTAGTTTGTGTAGCTTCGGCAAAAAGGAGAGATACATTAGATAATTTAAAAAGCACAGGAGAATTCGTTATTAACATGCCTGGTACTGATATGGCGGATAAAGTGATACCAACGGCTTCACACGTCCCTCCTGATGTTGATGAATTCGAGTTAGCTGGTCTAAAGGAGAAACCTTCAAAAAAGATCAAGGCACCAGGGATTGAAGGATGCTATGCATGGATGGAATGTAAACTAGATCATATAATTGATGAAGTATACAATGGATTTCCTTACGCATTGATTCTTGGTAAAGTAGTGTATCTTGAGATAGAAGATAGCGTCTACAACAAAGAAAGCGGTTCCTGGGACGTAGAAAAAGCTAAACCATTAATGATGACAGGGGCAGACGATGGTATGCATTTCTGTACTGTCAACGATATCGGTAAATTTGAGCCTTATGGAGCTATGTTTAAAAATGGTAAAGATCCTCTAGAAAGGATCTATAAAAAAGAGGAGGGTCAAGAATGCAAGTAATGAGTATGGAAGATTTTAATGAACTAGAAAAACCACGAGTTCAAAAAATTCCAGGGTTTTACGGTGAAAAACTTATTGAAGGAGTTTTTATAAGGGATATGAAATTGTTCAGCGATGAAAGAGGGTTATTAACCGAGGTCATACGTTTAGACGATGAAGATCTGAAAGCACAAAATATCAAGCAGATAATTGCATCATATTCATATCCTGGAATGATCAAAGGTTGGCATCTCCATTCAAAACAAGAAGATCATCTGTTTTGTGCTACTGGAATGGTAAAAGTTGCATTATACGATTATAGGGTAGATTCTCCCACTTACAAAGTTCTTAATGAAATTTTTATGGGCGAAAAATATCCCCGTACTATTTACATCCCCCCGGGAATATTCCATGGTACAAAAAACGTAGGAAATGATATATCTGTGGTTATAGGGATGCCTTCCCTATTTTACAATCCCGAAGACGTGGACGAAAGACGAGTAAATCCTATTGACAATGATATCATTCCCTATGACTGGAACTGCAGAATGGAGTGAAGTAGAAAACTCAGGAAACAGCTGTATTGATCTGAATTTTTGACTTTGTAAATGTTCCTATATATTAACTTGAGCTAAATAGTATGATGTCTTTTTGTTTGTTTTCGACTCTAAGGAGTTGGTTTGGGTAGGCTTTCTACAAAGCCAAAAATTTTTACATTTTAAACAACCAGAACTTATGTACTTAAGGTGCAAAATCAAGCACAGATAATGTTGTAATCTAAGCTCGTGTTTTTACTGCTGAGAGTCTAATATTATTGTTATCTCAATTATTGTTTTCTCAGTCAGTACTGCACAGTTCAACTGAAAAAGCAGCGTTTTCAGGTACATTGATCTATTAATAGCTAAAATAGCTAATAGTTAAAACAGCTAATTATATGCTTAAACTTAAGCACACTGACCAAAAGACCAATTTTGAAACCATAATGATACGGCTTGATTGATTTGTATAATTATACATATGAGTTTAAAACTTGGAAGCTCTAAATTCAATAGCTTGATTTTATATTAAAAATGTTTTAAATTCATGTTGGAGATAGAACACATGACTCAAGAAACCATAAAAGTTGAAGGCATGTCCTGTATGCACTGTCAGATGAGAGTTAAAAAAGCAGTCGAAGCTATAGAAGGTGTACAGAGGGCGGACGTAAACCTTCAGACCAAACAGGTAACTGTTGATTTTGAAGAAGGGAAGGAAAATCTCGAAAAGGTAAAAGATGCGGTCAGAGAAGCCGGATATGAACCAATCTAATGTGATTATCTAATGTGATAGTCTCGCGCAAGTAATATCTCTTACCGGTCTCAAAGATTATTGTACTAAAAAGTTATACTAAGAGGTACAAGCTTTTACATGTGTGAAGTTTTTACATATAGGTGAAGCACCTGTTGAAAAACGTAATTGTGCTTTGGGGGTAAACGTATAGGAAAGACTGCGTTTATAATAGAGTGACAGCTCCCACCGTTAAAACAGTAGGCATCTACGGTATTTCAACCGAGGCTATACTGCCCTAGAGCCACTATTTATTTGGTTCTCGCTACCATCGTTTCAAGTTTTACATATGAAACTTCTTCATATAACCCTATACTTGGAGTTTCAGAGCAAAGTCAAATAACCTCTGTAGCATTTCCAGCTTCCAGAGCAGAGTTTGACAATAATATATAATATAGCCTCGAAAGTAAAAAACATTATCAATAGATGTATTCTGTTACAGTTGACGGCTGTATCCTACGATTGAAATCGTAGGGATTAGCCTTACTCCTAAACCTTCATGCAGGTATTGCAAGGATAAGATTGCAAGACAGGATACATCTATCAATGGGGTTTCCAGAGTAAATACCAATACTCCTGAAAGAACCTTAAATGTAGCCTATGGCAGCCGGATAACTGATACGTGTTTCATACAGATGACTTTGCTTAAAACTGAATATAAAACTGTAGAAGAGCTCGGAATAATCATTTAAACGCCGGGCAGTCCTGAAAAATCTGGATAGGCGGCAGATCCGATGGAAGTTACTATAAAAGTTTATGACATGACCTGTGGTCACTGCCAAAAAAGAGTAGCGGATGCAATTTCTTCTCTTGAGGGGGTAGAATCCGTTGACGTAAACCTTGAATCCGAAAGTGCAAAGGTTAGCTTTGATCCTGAAACAGTAAGCCTGGATGACATAAAGGCAGCTATTCGGAAGGCAGGATACCCAACAGAAAGCGAAAACAAAGCTCAGGAAGAGTCTGGGGCAGAAGTTCCCGGCACAACAGAGATCGAAAGAGAAACTTCAAAAACTACGGAGCCGACTTTAGAGGAACCAGAGGAACCTGAAGAGGCTCCTCAAACCTGTCCCCTGACTGAAACTTGTGAACTGGTAGAAGAGGAACCTCGAACCTCGGGTCCGAAAACCGGTCGAAAAGAAATCACGCTTGGAGTGTCCGGCATGACCTGTTCGGCCTGCGCCTCAAATATTGAGAGAGTATTGAAGAAAAAAGCAGGCGTGAACTCAGCAGTTGTCAACCTTGAACTTGGAAGGGCAAACGTTAGTTTTGATTCCTCACTTATCTCTCCAAAGGAAATTGAGGAAACCATCGAATCTATCGGATATAAGGTAGAAAAAGACACGGTAACTCTGAATCTTGAGGGCATGAGCTGTGCCTCCTGTGCTGCAAATATTGAGAAAGTCCTTAACAGGACTGAAGGCGTAATTTCAGCGTCTGTAAATTTCCCGCTTGAAAAAGCAGTTGTAGAGTTTGACTCCTCCCGCGTCTCTGTCAGAGAAATAATTGCCGCTGTTCAGGGAATTGGCTATGGAGCATTTGTTAAAACCGAAGCTGTTGAGTATGAAGACCGAGAACAAATGTCCAGAGATGCTGAAATCAGGAGGCAGAGAAATAACCTGATAATTGCTCTTGTTCTGGGAATTCCAATAGGGCTGGGAAACATGAGCATGATGTTTCCTTTCCTGTCCTTTGTACCTGATTTCCTTTCCAATCATATCGTTCTATTTATACTATCTACTCTTGTCCTCCTTTTCCCTGGCAGACAATTTTTTGTAGGGACTATTAAGGGGTTCAAATATGGCGTAACTGACATGAACCTGCTGATCGCAGCAGGGACAGGATCAGCCTACCTCATCAGTGTAGCAGCAACATTTCTTGATCTTGGACCCGGGTATAATAGCCTTTACTATGACACTGTAGCTTTCCTGATCATCTTCATTGTCCTTGGCAGGTATCTCGAGGCAAGGGCAAGGGGTCAGACCTCTGAAGCAATTAGAAAACTGATGGGCCTCAGGGCAAAAACCTCCAAAATCCTTGTAAACGGTATTGAAAAGGAAGTCCCTATCGAAGAGGTAGCAGTTGGAGATATTGTTGTTGTCCGGCCTGGAGAAAAAATTCCTGTTGACGGAATAGTAGTTGAGGGGAGTTCTGCAGTAGATGAGTCCATGCTCACAGGAGAAAGCATCCCGGTAGAGAAAGTCCCGGATGATACCGTTATAGGAGCTACTCTTAACAAGACAGGATCTTTTAATTTTCGAGCTACAAAAGTCGGGGCTGATACTGCCCTTGCCCAGATAATCAGGCTTGTTGAGACTGCGCAGACTACAAAGGCTCCCATTCAGAGAGTTGCAGATGTTGTTGCCGGAAACTTCATAGTAACCGTACATATTATTGCGCTTCTGGCCTTTTTCTTTTGGTTCTTCATAGGGTACTGGCGTTATGGAGTAGGGGAATCAGCAACTCTAGGTGGAATCAGCCCATTCCTGTTTTCCCTGCTTATAGCCATTACTGTCCTTGTAATCTCGTGTCCATGTGCAGTCGGGCTTGCAACGCCTGCCGCTATTATGGTCGGTACCGGCAGAGGTGCGGAAAACGGGGTCCTTATAAAAGGTGGGGAAGCCCTTGAAAGAGCGCATAAACTTGATACTATCGTTTTTGACAAAACAGGCACGCTTACGGCAGGTACTCCGAAGCTGACAGATTTGGTTTCAGTTCCCGGTCACGAGGAAAAGGACGTACTTTTTATTGCAGCAACGGCTGAGAGAGGATCCGAGCATCCCCTTGGGGAAGCCATTGTAAACGGGGCCGAAGAACAGGGGATCAGTCCAGAAAAAGCAGAAAATTTCCATTCTATTCCCGGGAAAGGAGTAGAAGCCTATTTTAAAGAAAAAAGAATTTTGCTCGGCACACGCAAACTTATGGAAGAAGAAGGATTTTCCTTTAAAGAATTAGAAGCTGAAATGCGAGCTTTTGAAGAGAGTGGAAAAACTGCAATGCTTGTAGCTTTCGGGGAAGAAATTATTGGCCTTGTTGCAGTTGCTGATACCCTGAAGGAAAACTCCAGAGAGGCTATTGAAACTCTTAACAAAATGGGTCTAGAAGTAGTTATGATCACAGGTGACAATGTTGTTACAGCCAATGCAATAGCAAAAGAAGTAGGTATTCCCAGAGTACTGGCCGAGGTACTTCCTGAAGACAAAGCAAATGAAATTAAGAAGCTTCAGGAAGAGGGTAAGCTTGTCGGAATGGTGGGTGACGGCATTAACGATGCTCCTGCGTTGATTCAGTCCGATGTTGGAATTGCAATGGGAGCAGGTACGGATGTAGCAATGGAATCCGCAAAAATTGTGCTTATCAAAAATGATCCAAGAGATGTGGTCGTAGCTATTAAGCTGAGCCGGCTTACCATAAACAAGATCAAGCAGAACCTACTATGGGCTTTCGGGTATAATTCTATCGGTATTCCCATCGCAGCTGGAATTCTTTATCCCTTATTTCTCAAGGTCCTGATTACACCCGCACTTGCTGCTGCTTTCATGGCTCTAAGTTCGGTCTCAGTGACTACCAATTCCCTGTTAATGAAAAGAAGCAAACTTAAATAAATGTGGCAGATAGCATAAAATTAACATTAGAGAATTTAATAGAGGAGATTTATATGGTAACATTCGGTTCTGCAGATAACAAACCAAGGATAATGTTTCTGTTAAGTCTTGTTACTTCAATAGTGCTTGTTATCCTTTTCCTTTCAGGGGCTCTTTTAACCAATATATCAAGAGGAGAAACGGCCTACACTCATGTAGACATGACTGCAGGTTCGATTTTTGTTTTTGTGATTTCCATGATAATTTCGCTGTCCCTCTGGCCCAGAATTACAGACTGGCTTGAAAGCAAGGAGAAAAACAATAAAATTCCAGAGTGATTTCTTCTGGCAGTAAGGTCTCGGAGAATGCTCGTGAAACTGGCTTGTGAAGAGAGTCATTCTCACAAATTTTTCACTAATAAGTCATCTCTTCTAATGCCTGTAATCAAGTTCTCCTCTTATATTTCCATAATAGATACCTTACAGTAAGGAAAGTAAATAAGAAATATATTCTGAAATAGAGGGCTTTCCAGTAAAAAAATTAGCCCAGATTTAGCTTTTTAGAAAATAGTCTGGACTTAAGAGACAGAAACTTGTCTGTTTGTAGTTAGTGAGGGTTTCAGAATAATTATTTATTTAAACGCAGTAAATTTGTTTATTGGGGCACCACAAATAGGACATCTGTCGGGTGCTTCTCCTTCAAAGGTATATCCGCATACTTCACAAACTTGGACAGGACCGAGATCAATGTCTTTTCCTGAGTTAACCGAGTCTAATGCCCTTTCAAAAAGTTGTTTATGCATTTTTTCACTGGCATATGACCATTCAAAGCTTCTTTGTGCTCTTTTTTCTCCCTGGAATTTTGCAACTTCAATGTATGCAGGATACATTTCTTCAATCTCGTATGTTTCGCCATCAATGGCCAGCTTAAGATTCTTTAAGGAATCGCCAGGACCAAAAGCTGCCATGCTATTTGCAACAAATCCTCCATCGAGATGTCTTAACTCACGGTGATGGTCTCCTGCATGTACATATTCTGCATGGGCAATTGCACGAAATAAGCGGGCTACATTATAGTATTTTTCTTTTTCAGCCTGGTTTCCGAAATGTAAATATCTCATATGTGCCTGGCTTTCTCCTCCGAATGCGTTGATAAGATGCTGTTCTGTCATTTTTCTCATTTAAAAACCTCTTTTTTATGAAACTGAACATTAGACTTTTGGGCTCACGCAGTTGAAAAAAATTAATTATAAAATATATGTCAAAAATATACTGATTTAACCCATTTGAGGTTTAATTCGATTGATTCTTCGGCTCAACTGCGTGAGTCCAAATTGCCTTACTCGATTTTTACATCTACCGCGTTCTTAAATGGCTGCTGATAAGGTACTGTAACTTTAAGTACACCATTTGAGTACTTGGCTACTGCTTTTTCCGGGACTATCGGGCAGCAGACTGCGTAACTGTCCGTATATTCAATCCCTTCCTTATTGGCTTTTACGTAAAAGCCGTCCTCGGTAATCTTAAAAGAAATGTCTTTTTTATCCACTCCAGGAAGAACTACTTCAATTTCAAGGTTTTCGTATTTGTCGTCAGGATATGCGCATATACTTGGTGAGACTTTTAAAGCTTCTGCCATAGAATTACCCCCAAATAACATTATCAATTAATATATTTATATATTCTCATTCGATTAAGTAATTTGTTAACGTTAAACACGCAAATGCAGCGGCGTTTGATCGTGCCTGTTTTCGGTGTTTTGACAGGTTTTGAGTACAAATTAATACAAACAAGGGGGGTGTTTAGGCACTCTTTTTCTCCGTGTTTTGACAGGATACAAGTGCAAATAAATTAAGAAAGAACCTCAATACATAGTTTCCTTAAAGGTAACCCTGTCATTCTTAAAATATTAATTTAAAGAGAACTCAATCCCGGATCACATAAAGTCAGAAGCCTGCTAACTATACTCAGAAAACATTTATATAAAACACAGACAAATAATGTAAGAACAGAAAACTTTCATATGGAGTAGATCGAAACCTAAAACTGTTACACAGTGCAGATCAAAATAGAAAATTGTCATAGAAAGTAGATCGCACAGGACATCTCAAACAAAGTTAGACATTACCTACACTTCCTACGGGGGAGTTTTAATACATCCCTGAAGATCATATCAATTAACTATTTTCATGTAGAATTATTTCATGTGAGCTTTTTCCAGATTGATAATTTAAAAGCGAGTGTTTATACATGAGGGAATCCGTCAGAAAACTCGGGCTTATAGGAGCCGGCCTCTGGGCAATAACCGAAGATAAGATAAACGACCTTGTAAAAGAACTGGTTGATAAAGGGGACATCAGTAAGGACGAAGGTAAAAAAGCTATCCAGGATATGCTTGAAGAAAGAAAAAAACAGAAGCTTGATCTTGAGAAGAAAATCTCTGAGAAGATTCAGGAATCTATATCAAAAACCGACATTTTTACTAAAAAAGATATGCATGAACTTGAGTCCAGGATAGAAACACTGGAAGAAGAAATTCAAATAATCAAAAACAAAGAAAAGATGTTTTTTAAGTGAAAACAGTTTTTAGCACCTTTTCACTTCTTTCCTTTCTATTTCACAACTCTTCAATTTCGATATCTTCTGAAGGACTTGCCACTTCAAGCAAGGCTTCAAGATTTGCCATATCAGAATCAACCTCCTGGATATCTGCTTGTGTAAGTTCCATTTCCATATCTGTAGCTGGTACCGCATTCCCTGCCCCGACGGCGTTTGAGTTTACTCCTGACTTCTCTATTTCAGACGTACTGTTCCCGACACAACCGGATCCTGCAAGCCAGATAATTAAAGCTGACAGTACAAGCAGGTGGACGAATTTAACCATTTTCTACCTCCTCAATTATGTAATTGTTCTTTCAATAAATTTTCCAGTCTCATCCCCTGAGCTAGATTTTTCCCTTATATTAGAAATCGTAATTCTGTTGGGGGAATAACACTTAATCTCTTAACTAGCAATTGTATTACGTTTAGTACTAAAAGTGTTATACTTAGAACTAAAAGGATCATATTTAGAACTAAATATATTACCTTTAGAACTAAAGGTATTATATTTGGTTATTAATCATATCAAATTTAAAATTAAACATGTTATATTCAGTATTAATTATGTTATAGTTAAAATTAACGCTGTTACATTTACAATACTAATGTTATTATATTTAAATATTAACTATGTCTGCTATATCTTCAGTACTGATTGTAGTTTTCAGACTGTTTTACCTAAGTTTTGTTAGGTTTCTAGCCAGTTCCGTTATCCTCTTTTACCTAAGTTTTGTTAGGTTTCTAGCCAGTTCCGTTATCTCTTTTACCATATAAGTTTTGTTAGGTTTCTAACCTCAGTTCCGTTATCTCTTTTACCATATAAGTTTTGTTAGGTTTCTAACCTCAGTTCCGTTATCTCTTTTACCATATAAGTTTTGTTAGGTTTCTAACCTCAGTTCCATTATTCTCTTCGGTTTCGCAATTTTTGAGCTTGTCGAAAATTTCTCTGAGTAACTTGTTAGCTTTACTGATATCATTGAGGGACTGACGGAGGTAATTATTCGCAGTTCGCATATCTTTCAGGGTTACATTCTCACCACTGTATAAGGAATCTGCCATTACTTTCTTCTCCTGCGCGGATTTAATGTAAGAAATGTAACTGGCAAGTTTGATCTCAAGTTCAGATGTATCAACGCCGGTTTCTCTTAGACCCTCAACTTTTACTCCAAGCCTTTCAGAGAGGTTTTCGGATTTTTCAAGAAATTCTCCGATTTTCTCACTTACAGTCTGCCCTGCGCTTGAAATGCTGATTTTCTCGGCATCATTCCATACTCCACGTACGGACCTGACCACAACCAGAAGCTCTTCCTGGCTTGACGCGTTTGCAACGTTTGCCTTCTCAACTTCAAGCAATTTTATCTTTTCATCTAAAGCAATAACTTTTTCGTCAGTTATGTTCCCGCTTGAGTATTCCATATTGCTCTCAACATTTGAAAGGTGAGATATCATATAGTTAATACTTGAGTTAAGGTAGAACTTTGTGGCATTTAGAGCTTCTTCGGAGTTAGGGTCAAGTTCTTTTGCCCGAATACGGTTCCTTATTTTGAGAAAATCTTCTTTTGCTTCGTTGTACTCTTGCTTATGAAGCTGGAGTTCTTCTTCTAATTGTTTTCTTTCCTGCTTGTAATCTGAAACATTATTTTGGTTTTTTGTGCTGAGATTCTTCTGTTCTTGTTTCACATCGGATTCAGAACTGCTGCTCTCACCCACGTTGTCAGTTTCATTGTATGAAACGAGGGTATCTTCACGCATATACTGGTTCTGATTGCTGTTTCCATGATCAGAAGAGTTTCTGGCAGCGAGGGACCCTCCTGGTAGTAAACTGAGTAAGGTTAATATAATCGTAAAACAAGCCAGATTTTGAACAATTCTTGACTTTTTCATCTGACTGCCTCCCTTTAGAAGTTATTACAACGTTATAAGGATCAGGTAAATATAATTATTCTTTTCGGAATTTATCTAATTAATAGACATATATGGGCTTTCAAGCTTGATACATTCCTTGACTCCTTTACAAAGCTTTAATAGGCGTTCATTATTTTTACTCTCTCTTTACAAAGAAAAGTAAAAGATTTATGCTAAAAACCCATTTAACATTTCGTGAATTTTAGAAAGCTATGCAGTTTCTCACTTATTTTCTTTCTCATTATGGTCTTTCAGGGAAATGCAATCGCGGCCACAATTCACGGGACAGTCTATGAGTGGGATACTTTCAAGCCCCTTAATAACTCAGTTGTAGAAATTAATTCGACCCCGGAACAGAACGTTATTGCAACGGATTCAGAGTACTCTTTCAACCTCACCCCCGGAATATATGCAATAAATGCCAGCTATCTTGAAGGAAATAGGATCGTTTATACAGCTAAGGAAAAAGTTGTGATCTCAGGTGAAGGAGAGTATATACATGATCTCCTCCTTTTCCCACCTTCTCATGAAGAGCTTCTGGACCAGGATAACTTTGAAGCCCCTTATCTGGATTATGAAGAGACAGAGCCCGTATCTCAGACAAACTCTATCTATGCCGTTTTAGCTCCTGCTTTCCTGGTTCTTATAGTCCTGCTGTTAGCCCTGCTGCTGGCAGCCTACCTTTTAGGAAAGAAGCATCAAAAATCGGCAAAGCCTTATTTTCCTGAAGGTTACCGAGAGCCATATCTGCTGGAGCCTGAAAACCTCATAAAGGATGAAATATTTTCAGAAGAGGTCAATACCGATTCTGCCGAAAACACACCCGATTCAGCCGAAAACATTATTGAAACTTCGGAACTGAGCTCTGAGCAGTTTGCTGAAAAGTCAGAAGGAACATCCAATACTGACAAATCTATACAGCATAACAGGCTTACAGAAGAGGCTCAGAATATCTCGAGTTCTCCTGTCCATGAGAAGAAGCCTAATAAATCAGGTTCTGAAACTAAGGAACATTCAAAGCTCAATCTCCCTGAGGATCTCAAGGAACTTCTGGAGATGGTCCGGGCTAGTGGAAACCGAATCACCCAGAGAGAACTGCGAAAAAAATCTCCCTATTCGGAGTCCAAAGTCAGTCTTATGCTCTCGGACCTTGAGGAGCGCGGGCTAATTGAGAAATTCAAAAGAGGAAGAGGAAATATAATCCGTATTCCGGACGTGCATATCTCCAAGCAGACCAAACATGAAAGCAAGAAAGAATAAGCAGATGCTGTACCCTAAAGTTTTTTTGTAGGGTCATAAACAGTAAACTATATAACTGAATTCATTGACTAAGCAGCAGAAACGGTTAACAATAGAGTACGCGGTATATTTGAGCACCCTTTTTATCTCTTATGCCCAGAATTACTTACCGATATAAATGTCCTGATCGCAAACCTGAGTAATAAGGCCCTGCTCCGCGGGAACGGATTTGAAACTCAAGTTATGAAATTCAGGTTCAAGAGGCTAAATGGCTTGATTAAAGCCGGATATCCTGATATACCACCTCAACCCTGACAGTAAGCTGTTTAATAATAATGCGTGAATGAACATTGTATACTGGTAAAATTACTATTTAAATCGCACAAGGGATTATTAAAAAATGTACGAGGGACAACATGCGAGTTTCCATGGACATTGAATTAAAAGATGTACCCGGGCAGATGCTTTTAGCCCTCCAGCCCCTTTCGGAATGTAAGGCTAACCTGATAACAGTAGTACATCACCATCAGAAGAGAACCCCCAGAAAAACAGTACCTGTAAAGCTTGTACTTGAAACCAGACCTGAGAGCATTGAGACAATAAAGGCTAAACTTGAAGAAAACGGAATTCGAGTTGTAAGAGTCGGTGAACACCGTTTCAGGGAAAGCATAAATGTAGTGCTTATAGGGCACGTGGTTCATACAGGGATCCAGGATACGATTGATGAGATTGACAAGACAGGATTTGCTGAAGTTGTAGATCTTTCCCTTTCTATGCCTGGCATCAATATGCTTTCTTCAGCCCTCATGAAAATCGATGCTGTCGGTAAAGAGGATTTGCACAAGGCACTCGCCATTCTCAAAGAAGTCTCGACAAAAAAAGACCTGCTTATGGTTCTTCCAATTGATATCCAGGCCTGAAAAATAGTTTTAGGAGATTTGAAAACATGAAAACAGTGTGCTGTTCCATTCTCGGGTTCGGTGCAATCGGACAGGGCGTGGCTGAAGTATTCCTTATGAAAAAAGAGTATCTGGAAAGTATAGGGCTGGAAGTAAAAGTAGTTGCTGTTGTGGACTCAAAGGGCGCAACTGTTAATCCTGAAGGGGTGGATCTTGCCGACTGCCTTGTCAGGAAGAGGAGAGACAGGACGGTAGCTCTTGAGAATATCTCTGGAGTCGAGGTTATCCAATCTGTAGCTCATGATCTTGTAATCGAGACTACCCCGACGAATATACTAACTGGCGGGGCAGGTATGCAGAATATGTCTGCGGCCTTCAAGACCGGAAAAGATGTTATTACCTCCAATAAAGGGCCCCTTACCCTTAAGTACAGAGAACTCATGGAAGCCGCAAAGGCAGCAGGTTCTCATTTCAGGTTCGAAGCGACTGTCGGTGGGTCAATGCCTATTATCAACCTGGCAAACGAGGTGCTTGCAGGCAATAAGGTTAAAAGTATCAAAGGAATTCTAAATGGGACCTGTAATTATATCCTGACAAGAATGCTGGAGGAAAGGGCAAGTTACAATGACATTCTTGCCGAATCCATGCAGCTCGGTATTGCTGAAACCGACCCTACATATGATGTGGAAGGAATTGATACGGCCTGCAAACTCGTTATTCTTGCCAACGCAATTTTCGGACTTGATGCTACTTATAACGACGTTGAGGTTACAGGAATCACGAAAGTTACGCCTGAAGCCCTTGAGATGGCTTATGAAAGAGGGCATGTGATCAAGCTTATAGGGGAAGTCAGCAGGGAAAGAATTCATGTAGCCCCCAGACTCGTACCTATCAACCACCCCCTTGCAGTCGGAGGGACGCTGAATGTGGCGTCGGTAGAGACCGAACTTGCAGGAGAAATTACGGTTACGGGTAAGGGCGCAGGCCCAATTGAAACTGCAAGTGCGATTCTCAGCGATCTGATCGCAATTTATGGAAATTGATAGGTTAAGAATTCAGATTAAGAATTCAGGTTAAGATTCAGTTAAGAATTCAGGTTAAGAATTCAGGTTTTGTCCCGAATTCGGAAAAATAAAATTAAAAAGCTGCGTTGATCATGACAAGTTTCAGGGAATTTGCAGAAACCTGCCAGGCGATTGAAAAAATCTCGAGTACAATTGATACTACAAGTAGGGTTGCTGACCTTCTTAAACAGGTTGATGTTGAAGAGCTACCCATTGCAACTCATTTTATAATGAGTGAGGTTTTTCCTGCCTGGAGTGGAGAACAATTGGGAATTGGCACTAGCCTGCTGTATGTTTCCCTTTCCAAAGCCTCCGGAATGCCAGTAAAAAGTATAGAATCTCTTATTCGGACTACCGGAGATATAGGGGACACAGCCCTTCTTATCCTCAAAGAGAAAAGGAAAAATCAGGTTACTTTTTCCTCTTTCTTCGAAGAACAGCCCGAACTCTCAATAACTGAAGTTTATAACCGTTTTAAAATCGCCTCCGAAGCCTCAGGAAAAGGCTCACAGGACATTAAGATAAAGAACCTTCAGTTTCTCTTCAATTCCTCGACCCCAAGGGAAGCAAAATATATCTCCAGGCTTGCGCTTGAGGAACTTCGCATAGGCGTCGGAGAAGGTGTTGTAAGGGACGCAATTGCAAAAGCTTTTTCCGTGCCTGCGGATGTGGTTGAGCACGCCTTTATGGTTACGAATGACCTGGGGATAGTCGCTGCAACTGCCAAGGAAGGCGGGGTGGAAGCCCTGGAAAGTCTCGGGATTGAGATCAACCGCCCGATCAAGATGATGCTCTCACAGATCAGCCCTGATGTAGTTGCTGACATAAAGGAAATGAAGGAGGCTGCGATCGAATGGAAATTCGATGGGGCAAGAGTCCAGGTCCATAAGGCCGGAGATTCGGTTATGCTTTTCTCGCGAAAGCTTGAAAATGTCACAAGTTCACTCCCTGACCTTGTAGAGATAATCCGCAAACATGTAAAGGCCGAATCCGCAATCCTTGACGGAGAAGCCGTTGCAGTGGACGAGAATGGTAAGCCCAGGGCATTTCAGGAGATCCTTAAACGTTTCCGGCGCAAGTACGACGTGGAGGAAAAAGCCCTTGGTATTCCGATTCAGCTCAACCTCTTTGACATAATGTACTTAAACGGCAGAACACTGATTGACCTGCCTCTGATTGAGCGGCGGAAAGCGCTTGAGTCCTGCGTGGAAAGTTCAACTGAAGATTCAAAATCCATCTGTGTGGACAAACAGGTGATCACTGGAGACCTCGAACTTATAGAGAAGATCTATAAGGAAGCCTTAGATGCCGGGCATGAAGGAGTTATGGTCAAAAACCCGAATTCGTTTTATTCCCCTGGCAAGCGCGGCAAAAACTGGCTTAAGAAAAAGCCTCTTATGGAAACCCTTGACCTTGTAATCGTAGGAGCCGAGTGGGGCTTTGGCAGGCGTGCAAATCTCCTGGGTTCTTATACAGTTGCCTGTTATGATCCTGAAACCCTGCGTTTTCTCCAGGTAGGCAAGGTTGGTACGGGCCTGACCGATGACCAGCTAAAGGAGCTCACAGAGATGCTTTCCGGGCTCATGGAAGGCGGAGAAGCAGGTGGAGTATTTGCAATCCGGCCGAAAGTAGTCCTGGAAATCGCATTTGAGGAAATCCAGAAAAGCCCCAATTATGATTCGGGCTTTGCACTTCGTTTTCCGCGCTTTATCCGTATCCGGGACGATAAAGATCCCGAAGAAGCCGATACGATACAGAGAATTGGAAAGGTATATAGCCAGCAGTTGAAAAGGTTGTAATAGGTGGTGTCTGCCGTTTCTTTTTGCGGTAACCTCTCAACTTTTCAAACATTTTTGATACAATTTAAAGTTTTTATCTCGTTTCGCTGAAAAGCAACCCTTTTAAAAAAAGGCTTGACCGAAAAATCCCAAAATTATCAACTCAACAGTCAGTTTTTCTGTGGGTTTAATAGGTTACACTGTTATTACTCCTATACGCATTGGAGAATCAGAATTGTTTGTTTTATTTATATGTATCACTACAGAACTCCAGGCATGTGGCAGTGTTCTGCAGGTGTCCGTAGTTTCGCCATCTAAAATAACTTTAAACTCATATTCTCCCTCTGCAAAATATGTATATTTTCCTTTAGACCATGGCATTGACCATCTCAGCAATAGCCATAATGATTTCGGCTGTGCGATGTGCTCGTCAGGAGATAGTTCATAAGTTCCTTTGAATATAGATTCATTATACGAATCAAATACTTCAACTGTTACCTCATGATTCTGGAGATCATTATTATATCCTGACTTTGACAGTATCCACTAATTGGTACTGAATATTTCCCTTCTTTTTAGCCCAAATGGACTTGACCATTTGTTTAAATTTATAAAAATTTATGATTTATTCTATGTAATTCCACTCTTTTTTGCTACTATCAAGCTATTGATCCGATCAAAATTCGCAAAAATGTAATTTTTGACTCCATTTATCTTGAACTTAACTGTAAGTGTCAAATTCTTCAAGCTTTTTTTAATGAATTTTGTAGATACGTGTTTTATCCCTTCAAATTCATATCGCATCAGCGATATGAATAATTGAGCGATAAAACCAAGGATAATCGCTCCATAAATGCTATCATCCGACCATACTCTCAACGGTTTAATGTTGATTTCGTTCTTCAATGAATGGAATATTTTCTCAATCGAATCCTTTTTCCTGTATGTTATCAACGCATCCTCAAGTGTCAAATCCCTGTTTGATTTCAGACAGAAAAATCCTTCTCTCCCATTAATCAGTGAAGCTTTCAGGAGTTCAATAGCTTCCTCGTCACTAAGCTCTTCGAGCTTAGTTCTAAAAGAGTAATCAATCTCAATCAACTCATTATTTACTCTGAATCTCTTAGGAAGCTTTTTTTTGTTTATGACGGCCTTTTGAACTTCTTTTGCTTCCTGTAATTTCTTCATAACAGCTCTTGCTTTTGCTTCTAACTGCTTTTTCTGTAGAGATTCAGAGAAATAAAAGTACTTGATACTACTTGGCTTGATGATTTTTATCCCATATATACCTTTTTTGGCATCGATCAGTTCTGCTCTTTCCAGAGCAAAGTTCTCAATGATTTTATCATCACTCTTATTCAGCTTCATGGAAGTGAGATAGTCCATTTTAGCATCCAGTATAAGGTTGAGATTATCTTTGGTATTAGCTCCTTTATCAAAAACAATAAGAGAGCCTTTTTTAAGCCTACTTTTAACCTGGTTAAAAGTATCAGAAAAGTGCTCAAGATCAAGAACGTTTCCTTTATTCACTGTAATTCCAATAGGTATGTTTATGGGGTCAGCTAACTCACTAACTCCAACTGTTATCTGCAACTTGTCAGGTCTGTGATCTCTGCTATATCCGAATTTGCCAAGGTTGGCTTTAGTCCCATGAAGGACTATACTCGTCCAATCTAAATTTGCATTCGTCTCTTCAAAATCATAAACAAAAAATAGAGAGTCCAGTATGTCAGAGAGAATTTCCTCTTTGTTACGTCCTAAGAGTTCAAGAGTTCTGTAAAGAACCCTTTCATGAAAACTTTCAAGATGTAAGATATCCAGAATCTCTTTCTGATTTAACCATTTGCCAGCTTCTTTGATACTAAAATTCTCGGTAAGCTTGTAGCTTAACAAACCGATTAGTAAACTATTGAGATCAAGACCCTTGCTTTTATGTTTGCCAAAAATATCACAGAAATTAAGCTTTTCATAAAAGTATTGGACAGCAAGAATAGGTCCGATAGGAACACATATATTCTTGTTAGGAATTGTAGGGAATGCTCTTTGTTTTGTGATGTACATTGGATCAAATAACACAAAACAAAGAGCACTTATTTTTATTTAACTGTCAAAGTCAGGATATATAGCTATTAATGGTCTATTCCATAATCTACGGTGTTACGACAGGAAGTACACCATATATTTGTACCCTGTTGAGCATAAACATAATTCATTATGCATTCTGGATGGAGCGGAGAATTTTGATCATCTGCGCCAAAATTATGAGAGACTTCATGCTGAACAATGCTATCAGGCGGTCAATCAAAACCATCTGCAGTGTCTGTGTTGTTAGGTCGAGTCATTGATCAAATCTAAAAATAGTACGATTTCCTTGTTTGGAAAAAGAAGAGAGACTCTCATGCTTACGGTTTTCAGTAATCTTCAACGGCCTAACTAATCTGAAGAATAATAACGTATCCGATAATACTCATTATTCAGTTTTATATATTCAGTCTCGTTATCATGCATAATATGAGAAAATTCTGTCATTTTTTCGTCGTTATCGAAAGGGAGCTTAATTTCTTTTCCTGAATTTTCTACTGCTTCTTGGACATAGGGATATTTCTCGATATCTGCTAAACTGAACTCCACATATTTCTCTGGTGGGTTCTGAAGTTTATCTGCGCGAACATACATACCTGCTCCAGGCTGATAAATCATTAAAAAGAAAACCAGAAATAGTGCAAGAATTCCAAAAGAAATAATCATTAAAACTTTTGTCATTGATTTCATATAATCCTCTTCGAGCATCCATAAAATAAAATGTAGGATTTTATCCTACATAAAACAATTTAAAAGACATTTCTATTAGTTTCGATTGTTTGGTCACAACTACTACACCAATTGTCGTTTGTCATCATAAAAGTATAAGTCATTATGCAGGCGGGGCCAACATATCCATGATCCGAACACCCATAGTTATGCGAAGCTTCATGCTGTGCGAGATGCCAATCCCAACCTGAAGTTATCTGATGTTTCATTATCCATGCATCACCAAGATGCTCAGATTTACCTCTTTCATCCATACTTTGGTCGGTGAAAATGGCAAGCATATCCATGCCTTGATGGTTAGAGTTCCACCCTGATTCACTTTGTGCTTCATCGAGAAGTGCGTCACCACTATGTTCACTGTCAGTACTATCCCATGTTGAGTATTTACCTACCACAAAATTTATATTATGATCATTATAGAATGCATCATCGGCACCTTCAATGGTGTTGTATGCTTTAGTTTGCCAATTACTTCCAAAAGTGCTCCGATATTCTTCATCTGCGATTATCCAAACATTAACTGTATTTGTAGTCGTTGTTTGTGCAATTGATGATTGTAGATTAACATTTTTTGATGAGATATTTCCTATTATTATTTTCTTTACGTCCTCAGGATAATTAGCAGGAAGATTTTCCAAGTCCTTGGAGTTTTCAATTTTCACAGGTTTAATCTTTAGATCTTCCTCTATCATTTTTCTTACTGTTTCGTTTTTCTCAGCGAGGGCACGACGTTCATCACCACTAAGCCGATTTAATTCGTCACCCTTCTCGAACCAAGGGTCTCCAACAGATTCATCTTGACATTCTTTTGCAGTACTATTTGTTGCACTCACAGCTGGTACAAGTATCACGTTCACCAGCATTATCGCCAAAAGAATTGTTTCTGCTTTGAACTTCTTTATTGTCACTTATTTTTGCCTCTTCTCTTTACTCCCGAGGCAGGATCCGGCAAACCTTAAGTATTCTTCATTGGTCATCGGTTAAGCACTAAATTCCTTATCTTGTAGATGTTTTTATCTGATAATACCTTTATAGCTGTATCTCTATGTCTCCTCGTTCCCCACCTACTCTTGAAGACTCTCTTCGGGAAATGTTTCCCGAAGAGTGGTTAAGACAAACTTCCAAAGAAACTGGTCTTATAATACGTGAACGTAAAATTGACCCTGTCATCATCTTTTGGGTTTTAACTCTGAGTTTTGGTGTACGCTTGCAGCGTACACTCGCCAGTTTGAAACGCGAATATGAAACTGAATCCCATAAAACCATAAGCGATAGCAGTTGGTACTATCGTTTCACTCCAGAACTTGTTGAGTTCCTACATCAGTGTGTAATTCACGGCATAGAAGAACTTGCAAAAGAACCTGGTAGAAAACTTAGCAAGAAACTCGAAAACTTCCAGGATATTATCATTCAGGACAGCACAATAGTTCGTCTTCATTCTTCTTTATCAGATAAATTTCCAGCAGCAAGAGCAAGAACAGTAGCTGCTGGGGTAAAAGTCGGAGTTGTGGTAAGTGCAGTTGCTAACGGACCTAAAACCGTTGCTGTGTACTCCGAAAAAACAGCTGAGATCAAAACATTAAAAATAGGTCCCTGGATCAAAGACCGTATTCTGCTTGTTGATCTTGGTTTTTACAAAACTCAGATGTTTGCAAGGGTTGAGGAAAATGGGGGATATTTTGTCTCAAGAATTAAAAAAAATATGGATCCCATTGTTGTTTTAATAGAGGAAGGAGTGCCTAAAACAAAGTGCAAAGATTTCATAGGGAAGCCTATTAGTGAGTGTATTAAGCAACTCTCGGGAAAAGATATTGATGCAGTTGTAAAAATAGCATTCAAAAGAAGAGAGTATAAAGGCAAGCAAAAACAGGATGAAATGAATGTACGTCTTGTAGCGGTATACAATGATGAGGATGAAAAGTACCACATTTATATCACAAATATTCAGAAAGATATTTTGAATGCAAGAGACATTGCAAACTTATATGGGGCAAGATGGGACATAGAACTACTATTTAAGGAATTGAAAAATAAATATGCGCTGGACGTTCTTGAAACAAAGAATGTGCAGGTAATTGAAGCTCTAATCTGGACAGCAATATTGACACTAATCGTTAGCAGAAGAATTCATTCTCTTGTAAGAAACTCAACAACTCATCCTGAAAAAATGGCTAGATATACGCAGTTACGGTGGAGTACAATATTTGCAGAGAATGCATCTGATTTATTGACAGTAATTCTTCATAGATGTGGAATTCAAAGAACTTTTGAAACGATAATGAGTGTATATGAAAGTCAAGCATTAGATCCGCATGTAAACAGAGAAAGGTTTAGAGATGAATGGATTGAATAATAATTGAATGAAGTGGGTTCAAAAAGAGTAACAAGAGAAGGAAATGAATCCTTAACCGATGACCAATGAAGTATTCTTAAAGCTATCATTTCCCTGCCTCAGGGCATGTGGAGTTTCAATTTACTCTGGAAGGTTTGTTTGAGCTCCACATTCAAAAGCAGTTTTAATCTTCTTCTATACATTTATTACGTTGACGAATTTTAACCAGTCTGATTAACATTCATTAAACCGGCACTTTTTTTCATCAAAAATTATGAAGTTTCAGGATTTAAACTGACAGAGTAATTTTGGCATAATTTTAACAAAAAATCCCAATGTTCATCTATTCACTAAGCAAGGAAATTAGCAAAACAAATACCAAGATAAGTGACTCAACAGGAAATAAAAACATATATTGTATTAGAGGAATTCAATAAAAAATAAGAAAAAAATCTGTAGATGCGGAGACAGGAAATGAATAGCTTTGAAATATATAATGAAATGGGAGATAATCTCCAGGCCATATACAGGTCAAGACTTCTAACCGAGATACTTTTGTCATTGAACGAGAGCAATAGAAAACTTTCCCAACTGCGTGAAATTACCGGAAGTACATCCCAGGCAATAATTCCAAAGCTAAGAAAACTGGAAGAAGATCATCTAATAGAAACAAAAGAACGTGAGTACTGCCTAACTCCTGTAGGAAAAATTGTGGCTTCTGGAGTTGCGGACTCTTTTGCAACAGTTGGGACAGTTAATAAATTCAAATATTTCTGGTCTACGCATTACATAGAGGGAATTTCCACTCCGTTGCTAAAGGAAATATGGTATCTTTATAATTCTGAAGTTCTCTATGACAGAAGAACAAAAATCCTTAATGTTTACAGCAATCAATTAAAAATAATTAAAAATGCAGGTCATATCTACGGCATATCATCTGTGATAACTGAAGGATATGCTGATTCCATCTTGGAAAAAGTTAAAGAAGAAACCTCTGTTGAGCTTATAGTTCCTCTTAATGTTGCAGAAGAATTAAAACAATCGCCTTATGCAGAGAAACTGCAGGTACTGAAAAGTTATAAAAATTTTCAGTTAAAATCTAAGACTGAAGACCTTAGAATAGGACTAATTGTTACGGATAAATGCCTGGCCTTAAGCCTGTACAAGAAAAGCGGCATTGAATATGACATAACCACAGGTTTGTTTAGCTCTAATCCAAAGGCTATTGAGTGGGGAGAGAGGCTTTTTGAGTATTATAAGATCCACTCAGACGCGAATTTACATGGCAATTATGCCTTATGACAATATGCCTTATGACGAGTTTTTTCAAATCAAACATACTTGAACAGGTCATCCCTCTTCATTTCGTGCAGCCTGTCCCGAAGCAGACCTTTTAAAGCTTTCATGTCTCCTTTTTTGGCGCTGATAGGAGCTATTATATGCCTCCAGTTCTGCCAGGGAGGTTCAAGTCCAAGCCGGACTGCAATCTCGTCAAGAAGGGAATCGTACTCGCTTTCTTTTACCTTATCCATCTTGTTTGCAGCAATAATGGTGTCAATTCCGACTTCCCTGAGGAAATCAAACATTTCAACGTCTATCGGAATCTGGTCCTTTGAGTCCCAGCGGTCTACTATATGCGGAAAAGCCGGGCTGTCTATTACAAGCACTCCTAGCTTGATCCTTTCGGCATTGTCTTCGATATAGTGCACGGTTTTGTCTTTTACGATGTCCTGCTTTCGGTCTTTTACTCCACTCATGAAGCCGAAGCCAGGCATATCCGTGATAAGCAGGTCCGAGACCTGGGCGTGCGCAGGGCGTAAGGTAACCCCAGGGCGTTTTCCAACCCTTACTTTCGCTCCGAAGAGTTCTCTTAGCAAAGAAGATTTGCCCACGTTTGAACGACCTACAAAGATAATCTCAAAACTTACCCCGCTTTCAGCTGCAGTCTTACTGATTTCCATTGTTTTTTACCTCCAAGCCTTTTCAAAATAGGGTTGATCGAAAATTCCATGAAGCGGCGCAATAAATCGGTTAGACAATTGCGAATCAATGGTTTTAGTCAAGTAGCGATCCGGTTTTTTACCCATGTGCTTCTCCCAGTTCCTTATCAAAAGCTCTGAGGAATGCGTTAAGGGAATCTTCAGGAATTCGAGCGCCTGCCGCAAGGGGATGTCCACCGCCGCTTCCTCCGAATCTTGGTGCGACTGAACGGAGAATATGGTTTACGTCGACCTCTCCCCTTGAGCGGATACTGAGGTCATAAGCTCCCTTTCTTTCACGGTATTCAGCTGCAATCCCTACTTCCCGCCTGCCGTAAGAGGCTGCATAGATCGCTGCCTTTGAAATAGAGTTATTTGTATTTACAATATACGCGCTATTTCTAAGGACTTCCACATTATATTTAACAAAAAGTCTTAATCTCTCTTCGTTAATTGCAGCTTCCCTGGCAAGCTTAAGCAGTTCTGGAATATTTGAAGGGATTATGTCTTTTGAGAGGGGTTCAAGAAGTTTCCTCTTGAATTCGTAATCCCTTCCTTTATATAGGATGGCCTGGGTCAGGGTTCCGGCCTGGAAATAAAGATTCCTTTTATCCCAATCTTTGACCCAGCTCTTTAAACATGGAGTGTTGTCGCAGAAATCCCCAATAGCTCCATAGATTGCTATCCTACGCATATCCCTGTCCAGGCGGTCCTCTAAGAGCCTGTAGGTCAACTCTGAGGAACAGGCTTCGATATCATGGTAGAACCAGCTCTCTTTTTCACAGCTTTTCGGTAGAGGATGGTGGTCAATATAGTAAAGGTTACACTTCTCCGCAAATCCTCTGAGTGCTGCATGAAGTTCAGAGCAGTTCCTTTCATCGATTGCAATATCGCAAATAATAAGGGTTTTCACATCTTTTATAAGCCTTAATTTTTCAAGAAGGTTTACAGGATTTGTAAAATACACATACGCATCCGGATAAGCGGTTTTTGCAATTGCACCTGAGCATATCCCATCCGAATCTCCGTGAGTAAGGATTAGAGTTTTCGCTTTGATCCAGTTCTGGAGTTCTTTCATGTTTTGCTTCCTTTTTCCCGAAGAAAATTATCTTTCTTTTCTACGATAATGTGTCTTTTAACAGCAGTATTGGGTTTCTCATATTGGGTTTCTCATATTGGGTTTCTCATTTTCAACCCTTTGTTTTTTGCTTCACATACTTTGTTTTTCATTTCGGAAATTAATAAAGATATTTATTTTTCTTTTTGTTCAATTTTTATTTTTTATTCAAATGAGGTTCAAGGTGAAAAGGGTTTTTATCAACCTACTGCTTTTGAAGACTGGCAGGAACGATGAGATAAAATAATTCATAAGTAGTATAAATGGTTATGAAAAAAATGAAAAGTAATGAAAAAATTGAAAAGTGATAGAAAGAGGCTTTTCTCAGTAGATTTTATTAAATACAAGAGATGAATACTCTGGAAAGTCCAGAGCGTTCGAAATTCTCAATTTAAGTTTTTTCAGGTGCGTCGTCTTCCCAGGATGCCTGTAACTGCGAGAAGTCCTGCTATAGCAAGGACAGGGCCGAACCCGGGAGTATCTTCAGGATCTTCATTTTGCGCCAGAACTGATGATTTATTTTTTTCCTGATTGGAATCAGTTTTTCCCTCAGGCTGCTTGCTGCTTCCTTCAAGAGAAATTGGTACTCCTACATAAACAACAGGAGTATCCGAAACAACCTCTCCTGAATATTCATCAAGGTCGAGGAAACTTGCTTTGCATGCAGGCAGATGAATTTCCCCTTCTTTATGCATTTGAAGGATATAGGTTACTGTTTTTGAACCGCCGCCGCTTCCGAGAATCTGCTTGAAACTGGTTTCCCCGCTTATTAGTTTAGCTTCAGGAGGTACGGTGTCGGTTACTGTCACACTTGAATCAACGTTTCCTGTGTTTTTTACAGTGATCGTTACGGTTAGTTCATCTCCGGAATTAAGTTGCTGTCTGTTTATGGTTTTTGTAACTGATATTTCAGGTCCATAAATTTTTATCTTTTCCGAATTATTGGAACCTGCGTCCCCATTCTGTCCATTAGGCAGGATAAAGTTGGCCGTTGTTTTTGGGAAGGTGAATTCTCCCGGTTTTTCAGGAATCAGGGTGTATTCAAAAACTTTTTCAGCTACTTCTCCGGATTTAAGGGAAAGGGTCTTCTCGAGCACCGCGTCTTTCTTAAGGTGCGTTTCGGAAGCGATCGAATCCTTAAGTACGATATCATCTATGTCGCAGAGCCCTGAGTTCCGGACATTGACCGAGACATGGATAGGCTTTCCCATGTGATTATCTCTTGTAATAAACTTTGAAATAACAAGGCCCCATTTTTTTTCTATTTTTATGACTTTGAAGCCTATGTCTTCGTACTTCTCGTTCCTTACATCCTCGCATGTAATTTTTGCAGTTATATTAAGGTCAGTGTCTTCCCAAGGTTTGGGAGCTTTCAATGTAAGGTTCACAGGTTCTAGAGTCTCGTCTTTAAGAACTTCTCCAAGCGTATACTTCTTTTTTCCTTTAAGGATCTCCATTCCGGCTGTGTCGATAGTTAGAACGACATTTTTAGCTTTTGCGTCTCCATCGTTTTTAATCTTTATAGAGACATCGATTGCACTGTCCCCAGTAGATTTTGAATCATATGTGTCCTTTTTGGTTTCAATGTCTATGTCAAATTCTGGCTCTCCTTTTATAAGGATATCCAGTTTAGCATAAGGGTTCCAGTTTCCTGTCTTGAACTCCTTTCCATCCTTCTTGAGAGTCTCATAATTCGGGTCCACTTTCTGGGCATAAACCTTTACCCTGTCGTCATATACGACTTCAAGGCCTGCGGAAAGTGGAGAGGTCTTCAGTTTTTCCCCATCTTTTGAGATTGAAACAAACACCTGCTTGTTATCATTGAAATCTTCTGCCTTTATAACATAGCCATTAACTGTTACTGTATCCCCCCAGTACAGTGTTTTTCCATCCAGTTTCTCTACCCACTCGACATCTTCTTCCGCAAGAGCGGTCATTGAGAAAGCCGAAATGAAGAAAACGGCAAGTAATGCAATCAGTGCAAGCTTCTTAGCCATAGTTACCTTCCTTGAATTCTATTCATTTATATCGAATCTGCGCACTGGAAGCATGCATTTTGAGCTGCTGTAATAGCTACGGCTCTTTATGGTTTTTATATTTTAGAAATTATATATAGTTATTAACTGTTTTATTCACGAATGATACCAGTCATATGATACCAGCCGTATTTTACTATTCGATGCATTGATTTTGCCCCAGCACTCCCCTATGATTTACATTTTTCTAATTCACCATTAATTTATTAACTCTAATTTTTGGTTTTCTTATTAAAGTCAAGATCGCTATCACTTAATAACTCTATAATTTGCTGGTCTAGATTGGTTATGGTCTAGACTGGTTAGTATTAAGAGCCTATCCGAAAAGTGGTTACCTGCTATAACTTTTACAATATGCAATATGCAAAACCGGAACGGATGCCCGAACATTTAGATTTATTGCAACTTTTCGATATGCATTACTGACTTTTCGGATAGGTTCTAAGTCGTTTTGAAAAGATTTTTTGAACTCTATAAATAATCTTGGCATTAGGTATTTAATTTTTTGTACTGTTTACGATCTTTAATAAACTTCTTATATCAAAGTCGTTTTCTTTTCAAGGCAGTGTATCCCTTACTAAATGAAGAAAAGAAGTCCTCAAGTTTCAATTAAGAGCAGTAGTCCCTTCCGGATGTAAGAGGTTTTTTCATGGAACTTATGAAAGTCGTAGAAATTCTCGAAGAAATCGCACCACCTGAACTTGCTGAAGGTTTTGACGAAGGCAAGATCGGGCTAATTCTCAACCTGGAAAACAATATAGAAAGAATTGCAGTTGCCCTCGATGCCAGTTCTTATGTGCTTAAGAAAGCTGCAGAAATGAGAGCAAATCTTCTGGTTACCCACCACACCCTTATCTTCCATCCAATAAACAAAATCTCAAAATCCCTGGCTGAATCCCTCAGGCTTGCCCTTGATAATGAGATATCCCTTTACAGCATGCATACAAATTATGATAGGGCCGAAGGAGGCATTAATGACGTGCTTGCTGCAAGGCTCGGGTTGAAGAATCTCAAAAATGTGGAAGCCGGTAGAATAGGAGAAGTCGAACCCTGTACTTCGGCTGAACTGGCGTCTAATGTCTCGGAGACCCTGCAAACTCCTGTCATATATGCCGGAGAAAAAGAGGAGATAAGGCAGGTAATGGTCGTCGGAGGCAGTGGCTTTGCAACTGAGTTCCTTGAAATTGCAAGGGCAAATAGAGTTGATGCCTTCATATCTTCCGAACTTAAGCATAATATTCTCCGCGAGTATGAGGATCTCTGCCTGATTGACGCCACTCACTATGCCACGGAAAATCCGGGCATGGAGACTTTATGCTCCAGACTGCGTAAAATTTCCGGGCTCGAAGTGAAGTTCATCGAACAGCCTTCAGGACTCAAGGCGATTGATAAAACCTGAACATCTTTCAGGATTCTGGCCCAGGGAGGAAGATCCTGAAAAAACTCAAACTAAAAATAAGACATTAACTAAAATAAACTTTTAATTAAAATAATACCATTATTAAAATAATTGAAAATAAGTTTACGTGAAAATGTAGATTACAGTAAAATATGTTTTAACTCAGTGAACGTAGGAGTAATTCTAATATGACAGAGGAAAAAGACCAGAGTAGGCCGGATATAGGGGAAAGGAACCAAAAAAGACAGGATCTGGAGAAAAGGGATCAAAAAAGACAGGATATCGGTAAAGAGGATCAAAGCAGGCAGGAAGAGCTCAGTGAGGATTCCCTGGAATCAATGCTTGAAGAACAGTTAAGAAACCAGATTCGTTCGGATTACCGGCGCAGTCTGGGCAATGAATATCGTAGAAGATACATGGAATGAACTTATATGTAATGAATTCACATGGAATGAATTCACATGGATGAATTTAGGTGTAATTTACATGGAATTAATTCGGAGTGGATTTCTCTTTTCTAACAAATCATCTTGAAAATTTTTATATATTGTTTTTTTCTCTCTTTTGCTTTAGTTTATCTAACACTTCACTAACGTTTAAGTTTAACCTGATCTATACTATTTAAGGATCATTGGCTTAGCTGACATCTATTTTCACAGCTTTATTTCTAGCTCTGGTTTCAACTGCGTTCAAATAGTTCTCAATACTTGATCCGCCGGGGGCACATTGAGCTTGCAATGGGTCTGTTAAAAGGCTCTATCAACACGACATCAGGAGAAACAAAAACAAAAGCCGAGTACACCCTTGCAACCATCTACTATCGCCTCGGAGACTTAGATACAGCATTGAAAATATATAACAATATTAAACATAAATATGAAGAAAGTAGGAATAATAAGGGAGTTTCGGTTGTACTTCATGCAATTGGAATGATTCATCATGATAAGGGCAACTACGAAGAAGCAGTCAAAAAGTATAACCAGGCCCTGAAAATTGAAAAAGAGCTGGGGAACAAAAGCGGAATTGCAATAACACTGCACCAGATCGGAAGAATAAACGAAGAAGAGGGAGAATCTAGCAGTGCTCTCAGGAATTACTTGATTTCTTATTCAATTTTCGAGCAACTTAATTCGCCTAACAAGGAAATTGTCGCAAAATCCTTTTTAAGACTAAGAGATAAAATGGGGGAAGAAGAATTTGATGCTGAATTTGAAAAGCTTGTGAATGAATGACTTCTGAACTCATTAAATGTCCTCTCTGAGAGTATGAATATTAGCAGATTTAGAACCAATGAGTTCTTTTTTAATTCATATTTTTAAGTCTTAAATATTATTTTTATTGATATATACACTTTAAATTTATTAATTATGAAGTCCAAATAACAATCGGTGATTTTTTTGGAATACTCTTCTCTTGATTTTCAAATTACCCTATCCCCCGAATCATCTCCCGATATATATCGTGCCTCGATTCTGAATGATGGAAATGTTGTAGCGAGCAACGATTTTGAACTCAGGCCAGACCTGAGACTTTCTCAGATGCTTGAAAGTATAGAGAAAAAAGTTACCGAAAACCCTGAAGAACCAGAAAAACATAAAGAAAATGCAGAGGCACTGGAAGAAAAGGATAGAGAAGAGCCGCATGTCGAATTTGGGAAAATGCTTTACAGCAGGGTATTTTCCGGTCAACTCGGCGAGTATTTCAACAAATCCATACAGGAAGTCCAGGAAAATGGTAGTGGACTCAGGATTTCACTCAGGTTTGGAGAAGATGTTCCGGAAATTTCAGCATTGCCCTGGGAATATCTGCACGACGGCGAAGATTTTCTGATTCGAAGAAGAAACATCCTGATTTCAAGACTGCCAGCAGGAGTGAAGAAGAAAAAGCTTGAACCTCTTGATTCCGTACTCAGGATGCTGGTAATAATTTCCGGTCCTGATGACCCCAGGATTTCGCCTTTGAACACGGAAAAAGAACAGGAAATTATCCTTGAAGCCGTGGACAAACTTCAAAGAGATCAGAAAATAAAAGTGGATTTTACTGAAGATGCAACCTTTGAAAACGTCGAAGGCTACCTTAACGAACAAGATTACCATATTATCCATTTTACAGGTCACGGGATCAGCATAGATGGCAAAGGTCATCTTGTATTTGAAAACGAAGACCAGAAAGCAAGGCTTATTGACAACAAAACTCTTTCAGACCTTTTTTCCGAACGAGAAATCCGGCTTGTCGTGCTCAGTTCATGTGAGTCAGCTAAAGGCTCGAATAAAGAAGCTTTTGGAGATCTGGCCAGTATGCTTTCCAAAAAGGGAATTCCTGCTGTAGTAGCAATGCAATATTCGGTAATTGATGACGTTGCCACAAAGTTTGCGTATAATTTTTACAGAGCAATTGCAAGCGGAAAACCTGTTGACCTTGCTTTAAAAGAAGCAAGACTAGTGATGAAGAACTTAGAAAACGGTAACGGATTTGATTTTGCAACTCCTGTACTTTATCTTTCAGACTGCAACTGCGTTAATGTAGGAAATCTAAAACCGGAACCTTCTGAATTCGTTTTTAAACCTATGATGCTGCCGGATTTACAGGTCATGGAAAAAGGTTTTGTTGCCAGAAGAAAAGAACTCAGGCTTCTTGAAAAAGGCTTCAAATCCGACGTAAAACGGGCTGCAATCATCCACGGTTTTGGCGGGATTGGGAAAACCGTACTTGCAACTCGATTTGCGTTAAAGATGGGCTATTACTTCGAAGGCACTCTGGGGATAAAATTTACTCCTACAACCAGACCGGAAGATATCCTGAACAAATTCAACAGTTTTTTACTGATGAAAGGAAGACCTGAACTGAACCAGATCCTGAACCAGCAGGTTCCCCTTGAAGTTAAAACTACTTTACTGGTAAACATACTAAACCAGATAAGGTTCCTGGTCATTTTCGATAACTTTGAAGATTGTCTGAATGAAGAAAGAAACGACATAGAAAACCTTGAACTTAAAGCATTCATCCAGCATCTGCTTAATAATACAACCAGAAACACAAAATTCCTCATCACAACCCGCTACGACTTTGATCCTCTTGATGGCAGGCTTGCTTCCGGAATCGAACACATTTCCCTTCCCGAACTCCATTTTCCTCAGACAAACTGGCTCATGAATAATTTTACGGAATTGGCAGATCTGGGAATTCAGAAGAAACAGAAAATATACAATGTCATAGGCGGTCACCCCTGGACGATAGGCCAGTTTGCAAAACATGCCACCGTTCAGGGAGTGGATGATTTACTGCTGGACCTATCGCCTTTGAAAAAAGAGCTTATTGAGTTTACCTTGCTGGACAAGTCTTTCTCCAAACTGGACGAAGACGCTAAAAAACTGCTCCTCTTCGCCTCAATCTACGAAGAAGCAGTTCCTGTTGAAGCATTGTCATGGATTATCGGCGATGAAAAAAATGAAAGTCCTTCTGTTGGAATATCTCTGCAAAAACTTCTCCAATGGGGTCTCATTTCGAAAGAACAGGAGTACGATAAGAGTGTTTATTCAGAGCACACAATTGTAAAAGATTTTGCACAGAAAAAACTGGAAGAAAACGGGATAGATAAAAAGAAACTTTCCATCAGGGCTGCCGGATATTATGAAAATCTGGTTTCTCAAACCGGAAACCTCTGGGATTATCTAAAAGCACGCGACTATTACTTCCAGGCAGAAGACTGGGAGAGTGCAAACGAGGTTGTAGAAAACACTTCAGACCTCCTGATCCGCTGGGGATACATTGGACTTGCAATGGATTTGTTAAATGATTCTATCAACACGACATCAGGAGAAGCGAAAACAAATGCTGAGTATATTCTTGCGACGATTTATCACCGTCTCGGAGACTTAAAGACAGCACTTAAAATATATAATAATATGAGATATAAATGTGAGAAAATTGGGGATAATAGGGGAGTTGCGGTTGTACTTAACGCAATTGGAATGATTTATCAGAATCAGGGCAACTATGAAGAAGCAGTGAAAAAGTATAATCAAGCCATGAAAATTGACGAAGAGCTGGGGGACAAAAGCGGAACTGCATCAACACTGCACGCGCTTGGAAATGTTCATTACCTTCAGGGTAATTACAAAGAAGCAGTTAAAAAGTACAACCAGTCACTGAAAATTGACGAAGAACTGGGGGATAAAAACGGAATTGCAATAACACTGCACCAGATAGCAATGATTCATCAGGATCAGGGCAACTACGAAGAAGCAGTTAAAAAGTACAACCAGTCACTGAAAATTGCAGAAGAACTGGGGGATAAAAGAGGAATTGCATCAACACTGCATGCGCTTGGAAATGTTCATTATCTTCAGGGCAATTACGAAGAAGCAGTTAAAAAGTACAACCAGTCACTGGAAACATTTGAAGAGCTGGGGGACAAAAGCGGAATTGCATCAACACTGCACCAGATTGGACTGATTCATCAGCAGCAGGGCAGTTACGAAGAAGCAGTTAAAAAGTACAACCAGTCACTGAAAATTAAAGAAGAGCTGAGGGACAAAAGAGGAATTGCAGGAACACTGCACCAGATAGGAAATGTTCATTATTTTCAGGGCAACTACGAAGAAGCAGTCAAAAAGTATAACCAGGCCCTGAAAATTGAAAAAGAGCTGGGGGACAAAAGAGGAATTGCATCAACACTGGGCCAGCTTGGAAATGTTCATTATCTTCAGGGCAACTACGAAGAAGCAGTTAAAAAGTACAACCAGTCACTGAAAACATTTGAAGAGCTGGGGGACAAAGGCGGAATTGCAATAACACTGGGACAATTAGGAAGAATATATGTGGAAAGGGAAGAGTTATCTCTTGCTCTTCAGGCGTATTTAACTGCTTTTTCGATTTTTAAATCGCTTAATTCTCCATACGTTCAACTTGTTGCAAAGGATCTAACCTCATTGAGAAATAAAATGAGAAAAGAAGAATTTGATGCTGAACTTGAAAAGCTGGTGAATGAATGACTTCTGAACTCATTAAATGTACTCTCTGAGAGTATGAATATTAGCAGATTTAGAACCAATGAGTTCTTTTTTAATTCATATTTTTAAGTCTTAAATATTATTTTTATTGATATATTCACTTTAAATTTATTAATTATGAAATCCAAATAACAATCGGTGATTTTTTTGGAATACTCTTCTCTCGATTTTCAAATTACCCGATCCCCCGAATCATCTCCCTATACATATCGTGCCTCGATTCTGAATGATGGAAATGTTGTAGCGAGCAACGATTTTGAACTCAGGCCAGACCTGAGACTTTCTCAGATGCTTGAAAGTATAGAGAAAAAAGTTACCGAAAACCCTGAAGAA
>Ga0183095_10987_pt1 | contig 39344 bp, 32 predicted proteins | sample BioMet4_FD_130346 | JGI IMG/M metagenome (GOLD analysis project Ga0183095, IMG submission 130346) | Microbial communities from bioreactor (seeded with sewage sludge) at LBNL, California, USA - Biofuel metagenome 4 (v2) (version 3) | ecosystem: Engineered > Bioreactor > Anaerobic > Unclassified ...
GCAGCTTTCAGGACGTGTTTGTTACGAAAGAGCTGGTGCTCGATAACGAGCTTTTGGAAGAGGGCGAGTCGGAGGAAACACCGCAGCGCGATATTCACGCAAAGATATTCTTTGAGGAGCGCGACGACGGAAAGTACCTGTATTTAGGTTCCTTGAACGCCTCGGCCAACGCGTTTTATCACAACGTAGAGTTTATGCTCAAGCTGCGATACCGACCATATTACGCCTCGTTTACGTCCGTATTGGGCGACTTGGTTCCGGAAGAGCAAAGCCCGTTTGAGCGAATTGAAACAATGGACGAGCTGTCGGAAACTGCAGAGCAGGAGGACCCGGCAGACCTGCAGGATGTTGTATATGCCGTTAAACAGGCCAAAGTAACGTCAAACGGAGAATTATATACGGTACATATCAGCTGTGGGGCGCTTGAAAGTCCTTGTGAGATCGCACTGTTCGGAGCGTCTTCCGTTTATCGGAATCTGGCGAAAGAAGTCGTTTTTGAGAAGGTCTCACTGGCCTCTCTTTCGGAATTCTATATTGTCCGCAGAGGGAATGTGAGCGCCATTATTAAGATTTCAACGGTCGGAATACCGGCTGAAGAGCGCGATAGCGCGATTTACAGCACTATTATCGGAGACCGGCGTGGCTTTTTTAAATATGTGTCCTTTCTTCTGTCCGATAATTACGCGGAAACGAGTCTCGAAGAGCAAATGCTTGGTATGGAGAGCGCAAATGAAGCGTCCGCATCTGCAGCTGTTGCCGGAGTATATGAGCAACTGCTCCGGACCGCCGCGGAGAACCCGGAAAGACTTGCCGCGGTGGAAAATATGATGAGCCGACTAAATCCGGAAATTGTCGACGAGCGTTTTCGTGTGCTGATAAGCACATGCCGGTCGGCTGCAAAGCAGGTGAAACGCAAATGATCCCAAAGGACTTTCAGGAAGCAACTGCAGAGCGTATCTTTGAGATATTCAGGGACGAGGGACAGAATCACATTTTATTGGCGGACGAGGTCGGGCTTGGAAAAACGATCATAGCCAGCGACGTGATTAGTAAGGTGGCTGAATGGCATCGGATTGAAAAGAACGACGATTTTTTTAAGGTCATCTACATCTGTTCCAACATCAATATTGCGTCTCAAAACTGCCGTAAGCTGGGCATTGCTGCAGAAGACTGTCTCCATGTATCCGACAGCAGGCTCTCCATGCAGCATCTGCGCATCTATCAGACGGACGGTTCCGAGCATAATTACGAGCAGCTGATTCCGATGACGCCAGCGACGTCCTTCTCAATGACGGGCGGCCAGGGCATCCAGGAGGAACGTGCGCTGATTTTTGTGCTTCTGCGGCGTTTCCGCGATTTTAGTCATGTGCGCAAGCATTTAAATCAGCTTTTTCAAATGGACCCGAAACTGCGGCGCTGGGACGAGATTGTCAATTACTATGAAATGCAGGTCACGGAATGCAATCGGGTGAATCCGGTCTACGTCTCCGATATGATAGATGCTCTGGAGACCGTGTTCAAAGAAAATGAAGTGCTCTATAACAATATTTTGGGGCTTTGCCGCACCAGAGACGTCTTTTCCATCCCTTATCGTGAGCGAAGCGATGCCATCAATAAATTACGCCGCATATTCGCTCAAATCAGTCTGGACAAACTGAACCCAGACTTGGTTATCATGGACGAGTTTCAGCGCTTCAAGGAACTGATTACGCCGCAGGATACGGAAAGTGGAATGCTATCGCAGAAGTTTCTTCACGATTCTACCGTAAAAGTCCTGCTGCTGTCCGCAACGCCCTATAAGCCGTATACGACGTTGGAGGAGCTCGCTCTCGGCGAGGAGGGGCATTACAAGGAGTTCACGGACGTGATGGACTTTCTCCTTTATGACTCGGTACGCCGGACGCGTTTCCACCACGTCTGGAGCGATTATTCGCACCGTCTGTCCGAACTGAAAACGGATGATTTCACCGCCCTGATTGCATCCAAGAACGACGCCGAGTGTGCCATGTACCAATGCGTCTGCCGTACGGAGCGGCTCACGGACAGTTTGATCGACCGGAGCAAGGCCTGCGAAATGGAGAGTGTGTCCGACGGGGACATCTCTTCCTATCTCGAATTGCAAGCGCTGATGGATCGTCTCGGTCTTGGCCGATTTCCGATCGATTATGTGAAATCAGCTCCGTACCTGATGTCTTTTATGAACTACAAGGTAAAGGATCAAATCTGTCGACGCTTGGAAGACGACGGGGATTGCAAGGATACCCTATCTTCTCAGACGATGCTCCTTCGGCGTAGCCGTATCAACCGCTATGAGAAAATCCCATGCAACAACGCACGGCTTCAGCTTCTTTTTGATGAAGCTTTCGGTCAGGGCCGCAACGGCGCGGAGCTGATGCTTTGGATTCCCGCCGACAGACCGTATTATAAAACGGATAATGTTTTTTCGAGAAACGCCGGCTATTCAAAAACGCTTGTGTTTTCCAGCTGGGAAATGGTTCCCCGTATGATTGCAGGTCTGACCTCGTATGAGGCCGAGCGACTGACTATCGGACGCATCAACAATCGCGACGAAGCCGGTAAAAAGCGGTATTTTGCGGAAGAGAGCAAGCGTCGTGCCGTTTCCCGGCGTCTAAGGGACGAAACGCAAGAAGTTGTGACATACCCGTCGCGATATCTTGCGGAACTCTATCAGCCGCTTTCATACATAGATCAGACCATTCGCACGATTCACGCAGCGCTTGAAAAGCAGATCGAGGCTCGGATTAAGGACTTGTCAAAACACGTCTTTTTTTCCTATAAAGAATCCGGAGGTGCAGGGCAACTGCTTGAATTGTTGCGGTTGCTTGACGGCGAGCTGGATACGGGCAAACTGGAAGTTGTCAGCAGGAGCGCCGCGTCCTTGCTTGCAGACATGGCCATCGGCGGCCCGGGAGTCTGCGCTTTGCGCATTTTGGGTGATGCGGACTTGGCTGCAGCCGTAGCCGGAAAATTCATTTCGCTATTTAGCCGGCCGGAAGCGATGGCCGCAATGGATGTACTGTATCCGTCCGGAGACTATTATGAAAACGTCATCAGATACTGTGCTGCTGGAAACCTGCAGGCGGTCTTGGACGAGTATGTCTTCACCTTGAATCTGTCGGGGAAAGAGCTGGCCGACGCAATGTCGGCGGCATTCATCACAACCGCAACAACTCAGATAGAGACGCGGGAATCGTTTCAATACGGCAGTAAAAAAAGCGGCCTCCGCACACATTTCGCCGTTGGCTACTATGACGCGAGGATCAGCGAAAAAAGTGTGCAGAGAACGGAAAATATCCGGGCGGCCTTCAATTCTCCGTTTCGTCCTTTTGTCCTGGCAACAACGTCTATTGGGCAGGAAGGGCTGGATTTCCATACCTATTGCAGGAAAATCATACACTGGAATTTACCAGCCAATCCAATCGACTTGGAACAGAGAGAGGGACGGATAAATCGATATCTTTGTCATGCTATCCGGCAGAATCTTGCCGAGAGTGAGTATGGAAACGCGCCATTTTCCGGGCCGGTATGGCCGGAGATTCTCCGGCGCGCGGTCGCAAAATTGAAGCCGGGGCATTCCGATCTGATCCCGTTCTGGTGCCTGCCGGACGATTTCCCGTTCACCCGCAAAATAGAGCGTATCGTCCCGATGTATCCGTACAGCCAGGATCACGAGAAATATAATCGTCTGCTGGAGGTTCTGTCTCTCTACCGGTTGACCTTGGGACAACCGCGGCAGGAAGAGTTGCTGGATACTATCAGGAAGTCAAACTGGGATCTCACACAATTAAAGAGGCTATATATCAATTTGTCGCCATATACGCGGTTGTCGAAACTGTAATGCTGCACAACTTGGAAAAAGTAAGGAACTATAATGGCAGATATCTCGATAACGTAACCAAGAGCGCGACGGAAAAGAACATTTTGAATCTTTGGATAAAAAGAGCGAAATACTCTATGTTAGGAGAAAATGCCATGGCGTTTGCAAGCGAAGCTGAATTTGAAAATGCCCTAATCAATATGCTTACCTCCTCCTGCGGCTGGGAACCGGAGGTTTTGCGATACAAAACCGAGAAGGAGCTGCTCCAAAACTGGGCAAATATCCTTTTTGAGAATAACCGCAGCATTGACCGGCTGAACGACTATCCGCTGACAGACGGCGAGATGCAGCAGATCATTGAGCAAATCAATGTTCTGCGCACACCGCTGAAGCTCAATGGCTTCATCAACGGCAGAAGTGTATCCATCACACGGGATAACCCAGACGATAAAGAGCATTTCGGCAAAGAGATATCTCTGAAGATCTATGACCGTCAGGAGATCGCAGCCGGTCAAAGCCGATATCAGATTGCCCAGCAGCCGAAATTCGCGGCAAAAACAAATATGCTGCCCACCCGGCGCGGTGATTTCATTCTGCTCATCAACGGTATGCCACTGATTCATGTTGAGCTCAAGAAAAGCGGAATACCCGTGTCGCAGGCGTATAACCAAATTGAAAAGTATTCCCACGAGGGTGTGTTCACCGGCCTGTTTTCACTGGTGCAGGTCTTTGTTGCGATGAATCCGGAGGAAACGGTGTACTTTGCAAACCCCGGCCCCGACGGTCGTTTCAACACGGATTTCTATTTCCACTGGGCGGACTTCAACAATGAACGGATCAACGACTGGAAGGTGCTGGCCTCCACGCTGCTGTCTATCCCAATGGCGCATCAGCTCATCGGCTTCTATACGGTGGCCGACGATACAGACGGCGTTTTGAAGGTCATGCGCTCCTATCAGTATTACGCCGCCAACAAAATATCCGATACGGTTGCAAAGCACCAATGGGAAAACGGCAGCCAGATGGGCGGCTTCATCTGGCATACCACTGGTTCCGGAAAAACGATGACCTCCTTCAAATCCGCGCAGCTGATTGCCAACTCTAAGGATGCAGACAAGGTGATTTTTCTCATTGACCGCATTGAGCTCGGTACGCAAAGCGCTTTGGAATATCGTGGCTTTGCGGAGGAAACGGATTCCATTCAGGAAACGGAGGATACTGCCGTTTTAATTGCCAAGCTGAAAAGTCCGGACCCGGCCAATACACTGATCGTCACCTCTATTCAGAAAATGAGCAACATCAAGGACGATGCACTTGGAAGGCTGAAAAAGGCCGATCTTGACGTGATACTCAAAAAACGCATTGTGTTCATCGTGGACGAGTGCCACCGCGACACCTTCGGCGACATGATGCAGACGGTAAAGCAGACCTTCCCCAGAGCCTTGTTCTTTGGGTTCAGCGGCACGCCAATCCAGATAGAAAATCTGAAAAAAGGCAACACGACCTCGGATGTATTTGGCAATGAGCTGCACCGTTACAGCATTGCCGACGGCATTCGTGACCGGAATGTGCTGGGCTTCGATCCGGATAAGATTCTTACCTTCAAGGAAAAGGACATACGCACTGCGATTGCTTTGGATAAGGCAAAGGCATCAAGCGTGGCAGAAGCCCTTGGGGATGCGAAAAAACAAAAAATCTTCTATAAATACAGGAACGAAGTCCCGATGGCCGGTGTTTTGAACAGCGATGGCTCCTATACCAAAGGAATTGAAGACTTCCTGCTTGAGAACGGCCAATACCGCACGGATGAACACCAGAAAACAGTGGTCGAGGACATTCTTGAAAACTGGGAGGTCATCAGTCACGGGCGGAAGTTCCACGGGATCTTTGCCACATCCAGCATACCGGAAGCGGTTGAATACTATGGGCGGTTCAAGTTACAGGCCCCGGATCTGAAAGTGACTGCGCTGTTTGACCCCAGTATTGACAACAACGGTACCGGAATCGAAAAAGAGGAAGCGCTGGCAGAAATCATTGCGGATTACAATGCGCGGTTCCACCAAACCTTTACGATCCCCACCTATGGCAAAATGAAAAAGGACATTCAGCTCCGCCTTGCGCACAAGAGGCCTTACGAGCGCATTGAACGGATGCCGGAAGAACAGCTTGATCTGTTGATCGTCGTGGATCAGATGCTGACCGGTTTCGACTCAAAATGGCTGAATGTGCTGTACTTGGACAAGGTGCTGCGCTATGAGAGCATCATACAGGCATTCTCACGCACCAATCGTCTGTTTGGGCCGGAAAAGCCATTTGGCTCAATCAAGTATTACCGCGCTCCGTACACGATGGAGCAGAACATTCACGCCGCAGTCAAGCTTTATTCTGGCGACAAGCCGCTCGGGATGTTTGCGGTGAAGCTGGACAAGAACCTTGAGAACATGAATGCAGTTTTTGTGGAGATCAAAAACCTGTTCGAGCAGGCCGGTATCTTCAATTTTGAAAGGCTTCCGGCTGAAACATCAGAAAAAAAGAAGTTTGCGACGCTGCTCAAGGACTTCAATGCCTATCTTGAAGCCGCAAAAGTTCAGGGCTTTGTCTGGAGCACGCTGACCTATTCGTTTGCGGACGAAGAAACCGGAGAAGTCCGTGACATTGAACTTGCTCTCGACGAAAAGATATACAAGGTTCTCGTTTTGCGCTATAAAGAGCTTTTCGGAGGCGGCGAAGAAGGCGGCAGCGAAGATTCGCCCTATGATCTTGAGGGCTATATCACGACGATCAACACCGACGAAATTGACGCCGATTACATGAATTCAAGATTCGAAAAATACAAGAAAGCGCTTACCAGCGGCGATCCGGCTGATGCGGACTCCGCAAAAGAGGAGCTTCATAAAACCTTTGCAACCTTATCGCAGGAGGAACAGAAGTATGCTAACATCTTCCTCCACGATATGCAGACGGGTGATGCCCATGTTGAGCCGGGCAAAACGCTGCGCGACTACATCAACGAATATATGAAGCGGGCAAAAAATGACCAGATTCATTGCGTTGCTTCCGCTTTTGGCCTTGATGAAGAAATGCTGCGTAATATGATGGCTTTGAGCGTCGATGACGCCTCCATCAATGAGTTTGGGCGGTTCGACAATCTCAAGGCAACGATTGATATTACAAAAGCCACGGCATACTTTGAAAAGGTCTCCGGCAAGAAATCGCCGCTGCCGATGGTGAATATAAAAGTCGACAAAATTCTCAGAGACTTTATCATCAATGGTGGCTATGACATTGATCTGCCGGAATAATCCACATCTGAAGGGCACACTGCAAAGAGTCAAGGGAAACCTTGGCTCTTTTGCATTTACTTGGGAACAGCGTAAGTTGGGGGAAATCGCTGATATTATCGGTGGTGGAACACCAAGCACAAACAATCCTGAGTTTTGGGACGGCGATATTGATTGGTATGCTCCCGCCGAAATGGAGGGTCAAAGATACGCCGTTGGAAGCGTAAAAAAGATAACTGAGTTAGGACTTCAAAAGAGTTCTGCTACCATACTCCCGGCAGGTAGAACAGTCCTGTTTACGAGCCGTGCAGGAATAGGAAAAATGGCTATTTTACAGCGTTCTGCGGCTACAAATCAGGGCTTTCAATCAATCGTAATAAAGGACAATACCAACCCCTATTTTATCTATTCAATGGGTAGTGAAATCAAGAAAAAAGCAGAGGGTATTGCCTCCGGCTCCACCTTCCTTGAAATCTCTGGAAAGATGCTTGGTAATCTTGAAATTGCTATGCCATCAAGTCGAGAACAGGATAAGATAGCTTGCTATTTTGAGAAGTTGGACGACCTTATCACCCTTCATCAGCGTAAGCCGAAGCACATCAAAAACAATAAATAATTGTGACAGTTTATCGCCCTCTTGGATACGGCGTAAAATTAAATATCTCATACCATGAATCGACCTTTCTTGAAACAATTTTGACGCAATGAGAATTGGCAGCCCAAAGCGAGGCCATTGGTAATGAGTTATATTTAAATATCATGCCTGAGTTATCTGTGATATAATATTTGCAATGTGTGTTGCACGAAGGACAACTAATACTTCAGGAAGAATAAAATATAGGGGGTGGTGTCATGAACATAGAGAGCAAACTGCGGCCGCTATACCTTGCCAAAATACTCTTGTCGCAGACTGATGATGAGCATTCTCTCACTACAAATGAGCTCTCCGAGATTCTGGAGCGGGAGTATCACATCAGCGCCCACCGCACCACCATTGGCGAGGATATCAAGGTGCTGGCGCAGGCGGGTCTTGATGTGGATACGATCAAATCCACGCAGAATAAGTTCCGTATTCTCTCCCGTGATTTTGATATCGCTGAGCTGAAGCTCCTGATTGACGCCGTGGAGTCTTCAAAGTTTATTACGGAAAAAAGAAGCGATACCCTGATTGAAAAGCTCCAGCGGCAGGCCAGCATTCACAGTGCGGAAGCGCTGAAACGCAATCTGCGAGCCTGCAGCCGGTTTAAGCCGGACAATGAAGACGTCATCTATATTGCGGATGCCGTCAACGCGGCAATCAATGCCGGTAAAAAGATATCCTTTCAATACTTCGACTATAATGCCCGCAAGGAAAAGGAACTGAGAAACGGCGGCAGTGCATACAGCTTCAGCCCCTATTACCTGATTTGGGACGGCGACTGCTATTACATGGTGGGTTACTCCGACAAGCATCACAATATTGGAAACTTCCGTATGGACAGAGTCTATCAGCAGCCAACGATTTTGTCTGAAGACGCTGTGCCGGTTCCCTCTGACTTTGATATCAACGAATATGTCGCCACTTCCTTCCGGATGTACAACAGTGAGCGCCGGAAGGTGGAGCTGATCTGCGAAAACAGCACCACGGACGCCATGCTTGACCGCTTTGGTATGGAGGTGGAAACCCGTGAAAATGATGCGGAGTCGTTTCTTGCTGTAGTAAACGTAGCTGTCAGCCATGTCTTTTATGCCTGGGTATTTGGCTTTGGCGGCAAGGTAAAAATCAAAGGCCCGGAGGATGTGCGAGCGGGCTATGCGGCGATTCTGCGCGAAGCGGAAAAAGCGATCCGATAATTACATAGTACCGTGGTTTGGACGAGGTGTCGCTTCTGAGTGACACCTCGCTTCTTTTTGGAAAACACATCTTGTAATCCGTGAAGAAATGCTTATAATGAAAATTACGAAGCAGACTGCTTCGTAATTCAAAAATGGAGCGTGTGACATGAAAAGACGGAGTACAGAAACCATGAAAAAGATCCGGGATTTTGCGGAACAGTATTTCTTGGATTATGGCCGTTCTCCATCCACCACGCTGATTGCCAATGAGGTGGATGTCTCCCGCGGCACCGCCTATAAATATCTTGTCGAGATGAACGATAAGGGCTTGATCTCTTATGACGGCAAGAAAATCACGACGCCCCTGACCCGGAGCAGCAATGCGGACCGTTCGCTGGCTCCCATTGTCGGCGCCATCCGCTGCGGCTCCCCAGAGGAAGAACGGGAGGAAATTAAAGAGTATGTTTCTCTCCCAGCCTCCATTTTCGGATACGGAGATTTTTTCATCCTGACGGCCAAGGGCGATTCCATGAATCTGGCTGGCATCGACGAAGGAGACCTGATCGTCGTTGAAAAAGGTGTGCAGGAGCGTGTCGGCGATATCGTTGTGGCGCTGGATGACAACAATTGCAATACACTCAAGCGGCTGGCCTATGACAAGGGTAAGAGGAAACACTATTTGCAGGCGGAGAGCAGCAACCCCGCCAATCACGACTTATATCCCCAACATATATCGGTTCAGGGCGTTGCCCGGAACGTGATCAAGAAACTCTGACGCAAGGCGGGACAAGCCTTGCTGCAATCAGGACAGGAGGTACAGTCCCATGCAGAAAGCTTATGTTTCCGTGATCTGCTGCTGTGACAAAGAGGGCGTCATGCAGCCGATCCGGATCTGCTGGGATGACGGCAGGAGCTGGGATGTTAAAAGAGTCCTGCACACCTGCACGGCGGCCCATCATGAATTTGAAGGAATTCGCTATACGATCAAAATAGGAAGTGCGGAAAAATATCTGTACCGAGACGGTCGGCAATGGTACGTTGACCGTTCTCCGTAGTGGAGGTGGACTATGAATCATGATGATTTTTTCCCATGAGCAGCTTGACGAACTTGGGGAGGGCTTGATTCGGCAGTATTTGGGCGGCGAGGCGGATCGCTGTCTTTGCGTGGATATTGAGGGATTTGTGACGGACTTCCTCGGACTGCCGCTTCTGTATCGCTCCTTCGCCGAGCAGGACACCGATAAGATCGGTTTTATCTCAGACGGCATTACGCCGATTCGGGTCTATGAGCAGCGAAAAATTGTGCCAATGATTTTCCCCAAGGGTGCTATTGTAATTGAGAACTTCCTGCGCCGTGAAAAAGAGAGTGGGCGGCGGAGATTCACCATCAGCCATGAAAGCGCACATTTTATAATGGATCGAACCGTTCCCCAGGCGAGCTTCCATCGCGAGTATGACAACGAACGGATCTATTCCCCTGCGGAGCTGAAGGATCTGTTCAGTATCCGGGAAACGCAGATCGACCGGATGGGTGCGGCGCTGCTGATGCCCCGGTTTATGGTTTGGAACGTGGCGGCGGCATTTGGCGTGCCGGACGGCGTCCCGATATTTGGGGAAAGCGTTCTCAAGGTTTCGGACCGTCTGCTGATTCAGGAGATGGCCAATGCAATGGGCGCGTCCTTCGCGGCTTTCCTGATTCGGCTCCGGGAGTTGGGTCTGCTGCGGCGGCGCGATATCTCGGAATACATCACCACTGAAATGGGTCTTGGAAGGTCTGGTGATACGCTGTGACACAGGTGCGCGTCTATCAGCAGAAAAACGAGCTTTCTCGGGAGGTCAGGAAAAAGCTGGACAACTCCCGACAGGAGGCGGCCAGCCTGACGCTGCGGGATATCACCTGCCCCTATTGCGGCTATCTCGTAGAGCGTGTCTTTTCGGATATCACCGGCCACAAAATGGTGTTTTGTAAAAAATGCAAAGAAGAATACCCGGTCAACCTCGGCTATTTCCGCCGCATGAAGCGTGGACGCTATGCTGTTCATTCGCAGCGGGAACGCCAGCATCGATAACAACAACTGAATAAGCTGCAATACTTTTAATCGAGCAAGCGGAGAGAAACCGGCGTAAGCCGGCAGAGACTGCCAAGCGCCGTACGAAGTCGGATTGAGTACATCTATTACTCATTCTGATTTGTACGGCGCTTTTTTGCTGCCCGGATTATCTTCGTACTGCGTTAAAAGTCCTTTTCCGACCGGCTCGGGAAAGGACTTTTTATGTTTCTGTCCCAATGGCAATGCCAGATCGCTGAATATCCCTGACTTCCGAATTTTTGCTTTTCCACAAAAATTCAAAAATTCGGAGGTTAAGAAAATGAGTTACAACAACGCGCTGGAGAAAAAGAGGTTTCAAAAAGAATGGCAGAAAATCCGTGTGGAATATGAGGCGGCGGGAATGGACGAGGACTCCATCCAGAAGATGTACGACTTTGACTGGAAATACCACCTGAGCAACCGCCGCTATCGGGAGCATACGCAGCCCCTCAACGAAAAAGCGTTGGAGGACGAGGATGACGGAATGTCGCCCCTGCTTGAAAAATTTGCAGAATGCGTTTCTTGCAGCATGGATTTTGCGGAGGGCGATTTGGGCTTTTGGCGTGTGGAGGAAATTGAGGATGGACGGCTTGCAGCGAGGCTCAAGGCTCTGCCAACCGCCAGCTTGGAGCTCATGATCCTCTTCGCGGTAGATGGTTATACACAAACTGAAATTGCCCGGCTTCAACATACCACAAGGCAAAACATCTGCAACAAAATCAGCAGAATCAAGAAAATTCTGAGATGACCGTGTACAAAAGGCTGTTTTCACCGGCTACCACTTGAGGGGACAAATAGGGTTTTCCTCATTGCTCTTTGAAAAATACTGCCCTGTGCGGTCATATCCGATAGCGAGAACACATTAGCTGACGGTCCTGCGAAACAGGAAAGCGATACCGGGGATGCGCCAAGACCCGCCTGTGGAGATTCCTCCATGAAGCGACGGCCAAAAGGCGGCGAGCGCGCACCCACCCCCGGTCAGCGGTTTTGGCAAGCCGTTCGCAACGACCCCGTCAGCCTACAATGATACTTCCGTCCAGCCACAGTCTCAAACAATGGGGGCGGTCCGGAGAGATCCTCGGGAGGGTTCGATTCCCATGAAGCGGCGCCAGCCGCTGTTCTCGCTTTTCGCCTTGGCTCGGGAAGTAGTGTCGAATAGAGCCAGCACAGAATTAAAAAACGGAGGCCGCTCAAATGCGCGGAATCAAGCCCATGCTTGTCTAACCAACCCGAGCGGCCTCCCTTCTACATAAAAAATGTTGGAGGTATATCTCATGAATCAGAATTTTCACGATTTTTATCGGGGCGAAATCTATTACGCATTTCTGGAACCGGCTTACGGTCATGAGCAGGGCGGGACGCGCCCTGTACTCATCCTGCAAAATGACGTCGGCAACTACTACTCCCCAACAGTTATCGTCACAGCGGCTACCACGCAGAAGCATAAGAAGCAGAATCTGCCCACCCATGTTGAATTGGAAAATGTAGAGGGACTGCCGGATACGTCCGTTTTCATGCTGGAAGTTCTCCGAACCATAGATAAGCGCCGAATCCGCAGCTATGCTGGCAAACTCACCGATGAGCAGATGGAACGGATTGATGCCGCGCTGCGAATCAGCCTTCGGCTGGATGAGGACGCCTATCTTCCCACAGAAGTGGAGGCTCCGTGATGAATGCCGTGCTGAAGATTGATCCAGAGTTTGAATCCATATGCCCTGTGTTGACCAATGACGAATATGCGCAGCTTGAAGAAAACATTCTCTCCGAGGGACTTATCCTCACGCCGCTTGTTGTGTGGGATGGAACCATTATCGACGGCCATAACCGCTATAAGATCGCGCAGGCACATCCCGGCATCGAGTTTAGAACGCATGAAAAGCATTTTGAGAGCCGCTATGAGGCGCTGTCGTGGATCTGCAAAAACCAGCTCGGTCGAAGGAACCTGACACCACAGGACAAGAAATATCTTGTTGGCAAACGATACGAGGCTGAAAAAAAGGCCAATGGAGCGGTAGACGGTTTTCGTGGAAATCAGCACACAAAGCTGGTAGTGGATCAAATTGATCCACTACCAGATCCTCATGTCACCCGGCAACGCATAGCGGATGAATCCGGTACAAGTCCCGGCTATGTGCAGCGTGCAGAAAGATATGCAAAAGGCGTAGATGCGGCTGAAGAAGTACTTCCCGGCATTAGAAAGGAGATCCTGTCTGGTTCACTAAAGGCCACAGATCCCGAGGTTGCTGCCATAGCCAAGACTCCACCGGAAATACGCCGCCAGAAAACAGAAGAACTTCGTATTCCGAAAGAAAAGGCGCCAAGGAAAGCCGTCCGCGAAGAACTGCAAGCTATCCGCAAGATCGCTGCCGATATGCGTCCGGATGTTCCGCCAGCCCCAACCAGCGAAGATTCTATTCTGGAAACCCTGCACGGAGCAGTAACGGATATGATCCGTGTCTGCAACACCCTGTTTTCGGATTTCCCGCGCTTGCTGGCGGATAGTGCCTATAAAACCAAGGTCATAGAAATCATGCAGGAACCCAAACAGTACATTTTAGAATTAGAAGGAGAGCGAAAATGAAAGCAGAGGAAATGCCCTACGAAATCATGAATATCAACAGCAAAGAGATCATTATTCCCAAAGCCTATCAGCGCAGGCTCTATCCGCCGCGTGTTGCCAGAATCGTCGCAAATTTCGATGAACATATCGCCAACGAGCCAAAGATTAGCTTCCGTGATGGTAACTACTATGCCTTTGACGGTCAGCATTCTATTGCCTCAAGAAAAATGATGAATAACGGCGAGGATCTGCCCATTCGCTGCAAGGTGTATCGCGGTCTGACGGAAAGCGATGAGGCTCTGCTCTTTGCGCAGCAGACCGGCGAATCCGCCCCACTGACTGCCAGCGCTGAGATGCGTGCGCTGATCTTCGCTGGGGATAAAAATGCGACGGCTTTCCTGCACGCAACGGAAGCCGCTGGCTTCCATCTCGGTTTCGAGCAGGGTTGTGGCAGCAAACGGATTATCTGCATCAACACAGCTTTTTCTGAGTTCAAAAGGGTTGGTGCCGAGTTGTACAAGGAAGCACTTGATGTTCTTCAAGCTGCATGGGGCGGCGCCCCCGAATCCCTTCGCGCAGAAACGCTGGTGGGCGTAATCGCTTTTGTTGAACTGTATCATAGAGAGTATGATCCCAAACGCCTGGTAAACAAGCTCCGCAATGTCGACCCAATCACCGTCTACCGCAGCGGTAGAACGGATATCAATCTTCCCGGCACAAAGAAGTATCTCAATCAGGTCTACCGCATCTACAACGGCGCGAGTCGGAAATGCACGCTCCCCATGAAGTTCTGATGCGTTGATTTGATATCAGATGCCATGGGGGTCGCTCACGCTACAAGACCAATGTGACACAGCTTGTTTGAGCATAATGAGCGGCCCCTATTTTTGTGATATTAAGCACCAAATGCAGATTGAAACAGGAGGCAGATATGAATAACGAGATCGGCAGACTAAATATCGTGGACTATGGATACCTTCTTCTGATGATGAATCGGCTGATTGAGCTCGGCCTCATTACGGAGGAACACAAGACCCGCACGGCGCGGCGTATAGCGGAGGAAAATGAACTCTCGCTTTTGTTAATTTAAGTTCGGTTTGGGTATAGCTATTCCCGAACTTTGATGGTATTGTGTGTTGCTGAAGGGAGGGAATGCAATGACGACCAGCCGCGAGACTGTAGGCTCCAACGCTCTTGACAATAAAAGAGAAGTAATCTACATCTCCCCGAAAGCACAGGCAACGCCGATCAAGCCGAGAGTAGCGGGATATGCGCGAGTGAGCAGCGACAGCGACGATCAGATGAATTCGTATGCGGCGCAATGTCGCTATTATACTGACCTTATTACCAGCAATGACAAGTGGGAGTTTATTGAGGTTTATGCGGATGAGGCGGTCACGGGGACTTCAACAGAGAAGCGCGACGATTTCAACCGTATGATGGCTGATTGCCGTCGCGGTAAAATCGACCGCATTATCACAAAATCAACAAGCCGATTTGCCCGAAATGTGATGGACTCACTCACCGCAGTGCGAGAGCTGAAGGATATCGGCGTCTCCGTCCTGTTTGAGAAGGAACGGATAGACACCGGCCTCATAACCAGTGAGGTGCTTCTGACCCTCTACTCCGCATTCGCACAGGAAGAATCACAGAACATCGCTGAAAACAAACGGCGTGGGAACAGGATGCATATGCGTAACGGCGACTATGTGTCGTCGAGCGTCCCATATGGTTACCGACTCGTGGAGAAGCTCCCTCAGATATGTGAGCAGGAAGCTGTCATTGTCAGGCGAATCTTCGGCGAATACCTGTCTGGCTGTAACGGCTACGAAATAGCAAGAGGGCTGACGGAAGATGGGGTTGTACGCAAGGATGGCGTGGCGAACTGGAGAGCCAGGACCATCTACTCCATGCTTCGCAATGAGCGATACATCGGAGATATGCTTCTGCAAAAGAACTTCAAGACGGATGAACTGCCCTATAAGAAAGTCAAAAACCGCGGAGAACTTGAGAAGGTATACATCTCCGACTCACACGAGGCAATTATAGACCGAGTGTCGTTCAAACTCGCAAACCTGCTTCTGGAGCAAAAGCATAGCGGAGCCTCTGGAATCGCCGAGCAAACCTATCCCTACAGCGTGAAGCTCAGATGCGGCGAGTGTGGTAAAACCTATCGTCGCAGGGTGACCAAGGAAAAGGTGTACTGGACTTGCCGCCTTCACGATGAGAGCAGCGACTACTGCTCCGCCGAGCGGATCGCGGAGCCTGACCTCGACAGCGCCTTCGCTCGGCTCTACAACAAGCTGAAAGCTAACAGCGGAAAAATCCTCGACCCCATGCTGGAGCAGCTTGAAAAACTGCGAGATTCAAGAAATCGGGGCAATCCGGAAATCCAGATAATCAACAAACAAATAGCAGATATTTCGGAGCAGAATCATGTGATGAACGGGTTGATGACCCGTGGCATCCTTGACTCTGCTCTCTTCTTATCTCAGCAGGACGAACTCAAACGAAAATTAAGAGCTCTGAAGATAGCCAAGTCTAAACTCCAGAGCGCCCAGGATGGCGACGAGATAATCGAGAAAACGGAAGACCTGATTGACGTGCTTGATGACGGGCCCAAGCGTATCGGCGGCATGGACAAAAGCTTGTTCGCTGACATAGTCGAGTATATTACGGTTGATAGGAATACGCTGATCTTCCACATCTCCAACGGTCTGGAGCTGAAAGAACAGTTGATAAGGACGGTGAGATAATGGCGAAAAACAGGATGCTGCCATTCGGATATAAGGTCGAGCGCGGTGCGGTTGTACTTAACCACGAAGAAAGCGAAACCGTCCGCCGCGTCTTCCGAGAGTATGCAACGGGAACCTCATATAAGGCAATCGCGGAGGCGCTTACCGCCGACAAAATCGCATACACACCAGCCAAGCCGGTGTGGAACAAGAACATGATCGCTCGGCTCCTTCAGAATGAAGATTACCTCGGTACCGAAAAATATCCGCCAATACTGGATGTGAGTGAGTTCTCAGCCGCAAAAGCCGCACAGAAGCAGCTCTGCTATACCGAGCCTTCTGCGTTACGGAAGATAGGCAAGCTGCTCGTGTGTGGAGAGTGCGGAGCGTCTCTTGCCCGACGCATCCATGCGAACGGAAAGACAAGATGGTATTGCCGAAACGACAATACCCACATCCCCAATACGGTGACAGATGAGTATCTGCTGGAAACGGTGTCACGGATGTTAACAGCCATCAAAGAAAATCCTCGCTTGCTCCAGCCAAGTACAACCAAGCTGTCAGACACGGCGTTCAAGCTGGCAAGACTGCAGAACGAAATCAACGACCTTCTTGAAGGTAACATTGATGACGAGGCAGCAGTCAAGGAACTGATCATGCGCTTGGCAACTGCACGGTATGACTCCTGCGATGATGCCGTCTCTATGGCAGCAACGCTTCAAGAACAAATAGAAAAACTGAAGCAAGAACCAGATTCGGATATGAAAATCCTAATGGTGGTCGCTGACCATATTCAGATTCGGCCCTCGGTCACAATAGATATGACGCTCAAAAGCGGACAAATCATTACGGAAGGAACATAAGCAATGGCAACTCCAGAAAGAGAAATCGTAGTCATACCGGCGACTCTGCGGCGCGATAGTCAAAGGCCGCTTGACCGACAGCTCAAGGTCGCTGGATACTGCCGAGTATCTACAGAGCAAGATGAGCAACTTATGAGCTACGATGCCCAAAAGAAATATTACTCGGATCTCATTTTGCGAACGCCAGAATGGACGCTTGCGGGTATTTATGCTGATTCTGGAATCAGCGGCGCTACGGCAGAGAAACGACCGGATTTTATGAAAATGATCCGCCATTGTAAGGCTGGGAAAATTGACCTTATCATTACAAAATCCATCAGCCGTTTTGCTCGAAACACCCTCGACAGCATCGGATATGTGCGAAAACTCAAAGCCATGGGCATTGGTGTCCAGTTTGAAAAGGAAGGGATCAATACGCTGGACAGCACCAGTGAGGTCATTCTGACGATTCTGTCCAGTCTTGCCCAAGAGGAGCTAAACTCGCTCTCATCCAATGTCAAAATGGGCAAACGCATGGCTATGAAAGAGGGCAAAGATCACTTTCCCTACAAGGCAATCTACGCCTTCAAAAAGGGCGAGGATGGAAAGCCCGAAGTCATCCCGGATGAAGCCGAGGTGGTCAGGTGGATATACCGGCAATACCTTGCCGGTGACAGTGTCAATGCGATTCGGGATGCGCTGGAGAGTGACGGAATCACCGCGCCACGGAAAGGTGCTGCATGGACGACCGCGACCATACGCAATATCCTCGAAAATGAGCGTTTCTGTGGCGATGTCATCCTCCAGAAAACCTATGTCACCGACCCCATCAGTAAGAAAATCAAAAAGAATAACGGTGAGCTCCCAAAGGTGTTTATCAAGAACAATCATCCCGCTATCATTGAACGGAGTGAGTTTGAACGAGTGCAGTTGGAAAGAGCCCGACGCGGAGCCAAACGAAGGGTCTCCGATAAGGCAGCAACCGAGCTTGGGAAATACAGTAGCATTTACGCTCTTACGGATAAACTCATCTGCGGCGAATGCGGGACACCCTATAAGCGCATCGTATGGACCACGAAAGGCGTGAAAAAAGTTGTGTGGCGCTGTACAAGCCGTTACGACCACGGAACAAAGTACTGTAAGCAATCGCCAACCCTTGACGAAGAAAGCCTTCATGCAGCTGTTGTTGAGGCACTTGCTGCCACACGGCATGACAGGGAAGCACTGATTCCGTACCTGACAGAGCAGTTGGAACGATCCTTCATTGAAGAAAGCCCTGAAAGTGTCGACACCGAACAGCTCATCGACCAGATACGAATCCTCAAGCAGCAGGTCATGACGCTGATGACAGAGAGCATCAGCCACAACACCCTTGCAGACAACGAAGAACAGCTTAAAGCCATGTCGGACGAGATTGCTTCGCTTAACAAATCCCTGACGGAGCAACAGGAAGCCAGCAAAAGTGACCACACCATTGAGAACAACCTGAAGACAATCGGAGAGGCGCTGGAAAACGAGCCAGACCAGATGAGCCAATATAATGAAGTGCTGGTTAGACAGCTCATTGAAACCATCAAGGTCATTGATCGAGGAAGGCTCCTGATAACATTTCGCGGTGGTCTCCAATACCTGCAGACCATCGAACCCAACATTCGAAGAATGCGAAGCAGAAGATGACACAGAAAAATGAATCTGGGTATGATAACCTATTTGCCAATAGGTTATCATGTCGAGTTATAGGTTACAGACCCATGCCTGTGCAAATGGCCACACTTGCCTTTCTTGTGTGCGAGCTTTGTATGCCGATAGCGGCATAAACAGCGGTGCGAAAGCAGAATAATTCATTGCATTCTTGCCGATAATATGGTATAATTGACAAGCACACAAAGGAGGCGTTTTCATGAACTACCTATCAGTTGCAGCAACAGCGAAGAAATGGGCTATGTCCGAGCGTACCGTCCGCAACTATTGCGCGCAGGGAAAAATCCCCGGCGCTTTTCTTACGGGAAAAACATGGAATATTCCAGATACTGCTTCCATTCCGGATAGGATAAACAAACGGTCGGATGAACCGAAGACTCTTCTGGAAGTATTGAAAGCAGAACGAACAGCAAAGACCTCTGGCGGCATCTATCACAAGGTGCAGATCGATTTGACATACAACTCAAATCACATTGAGGGCAGTCGGCTGACTCACGATCAGACACGCTATATTTTTGAAACAAACACCATTGGAGCCGGAAGTAATGCCATGAATGTGGATGACATCATGGAAACGGCAAATCATTTTAAGTGCATCGATATGGTCATAGAACAGGCAACCTATATGTTGACCGAGAAGTTTATCAAACAGCTTCACCTCACCCTAAAGAGTGGAACGAGCGATAGCCGCAAGGACTGGTTTGTGGTTGGTGATTATAAACGCTTACCCAATGAAGTTGGCGGCAGGGAAACAACTCCGCCGGAGCAGGTAGCTAACGAAATAGCTGAACTTCTGAAAGCCTACAACGCAACCAAGGAAAAGACATTGGCAGAAATTATTGACTTCCATGTTCGCTTTGAGTCCATTCACCCGTTCCAAGACGGCAACGGCCGCGTGGGGCGACTCATCATGTTTAAGGAATGTCTGCGCAATAACATCGTGCCATTTATCATAAGTGATGACAAAAAGATGTTCTATTACAGAGGCTTGCATGAATGGAAGACAGAGCGAGGCTATTTGACTGACACCTGCCTTGCTGCGCAAGATCAGTTCAAGAAATACCTGGAGTATTTCAAAATCCCATTTAGTGAATAGTATTACCTTCGGTGTGTGTAATAACAAAAAACAAGAGCGCAAGAGCGCAAAGCGGATAAACGCTTTGCGCTCTTGTTTTTCAAATATTCAGGCATCAGAAGGGTTTGCGCCTTCTTACTGGCGCTTTCTCAACACTCGTTTTTGCATTAACACCCAAACTCTGCAGCCTTCTACGGAGCTCAGTAACGCTTGTGAATAAGGAGCAGGCCCATATCAAGTCCATCTTCAGATGAGCTCTCTCGCCAGAATAAGTGCGTCCTTTGTCGAGGTAATCACACGCAACAGCACCTGCTTCTCATACTCACTCAGCCCCTTGAGTAAAGCGTCATAGCTTGGCGTGGGTTTTGCCCGGATGAGATCGCTGTCTTCATAGAACACATCATTAAGTGTCAGACCAACTGCTGTCGCCATCTGCAGATATGTATTGGCACTGCCACAGTCGCGTCCTGTTTCAATGTGGCTCCAGTATTGTGGGGTGCGATCTGTACGCGCAGCCGCTTCTTCCTGTGTGAGCCCGAGAATCTCGCGGGCTTCTTTGATACGACCACCGACAATTTTGCGGTCAAACGAAAAATTTTTGCTCATGCTTATAGTACCTCTCATATTTTAGTAGTACAGCTATTTTTCAAGCTGCCCACATATATGATAGGATTTGGACAATATAGTGATGTTTGAAAGGAGTTGAGATTGCAATGGTACTAAATGTGGAGCGAATTTGGCATCAGATCATCTCCATCCCAGAGGTACGAAAAGCAGACTGTATCCGCCATCCTTATGCTCCGTTTGTGATTGATTGCTCCCATCCATTCTTCTGGCTATATCCGGAAAAACCTAAATCACACGCCGTTGAACATAAAGGAGCCGAACACAGATGACGTCTAAGAGAGAACCACGAACCTATGCGTTCTATTCAACTGTTAGGCCGAGGTCTGTCGATTGGCTGTGGTATCCATACATCCCATATGGAAAGCTGACGCTCTTGCAGGGTGACCCCGGCGAGGGCAAATCGACAGTTATGCTGAACATCGCTGCGGCAATTACGCAAGGCTGGGCAATGCCAGACGGATATGTAACGGACGGTCCACACAGAGTTATCTACCAATGCGCCGAAGACGACGCATCGGATACCATTAAGCCCAGACTTGTTGCGGCAGGTGCTGACTGCTCCCGAATTGCCTATATTATTGACGAGGTTGATGCGCTGACCTTGGACGATACCAGGATAGAGGAAACCATCAAGCGGACGCACGCAAGGCTTTTGATTCTCGACCCGCTGCAAGCGTTTCTCGTTCAGGATGGTGATATGCAGAGTGCAAGCCGTATGAGAAGCGTTCTTGGCAAGCTCGCTTTGATTGCAGCGAGAAGGAATTGCGCCATCGTCCTTGTTGGTCACATGAACAAATCGCAGGGTGGAAAGACCCTCTATCGCGGTCTCGGCAGCATTGATATCGCCGCAATTGCGAGAAGCGTCCTAATGGTTACGCGAGATGAAAACGACCCACAGATCAGATACCTCGCTCCAGTAAAATCAAGCCTTGCTCCGGAAGGCCCGCCTATTGGCTTCTCATTTGACCGCGAAGCCGGGTTCCAGTGGATAGGCCCGTGCGAAGTGGAAATCCGAAGCTCGGATGCCGACAGCAGTGGCGATGAACGAAAAAGTGACACCGCCACACAGAAGCTGGTCGAACTTCTGCGCGACGGTGATAAACCAAGCGCTGCCGTATTCTATCAGATGAGTCAAATGGGGATTTCACGCAGGACGGTCCAGACCGCCAAGCAGGAACTCAGTATTAAGGCATACAGGAAAGAAAACGCATGGTATTGGACGCTGCCAGAGGTGCCTCAGTGAATGAACAATCAAATAGAAAAATCAAGGTTGCCGGATATGTAAAACTTGCCAAGCTGTGGGAACGCAGCAAGGACAAAGCCATCGCATACCACACCGAATACTACAACAACAAATACGACGGCTCTCCGCAGTTTCAGCTTGTCGGCGTATATATAGATATCACCGGAAAAAAGGAGATTCGTCAACGCTCCGAAATGCTCCACCTTCTCCGTGACTGTTCCCTCGGACAAGTTGAATGCATTGATGCCCAAACAAGCGGCTATCTGGCCGCCAACGCGAAAGAGTTCAACTATCTGATAAGGATGCTCTTTGATATGGGGTCCGGCGTCAATATCATGACAGAGAACAACTCATTCAAGATCGATACACTCAGAAATGTCGATAACCAGCGCGAAGCTCTATCGCAGATGGTAAACGAGCTGATTGCGCTTGCCCCGGAGGAATATAGCCGATGGCACAGCAGAGTAGTCAATGGCATGAACAGTATAGTGAGCGAATAATTGCGGGATAGAGGTTAATCATGGAGGAAAACAGAGAAACGCAAATCAATGAGGCCGTCGAGGAACAGGGTGTCGGTGTTGATGGGGAAGCTGAATATATCGTCGATACTGCTCCGACAACCCCAGAGCATCCCTGGCGGCCACAGGATGCGGACAGAGAGGCTATCCGTGAGGATATCCGCCAGCGCGTGAGAAACGCCACTGTTTCTCCAAACGCCGTTATCATATATCCCAATCCGACTCCATCCATTAAGGATGAGGGCGAAAAGCGCGTTGCTGTTTATGCCAGGGTCAGCACCAAAAGCACGGAGCAGGTTTCCTCCATCGAAAACCAGACAAGGTACTATACCGAAAAAGTGGAGAAGACGCCGAACTGGGATTTGCAGGAAATTTACAGCGACGAGGGCAAGTCTGGCACTTCTATGAAGAAACGAACTGAGTTTAAACGGATGCTCAAGGATGCCGCTGACAACAAAATGGATCTGATCCTTTGCGCCAGCGTATCTCGGTTTGCTCGAAACATGGCGCTTTGCACGGAGCAGCTTCGGCTTCTTCGAACGCAGAACCCGTCTCACCCCGTGGGGGTCTACTTCGAAACCGAAAACATATACACTCTCGACCCTTCCAGCAATCAGTCGTTATCCATTCACGCTATGCTTGCGGATTGGGAGTCGGCGCAGAAAAGCAGCCGTATGATTTTATCCTATGACCAGAGAATCTGTATGGGCCAATACCCTGTTTCCGATTTGCTCGGATACCGTCACACAACGGATGGACAGCTGATCATTCAGGAAGATGAAGCGCTCACTGTTCGCTTTGTTTTTCTGGCTTATATATGCGGCTATTCGCTGGGAGAGATTGCGGAGATCCTGACCGAGAAAGAGCGAAAGACGCTCAGAGGTCGCACCGTTTGGGACGCTTCCATGGTCAAAGCCATAATGGAAAACGAACGGCGGTGGGGTGATCTTGATGTCCGAAAAAGGATCGTAATCGACTATGTCGCTGGAAAGACCACAAAAAACATCAAGCAACGCGTCAAGGCTTTTGTGCCCGAACACCATGAGGCCATCGTAACTCCGGCAATCGCCAGAGCAGCTCATTTCATTGAAAGCAGAACACGCTCCTATAATGCCGGAGCGCAGGAATTGAGCGTGATAGCACATGGGGCGCTTAAAGGATTTGTCAGCATCTGTCCATATTGGAGCGGCATTGATGCCGACACCTCGAAAACAGTCTCTCGCAGCGTATATACGGATGAGGAGTTTTCAGAACTTGAACGAGAAGCCAACATCTTGAATGGGGAGGCACACAGCAATATCCTGTCAATGCAGTTGACAGGATATGAAGTTCCGCATGGCGTATTCTTCATGAACCGCAACACACCGGCGCTGACTATTTCCCCGAGGCACTTTCAGTTCAACAAGGCGGTTCACGAAAAGCTCGGTCGGAGTCAGGCTGTTGAGATACTGTATCATCCATTCTTGCAGGCGCTTGTCATCCGTGCTTGCCCCGACGATGCGCCTAACGCATTTCAATGGGAGAATGAGGATGGAAGTCTCATCAGCACAATCTCCGTGCAGGCGTTTTGTAAATCAATCTATGATGAAATGCTGTGGCTACGGGAATATCGGTTTAAGTTCCGTGGGATTACTCGTGTCCGCGGCAATTCCCAAATGATGATCTTCTTCCTTGATGAACCGCAAATCCTGCCCGGAAAGGGTAGCAGTGCCCGGAGCGAGGATACTGCCAGTGACAATGCCCAAACTTCCGTGAAATACATCCCATATAAGCGCACAGAAAATAGCGCATCACATGACCCTGTAATTTCAGACACTTCATATGCATATCCGGATGAATGGGGCGGAGATGTTTTTGGAACAAGCTACTCGATGCGAAAAATGCGTGATCGTATTCTTGAATCTCTGACAGAGTCGGATATTTCTGTTCAAGGAACGGCAATCCTAAACCCCATGGTCGGGCAAATCCCGTCAAAGGACGAACTGCTTGAAGAAGTCAACCAACTGCTCATGTCAATGTAACAACCGTAAAGAAGGGAGTCGCTATGGATAATGCAATAATCGATCCTGCCGCTCAACCGCAGGAGGGTAAAGAAAAGGGCTACTCGGCGAAAGAGCAGGAGCTGATTCGCCAGCTTGTCCAGGCGCGAATGGAGCAGAAAGAAGAACTGCCGTTTGAGAATCTGGACGGCTATGAGCTGCCGCCGCGCACACAGTTTTCCATGCTCAAGAAACCGGCCGTGAGTATCAAGTATGGGCGCTTCACCTGCAATATGGCGTGTATTCGTCTGTTTGAGGGAGTTCGTTATATCTTGCCCATCGTCAACCGCCAGAAAAAGAGGTTGGCCATTGTAACCTGCGCCGAAGAAGAAAGCGCGTCTGTGGAATGGGCTCGTCCGAAGAACGATTCATGGACAAACAAGGATGTTTCTTCGCTCGAATTCGTCAAGAAGATTTTTGACTTAATGGGCTGGGATGAGAGCTGTCGGTATAAAGCGCTCGGACGGATATCTGCCTCTTCGAGAGGTTTAATTCTTGTTTTTGAGCTTGAAGAATCGATTATGTTCACTCCGGCACCTTTGGAGTATGTAGATAAGAAGACCGGTGAAGTCAAGAAACGGCAGGTCAAGTATTACCCAGATGCGTATAAGGATTGCATCGGCAAGTCCTATAACGACTACGCCGCCAGCCAGCAGTTAAATATGTTTGAAGCCATCGATGGTTATGCCACACAGGACGGCTCCGATGCGATACCTACCATCAATCCGGTCGCAGAAGCTCCAGTTGCTCCGACGATTGATATGCCGTCATATGAAAGTGGTGGTGGCTATGGACAATGATGCGCTTACGCCTCAATCTAAGAAAAAAGAAGGTTGCCTAAGAATATCACTCCAAGGTCACTGGAAGGTGGTTCATATAAGTAAGGATGTAATCCGTGTGCTTGGCGCGCCCTCTCATATATGCCTGCGCGTAAACGAGGCGAATGATTCGATAGCGATCAGTCCGTGCGATCCATCAGAAGTGCTTTCCTTCAAAACCCCAGAAGGGCTACTTGAAGGACGTCCGGTGAAATTTCGGATACGCAGTCAGCAATTTGTCACGGGCTTCCTTCAGGCAAATGACTTGGATGTAGAGAAGACATACTTCTTAATGGGAACCTATTCGGAGAAAACAAATGCTGTCATTTGTCGCTTTGACGATATAACAAGGGATGTAAATTAGAATGAGTGGTGGCCATTTCAACTATATGGATAGCAATCTGTGTCATGAAGTCTTCGGCTACGAATGTTGATATTGCGGTTCGGATGCTCTTCCGCTTCGTCGCTGATCCCAGAAATGCAGATGTGATTCAGAGCTGGGCTGCTGAAATAAAGGAGAGTGACCTCAATGTATGAACCGCTCGATATGAGTACGCTATACCGGGTATCACAGGAAGAATTCCAGGCGAACGTGGACTGTATGCTGGAGAAAGTCGAGTCCGGCTGCAGTCCCATTTTGATATGCCGCGACGGAAAGCCGAACCTCCTGCTCTTTGGGTGGGATGATTACATGCACCGTTTCGGAATGCTGTACACCGCAGAAGAAATCGCCGAGATTGAGGAAGCCTGCCGCCAGTACAAGGACGATGTTTAACATATAAGCCATTTGTGCTGCTCCAGCTTCACGGAGCAATTCGGTCATGAAGGGGGGAAAAAACTGATATATGGGCAGAATCAACTGCAACTGCTATTCGTTTGAACGCAGGGTCATCAAAGATCATCATCTGCAGAACATAACGACTGATGACGTAACATTGTATGCCGGATACCATAGGACAAAGATACTTCCGCAAGATTTACCTGCGTGGTATGTCTATGGACGGTATTATAAGTGCTTTGGATACATGAACACGAAAGGCATTACGGATCTTCTGTATGAACCCTACCACTCCTCGAATCATTTTCTCAAGGACGATGCGCTGTACATCGCCTATGGCGGGAAGATTGCTGAAAATCCAGAGCCGATACGCAACCGCGTATACCGTGAGAAGTATGTTGGATATGACGAGGTCATATTTGGAAACGCAATGCTTGACATACTGCGTGGAGCGAGAATCTTCTCACACTATGACATATCCGATATTATTGAGCAGTCCAGATCAAAGCATATTTTCTGCGCGGGATTTCCTTCCTGTCCATCCAAGACCGTTTGCCCATTCCCGCATAGATTGACCTTCTTCCTTGTCTTTTCCATAGATGGTGCAAAGCATCTCCAAGAAACCGGAAACGCCACCACAATCGTCAACAACATTCAGACCATCCGCAACAATACAGCAAGGCTTTTCATCAATATATATGGTGGCCATTTTGCTGGTTGAATCAATGTCGACCGCAGACCCGTCAGATGCATAGAACTGGCATTTCTTTTTCATGTCAGCATTCGTGCTGATGTATGGCATCGTCCACACTTCATCGTACACATCTCCTACCTTGGCATCGTATACTTCCTGTACAGTGATTGTGACATGCCAGTCGTCACCGTAATCGTATGCATAATGTAACTCACTTATAAAAGGTGTTGGTCTTGCTACCAGTGTCTCGAATACATCGTGGAGTTCCTCAGTCCAACCTTTGATAGCCGCACTATGATCGGCCATGAACTCTTCAACTGTTTTTTTCATGACACGCCTGACTTCTTTTTTGGTTTCTTCCGGATGTATCCAAAGCTCGTGATCTAACGCGTTATAGCTTTCCCTCCATTTGGCTAACTCAGTTATTCCGTTTGTGTACTGTTTCATGACACTGGAAGAAACCTTCTTCCAAAGTATTCTCGTTTTTGATTCGACATCCTCTTTCCAGCGGCGAAGGTCATACTGCTCACCTTGCTTCGGTGGTGCAAACAGTTCTTTCATTGTCAGTCGTTCCGTTAAGCAGTTCAACGATTGCTCGAATCGAAACTGATCTTCAATGTCTACGAGAAAATCATCGTCCTTGATTGCAGGGCATGCCTTGCGGAACGCTCCGACTGCGACGCGGTTGCCAAACCAGCTATCTCCAACAGAATAGTCACGATAAGGACCGCCATACTTGTGCTTCAACCAAGTCTTAATGCTGACGCCTTCCTTGTAGTCATCATCCCAATACCTGTCTGAGTTATCATCGTTTGGAAATGCGAAGACGACACCGCAAAGATCAAGATAGGTACTGAGTCTGCCTGCGGTAACACGGTCAAAGTCCTCTTGTGTCAGGCTGAAATCATGCAGGTGACTATTCTGCCAACCAAACGCTCTTTGAATGACATAATGAAGCGCATGGAGATTCATATTGCCTGGAACAAGGATGTCTCTGGAAATAGAGTTCTCTGCCTTGGCGAGCCTGCAAAAATCTTTGCGGTCTTTGCTGTCGTTAAAATCAGAAGAAGTGGTATCATCCAATTCGAGATGAAGCCGGTATACAATGCCTTTATCAAAGCTGAACGAAGATTCGTCGCTTATAGCGCTAACTTTTTCGTCAGCATTGATGCGAAGCTTCTTATAGTCTTCAACTGAGAACTTGGCCTTTTGCGATTCTCGCCACTTGCGCCTTCTTGTCTCACAATCCGGCTGAGCAATGCTATCAAAATCAATAATCTTACCCATGTCATCCTCACCTTTCCTTCGCAAAACCTGCATGTTTGCAGCGGCATTTTTTTGCCTTTGCCGATACGACTCGCCGCAAGCCGCTCTTACCGATTGTACATCTACGCCGTATGCGCCATACTGATATGGAAGGTACGCCTCAACTGCCTTTGCCGTCAGGTGCAGATGGTCTGCGATTTGCACTGTGCTTAAACCGGCATTCTTCAACGCGGCAACCTGTCGACTGGCGGGGCTGCTCCACATCCCGAGTGTGATCAATATTCTACGGCACTTCACCTCTGATATGTGGCAGTAATCTGCAGCCTTTTTGACCGACCCCAATTCCCCAAAAGCTTCGCCAACACGGGTGAATAAATCTTCTGAGCTTTCGCGTTCCATCATAATCACCCCTTCAATGGCAAAAGCATACCACAGTATTCAAACAATCACAACCTAATGTTTAGCGCAAACTAAATTGAGTTTTCAAATTCAAAGCCGACATTTCGAAAATGCTGTTGACCTGATTTCCAATCTGATATAAAATAACAAAAGTAGCTTTGCGCGATTGCGCTGACAAGAATGAAAAAATGGTCAAAATCGACCACTTTGAGAGTTGAAAGTTCGAATCCCCCTGAACGGCTTCGTTCTTCCCTTTTTGAACAATTCATCATTTTTGAGCAGTAGAGGCAGCAAAAAGCACCATCCATTCGGATGGTGCTTTTTGCTGGTGGGATATTCGGAAGACGGATTCGAAAGGCCGTCCCGGCAAACAGCCCTGCGGGCTGCTTGCCGGCCCGTGGCTTTTCCGCAGAAAAGCGAATCCGTCGGCGGGCGGACTGCCGGAACGGCAGAGAAAGGACGACGTCATGCGGTGTCATGAAGAAAAAAAGCTGAAAAACGGGAAGACGTGCGTCCTCCGAAACGCCGAGGGGAGCGACGCGGGCGAGATCCTGCGGCACCTGCGGCTGACCTCCGGCGAGACCGACCATATGCTGCGCTACCCCGAGGAGTTCTCCATGAGCGAGCGGGAGGAGGCGGAGTACCTCGACGCCACCGCGGAGAGCGCGGACGCCATCCTGATCTCCGCCGTCGTGGACGGGCGTCTGGCGGGGAGCGCGGGGCTCAGCCCCGTCTGCGCGCTGGAGAAATGCGCCCACCGGGCCGAGTTTGGAATCTCCGTGCGGAAGGAATTCTGGGGCCTCGGGATCGGGAGCCTGCTCCTGGAGGCGGCGCTCGGCGCGGCCCGCCGCGCGGGCTACGGACAGGTCGAGCTGGACGTGGTCGAGGGCAACGAGCGCGCCTGCGCGCTGTACCGGAAATTCGGCTTTCACGTCTACGGCCGGCACGAGAGGGCGTTCCGCCTGCGGGACGGAAGCTATCAGAATCTGACGCTCATGCTGCTCGAGCTGTGAGAAATCAAAGGGGACGCTGCCTGGCAGCGTCCCCTTTTTTTATGGAGCGCTGCGGCTGCGCAGGCTCTTTTCACGGTACATCAGGTCGTCCGCCCGGGCGAAGAGGACGCGGAACGCCTCCCCGGGAAGGGACGCCGCGCCGCCGATGCTGAACGAGAGCTCGTAGGGCGCGCCGGACGAGCGGTTTTCCTCCGCCATCAGCCGGCGTATCTCGTCCGCGAGCGCGGCGGGCTCGCCCACGGCGGGCGCGCGCAGAAGAATGGCGAATTCATCGCCGCCGATGCGGGCGAGAAAGCCCTTTTTCGAGGCCATGACGGCGCGGAGAACGGAGGCCGCGCGGATGAGAGCGCTGTCTCCCTCCGCGTGGCCGTAGGTGTCGTTGATGCTTTTGAAGCGGTTGATATCGAGGATCATCAGGTACGCGGACGAGCCCTTCAGGTTGTCCCAGAGCCAGGCGGCGTAATAGTCGAAACGACCGCGGTTGTTCAGGCCGGTGAGCGGGTCGGTGGCGAGGCTGCCTCTCTGGATGTAGACGTAGCACATCAGAATGGAGAGCGTCAGCGAAATCCAGATCGTCACGACGCCGTAGAAAAAGATCTGGAACAGCGAACCGAGCAGCGGCACGAGCATGAACAGGCACAGCATGAGGTACTGCTTCCGCCCGGGAGCGGGGGAGGACAGATATTTTTTCAGGGTGAAGCAGACCGAGAGCGCCATATGGACGAAGGGAAGCGCGCCCACGAGCAGGAAATACGGCCCGCGCGCGTAGACGTTATCGGCGGAGACCGTGAAGATCCAGCCGCTGCGGAAATTGCAGCACAGCAGCACGGCGCCGGCGAGGATGGGAACGACCGCCGCGAGATGCCAGGAGCGGCTCAGGCGGCCGAAGGCGACGCTGATGCAGTACAGCATGCCGATGGCGCAGGGGACGAGGGTCACGAACCAGTAGAGGTAATTGCTGACAAGGCAGAGGACGCGCGCGCCGCGGAAGGCGGCGCCGTTGAACGCCCAGGTGGCCGCGTCGAGCAGGAGCACCGCGACGACCGACGCCTGCTCCGCGCGGAACAGCTTCTGACTCAGCGTCGCGAGGGAGAACCGGCTGCGGTCGGTGATGACGAGCAGCACCAGCGCGGCGAATACGTCGATCTCCACGTACAGAAAAGAAAGAAGCAAATAATCACCCCCGCGGCGAATGATTTGCTTTATTATACCATAAAGCGTGCGCGTAAACAACGGGGGGGAGAAGAGGAACGATAAAAGTCCCCCGGGCCGAAGCCCGGGGGACTCGCTTGTTATGCGGAAGCAGGGAAATCAGCTGGGATCGGTCGGATCGACAAAGGCTGCGACAGCGTAGTAGTCGCCGCTGATGTTGACGTAGACAACCGTGACGCTGTCCTTCTTGGAGAGAGTGTCGGTCGGCATCGTGGAGCCGTCGGCGCTGCCCGCATTGTAGACCGCGCAGGTGATGTCCTCGTCGTCGTTGGAGAGGTAGAAGGTAGAGCCTTCGCCGCTGGTGGTGTCGCTGGGATCGTTGTAGATGGAGAAGTAGTCGCTGCTCTCCACTGCGTAGACCTTCTGGCAGTAAGCGACCTTGTAGGTGCCGTAGGTCGAGCTGTACTGCGTGTATCGGATGTCGGTGGCGGTGGCGTCGGTGTCGTCGATGTCGAGGGAGACGATCTCGCCCTCGGACAGGCCGGACATGCTGGAGCCGGTGTCATAGTAGGTGACGTACTTGCCGCCCACATAGAAGCCGTACAGACTGCCGTCGGAGTCGGCGCCGACATAACCGGCGTAGTAGGCGATCGTCGCGCTGGAGGTGACGCCGTCCTCGCCGTAGATGTAGATGGCCTTCAGCGTGGAGCCGGTCTTGGAGGTCTTCACATACAGCGCGACGCCGGAGTCGATCTCAAGGTTGTCTCTGTCCGGGAAGTTCTTGTAGCCGGTGTAGGACTTGCTCGAGTCGATCAGGTTCAGCGTGGAGCTGGAGGTGGCGGACAGCGAGACAACGCCGGTCGCGATCTTCGCGGTGCCGGAATAATCCAGAGCGGAGGCCGCGTGCTGGAACGCGATCACGCTGGTGCTGTTGGAGGTGGCGACCCTGTCGAGCTTGTAGTAGCCGTCGGAGGTGGTGCTGTAGGAGTACCAGCCCGGCGTCACGGTGATGCTGTCGCTGACCGCCTCATAGTCGCCGTCGATGTAGTAGGTGGCGGTGGACTTGGTGGCGTTCTTTACATAGAGATTGACGACCTTGGAGGTGCCGTCGGTGAACTCGGCGGCGACCTTGACGTACGCGTCGCCGGAGATGGCGCCGTAAGCGTCCGCGTCGGTGTCGGAGACATAGAGGTAAGTGGCGTTCTCGGCGGCCTCTTCATAGAGGGTGGAGCCGATGGCGTAGCCGTAGGAGTCGAGATACAGGGTGTAGGTGCTGTTGAAGTCGCTGTTGGAGACCATGCTGTCGACGTCGTCGAAGTTGTTCTGCATGGTGTACTTGGTGCCGCCCAGCGTGACGGAGGAGTCGGTCTTGAACGCGCTCATCGTGCCGCTGACGGTCTTCGGGGCCGCGACGCTGGCGACTTCGTACTTGGAGCCGGAGACATAGCCGGTCAGCAGGACGTAGTCGTCCTCGGCGAGCTTGGAGAAGTCGAGACCGGTGTCGTCTTCGGTGGCGGTGGCGATGGTGATGTTGGAATCCAGCGCGTTGAAGGTGACTTCAAGGTTGCTGGTGTCGTCGTCGTCGATGGAGTCGACCTGCGCGAGGATGGTGTCGATCATGACGACCGTGACCTTCTTGCTGTCGCTGTCGACGTAGACCTCGGTCAGCAGGCCGTTCTCGTTATAAGTGTTGGTGTCGGTGCTGGTGATGTCGGCGAAATAGGAGTTGCCGACATTCGCGGTGTCGTCCTCGCCGTTGCGGTAGGAGGTGACGGTGTAGGTGCCGTCCTGGATGTCCTTGATCGTGGTCTTGCCCAGGTCGGAGTAGATCTGCTTGCCCTTGACCTCGGCGGTGTAGGTCACGTCGGGGGTCTCGGCCGCGGTCACGGTGTTGCCGTCGCCGTCGTCCCAGATGTCGGCCGGACGCTCAAAGCTGTCGGAGCTGATGTCGAGGGTCAGGTCGGGGAAGTACTTCTCGCAGAGCTGCATGTAGAGGTCGGCGCTGTCGCTGTCGTCCTTGTAACGATAGTCCTTCGCCAGCGTATTGGAGACGTTCTCGGCGGTGGAGGCGCCGGTGGTGACGACGGTGCCGTCGGAGGTGGTGACGGTGGTGCCGCCGCTGGTGTACTTGACCATCGTGGCGGTCAGCGCGTTGAACATCATCTGCGCGGCGTCCGCACGGGTCAGAGCCTTGCTCATGTCGGTGGCGGTCAGGTTGTCCAGCAGGCCGATCTCCTCAGCCTTGGCCAGAACGTTGACGTCCCAGTTCGCGCCGACGTACTTTTCGTTCGTCGCGCTGTAGCCCAGAGCGCAGAGCAGCATCTTCGCGGCCTGCGTGCCGGTCACTTCGCCGTCGGGGTCGAACTTGCCGTTGCCGAGGCCGGCGACGATGCCGGTTTTCGCGGCGTAGGCGATATAGCCCTTGGCCCAGTGGCTGGTGCAGTCGGTGAAGGTGTTGGCGCCGGCGTAGATGCTGCCGACGTCGTCGCCGCCGGAGACAATGTAGCAGATCATCTTCGCCATTTCGGCGCGGGTGACGCTCTTGTCGCCGCGGAAGGTGCCGTCGGTGTAGCCGTTGATGACCTTGAGAAGGGTCATAACGTCGACGGCCTCGGTGTTCGCCGTATACGTCGTCGTATCGGTGAACGCGGCGCCCGCGATCATGGTGATGCTGAGAACCAGCGCCACCGTCAGAACGAGTGCCAGAACCTTTTTGAGATTCTTCATGTAGTGAGACCTCCTGATAAATTTTTGTTAAAGGCGCCGGATGCGCCCGGAACGGGGAGCACGCCGCTCGCTAGCCATGAGCGGCCTGCCTCCCGATTCGCGGCATCCGCGCGCCATTTGACAATAAAAGTTTAACATATGCGGATTTTATAGTAAATAGCGTTTGGATTCATTTAACTTAAAAGTAACAAATAAAGCGATAAACAATGAATTAAGACGATAAATACACTTACAAAATGCACATAAATGTAATATAACGAAATTTATTAAAAAATGAAAAAAGTTATGATTTTTATGTAACACAACTGTGGGACAGCACGGATTCACATGGCCTCCGAGTGGGCTGATTCCGGCTCCGGTTCGCCCGGATTGGCGGGCAGAAGGCGGAGCTGGGAGGGAAGCGAATAGCGCGTGCCGTCGCGGGAGATCCGTTCCTCGCGGAGCAGACGCTCGAGCAGCGGGAGAACCTGCCGCGGCTCGAGGTGCAGCAGCTCCGCCAGCTGCCCGCGGCGGCAGGCGCCGTGCTGCGAGAGATAGGCGAGAACCGCGTCGGCCTGCATGTCGGGCGGCACGATGGTGCCGGCGGCGTAATAGTAGTGGCCGGAACGGATGAGCTGCCCCGACTCCGCCATCCGCCGCAGCCCCTCCGCGGCCTTGCTGTCGGAGATATTCAGCAGCGCCGCCGCGTCGCTCTTCATCAGGCCGTGGCGGCTCTCCAGGCTGCGGAGCACCGGCTCGGCGAACCCGGCGCGGAACACGCATTCGCTGCGCAGGTCGCGCAGCGTGATGTTGTCGCAGCCCGCGCGGATCAGCACGGTGCGGATCATCCGCGAGAGGCAGGCGGGTTCAATGGGCCGGCGCGCCCGGTCGGAGATCAGAACGTATTCGGAGAGTGGGCCGTTCCGGCGGCGGAGCTCCCGCAGGTAGGCGAGCAGCTCCGGCGGCACGTCGAGCGTGCGGTCCGGGAGCGCGAGGCGTCCGGCGCTGTCGTCGAGCATGTCCCAGCGCAGGGAGCGGAGCTCCTTCTGATAGAGGCCGAGGCAGCCGATCAGCCGGAGGGCCACGCCGCAGGCGGTATAGTCGCCGTCCTTCAGGATGGACGAGAGCGCGCGGCCGAGCGACGGGGCGGACTGCGGGGCGGGGGCGTCGGTGCGGCGGCGGTTCCACTCCTCGGAAAAGTGCAGCTTGAGCGTCCTCGGCTCGAGACCGGAGATGCGGCTGACCGTCTGCCAGTCCTGCGACAGCAGCTCCCGCGCGACGAAGTCGTAGCGGAGATCCGCCAGACGCACGTCCTTCTGTCCGTATTCGTCGAGTACGCGGCGGCAGGCGTTGGAGAGGTACTGTTCGGTGGGCCGCCGGGCGCCGCGGTCGGTCAGGACGACCCAGTCGCCGGACATGCGGCGGCTCACCCAGAGATCCTGCAGCGCGATCTGCGTCTCGGGGCGGAGGGGGATCGTGCGTCCTGGCACGCTGACGCAGGAGCGCGCGAAATCGATCTGTTCCCAGCGCAGGGCGCGGATCTCGGAGCGCTGCAGGCCGAGCTGCCAGGCAAGTCGGATCACAAGCCCGGGCAGCGTGCTGCCGTACCGCTTCAGGATCAGCGCGACGGCCGGCGCGTCGGGCCGGTTGAACTGGAATTTCAGGGCGCACTCCGCGCGGGTTGTTGTGGTACGCATTCGATTGCCCCTTTTCTGCATGAAATACCGTTTTTTGTTATCTGCAGGATAGCAGAGGAGGGTCAATTTCAGATTACCGAGAGTAAAAAAACAGTTAACAAAAATAAACTGAATATAAATTTTCGAACTTTTTTTGAAATGTTCATAGAAAATTAATGAACAAATCGGGAAACTATGAACTTTTTGTGAATAAATAAATTGACAGACACACCCTCTTCGACTAAGATAGAAAAGAATCTGCAAGGGTTTTGCCGGCACAAACGTATTTCATTCAGTAAAACGATGGTGGGAGTGTTTGACTTGTTCAGAGTTCTGATCGCGGAAGACGACGATAAGGCGCGGAAGCTGCTCGAGCGCGCGATGTACGACGGAGGCTACGAGCCGCTCCTCGCGCGCGACGGCGCGGAGGCGCTGGAGATTTTGGACCGGAAATACGTGGATGTAATCCTGCTCGACCTGATGATGCCGAAGGTGGACGGCTTTTCCCTGATCGACCAGCTCCGGCGCGTCAACTCCGAAATCCCCATCATCGTGGTGACTGCGCGCCAGTCCATGGAGGACAAAAAGCGCTGCTTTCAGCTCGGCGCGGACGACTACATGACGAAGCCCCTCGATCAGGAGGAGCTGCTTCTGCGCATCAGCGCGCTGCTGCGCCGCGCCAAGATCTCCGCCGAGCACCGCATCGAGATCGGGAACACGAAGCTCCTGTACGATTCGCAGCTTATCGTCACCGGGGAAGAGACGATCGAGCTGCCGCCGAAGGAATTTCTTCTCCTTTATAAGCTGCTCTCCACGCCGAACAAGATTTTCACGCGCCGTCAGCTCATGGACGAGATATGGGACCTCGACAGCGAGAGCGACGAGCGGACGGTCGTCGTGCACGTCAACCGCCTGCGCGAGCGATTCCGCGACAATCCCGACTTCCGCATCGTGACGGTGCGCGGCCTCGGCTACAAGGCGGTCAAGGAGGAAGCATGAACAAGCCGCGCGTCCAGACGATCGCCTTCGGGGCGATGGTCAACCTGATCTCGGTCGCGCTCGCGACCGCCATCTATATCCCCCTGCTGCGGCCGTACCATCTCCGTCCCGAGACGCTCGCCTATTTCCCGGTGCTCACCTCGCTGCTCCTCTCCGTCGTGTTCTCCTTCCTGCTCCGCAATCCGGCCGAGCGGTCGCTGACCGATCTCGTCGAGGCCACGAAGAAGATCTCGAAGGGCGACTATACCGTCCGCGTCCGGGAGAGCGGGAACGGGGAGATGCTCGAGTTCAGCCGGAGCTTCAACCGCATGACAGCCGAACTCGGCGAGACCGAGCTCATGCGCAGCGATTTCATCAACTCCTTCTCCCACGAGTTCCGCACGCCGATCAACGCCGTCAGCGGCTTCGCCGAGCGGCTCCTGCGCGGCGGACTGGAGCCGGAAACGCAGCGCGAATACCTTATTTATATTATGGAGGAGTCGCGCCGGCTGGCGAACCTCTCCGAAAGCATCCTCACCGTCTCACGCTTCAGCCGCCAGACCACGGTGCGCGAGATGTCGGACTTCGACCTCGACGAGCAGATCCGGCGCTGCGTCCTGAGCTTCCAGAATCAGTGGGAGAAGAAGAACATCCGCTTCGACCTGAGCCTGCCGCGCTTCTGCTTCCACGGCAACGAGGAGATGACCGAACACATCTGGCGCAACCTGATCGGCAACGCGATCAAGTTCAGCCTGCCCGGCAGCACCGTCTATATCGCCGGCGAAACGAACGGGGACGGCGTGGAGATCTCCGTCCGCGACGAGGGGATCGGCATGGACGAGGAGACGAAAAAGCACATTTTCGAGCAGTTTTACCAGGGAGACCCGGCGCACGCCTCGGAGGGCTGCGGCCTCGGCCTCGCGCTGGTCAAGCGCGTGGTAGAGCTGTGCGGCGGAACGATCGCCGTGGAGAGCGCGCCCGGCGCGGGCAGCACCTTCTCCGTTTTCCTCCCGGTCAGATAAAAAAAGAGCCCCGCATTCCCGGATGGGAATGCGGGGCATTTTTTTTGTTTCAGGGCTTGTCCGTGAAAATGAAGCGGGCGCCGGAGCTGCCGTCCTTCGGCTTCTTCGGGTCCTTCTTCTTCGGCTCCTTCGGCTTCGCCGGTTTTTTGTGCTTCCGGTGCAGCAGCAGGAAGACTGTCAGCAGGACGGCGAGCAGTACGGCGCCCATGACGATCAGCACCGCGTAATCCGCCAGGGGAGAGGTCTTCTCCGCGGCGGCCGTTTGGGTCTGCTCGGGCTGCGGCAGCGTGACCTGCGGCGCGGATTCCGGGACGGAGGTCGTCAGCTGGAGCGCGCTCTGGTAGGGCGTCAGGGCGTTCCCCGCGTCCGAAGCGTCCGCGAGGCCGCTGACGGAGAGCTGGTAGACGCCGGAGGCCGGGATCTCCGACGGGCGCAGCAGCGCGAAGTACGCGCCGTCCTTCTCGCTGTATTCGGCGCTCCCGAGCGGGACGGCGCTGCCGCCGCTGTCGGAGAGCGTATAGTTGGCGGTGGAGTCCGCGCCGGTCACGGGCTTGCTGAAGACGATTTTCACGGCGTTGTCGCCGGCGAGGTATTCGGCCGAGAGCACCTCGGGCGGCACGGCGGCCTTCGTCGTTTCGGCGGCGGCCGTCGTCGCGGCAGACGCCGCGGCCGCGGGGAAGGTGACCTCGGTGTCCACGGAGGCGAGAGAGCCGAGCGTCAGATGCAGCGGCAGCGTGCCCTCGCCGGAGGCGCCGGTGAGCTGCAGCACCCAGCCCTCGTTGAGGCGGGCGAGCAGGTCCCCGAGGACCTTGTCCGCGGTTTTGTCGCTGAAGAGATAGAGCTCGCCGCCAGAGACGTGCAGGAAGTCCCGGAAGCTCTGCACGTCGGCGGATTTCGCGGTGTCGATGCACAGCGCGTTGACGGCGACGCCGCTCTGGCGAAGTTTTTTCTCAAGATCGGCCTGCGACATGTCGGCGTCGGCGGTGCTGATGCCGTCGGAGACGACCACGGCGACGCAGCGCATGTCGCCGGTCTTGAGCACGAGGTCGACGGCGGCGTTCATCGCCGAATAGAACGCGGTGTAGCTGTCGCTGCACTTGAGCGGCGCGAGCGCCTGCTTCGCCTGATCGGCGGTTTCACCGCCGGAGAGGAGCGTGGCCACCTTGTTGCCGAAGGTGATGACGGCCAGACGGTCCTGCGCGCGGAGCTGCGCGCGCATGGCGAGGATGGCCTGCCGCGCGGCGTCGAAGTAGGACTGCGGGATCGAGCCGGAGATGTCGAGCATGAAGATGTAGAAGATTCCCTCGGAGGAGGGGGAGAAGCCGCGCACGGCGACGCTCCTGCCGTCGAGCGCGGCGGAGATATCCGACGTGGCGAGGGTGGAAAAGTCGGTGCCGTCCTCGTAGATGTAGACGGAAACGTCGGGCGGATCGGCCTGAACCTGCTCGACGGCGACCGCAGCCGCCGGCAGCGCGAGCGCCGCCAGAAGCGCCAGGAGAAGCGCCGCGGAGAGAATGCGCCTGAAGTTCATCGTGGAGACCTCCAAAAAAAGACACGGTGGTGTCCGCTGTGGAAAGACTTGTAACATTATTCGTCATTATACCATAGATACCTCCGCGCATTCAATCATTTCTTTCAGAATATGCGGTCGAAGGAGGAAAAAATATGAAAAAGAAATTGACATAACGCGCCAATGCTGGTAACATTACTATGTATCAGTATCAACGAATAAATTGAACTTGTAACCTTCGGGGTGAGCGCGTGAGCTATGAGAAAAAGAAATACCGCCTTGGCGAGATCCTGCTTCAGCATGGGCTGATCACAGAGGAACAGCTGAAGGCGGCCATCGAGGAGCAGCAGAAGAGCAAGAAACGCATCGGTGATATTCTGGTCGAGTCGGGCATCACGACGGACGAAAATATCTCCCTGGCGCTCCACCTGCAGCTCGGCATCCCCACGGTGGATCTGCGCGGCATCAAAATTCCGCAGGAGGTCATCGGGCTGGTCAGCGGCTCCGTCCTCCGCAAGCACAGCGTGCTGCCCATCGGTTTTGACGAACACAACTCCAACGTCCTGCTTCTGGCCATGGCCGACCCGCTGGACATGATCGCCCAGGACGATATCTCCATCATCACCAACTGCGTGATCGAGCCGCTCGTCTCGACGCCGCGGGCCATCAACGCCGTGCTCGACCGGTATTTCGGCACCGACGAGGCCATGTCCGCGGCCGAGCAGTACGCCAAGGAGCGCGAGAGCCAGCAGCAGCAGCTCGAGGCCGCCGCGCTGCAGGACGAGACCGAGATCTCCAACGCGCCGATCGTGCAGCTCGTCAAGTCCATCATCGAGCAGGCCGTCCGCCAGCGCGCGTCCGACATTCACTTCGACGCGCTGGAAAAACAGATCCGCGTCCGCTACCGCATCGACGGCGTGCTCGTCGAAAAAATGCTCTACGACATCTCTCTCCTGCCGGCCATCGTC